>Ga0075419_10003425_pt1 | contig 10180 bp, 7 predicted proteins | sample SoiMetdeltSBSDD3_FD_76900 | JGI IMG/M metagenome (GOLD analysis project Ga0075419, IMG submission 76900) | Bulk soil microbial communities from a Populus tree surrounding site in Tennessee, USA - Soil MetaG P. deltoides SBSDD3 | ecosystem: Environmental > Terrestrial > Soil > Tree plantation... | reverse complement strand
GAGTCTGCTTTATTGGAACCGTGGGGATGCGTAGCTGCTGCCTACACTCAACGTCGCAGGTTGGAACCAAAGCCTGGCGGCAGGCTTTGGATCATTGGCCAGCCAGGCGACACCACTGAATTCACTTTTTCCACTGGGCTGAATGCACCAGCGACGATCATTCTGACCGATGCGTCACCATCGATAAAAGAACTTGCAGCTATGACACAAGCAAAAGTCGTTGAAAAAAATAATCTAACGGCAAATGATTATGAAGGGCTCAACCGTGAACTAACCGATGGCAAAGGCTTTGATGATATTGTCCTGCTCAACCCAACTTCAGCAGAGGCTGTCGGTCAGGTTGCGCGCCTGATAGCCCGGCGAGGCACATTGAATTTGGTAGGCAGCAAGACACTGGATGGACTCGTTCAAGTGGACTTTGGCCGCCTTCATTACGATTACATCGCGTTTGTAGGCAACTCAGGCCTGGATATCGCTGCATCGTACGGTGAGGAACACAATCGCTGTGAACTGCGTGCAAACGGAGTGGCTGTCTTTGTTGGCGCCGGTGGACCAATGGGACAAATGCACGTTCAACGGGCGCTCGAACTTCCGGATGGACCGCGTTTCGTAATTGCAACAGAAGTCAACGATGAGCGGTTACTGACTCTCAAAGAAATGTTTGCGCCTCTGGCTGAGAAACAAAACCGTACCCTGCTTTTCTTCAACCCCACCAATTCTCAGCAATCTTTCCACCAGTTTGTCATGGATTCCACAAACAGCCAGGGCGCAGACGATGTGGTTGTCAGCGTGCCGATTGCAAGTTTGATGGAGCAGGCAGATACCGTGATGAAACCCGACGGAATGCTGGTGTTTTTTGCAGGTGTCCCCAATGGAACGATGGGAAAGGTCAATCTGAGCAATGTATATTTATCCAATGCACAATACACAGGAACCTCTGGTCTGACAATTCACGACCAGGCGCTTGTAATGGAGCGTCGTCTTGAAGGAACGTTATCACCCGGCCGTTCAGTAGCTGCGATTGGTGGGCTTGAAACCGCTGCAGACGCTATCCAATCTGTGATGGACAGCCGTTATCCGGGTAAAGTCGTGATCTTCCCGCAAATTCACAACTTGCCATTGACCAGTCTCAAGGAATTGAAGGAGCGCCTGCCTGAGGTCGCTGCCAAACTGGGCGAAGACATGATGTGGACCACGGATGCAGAAGAGGCATTGATCGAAAAATTCTGGGAAGAACCTGTGCAATAAAAAATGGAGCATAAATGCCTTACGACATACATCATGAAAAAAACTATTCGCAGGATGCGCGCAGCGTTTATGACGCCGCTTTGAAATCAGCGGGGGAACTTAAAGGACAAATGCTTTCCTCTTCACCAAATGATCTCCGTTTTGAAGTGAAATTTGATAAGACGATTCTTGGAAAAGTATTGGGTGATCGAACACAAATGACCTGCGTTGTCCAAAACGCAGAAAATGGAAGTAAGGTGGTGGTAGATGCATATCCGCTGGATGCCGTTGGCCGAAAGTTAATGTTTGGCGCGCGTAAGGGTGTAACGCAGACGGTAATTGATATGTTCACAACGCATTTGGAAAACAATCTGAAATAAAAACAGCTTAACCCTGCAGCAGTATTCAACGTAGTTGGGGGTTCTCAAGTAAAATCAATTCAATGAAAGAATTCATCTATAGTCGCAACGCGGTATATGAGACTTTGCGCGCCAGGCGCAGGGATATTTTCAAGATTGAGCTGGCTGACAATGTACAGATCAAAGGCAAACTTGCCGAAATCATGGCTTTGGCATCGCAGCGAAAAATCCAGGTTGTTAAAGCACAACGGGCGCAGTTAGATAAAATCCATGATAATAATCAGGGCGTCGTCGCTGAGGTAAGCAAATATCCATATGCGGATTTACTGGATATTTTGGAACGCGCTCGAACAACAAATGACCAGCCTTTTGTTTTACTGCTAGATTTATTGAACGACCCTCAAAATTTTGGGACGTTGATCCGTACTGCTGAAGCGATTGGCGTGCATGGAGTTGTGATTCCATTAGCGCATACTGTGGAGGTCACACCCGCAGTCGTGAATGCCTCTTCGGGTGCAAGTGAACATATGTTGATTGCACAATCCAATCTCGCCCAGGCGATAGACGCGTTGAAAGAAGAAAACGTCTGGATTGTAGGATTGGATCAAAACGGAGAAATGATCGGGGAGAAGAATAAACGTCACTTAACGGCCGCAGTTGCCCTGGTCGTCGGAAGCGAAGGAGAAGGAATCCGCCAGCTCACACGTTCAAAGTGCGACATCGTGTTGAAGCTTCCGATGCGCGGGCAAGTCGAGTCATTGAATGCAGCAGTGGCGGGATCTGTAGCGTTATATTTAACGTATCTGGCAAGAACCGGTGGTTGAGTAGCCCGAAGCGATGGCGGAGGGCGTATCGAAACCACCAAATAACAAGAATATTTTTGATTACATGGTGGTTTCGATACGTGGCGGACAAGCACTGCCATTACTCAACTACCGGATCACTTTTGGAATTTGGAGAAATAAATGCCTCAAGCAACCTATCATTTCCCTCGCGGCTTTTTGTGGGGGACGGCGACCGCTGCGCATCAAGTGGAAGGGAATAACACATACAACCAATGGTGGAAATGGGAGCAGGATGGTCATACAAACGGGACATCAGGTCTGGCCTGCGATTGGTGGGGCGGACGCTGGCGCGAAGATTTCGACCGCGCCGCGGAAGGTGGACAGAACGCGCATCGTTTCTCCGTCGAATGGAGTCGCATTCAACCCACGCCGGATACCTGGGATGAAGAGGCATTAGAACACTATCGCAATATGTTGCGTGGCTTGCATGAACGTGGCATGACTCCCTTAGTCACGTTGCATCATTATACAGACCCGCTTTGGTTGGCGGAAATGGGCGGTTGGGAAACAGAAGCGGCCGTTCCGCTGTTTGAAAAGTTCGTCCGCAAGACCGTTGAAGCGCTGAAGGAATATTGCACGTTATGGTGTACGTTCAACGAACCAAATGGTTATGCGTTGAATGGATATGTCGGCGGTGGGCTGAGCGGTAACTTTCCACCTGGTAAGAATAACTTGAAACTCGCGATGCAGGTCCAGGCAAACATGATCCGCGCGCACGCTACCGCCTATCGCGCTATTCATCAGATTCAATCGGAGGCAAGGGTGGGCATTGCATTACATTACCGCGCCTTCACGCCTCATTACAGCTGGTCACCTCTGGATATATTTCTCACCAAAAATGCCAGCAACATGTTGAACAATATCTTTCCGATGGCGTTCTCCAATGGAGTGATACGTTCTCTGCTCGGCACGATCCGGATTCCTGAAGCCAAAGGCACACAGGATTATTTCGGATTCAATTACTATACGCGCAACCGAGTCACATTTGATTTACGAAGACCGGAAACGATGTTCACCAGCGCGTTCTTTGCCGATGATTCCGACTTCAGCGACAAAAAATTTCTAGTCAATGAACCGGAAGGCCTGTTCGAAGGGTTGAAATGGATTGTGCGGACCTTTCCGAACTTGCCTATTATCATCAGCGAAAACGGATTCGCCAACGCTGAGGACCGCGGGCGTCCTCGCTATATCGCTCAACACATTCATCAAATGTGGCGCGCGGTCAATTTCAACTGGCCCGTGAAAGGCTATTTTCATTGGACACTGGTGGATAACTTCGAATGGGAACACGGCTGGACTCTTCGTTTCGGTCTATGGGCATTGGATCAGAACACACAAAAACGCACTAAACGCCCCAGCGCGGACCTTTATGCCGAGATCTGCAAAGAGAACGGACTCTCGTCTGAGATGGTTCAAAAGTATTGCCCTGAGGTATTCGATAAGTTGTTCCCGGTTTAATTCGAAACAGATAATGAATCTCTCCCCAGAATTTATTTCCAACATGCAGAACGTTTTTGAAGAGGATGGACTTGCCTTTTTACAGGCATTACCAGATCTGGTCGCCGAAGCCTCCGCTCGATGGGGATTGACCGATGTTCAGCCTGTTGACAATCTCTCGTATAACTTCGTGGCATTGGCAAATCGTAGTAATGAAAAGGTTGCTCTCAAAATCGGTGTGCCGCGCGATGAATTGACCAGCGAAATCGCGGCCTTACGTCTATTTAATGGAGAAGGCGCGTGTCGATTGATCGATTCTGATGAAGAAAAAGGCTTCCTGCTGCTCGAACGCCTGAATCCAGGCGTGATGCTATCCACAATGGAAGATGACGAGCAGGCAACTCATATCGGCGCGGAGGTGATGCAAAAGATTTGGAGACCGTTAGATCATGTCACCCTGAGCGATAGCGAAGGGTCCCTTACACAATCAGTGAGACTCTTCGGTCGCGACGAACGCTCCCTCAGAGCGACGCACACCAAGTTTATTCTTTTATCTGATTGGTTCGATGGATTGAACAGATTGCGAGATATGTTCAACGACGGCACAGGTCCCTTGAATGAAGAGCTGGTGGATAGAGTCGAACAATCTGTGAAGGATTTCTTAGCAGAGAATCATAAACCTGTGCTCATGCACGGAGATTTTCATCACTTCAACATTTTGTCGTCAGAGCGTGGCTGGCTGGTGATCGACCCGAAAGGTGTAATCGGTCCTGCAGGCTATGAGGTGGGTCCATTCCTCATCAATCCGTGGGGCGAGCTGGTAAATGGAATCGATCAGCAGCGGATGACAAAGAGGCGGATCGACATCCTGCACGAATGCTTGGGTTTCGAGCGCGAGCGCATCCATGCCTGGGGTTTGGCACACGCGATCCTTTCTGCCTGGTGGAGCATCGAAGATAATACAGACTGGGAATTTGCGCTGGCTTTTGCCGAGATGATCGCCGATTTGCGGCTTGATCCTTAAAACAAAACGGCCTCTCAGTGAAAGCCTGGATATTGTAGTGCACTCAGAAGATGCGCGCTGACCATCAGGCTCATCAAAATAATACAGCCTCCGGGCAGGAGGCTGTATTTTGGGAAACGAGACCAGGTTACATTCCAATAAGACTTAGAACAGCGTAGGCGAGTGCCAGCCAGGGCGCGATGGTGCCAAGGACTGGAACAAAGGTCGCAAGTCCAACGCACAGGAAGAACAACCACATACACCAACCGGAAATTGTCTTAGGCATCGAAATGTTCATTTTACATTCTCCTTTAGAATGATTCTTGGCTGTCCACGCCGGACAGCTCTAACATATAGAACCCTGCTCGGTTGTGGGAGATACGCGGCGCATGGTAGAATTTAGTTATACTTTTGTTCCCCACAGCCCCTATGGGTCTCCCTATACAATCCGCAATACAATAAAGCGCGAATCTTCTGTCAAACAGAATCTTATACTGTGGCAAAACCTTTAGTGTCTCGAACTCAATAACTATTCATGACAACTATTACAACTCCTGCAGAATTTTCAATGTACCGGACGCATGTCTCGGACCGGACGGATCCGGTGAGATGGGTCTGGTCGCATGCGCGGCGCCATGGGTGGATTATTTTCATGATGATCGTTGGCGCCATCGGCAACGCGGCGCTTGCTGCGGTGGTGCCCGTGCTGACCGGCAATGCGTTCAATGCGATGCTCCAGCCTGTTCCAGATACGAGTGTTCTGGTTCCCCTGGCTCTGATCATCGGCACCTCGCAGGTGATCCGCGGCGCTTTGCAATTGGGACGCAACTTTGGGGCAGAATTGCTCGCTCAAAAAATGGAACGGGCGGTGCGCGATGAGTTGTATCTATCCCTGCTTGCGAAGAGCATGACTTTTCACAACCTGCAGCCCGTGGGCGACACCATGGCGCGAACCACCAATGATGTGCGCGAAGTCAACTATATGTTCAGCCCGGGGATCAATCTGGTGGTGGGTTCGCTCATCTTTTTGCTGATGCCGATTTTCGTCGCAGGTCGTTATCATCCATTACTGATTCTCACACCAGTCGTTTTCATCAGTCTCTATTTTGTCTCATTGATTCGATATTTAAGAACCCTTGCCCCAATCACCGATGAAGTACGTGCTACTTTTGGAAAGATGAATACACATCTCTCTGAATCTTTGGATGGCGTGGAAGTAGTGAAGGGCGCGTCGCAAGAGGACGCGGAAGTGGAGCGCTTCGTCGTTAACGCTAGTCGCGTACGGGACACATTCGTGAAACAGGGTGATCTTGAAGGACGTTATGTGGCGATGCTTCTTCTCGGCTCTGCCTACGCCTTTGGTTTGTTTCACGCTCTGTGGCTTTTCCGCAGCGGCGCGCTAAATCTCGGTGACGTAGTCGCTTATTTCGGACTTCTCCGCCTGCTTGAGTTTCCGACGTTTGTATCCACCTTTGCATACTCGCAGATCTCGCTGGGTATCTCTGGTGCTCGTCGCATTTTGGAATTGATGAATCGCGAAACCAACCTTGATCAGAATGCGCAGGGGTATGCCGATGTAATGAAGGGAGAGGTGGAATTTCGAAATGTGAGTTTTAGTTACGCGCTGAGCGGAGTGAACGATAGTGAGAGCAGACGAAGCGCAGGCAAGAATGGTAATCGTCCTTCGTCTACGGGCTTCGCAACAAGCGCTCAACCTTCCGCTCAGGACGAGGTGCTTCAAAACATCTCATTCAAAGTCAAAGCCGGGCAAACCGTTGCAATTGTAGGGCAGACCGGTGCAGGAAAAACTTCGCTGGTGAAATTGATCAACCGCACCTATGACACAACACAGGGACAGGTCCTTGTGGATGGCGTGGATGTGCGCGATTGGAATCTCGCGGCCCTTCGTTCGCAGGTTTCGATGATCGAGCAGGATATCTTTCTGTTCTCGCGTTCCGTCAGTGACAACATCGCATTCGGGAAGCCGGGGGCCCAACCAGATGAAGTGGAAATGGCGGCGAAGTCTGCCCAGGCAGATGACTTCATCCAATCCTTCGATAAGGGATATGAAACGGTCGTTGGCGAGAGAGGCGTTACCTTATCTGGTGGGCAGCGTCAGCGTCTCGCATTAGCCCGCGCCTTCCTGACCGATCCGCACATTTTGATTCTGGATGACTCCACCTCTGCGATCGACTCGGCGACGGAAGATAAGATCCAGCGCGCCATTGCCAACGCAGCACGCGGACGCACGACTTTTATCATCACACATCGCCTGTCACAAATACGATGGGCAGACCTCATCATCGTACTGCGCAAAGGAAAGATCGCCGCGATCGGTACACACGATGAATTGATGAAAACCTCGGACGCGTATTCGAGGATATTTAGAGAATAGCAGTACCGTTGGTTGAGTAGGCAATGGTGCTCGTGCATTGCCGTATCGAAACCACCTTGCAAGCAAAATCCGTTCTGTTACATGTTGGTTTCGATACGAGCCAACGAACACGTCTCTACTCAACCACCAGTGCTCATGAGGAAATATGGGTTTCTTTTCTGGACTTAACGACGAAAAATACGACCGCCAGTACACGGACCGTGAACTGATACGTCGCATCTTTGATTATTTCAAACCACAAACGAGACGACTTGCGTGGGTCATTGTCCTTGTGGTTGTCCTTGCTGGAATCGGCGCAGCATTGCCTGTTGTCGTGTCACGCATGGTGGACTCGTTGAAAGAGCAACCCTCCTTGCAAGCCATCAGTCTTGTTAGCCTGACTGTGTTGTTGATTGGTATCGGTCTATGGGGGTTGAACTGGGCGCGGCGCAGCCTGGTTGTACGCGCAGTTGGAGATGTGGTTCTCGATCTGCGAACCCGCGCCTTCCGCGCCGCCGCAGAACATGATCTCTCATTTTACGACCAATTTTCATCAGGGCGTATCGTCTCACGCATCACATCCGATACAAATGACTTCGGTCAACTTGTCGTCATCGTCACAGACGTAGGCTCGCAAATTGTTCAAGCCATTATTCTTGGTGTTGTTTTATTCCGTACTGACCTGCGCCTGTCATTGATGCTGATGGCATTTCTGCCTGTTATCTTTGCAGTGGCGGGCGGGTTTCGTGTGCTGGCTCGTCGTGTCACCAAGCGCGGGATGAAAGCCATGTCAGATGTCAATGCTGCGATCAAGGAGACGATCAGCGGCATCTCCATCGCGAAAAACTTCCGGCAGGAAGAAAGCATTTTCAAGGCCTTCGATGAATCGAACCAGCAGTCTTATCATGTCAATGTGCAGCGTGGGCTTGTACTCTCGCTGGTCTTTCCCGTTCTCAACGCGCTGGGCGGCATCTTTACTGCAATCCTTATCTATGTTGGCGGATTGAGCGCGGCGGAAGGGATCGTTACTGTGGGCGCGTGGTATCTGTTTATCATGAGCCTCGACCAGTTCTTCTTCCCGGTGCTTAACCTCTCTGCGTTCTGGGCGCAGATCCAGGCAGGGCTTTCCGCCGCGGAGCGCGCCTTTGCGCTCATCGATGCGGACCCCAATGTCGTTCAAACGGATACTCAAGATGTGCCTCCTTTAAAGGGAAATATTCATTTCGAGGATATCTATTTCCGTTATACAGATAAAGAACCGATTCTGAATGGTTTCAACCTGCTCATTCAACCAGGGGAAACGATTGCCCTTGTAGGTCATACCGGCGCGGGGAAGTCCTCCATCGCGAAATTGATCGCGCGCTTTTATGAATTCCAGCAGGGACGGCTATTGATCGACGGACACGACATCCGCACGTTTGACCTGGCGCAGTATCGCCGTCAGTTGGGAATTGTCTCTCAGGTCCCATTCCTGTTTTCGGGAACGGTGGCGGATAACATTCGTTATGCTGTGCCGGATGCCACAGAAAATGAAATCCTGAAGATGGCGCGCGAGATCGGCGATGGTGAGTGGCTGGAAACACTTCCAAACGGGATCCAGACCGAAGTCGGAGAAAGAGGCGCGCGTCTCTCTATGGGTCAGCGACAACTCGTCGCGTTGATGCGAGTCCTTTTGCAGAAGCCGGCCATTTTCATCCTGGATGAGGCAACGGCGAGCATTGATCCGTTCACCGAATGGCAGATCCAGCAGGCGTTGAATTTGATCCTGAGAAAATCCACTAGTATTCTGATCGCGCATCGCCTATCCACAGTCAAAGCCGCGGATCGGATTGTGGTCATGGAAAAGGGATCGATTATAGAAGAAGGGAATCACAAAGGGCTGCTTGCACAGGGTGGGCACTATGCCACTTTGTATAATACCTACTTCAGGCACCAGTCACTTGATTACAGACCACCTGGGCTGGAAGAATTGGTGGCCTATAAAATGGGTCTGGCAGTTGAGCCAGACGCGTCAGATAATAGTTAATTGTTATTCGGTTAAGGCTTACTCAATACCACCCATGCCGCGCGCGTTGGCTGCGTACTCCGCTCAGGAGGAGAAAGGTGTAACTTTTTCTTATATTCTAGATTTGCATGAAAGGTAACCTGTATAGATATCTGGCGTCATGGTCAAGTAGTTCTGGCATGACCTGGAGGAGGTTTTCATGCGTATAAAAATCTATAAGTCATCGATTTTTGCAGTTATTCTTGTACTGATAGGTGGGTTGGGAAGTTCTAATTCATCATTTGAAGTAGCTTTTGCGCAATCATCTGATCCGGTCTTTGTAGGCGCGGGCGATATTACCAGTTGCAGCCGTAACCAGGATGAAGAGACTGCCAAACTTCTCGATAACATTTCCGGCACTGTCTTCACTCTGGGAGATAATGCCTATCCAGATGGCACGTCAGCTCAATATAGAGATTGTTATGGACCCACCTGGGGCCGTCATAAAAACCGCACGCGTCCTACGGCTGGCAACCATGATTATCACGTCAACGGCGCGGCCGCATACTATAGCTACTTTGGGTCGGCAGCTTCGCCTCTGGATAACAACTGCACAAGCAACTGTAAAGGCTATTATTCCTATAATTTAGGAGCATGGCATATCATCGCCCTCAACAGTGAGATCGCCCATAATGCTGGCTCGGCTCAGGAGCAATGGCTGAGGTCTGACCTGGCGGCGAACCAGCGTGTATGTACACTTGCTTATTGGCACAAAGCGCGCTTTAGCTCAGGTCAGCACGGCAATATCGCTGGTTCACAGGCACTTTGGCAGGCGCTCTATGAATACCGGGCGGATTTAATACTGAATGGGCATGACCATACTTATGAACGCTTCGCGCCGCAAAACCCCAATGGGCAGGCTGACACCAATGGCATTCGCGAGTTTATCGT
>Ga0075419_10003423_pt1 | contig 10183 bp, 8 predicted proteins | sample SoiMetdeltSBSDD3_FD_76900 | JGI IMG/M metagenome (GOLD analysis project Ga0075419, IMG submission 76900) | Bulk soil microbial communities from a Populus tree surrounding site in Tennessee, USA - Soil MetaG P. deltoides SBSDD3 | ecosystem: Environmental > Terrestrial > Soil > Tree plantation... | reverse complement strand
CGCAAGGAGGTCGGCGCGAAGCCCGGCGAGCCGGTGGTGGTGATCGACTATCTCAAGCCTGGCGTGGAGGAGTTCGCCTCCGTGCTGCCCCACTTTCTCGGCAAGCGCCTTATCGGCTGGGCCGAGCGCCGCGGCAAGCTCGACGCGTACAACGTCGGCATGCACATCCGCACCTCCAGCCTTTTCGGCTATGCGCTCGTGCGCAGCCTCGCCTGGTTGCGGCCGCTGCGCCCGGCCAGCTATCGCTACAAGGAAGAACAGCGTTTGATCGAGCGGTGGCTCGGCCTGGTGCGCGAGGCGGCTGCGCGAGACGTCGCGCTCGCGCGCGAAATCGCCGAGTGCGCGCGCCTGATCAAGGGATACGGCGAGACCCACCGGCGGGGGAGGACCAACTTTCTCGCCATCCTCGACGCACTCGTCGAGAATCCGCCGACCGCGGACGCGCGCGAGCAGGCGGCCGCCATCCGCAAGGCGCGCGAAGCCGCGCTCGCCGACCCGGAAGGCCAGGCGCTCGGCAGAGAGCTCGGCAAGCCCGTTATCTGGATGAAGCCCGTAAAATCGACCCATGGCTAGCGTTCCCATACCCAATATCAGTGCCGAGCGGCAGGCGCTTTATGGCCGCATGGACAAGCACAACCTCGCGCCGCTCTGGGAGGTGCTGCACGACCTCATCCCCAACGAGCCCGTGACCCCGTGCAAGCCCGCGCTTTGGAAATACCGCGACGCGCGTCCTTACTTGATGGAAGCGGGCAAGCTGATCACCGCCAAGGAGGCCATCCGCCGCGTGCTCGTGCTTGAGAACCCCGGCATGCGCGGCGAGTCTTGCATCACGCAGAGCCTGTACGCCGGGTTGCAGCTCATCCTTCCCGGCGAGATCGCGCCGAGCCACCGCCATTCGCAGTCGGCGCTGCGCTTCATCGTCGAGGGATCGGGCGCGTACACGGCGGTCGACGGCGAGCGCACCACCATGCGACCGGGCGACTTCATCATCACGCCCTCCTGGACCTGGCACGACCACGGCAATCCCGGCAACGACCCGGTGGTGTGGATGGATGGGCTCGACATCCGCATCGTGCAGACCTTCGCCGCGCAGTTCCACGAGGTGTTCGCGGAGGAAGTGCAGCCCGTGTCGCGCAGCGAAGGCGCCTCGGTCGCGCGCTACGGCCAGGGCCTCATGCCGCTCGGTGCGCCCGCACCGTTCGGCAAGACCTCGCCGATCTTCAACTATCCCTATGAGAAGAGCCGAGAGTCCCTTGCGAAGCTCTCGCGCGACGACGCCCCCGACGCATGCCAGGGCTGGAAGATGGAGTTCATCAATCCGCTCACCGGCGGGCACGCGATGCCCACCATAGCGAGCTTCATCCAGCTCGTGCCGAGCGGCTTCAGGAGCGCGCCCTACCGGTGCACGGACGGTACGGTTTACGCCGTAGTGGAGGGGACCGGCACGGCGCGCATCGGCGCGGAGCGCTTCGACTTCGAGCCGCGCGACACCTTCGTGGTGCCTTCCTGGTATCCGCTCGTGCTCGAGACGCGCAGCGAAACGGTGCTCTTCTCCTTCTCCGACCGGCCCGGGCAGGAAGCGATGGGGCTGTGGCGCGAAAAACGAGGATGAACGCGCCGGACAAGGCCTTCCTCAGCCGAGAGTACAACAATCGAGAGCTGGTCCCGGAGCACGCGGCATTCTTTGCGCGTTGGGACGAGCTGTCGGCGCGCGCGCGCAGCCGGATGACGTGCTACCTCGATCGCCGTTACGGCGACGCGCCCGGCGAGGCCATCGACATTTTTCCGGCGCGCAAGGGCGACGGCACCTGCCTGATGTTCATCCACGGCGGCTACTGGCGCGCGCTCGACAAGAAAGACTTTTCCTTCCTCGCTCCGGCGTGGGTCGACGCGGGCGTCTCGCTCGCCGTCGTGAACTACGATCTCTGCCCGCGCGTGAGCGTGGACGAGATCGTGCGCCAGATGCTGCGCGCAAGCCGCTGGCTGTGGCAGAACGCCGAGGAGTACGGCATGGACCAGGACCGGCTTTACGTCGGCGGCCATTCGGCGGGCGGCCACCTCACCGCGATGCTCATGGCGGCGCTCTGGCCGGTGTTCGACCGGTCGCTGCCGAAGGATCTCTGGAAGGGCGGGCTCGCCATCAGCGGGCTTTACGACCTGCGCCCGCTCGTCGAGGTCGACTGGCTGAACGCGGACCTGCGGCTCGATGCGGAAAGCGCGCTGCGCCTCTCGCCCGCGTTTCTTCCACCCGCGACGCGCGCGCCCGTGATGACGTGCGTTGGCGGCGACGAGTCGAGCGAATTCAGGCGTCAGAATGCGCTCCTCGGCAGCAGCCGCTGGCGCTCGGTGTTCGCCGGCGACATCGCCATGCCGGGCAAGAACCATTTCTCGGTGATGGACGGGCTCGCCGAGCAGAAGAGCGCGCTCTTCGAGGGCGCGCGCCGCCTCATGAAGCTCGACAAATGATTGAATACCGCTCGAGCGCGCGCTACATCGACAGCGCGCACAGCGCGGTGCAGCGTTTCTCCAAGGAGCACGCGCGCGGTGGCACGGAAAAAGAGCGCGCAGTGGCGCTGTACTACGCGGTGCGCGACCAGGTGCGCTACAACCCATTCCTCGATTTCTCCCGTGCGGAGGTGTTCCGAGCATCCAGCGTGCTCGAGTGCGGGCAGGGCTTCTGCATCGGCAAGGCGGCGCTGCTCGCGGCGAGCGCCCGCGCCGCCGGCATTGCCGCGCGCGTCGGCTTCGCCGACGTCAAGAACCACCTGACGACGCCGCGGCTCGCCGAGACCATGGGTAGCGATCTTTTCGTCTACCACGGCTATACCGAGATGCACATCGATGGCCGGTGGGTAAAGGCAACGCCGGCGTTCAACCTGGAGCTCTGCAAGCGCTTTCGCGTCAAGCCGCTGGAATTCGACGGACGCGAGGATTCGATCTTCCATCCGTTCGACGAGGACGAGCGCCGCCACATGGAATACCTCCGCGACCGGGGCGTCTACGCCGACGTGCCGGTCGATGAGATCCAGCGCGCGTTCCGCGAGGCCTATCCGAAGTTCTACGCGCTCGGCGCCGACGCCGCGAAGGAAATCTTCGGCTGAGGAAGCTTCTCGAAGAGAGCTTCCGCGCCGCGGTCGCCGCGGCGGACCCGCTCGAGATCCTTGGGCCGCATCTGCCGTCGGCGCCCCGCGGCCGCACCTTCGTCGCCGCTGCGGGCAAGGCGGCCGCTTCGATGGCGCTCGCCGTGGAGCGCCACTGGCCGGCGGCGGCTCCGCTCGATGGCATCGCCGTCACGCGCTATCGGCACGGCCTGCCCACCCAGCGCATTCGCGTAGTCGAGGCAGGTCACCCGGTGCCGGACGAAGCCGGCGAGCTTGCGGCACGCGAGATGCTCTCGCGCGTTGGCGAGCTCGGCCCCGATGACCTCCTGCTCGCGCTCCTTTCCGGCGGCGGGTCGAGCCTACTTTCCCTGCCCGCGCCCGGCGTCACCATGGTCGAGCTGAAAGGGCTCACGAACGAGCTATTGCGCAGCGGCGCCGAAATCCGCGAGATGAATACCGTGCGCAAGCACGTGTCGGCCATCGCGGGCGGGCGGCTCGCCGCGGCGTCGCGCGCGCCGGTGCTCGCGCTCATCATTTCCGATGTGGTCGGCGACGATCCAACGCACATCGCCTCCGGACCGTGCGCGAGCGATCCCACCACGATCGCCGATGCCCGCGCGATCCTCGCGAAGTACCGGATTTCCTACCAGGGTGCGTTTTCCGAAAGCCCGAAGTCGCTCGACGCCGAAAACAAGGTCATCGCTACCGCCTATCGCTCGCTCGAAGCTGCGGCCGATTGCTTTCGCGCGCAGGGAATCCGCCCCGAGATCCTTGGCGACACCATCACCGGGGAGGCGCGCGACGTGGCGCTCGACATGGCGCGGCTCGCGCGCCGCACGCAGGGACCGGCCGCGCTGATCTCAGGCGGCGAATGCACCGTGACGATCCGCGGCGAGGGCGGTCGCGGCGGACGCTGCTCGGAATTCCTGCTCGCGCTCGGCATTGAAAGCGGCGGCTTATGGGCCATCGCCGCCGATACCGACGGCATCGACGGCAGCGAGGACAACGCCGGCGCCGTGCTCACGCCGGACAGCATGAGGACAAACGTGGATGCGCGCGCGTATCTCGACCGGCACGACAGCTACAGCTTCTTTCGCGAGCTGGGCGACCTAGTGGTCACCGGGCCGACGCGCACCAACGTCAACGATTACCGCGCGATCCTCGTCACTCCAGCCTGATGTTGGCCTGGCGCACCACTTCGGCCCATTTGCGCAGCTCGGCCTTGACGACGCGGTCGAGCACCTCCGGCGTGGAACCGACGGTGTCGCCGCCCTGTTCGAGCAGCTTCTGCTTCACATCCGGCAGCGCGATGGTTCGCGCGATTTCCTTCTGCATGCGCGCGATGACGGCGCCCGGCGTCTTCGCCGGCGCGAAAAGTGCGTACCACGAGTCGACCTCGTAGTCCGGAATCTTCAGCGCCTCGGCGACCGTCGGCACCTCGGGCGCCCCGGGATTGCGCTTCAGCGTAGTGACCGCGAGGGCGCGCAGCTTGCCCGCGCGCACGTGAGACATCGCCGCTGGCATAGTGACCATGAGCACCCAGACCTGACCGCCCAGCGTGTCGGCCACCGCCGGCCCGCCGCCCTTGTACGGCACGTGCACGATGTCGATACCGGTACGTAGCTTGAGCAGCTCCCCCGCAATGTGCGACGGGGTACCGTTACCGACCGATGCGTAATGCAGCTTGCCCGGATGCGCCTTCGCCGTGGCGATGACGTCGCTCATGCTGTGAATCGGCGAGCCGGGATAAGCCGCGATGAGCTGCGGCACGCTCACGATCAGCGTGACCGGCGCGAAGTCGCGCTCGGTATCGAAGCTGAGCTTGTACAGCACCGGATTAATCGTGTGCGACGAGAGCGTGAAGAGGAAGGTGTATCCGTCGGGCGCAGCCTTTGCCGCCTCGGCGGTGCCCACGGCGCCGCCCGCGCCGCCACGGTTCTCGATGATGATTTGTTGGCCAAGCGCCTCGGAGAGCCGGCTCTGCACGATGCGCGCGATTACGTCCGTGCCGCCGCCCGGCGGATACGGCACGATGAAGCGCACCGGCTTCGTCGGCCAATCCTGGGCCCGGAGCGTGGCGGTAAATGCCAGCGTTGCGAACAGAATCAGAAGCTTTTTCATGACATCTCCTATGCCTTGGCGGCCAGCAGGTCGAACTCCGCGCTCAGCGCCGAGAGCACGGAGTCGTGCTCGGACTCGATCTTCACCAGGATGGTGCGCGCCGCTTCCGTATCGGCGCGGCGCGCGGACGCCTCGATATCTTCACAATAGCGGCTGAGCACTTTCGCGCCGACATTGGCGCTGCTCGACTTGAGCGAATGAGCCGAGCGCGCGATCTCCGGCGCGTCGCTGGCGCGCGCCGCCTGGCGCAGCTTGTGCAGGATCTTCGGCGATTCCGTGAGGTAGAGATTGATTACGCGCGTAAGAAGCTCGGGCTTGCCGTTGGTGAGGACCTTGCCCAGCTGCTGCAGCACGTTGCGGTCGAGGACGCCCGCCGCGGCAGCCGCAGGCGCGGGCGAGGATTTTGCCGGCGCCATCTTCCCTTCCGGGTGACGGATCCAGCGGTCGAGCATTTCCTGCAGTGTCTGCATGCTGAACGGCTTGCTCAGGTGGTCGTCCATGCCGGCATTCAGGCATTCCTCGCGGTCGTGCGCCATGGCGTTCGCCGTAAGCGCGACGATCGCCACGTGCTTGCCGGAACCCGCGGCCCGCTCGAGCTCGCGAATCTCGCGCGTGGCCTCAAAGCCGTCCATCTCCGGCATGTGGCAATCCATGAGAATGAGGTCGAAGGCGCCATGCGCATACGCGTCGAGCGCCTCGCGGCCGTTGTTGACCACAGTGACGTTGTATCCCTGGATCTGCAGGATGCCGAGCGCCACTTGCTGGTTGATGAGGTTGTCCTCGACGAGCAGGACGCTGCCGCGCAGGTTGGCTGGCGCGATGTTGACCGGCTCGGGCGCGGCGGGCACCGCGACGGTCTCCTGGGCCTGGCCGGCCATGACGTTCACCAGGCATTCGTAGAGGACCGTCTGGCGCACCGGCTTGGAGAGGCAGGCGTCGATACCGGCCTCGCGCGCGTTGCGCATGTCGACCTGGCGGCGCGTGAGCATCACTACGCGGACGTTGCTGAGGTCGGCGCGCGCTCGGATCTTGCGTGCAAAGTCGAGCGAATCGAGGCCGGGCAGCCCGAGGTCGATGATGACGATGTCGTACGGCGCACCCTGCGCGCCGGCTTCGCTGAGAAGCTGAAGCGCCTGGTCGGGTGTCGCGGCGACGCGGTTCGTCATCCCCCAGTTGCTCATTTGAGCGTGCAGGATCCCGCGGTGCACGGCGGTCGACTCGACGATCAGGGCACGCACGCCGGTCAGCATGCCCATCGGGGTGCTGCGCGGCTCGGCCACGGTGGCTTCTTGCTTCTCGAAGGTTGCCGTGAAAGAGAACGTGGAGCCTGCGCCCAGGGCAGAGTCCACGTGGATGCTGCCGCCCATCATCTCGACGAGCTGCTTGCTGATGGCGAGTCCCAGCCCCGAGCCGCCGTGCTTGCGCGTGGTGGAGCCGTCGGCCTGCGAAAACTCATCGAAGATGCGCGACTGCGCTTCCGCGCTGATACCCACGCCGGTGTCCGTGACCTCGAAGCGCAGGGTCACCTTATTCGCCGCCTCGCCAACGCTCGAGGCGCGAATCACGACCGAGCCCTGCTCGGTGAACTTGATTGCGTTGCCGACCAGGTTGGTGAGGATCTGACCCACGCGCAGCGGATCACCTTTGACGGTGGTGACCAGATTCGCCGGAATACTGCACGCGAGCTCGAGTCCCTTGCTGTGCGCACGCTCGGCGAGGAGCTCGACCACATCCTCCACCGTGCGCCGCAGATCCATGTCGACGTTTTCGAGCTCGAGCTTTCCAGCCTCGATCTTGGAGAAGTCAAGAAGGTCGTTGATGATGCCGAGCAGGTTCTGGCCGGAACGCTGCACCGTCTCCGCGTACTTGCGCTGGGTCGGCGAAAGGCCGGTCTCGAGGAGAAGCTCGGTCATGCCGAGGACGCCGTTCATCGGCGTGCGGATCTCGTGGCTCATGCGCGCGAGGAACGAGCTCTTCGCGTGGTTCGCCGCCTCGGCGGCTTCGCGAGCGAGGCGCAGCGCTTCGGCGCTGCGCTTGTGCTGCGTGACATCGCGCGCCACGGCAATGCTGCCGATGCATTGGTTCTCGTCGTCGAGAAGCGGCGCGACCGAGACCTGGATGTCGAGCGCGGAGCCAGAGCGTGTGAGCGCGCGCGTGTCGTAGGAGAATTTCTCGCCCGTCATGAGGCGGCGCATGCGCGCTTCCTCCTCCTCGAGCGTCGACTGGCTTACGTCGAGCGCGCGCCCGACGGCCTCGGCCGGCGAATAGCCGAACATCGCCGCAGCGCCCGAGTTCCAGCTCGTCACGGTGCCCGACAGGTCCTTGGTCCAGATCGCCTCGCTCGACTGCTCGACGATCGTGGCGAGAAGCTTGTTCTTCGATTCGCTCTTGCCGAGAGAGGCGATCAGGCTCTCGATGTTGTTCGCCATGTTGTTGAACGCCTCGGCGGCTGAGCTCACTTCCGGCGCGCCTTCCGGTTCGATGCGCACCGCGTAATCGCCCTGGCTGAAGCGGTTCGCGCCCTCTGCCAGCATGCGCAGCGTGCCGAGGTTCCCGCGGAAGATGAGCCAGATGAACTGCAGCATGAGAAACAGGGTCACCGCGACGATCTGCAGCTGCTTCACGAACTGCTGCCACAGCCGGTTGTACGCCTTCGTCGTGGTCATGGTGCCACTCAGCTTTCCGTAGCCCACTCCTCCGAGCGTCACGTCGACGTTGTCTTCCGCATGCTCGATCGCGGCGATGGTGGTGAACCAGGCGGGTGCGCCGAGCGAATCGGGCTTGTCGCGCGCGGTGAGCTTGCGGCCGTCCTTGTCGGTCCAGACAAAGCCGTCCACCTCGCCTTTCTTCACCTGGTTGTTGAGCAGCTGGCTGATCACCGCGTACTCGCCGAGAATCGCCTGATCGGCGACGAGCGGGGCCATGAAGGTGAGCGTCTCGTTGAGCTCCCGCTTCAGGCGCGCCGAATGCTCGGCCGCCCCTTCGGCCATGAGCAGGTAGGTCTGCACCCCGCCGCCGGCGACGATCGCGGTGCCCACCGCGAGCATCAGGCGCGAGACGAGTCCCCAGTCCTTCCAGAAGCGCAAGCCGCGCATTTTGGCGTTCATGATGGGGCCCTCCCGAGCGCCAATTACTTGACCTTACTTGACCTTGGTGGTCCGGTAGAACCGGCGGTAATTATCGTAATCGCGGTCTTCCACCGCGACAAACCCGAGCTCGCCAGTGCTCTTCAGGAGCTCGGCGCCGGCCTCCAGGACCTTGCGGCCCTCGGCGTCCGAGACCATGCCGACGAGCGCGTCGCGCACCGCCACCACGATGTTATTCGGCACATTCGGGCTCGCCATGATGCAGAGGTCGCCATAGAGCTCCGAGGTCCAGAGCGCACGATACTTGAAGGCTTCACGCCTTCCATAGCGCGCCATGACGGAGCTGTTGACCCCCGCGGCGGAGATCTTGTTGACGCGCAGCTGCGCAAATGAGGCTTCCTGGTTGCCCGTGAATACCACGTTCACGTTGACGTTGGCGCGCAGCAGCGCGTCGTAGGGCAGCCAGTAGCCGGTAAAGCCGTCCGGGGTCACGAAACCCACGTCCTTTCCACTCAAATCTTGCAGCGTCTGGATTGGCGAGTCCTCCGGCACTACGATCTGCGACCGAATGCCGGGGCCGGCGGGACGCACAAACGCCTTCCAGCCAAGGCGGTCACGCTCCGGGGTAAAGAAATGGTTGGTGTACTGGAAGTCGTAGCCGCCCTTCTCGGCGATCGCGTTGCCTTCCTGGGCGGTCTTCGCAAGCTTGAGCTCGAGCGGCACGCCGCTCTTCTTGCTGACGTGCGTGAGGATCGGATTCCAGTATTGCGCGGTGAGCGCCACGCTGCGCTGGTTCAGCACGTAGAAGGTGAAGGTCTTCTGCGGCTGGGCCGCTGCGACCGATGCAATCACGGCGGCGGCGATCAGCGCCGCACTCTTCAGCGCCCACTTCATCGTCTGCTTCTCCTCCTCAGGCCGCTACTTTAAGAAAAAGAATTGCGCCGCTCAGAACCAGCAACGCCCCTACGACGCGCAGCATGCCAGCGCTCGTCATGTCCAGGTGCACCTTGTTTCCGCTGTAGAGCCCGACGGCCATGGGGATCAGGCCCAGGCCGTAGGCGATCTGTAACTTCGGGTCAAACAGCAGGCCGGCGAAGAGGAACAATCCCAGCCTGAATCCGCCGTCGATGGCGATCAGCCACGAAAACGTGGCGCGCACCGCACCTTTGTCCAGCAAGCGGCGAGTGAGATACATGATGTAGGGAGGCGAGCCTGCCCCGAAGAGCGCTCCGGCGGCCCCGCCGCTCAATCCAGCCGGCACGGCCCACGCCTGCGAGAGCTGCGCGGTCGGCTGCAGGCCGAAAATGTTGCGAAAACCGAAGAACATGGTGAACGCGCCGAGCGTGAGCAGCACCGGCGTGGTGGGCAGCGTAACGAGCGCGTACGCGCCGACGCACGCTCCCAGCATGCCGAAGGGCAACAGAACCTTGATTTCCTGCCAGTTGGCTTTCTTGGTATTCGCCCCGCCGAGCACGAGCGAGGCGGTAAAGTCCAGAGCGAGAACGAGCGGCACGGCGAACTGGAGCGGCTGCGAAAGCGCGAGCAGCGGCACCGAGATGAGCGCGGAGCCGAAGCCCGTAATTCCGCGTATGAAGTACGCGCTCATCAGAATGCACAGCACGAGCACCATGTCAGCCACTGCTGCTCCCTATATGCCCGCTAGTATTCGCCGCGGGCTACGCTACGAGCGGACCTTAACGTCGTCTTGCAAATGTGCCCGGTATGTGTTTGTATAATATCGTGATTCTTACACTCTCGCCGGCCATAAAGGAGTGAATTAATGCCAGCCGGATCGAAACTCGAAGTCGCACCGCTCGGCGCTTTGGGCGCCGAGATCAAGGCCGTCGATCTCGCCCGTGTTTCGCTGGCCGAGGT
>Ga0075419_10003420_pt1 | contig 10188 bp, 9 predicted proteins | sample SoiMetdeltSBSDD3_FD_76900 | JGI IMG/M metagenome (GOLD analysis project Ga0075419, IMG submission 76900) | Bulk soil microbial communities from a Populus tree surrounding site in Tennessee, USA - Soil MetaG P. deltoides SBSDD3 | ecosystem: Environmental > Terrestrial > Soil > Tree plantation... | reverse complement strand
GCGGCGACCGCGTCATGGGCGCGTCCACCGACCGAGGTCGGGTCGACGACGTACTGCGGCCACCGCCAACCGACCACGATGATGACGAGGATCACCACGTACGTCACCAGCCTGCCCGGCTGCGCCGCCTGATGCATCACGCGGTCGAGAGTGGACTCCGCGTCCTCCGTGTCGGTCCCGGTCTTCGCTGCCGGCTCGGCGGGCGCAGTCTTGGCCGAAGGGCCCTGGCGGGTCCGTCTCCTCTGTCGCTTGGGCTTCTGGTTCACGTGATCCCTCCCCGGTCCCGGCACGGCAGTCCAGACCGTACACAGGTTCGGGGCCGCCGAGGGAACGTGCTCAGAGGTCGATGAGTTCAACCGTCACCGTGGTGACGTCGCCGGTATCCAGGCCCTCAGCCTTACGGACCGCGCGCTTGACGGGCAGCACGTAGCAGTTGCTCCTGCTGTCTGGGAAGATCGAGGTCGTCCACCTGCTGCCGCCGAGCGCGACGCGTACCCGCACCGACCCGAAGCCCCGACGCTGACCATCGGTCAGCTCGCGGATCTCATCGGAAACCTCCGCAGGCACACTGACGAACGTCCAGCTGTCAGCCCGCCGGGCATCCCACACCCACAGCTCGGCATCGAAGACGACGACCACGAACTCAGCTTCACACATCAGACCGACAATCCTCGGCCCTGGTGCCGTAGCGTCCCGGTCTCGGCCATGCCCCCGGCGACTGGGTCCCGGTTCCGGGCCCGCGTACGCTGGCATGGGATTTGTGTCGCCTGCTCCGGCCTTCGAGGAGAATGCCATGTCTCGCCCGCCGCTGCCGCCGTTCACGCACGAGACTGCCGTGCAGAAGGTACGTCTGGCCGAGGACGCGTGGAACACGCGGGATCCGGCACGGGTCGCGCTCGCATATTCGGAGGACTCCCAATGGCGCAACCGGGCCGAGTTCTTCACCGGCCGGGCAGCCATCCAGGAGTTCCTCACCCGCAAGTGGGCCCGCGAGCTGGACTACCGGCTCATCAAGGAGCTGTGGGCCTTCACCGGAGACCGCATCGCCGTCCGGTTCGCCTACGAGTGGCACGACGACTCCGGCACCTGGTACCGCTCGTACGGCAACGAAAACTGGCAGTTCAACGCAGACGGCCTCATGCGCCAGCGGCTCGCCAGCATCAACGACCTACCCATCGCCGAAGAGGACCGTCTGTACCGCTGGCCGCATGGTCGGCGGCCCGACGATCACCCAGGACTGGGTGAGCTCGGGCTGTAGGCGTCGTAGCCGCTGCCGGCGATGAGGTCCAGCGCCTGGGTGCGGGTCTCTCTGTGCCGTGTTCAGGCCGCCATCGGCCGTGGCCGTCCGCGTGTCCCAGTGGGTGGAACTCGGCGGTCCTGAGTCCGGTTTGGTGTACTTGAGGAGCATGCGCGACGCATCGAATCCGGTATCTTCCCCTGGCGCGCCGGCAATGGCAGTCTGTTAGCTACTTGGTCCCGATCTGCTCGGCCCAGTCCTCGCCAGGGAGGTGGAGGATGGTTGGCACAAGATCAGAGTTCGACCCCGAGCCGGCACCGTGCGGCAAGACTGTCGGAGGCATGAGCTACTTCGACAGCAATGGCGAGGGCTTCATCGCCTTCGACCTCCATTACGCCTGCGGTTGCCGACGGATCCGGCGCGACTACCACGACGGTACGGTCACCACGAGAGAGATCCGCCACGGTCGGCGGGGCAAAGTGCTCCACGACGAGCACCCGGAACACCCGGTCTGACCTCGACTACAAGTCCCGGAGAACTATGAGCGCGACGCATGACGTGGTCATCATTGGAGGTGGCGGGGCCGGTCTTCGGGCCGCCATCGCTGTTGCGGAGGCCGACCCGCGGCTCAGCATCGCGGTCATTTCCAAGGTGTACCCGATGCGCAGTCACACGGTGTCCGCCGAGGGCGGCGCCGCGGGCGCGATCCGGGCCGACGACAGTCTTGACGAGCACGCGTACGACACGATATCCGGCGGCGACTGGCTGTCTGACCAGGACGCGGTCGAGGCGTTCGTGCTGGAGGCGCCGCGGGAGCTACTGCGCCTGGAGCACTGGGGCTGCCCGTGGAGCCGGGAGCCGGACGGGCACATCGCAGTCCGGGCATTCGGCGGGATGAAGAAGAAGCGGACCTGGTTTGCCGCCGACAAGACGGGGTTCCACCTGCTCCACACGCTGTTCCAGACCTCGTTGAAGTACGGGACCATCACCCGGTACGACGAATGGTTCGTCACCAAGCTGCTGGTCGACGGCGGTCGGGTGTGCGGGGCGGTAGCGGTGGAGCTGATGACCGGCCGGGTGGAGACCATCACCGGCCGGGCGGTGGTACTGGCCAGCGGCGGCGGCGGCCGGGTGTTCCCGTTCACCACCAACGCCGCAATCAAGACCGGCGACGGGATGGCGCTGGCCTACCGGGCCGGTGCACCGCTCAAGGACATGGAGTTCGTCCAGTACCATCCGACCGGCCTACCGTTCACCGGCATCCTGATCACCGAGGCGGCTCGGGCCGAGGGCGGCTACCTGCTCAACCGCGACGGGTACCGGTACCTGCAGGATTACAACCTGGGCAAGCCGCAGGACGGACCGGTGATGCGCAGCATGGAGCTGGGTCCGCGGGACCGGCTCTCGCAGGCATTCGTGGGTGAGGTGAAGAAGGGCCGCACGATCGAGTCGCCGTACGGTCCGGTGGTCCACCTCGACCTGCGGCACCTCGGCGAGAAGATGATCGAGGCGAAACTGCCGATGGTCCGGGAGCTGTGCCGCGACTTCCAGCGGATCGACCCGGTCCACGAGCTGGTTCCGGTCCGGCCGGTGGTGCACTACATGATGGGCGGCGTGCACACTGACAGCTCCGGTGCGACCGGGCTTCCTGGTCTGTACGCCGCCGGCGAGGTGGCCTGTGTGAGCATCAACGGCGCCAACCGGCTGGGTTCCAACTCGCTGCCCGAACTGCTGGTGTTCGGCGCCAGGGCGGGGCGGGCCGCGGCCGAGTACGCGGCGTCGGCGCCAGATCCCGGCCCCTCGGTCCAGGCGCAGGGCGAGGACGAGCGGCGGCGACTCGACACCGACCTGGTTCGCCGCGAAAACGGGAGGGAGCGGATTTCCACGATCCGGACCCAGATGCAGAGCGTTCTAGAGGATGCGGCCGGCATCTACCGCGACGGCGACACCCTGGCCAAGGCGGCCGACCAGCTGCGCGAGCTGAAGGAGCGGGCGGCGACGGCCACCATCGATGACGACAGCCGGCGGTTCAACACCGAGCGGGTGGCCGCGCTGGAGTTGTCCGGCATGATCGACGTTGCTGGGTGCATCGTGCAGAGCGCGCTGCAGCGGGAGGAGTCCCGCGGCGCCCACCAGCGCACCGACTTCCCCGCCCGGGACGACGAGCGGTTCCTGGCGCACTCGCTGGCATACCAGGAGCCGGACGGGTCGCCCCGGGTGGAGTACCTACCAGTCACCATCACGCGGTGGCCTCCGGGTGAGCGGGTCTACGGAAGGTGAGCGAATGCCCGACATGATCACATTACGGGTTGCCCGCTACCGGCCGGAGGAGGAGCGCGAGCCGTCCTTCGCCGACTACGACGTACCGTTGCGCAAGGACTGGGTGGTGCTGGACGGCCTGAACTACATCAAGGACGAGCTGGACGGCACGCTGTCGTACCGCTGGTCGTGCCGGATGGGGATCTGCGGCAGTTGCGGGATGACCGTCAATGGCGACCCGAAGCTGACCTGTGCCACCTTCCTCGCCGACCTCGCCCCCGGGCCGGTCCGGATCGAGCCGCTGTCGCACTTCCCGGTCATCCGCGATCTGTCGTCGACATCACCGACTTCATGCACAAGCTGGTCAAGGTCAAGCCGTGGCTGATGCCCGAGGTGGAACACTCCATTGAGGACGGTGAGTACCTGCAGACTCCCGCCGAGCTCGACGACTACAAGCAGTTCAGCATGTGCATCAACTGCATGCTGTGCTACTCGGCCTGCCCGGTCTACGGCCTGGACAACGAGTTCATCGGCCCGGCGGCGATCACCCTGGCGCAGCGGTACAACCTGGACTCACGCGACGACGGCCAGCCGGACCGGCTGCGGGTGATCGCGCAGCCGGAGGGCATCTGGGACTGTACCTTCGTCGGCGAGTGCTCGCGGGCATGCCCGAAGGGCGTCGACCCGGCCGCGGCGATCCAGCAAGCGAAGATCCGTGCGGTGAACGCGACGATGATGTCGGTGCTGATGCCCTGGAGCGAGCGATGACGTCACACCTGGAGGCCCGCTACCACCGGCAACGGGTACCGCTGCTGTGGTGGCTCGGGCGCCGCACCTACCTCGCCTTCACGTTGCGCGAGCTGAGCAGCGTCTTCGTCGCGTGGTTCATCGTCGAGCTGCTGCTCCTGATCCGGGCCGTGGCCAGCGGGCCGGCCGACTACCAGCGGTTCCTGGACCTGCTCGGCAACCCGGCCATGGTGGTGCTCAACGTCGTCACGCTGGCGTTCCTGCTCTACCACACCATCACGTTCCTCAACCTGACCCCGCAGGCGGTCGTGGTCAAGGTACGCGGTCGCCGGGTCCCGAAGCGGGCGCTGCTGGCCGGGATGTACCTGACCTGGGCCGTGGTCTCCGTGGTCCTGGCCTGGCTGATGGTGAGCTAGATGGCGCGGCCCGCGGAGAAGGTGACGGTCGAGCCGTACATCTGGGCGCTGTTCAGCGCCGGCGGCATGATCGCCGCGCTGGTCCTGCCGGTGCTGGTGTTCCTGATCGGGGTGGCGTTCCCGCTCGGCTGGGTCGATCCGCCCGACCACGGACAGCTCGCCGGGCTGATCACCAACCTGCTGACCAAGCTCGCCGTGCTCGGGATCTGTTTTCTCTGCCTGGTGCACGCGGCCCATCGGCTCCGCTTCACCTCCGAACACACGCTCCAGATCCAGCGGTACGACCCATTGATCGCGACGGTGTGCTACGGCGGCGCGCTGGTCGGTGCGGCCGCAGCACTCTACCTGCTGTCGACGTTCCCCTAACCACGATCGCCGGGATGTGTATTCGATCTCAATGACCGGTGACCCGTAGGACGGTCACCGAGTTCGCCGGTACCGACAGCCGGGTGGACCGGCCGAGTCCGGTGATCTGTTGTGTGACCGGCACTACCGTGCCCGGCAGGTCGAGTGTGTTGCGGGTCGATGGGTCGCCGGTCAGGACTGTCCGGGTGCCGGTACCGTCGATGTCCGTCACGCCGAGGAAGGTCAGCCGGGCCGATTGGATCTGTGCCGTGGCGTTGACGATCTTTATGTAGAAGGTCGTCGCGCCACCCTGCGTGGTCCTGGTCACCACGTGCTCGAGCGTGCTGGCTCCGGTCAGCCGGCTGCCGACCACATGTGCGCCGAGGTTGTTGGCGAACATGTGGACGACCCAGTACGAGGGAGACCCGTAGCTGCGGGAGGCGTCGAACCCGACCATGTTCGACGGCCAGTTCGGGTCGCTTTCGTGAACCAGGATCGGGGCGTACATGCTGCCGATCACCATGTCGGAGTTGCGTTCCAGCCCGGTCAGCATGGCCGCCTCGCCGACCGCGGCGCGCAGCGTGGGTGTCGGGGTGCCTTCCTGGGCGCCGTACTCGCCGACGAGGTACTGGCGGCCGGCGCGGTCGGCCCGGTCGTAGCGGTCCGCCACGGTGGCGAAGAACGACGGCGGGGCGTAGTAGTGGTCGTCGGAGAGGTCAGGTACCCGGCCGGTGGGCGTCGACGACGCCGCCCCGCCCTGCAGGCCTCCGGTGGTGGCGATCACCTTCAGCTGCGGGTACCGGGCCTTGATGGCGTCGTACATCTCGGTGAACCGCCAAGCGTAGCTGCCCGACGTGTCGAACCAGTCCTCGTTGCCGACTTCCACATAGGACAGCGGGAAGGGAGCCGGGTGGCCGTCCGCGGCGCGCCGGGCGCCCCACGTGGTGGAGGTGTCGCCGATGACGTACTCGATCTCGTCGAGTGCGTCCTGGATGTACGGGCCGAACTCCTCCTGCGGGACGTGCTGCCCGTTGAGCGTGTAGCCGGCGAAGACCGCCAGCAGCGGCTGGGCACCGATGTCCTCGGCCATCCGCAGGTACTCCAGCAGTCCCATCCCGTCGGTGGACCAGTAGCCCCAGGCGGTGTTCTGATGTCCCGGCCGTTGCTCGATCGGCCCGAGCGTCGCCTTCCAGTCGAACCGGGTGTCGAGCGTGACGCCCTCGAGGTAGTTGCCGCCGGGGATGCGCAGCAGACCCGGCTTCAGGGCGGCGAACTTCTCCGCGAGGTCGGGCCGCAGGCCGTTGGGACGGTTCTTGTAGGTGGGCGGGAACATCGACACCACCGACAGCCACACGTCCTGCTCGGTGACGGCCGGACACGTGCTCCTGCGGCAGGAGTTCAGCAGCGATACGACGAACCGGTTGTCGGTCGAGGGCGCGATCCCGGCCGGCGTGCGGAGGATGAACTCGTGCTCGGCCCAGGCGGGACCGACCCCGGTGACCGTCCGGCTCGCGAGCACCGTCCCGTCGGGCTTCTCGAGGCTGACCAGCATCGAGCCCTGCCAGCCGGGGCTGGATCGCGCCCACAGCGACCCGCGGTACGCGGTGGACGGCCGCACGGCGATGCCGTAGTAGCCGATGTTGGCAGCACCGATGCGGCCGGCGGGCGGCAAGGATCCAATGTGGACCCGCAGCGACCGGTCGATCGCGCCGTTGAGTGGCTGCGCCGGGTCGATGGCGATCGAGCCCGTCGCGGCGCCGTCGGTCACCGGCGACCAGTAGGGCACCGGTCCCGCGCCCGGGCCGCTTCCCGGCTGGTAGGACTCCTTGAAGGTCCGGTTGCGGATCAGCTCGGCATAGATGCCGCCGTCGACGGAGTGGCTGATGTCCTCCAGGATCAGACCGTACGTCGAGCGGCGCGTCGCGACCCGGACGTCGGCCGCGTCCACGGTGATCCCGTTCGCGCCGGCCAGCACCGCCACCTGGTCCGCGGTCAACGCGAAGCGCACGAGCTGTACCTCGTCGACCGCCCCGACCAGCCGCGGGGCCGCGCCCGCCGTGCTGCCCATGGTGAACTCCGCCGCGCTGTCGCCATTGGCCGCCGGGCAGGCGGTGGTGTCCAGCGCGTCGGGCGCCGCGAGCACACCGCACGAGCCGTCGGCCACGGCGATGGCCGCGGCCTCCCCGTCCAGGTACAGCCGTAGCCGCTGCGCACCCCGGTCGAGGACGAACGCGACGCTGTGCCACTCTCCGTCCGCCGTGGACGCCGCCACAGTGGACACTTCCAGCCGTGCCGCGCCGCCGCCGATACGCGCGACGACCCGGCCCCCGTCGACGGCGATCCGGTACCCCGGGTCGCCGGACCCCGCCGCGCCCTTGCCCACCACGGGTTGGAACAACGGTGACGTCGTACGCACCCACGCCGCCAGCGAGGCGGAGTCGGTGCCGATGTCCAGGGCCGGACGGTCCTCGACGACCACGTCGCTCGTGCCGTCGAGCGCGACCGCCTGCCCGGCAGCGCCGGCCGTCCACGTCGCGCCGCTGCCCCGTAGGGTCGCCGGTGCCGCGTCCGGCGACGCGTTGCGCGCCACGGTGCCGCTGCCCTCGTCCAGATGCCATAGGCCACTGGTGGCCAAGGCGGCGGCGCTGCCGGCGTCGATCGGGAACGGGAACGTGCGCACGTCGTCGACCGCGCCGTCCCAGAAGTCCACCGTGGACCCGTTGAACCTGGCTCGCCCGACAGTGAAGTGTCCCGCGGCCCGCCACGGCGTCGCGTGCGGCACCGCCTGCTGGAACGAGCCGTTGACATACAGCGAGACCGTGCCGGCGACCCGGTCGTAGACGCCGACGAGGTGGTACCACTGGCCGGTGCGGGCGGTGAAGGCCGAACCCGCGACCACGCCCGGCCCGGGCGCGTCGGAGCCGATGACCGTGAAGGCGAACCGACCGTCGTTGCGGCGCTGCAGGAAGAACCCGCTCACCGACTCGCCATCGACACTCACCGCGGTGCGGAAACCGTCCGGTGAGTCGACGCGTACCCAGGCCGCAACCGAGAAGCTCTGGCTCGTGTCGACCACCGGCGCGGGCATGTCGACGAACCCGGTAGCGCCGTCGAAGTCCACCGCGGTGGCGCCCACCACCCCCGCCGTCCAGGTCGCCCCACCGGTGAGCGTACCGTGGTGGTTGCTCAGCGAGTCGTCGGCCGCGGTCGTGCCCGCGCCCTCGTCAAAGCGCCAGCTGCCATTGGTCGCCAGCTGCGCCACCTCGGCCGGGGTGAGCGCGTTCGCGTACACCCGGACGTCGTCGATGCCGCCGTCGACGTAGTCGACCAGGTTGCCCCCGAACCTGCCCCGGCCGATGACCAGGTGCCCGCCGGCCACCCAGGTTGCCGGCGCCGGCGTGGTGCCCTGAAGCTGCCCGTTGACATACAGCGACAGCGTCTGCGCGGCGGCGTCGAAGACACCGGTGAGCTGGTACCACTGCCCGACCACCGGATCGAACGTCGCGGACGGGAAGGCCGGCGCACCGGCCGCCACATCGGCCGGCAACTTCACGAACGCGAAGCGCCGCGTGTCGTCTCGAAACTGCAGGTAGAACTCGCTGACCTGGTTGCCGTCGATGCTGACCACCGTCTGGTAGCCGGAGACCCGGTCCAACCTCACCCAGGCGTTGGCAGTGAAGCTCTGCGCGGTGTCCAGGACGGTTGCCCCGGCGTCCACGTAGTCACCGGCGCCATCGGTCGACAGCGCCGATGAGCCCTGGATCCCCGCTGTCCATCCCGCGTTACCGACCAGCGTGGCCGGATGCGCGCCCATGCTGTCGGCGGCCGTCTGGCCGCTGCCCTCGTCGAACAGCCACCGGGATACCGGCGCGGGACCCACACCAGCCGGCCGCGGGTCAGCGTTCGCGGACCGCGCTCCTGCAGTGCTCACCAGGGCGCCGGCCAACAGCACGAGCACGCCGAACATTGCGGTACGTCGGTGGTACACGGTCGCCTCCCCGCTCCAGCGGCGCCCGGTACCGCACAGCATTGATCCCGTCCTAACACATCCATCTATCAATGGCAAATTATGAATTCCTCGCGCCGCGCATTCGCGGGAGCGGATCGATGCCGCATTGCCCATCGATAGAGTTCACTGGGGTAGGCACCGACACGACACCGCGACCAGCCTGTTCGACCGGCTCCTCACCACGCCACCGTCGTGGTCGCACCGGGCGACCCGGCCGGATGTTCGAGTGCAGGCGCCGACACCGGGTTTCCCCCAGCGTGCCGGACCTTCTGGCTTGTCACGATGGCACCGTCGGCGAGAAGCGGCGCTGTCGTCCACACGCGCGGCCGACCGGGTCGCCCAGATGGGTTCGGCACCGGGGCCTGCGGCCCTTGTGCTGGCGGTGCTGGCTGCGGGTCGGTTGATGGAGGGTGGTTGGGATGGACCGGACCATGTCGGTGGCTGGGTCGGTGGGCCGGGTGGAGCCGGATCCGCGCCGGTGGCGGGCGTTGGCGTTGCTCGGTACGGCCTTCTTCATGGTCATCCTGGACGGCACAATCGTGCTGACCGCGGTGCCGTCGATGCGGGAGGATCTGAGGCTGTCGGTCGGCGGCGTGCAGTGGGTGATCACCGCGTACGCGTTGACGTTCGGCGGTCTGATGCTGTTCTGCGGCCGTGCCGCGGATCTGTTCGGACGCCGCCGGGTGTTCATGACCGGGGTGGCACTGTTCGCCGCATCGTCACTGCTGTGTGGACTGGCCTGGTCCGGCGGGGTACTGATCGCGGCCCGCGTGGTCCAGGGCCTAGCTGCGGCGATCATGGCGCCTTCGGCGTTGTCCTTGGTGATGACCACCTTCCCGGAGGGTGCGGAACGCAACAAGGCGTTGGGGGTCTGGGGCGGGCTCGGCGGCATCGGTGCCACCGCCGGCCTGTTGATCGGTGGCGTGATCACCTCCGGATTGGGCTGGGAGTGGACCTTCTTCATCAACGTGCCGATCGGGCTGGCCCTGCTGGCGGTGAGCCCGGTCCTGCTGCGCGAAAGCCGCGACCGCGCAGGCGCCCGGGCGCTGGATCCGGCCGGCGCGGTGAGCATCACCGCGGCCCTGGTGCTGCTGGTGTATGCCGTGTTCCGGGCACCGCAGGTGGGTTGGGCAAGCGTGCAGACGCTCGGCATGCTGGCCGGTTCGGCCGCGCTG
>Ga0075419_10003416_pt1 | contig 10190 bp, 8 predicted proteins | sample SoiMetdeltSBSDD3_FD_76900 | JGI IMG/M metagenome (GOLD analysis project Ga0075419, IMG submission 76900) | Bulk soil microbial communities from a Populus tree surrounding site in Tennessee, USA - Soil MetaG P. deltoides SBSDD3 | ecosystem: Environmental > Terrestrial > Soil > Tree plantation... | reverse complement strand
TGTCTGGTGGCTACGAGGACGACGAGGATTTCGGCGATGTCATCCCAATCACCACCTCCTCTTCGACGTCGGAGCAATTACGATCGCAGACGACATGACGTTGCCCGGAAAGCTAGGCAAGCTCCGCACCAAGGCAAAGCACCCGATCAACGTCGACCATGTTCGTTACCATCGATCGCGCTATGAACCCGAGACGTAGTGGCGGTTGGCGGGATCGGTCTCTAGGCCTATGACGATGCGATCGACCTCATGGAGATGACGCGGCCGCTGCGCTACGACGCGACTGCGCTCCCTGAGGTCGTCACGAGCGCGCCGGGCGACATCACGGGGCTCGCGAGCTGCGCGAGTCGCCTCGGGTGAGATCGGTCGGGCGCCGCCCTCGATCGGTAGCGCACCCGCGGCAGCGGATAATCTGATCATCGCGTTACTTTCCGCCAGCGCCCGTGCCCTCTGGAGCGGCTTTGCGTTGATCTGCGCTGAACGCCGCGTCTAGCGGCATGTTCTCGCGTGCGCGTCTGTCGCGAGAGTACTTCTATGTCGCGAGCGATCAGCCGGCGAATACGTCGACCGCGCTAGCGGTTACGCTCAAGTACGTGGAAAAACAGAGGGCCGGCTCTTCACCGGCCCTCGACTTCTAATCCGAGGGTCGCAGGTTCGACTCCTGCCAGGCGCACCAACATCACGAGTACGACGCGCTACCGTTCGAAGTGAGAGAGACGGGCGTCGTCGATGGCGCCCTCGCAGTACTGCAAGTCTAGTCAAGCTCGCCCTTGCCGGCTAGGTTGATGCTGCGTCTCGGAAGACGGGTAGATCGCGGTCTCTGGGCGCGCGGACGGTTCTGGCCGCGCGTGTCACACATAGTCGCAGCCTGGTGCAATCTACCGTGACGCTTCTTGCTCAAACGAAGAGGCGCTGAACACTACCGGGTGACCACGCTTCGCGCGAACTACGCGAACACAAAAAAGACCGACACGCCCGACTGCGACCCACGCTAGACGGCGGGAAGACCCACCATCGTCGGGAGACCAATAAGGCTCACGCGCACTGCAGAGACGCGCGGTACTCGGAAGGCGACTGGCCGATCATCTTGCGGAATGTTCGGTCGAAATGCGACAGGTCGTTGAAGCCCACGGCGTAGGCGACCTCCGAGACTCTCATATAGCGGTTAGCCAGCAAGGTCTGGGCGCGGCGCACGCGCACCTCGTGGAGATGCTCGTGGAACGGCACGCCGATCTCTCTATGGAACAGACGGCAGAAGTGAAATCGGCTGAGCCCCGCCGCGCGGGCGACATCAGCCAGCGTAATCGTCTCGGCGAAGTGCGCGCTGACGAACATCAGCGCCCGACGAATGTTGGGATGCACAGGTGACGTGTAGACGTGGTCGGCGACTGCAGCGCTCGCAGCCGTCGGCGGGACCCGGACGCCGAGGCCGACTGTGAGACGGGTGACCGCCTGCAGCAACGCCGCGACCGCGATCGGCTTTCTGAGATAGTCACTGGCGCCGGCCCTGAGCGCCTGTATGGCGAGATCTTCGGAGCCTGAGCCAGTCAGGATGGCGACCCGAATCCACGGCCACTGGCTCTTGGTGATGTGGAGCACTTCGAGGCCCGAGCGTCGGGGCAGAATCTGGTCCACGAGAGCGACGTCGGTGGCTTGCGCTCGCCTGTTCAGGATGTCCAGCGCTTGTTCCGCATCGGCGGCTTCCTCGATGCGAGTGATCGGTTCCAGCGCGGTCCTGAGAAACGATCGCACCGTTGCCTCGTGCTCCACAATGAGCACCCCGGGTATGTATCCGTCGCCGATCGCGCGCCTTACGACTGCTCTTGGACGTCGACCGACGCCGCGTGTAACGGCTACCTTGCGAGACGGCGGGGATGTGGCGCTGAAGAGACCGACAGATAGGTCAGCAGGACGAGGAGACAGGACCGTGAAAATGCCGATCGCACTGACGAAAAGCCCTCGAACGATACGTGATGTAGTCATGGTTCCCGCGCAACTCCGGCCCTGCCGGCGGGTAGGCCACTCGGGGGAGTTCCCATTCTCCCGTATGGGAGAACGACGACCGGCGATGACGTTCCATGCGGGCCGGACGCCACCAGGCATCTTCATCGGCGGAAATAATGAGTCATGTATCAGCGTATCGGGACTCGCTTGGCGCCTGTTGACAATAATTTGATGGGCATTGCGCTTGGGGCGCCAAGGCACGATTCGTCAGCCATCCCATTGAAGTGGTAGGCGCAGGCTCGCTCGCAGCGTGATAGCCCGCACGAAAAGCCTGTGTGACGGCGCCCGCCCGCCTCTCGCAGTGGGAGCAGCACGCCGTCAGCGAGCATCCCGTTAAGGAATGGTCTCGAGTGGCCGCAAACCGGCCCGAGTTTACATCTAGCTTGGCCAAGCGGACGACGGTTCAACGGATTCTGACCGGCGAGAAGACACTGGCCGAGCTCAGCGCCGCGCTCGATCGGGTGGCAGCCAGCCCGGTCCATCGGCGGCTCCATCGCCAATGGATTGGCCACCCGGCGTCAGCAGTGCGCTGGTCCTCGAGCGCCACCGGCGCTCGCCAAGAGGCTCGCTGACCGAGCTGATGTAACGGCAGTTCTGGCGAGCCCACGCGCCCGGACGTGGCGTGTCGAGGCACAACACCGACCGGAGCCCGTCAATTAAACCCACCAGGATGCGAACAATATCAGGCAGTCTTCAGCGATGCACGGTACTCGCTCGGCGAGCGGCCTACGACGCGCCGGAAAGTCCGGTCGAAGTGCGAAAGGTCGCCGAAGCCGGCGGCGTAGGCCACCTCGGTGACTCGCAGATAGCGGTCCGCCAGAAGCGCTTTAGCCCGGCGCACGCGAAACGAAAGCAGGTAGCTGAGGAACGTCACGCCGGTCTCGCGACGGAAGAGCCGGCAGAAGTGGCACCTGCTCAACCCCGCCTCCCGTGCTGCGTCCTTCAGCGTGATTTCCTCTGCGAAGTGGTCGTTGATGAATGTGAGGGCCTTGCGGATGTTGGGATGGCCAGCCGGCGCCGCCGCGTTCGTGCCCCGGGACACCACGAAGTGCGCGACGGTGCTCGTCAGCGCATCGAGCGCGATGGGTTTCTTGAGATAGTCGCTAGCGCCCGCGCGCAATGCATCCACAGCCAATTCCTCCGAACTGAAGCCGGTGATCATCACGACAGGAATCGAAGGCCAGAGGCGCTTCGCCACACGGAGGAGCTCAAGACCCGAAAACCGGGGCAACACGTGATCGAGAAGCACGAGATCGATCGTTGTTCCAGTCGGTCCCTGCAGGATGTCAAGCGCCTGTTCGCCGTCCTTCGCCTCGACCACCCGCGCGAGTGCCTCCAGTGCGACCCGGAGAAACGAACGGGTGAGCATCTCGTCATCGACGATAAGTACGGTCGGGAACCGAACGACGGATGGCGACGCCATGAAAAACTCCCAAGCACCTGCGAGAGGTGGGCACCGACCATACTGAATCCGGCAGCCCGAGTCAATCAGGACGATGGCCTCGGACACATCGAACTTGATGTGGATTGGATCCGAGGCGGAGTCATGCAGGCATTCTACTGACAGACAAACCGCCTACTGTCCGGACCGCAATTATAGAGACGCGCACCGACAGCGCAGGTTTGTGCCGCCGCGACCGCGACGCCAGCGAGCGCCTCGACCCGGGTGCGTCGAGAGAAGCCGTGTTGGGCGCGAGTCGGTGCGGGAGCCTGCTCCCGCTTCTCGGGAAGCTTCAGAAGTGCGGAATCCCCTGCGCCCGCGCGCTCTCGTGCTTCTTGACAGTGTGATGTACCGACGGCCGGCACTCCATCATTGAGGCGGCTTCGCGGGCTAACACACGACCGGTGGACGTCGTCGCAGAGACTGGGAAGCAACCTCAGACACAACAAAGGCAATTAGGACCAAGCGAGCGCAATTTTTCGTGCGTATCTGGGAAGAAGACGAAGTAGTTCAAGCCATCACTCGGTGCGCGATTGTGGCGGATGGCCTGACAGCACTACGGCGCGCGCGGCATAAGCGGTGTCGTAGGAACAGGGGAGCGCACGATGTCACCCGTTTCGACAGGAAGGAGGCGCGGCCGCGCACCAAAATCGGTCGCCATGCCGAATCAGGCGGAGACGGAACACGCCGCTGTTCTCGAAGAGGATAAAGAGACGAAGGAGGGGCCAAAGATGGCGAATAGAAAAGCGCTAATAGTGGCGATCAACGACTATGGCGGTCCGCCGAACAACTTACCAAGCTGCATCAACGATGGCAATGCCTTTCAGCGGATATTGCAGGCGAAGTACAACTTCCTCGAAGTCCATACGCTATACGACGCCAAGGCCACGGTGACCAATGTCGAGAAGGAACTCGACTGGCTGGTCAAGGACGTCAAGAGTGACGACCGCATCGTGTTCTACTTCTCAGGCCACGGCTACACCAAACTCGTGAACGGAATAATGCAGGAGTTCCTTGTTCTGCGTGACGATGCCGGGAAGATTGCCCTATGGGTGGACGACAAGCTGGTCGCGAAGACTCGCGAGGTGCCATTCGGCACCCTCACCGTGATTTGCGACTCTTGCTTCTCGGGTGGAATGTTCAAAATCGTGTTCGACGCGAGTGAACCCGCAGAAGCACCCGAGGTCGCGCAGGTGAAGGCGTACCAGCCGTCTCCCGAAGAGGCGACGAAAGCCTTCGAGCCGTTGGTCGCCAAGCCGGAGGAAGTACCCATTCGCGTGGCTGGATACCGCCGGTTTGGTTGCGGCACGTCCAGCGTCCTACGAGCGGTCGCCCGGGCGTCTGCCAGAGTCGCCTCGGCCGTCGGTACCACTCGGGGGACAACGACGACCAAGGCCTTGTCGGATGCCAGCGAAGCAGCTCAGCCGGAGCTCAACGGCCTGCTCGTCAGTGCCTGTTTGGAAACGGAGACGGCAGCGGCAAGCACCTCCAAAACCGAAGGCCTCTCCGCCTTCACTCACTCACTTGTGAGCACCCTCAATATTCTGGGTACTCGCCGGTCGGCAGCGGAGGTATTCCAGGCGACCGCCAACGGCCTCAAACAACTCGGCTTTCGTCAGACGCCGCTCATTCTCGAGCGCGCTGCTCCTGGTAATCTTAAAAACCGCACCTTCATAGGTCTGGAGGTTGCAAAGGCGACGGTCGACGGTATGGCTGAGAAGGCGCTCGGTCTGGAGACCGCCGGTGTCGCCGAAGAGGACATGGAGAAATTCCTGCCACTTCTCGGCGCGATCCTGCCCGCCGTGATATCTGCTGCGCCGGGCCTCATCCGTGCGGTTCGTGGACGCCGCAAGGAGCTCAGCCTGGGTGAGGACGCGGCGGTCTCCGAAGAAGAGATGGAGAAGTTCCTGCCGCTTCTCGGTGCGATCCTTCCTGCGGTGATATCTGCCGCACCGGGCCTCGTCAGCGCTCTGCGCGGCCGCCGTAAGGAGCTCGCGCTCGCCGAGGATGCTGCCATCTCTGAAGAGGAGATGGAGAAGTTTCTGCCACTGCTTGGCGCGCTCTTGCCCGCCGTGATATCCGCCGCGCCGGGCCTCATCAGCGCGGTGCGCGGGCGGGGACGGCGCAAAGACCTCGACGTTGGAGGCGAGGACGAAGCGACGGCCATCGCCGAAGAGGACGTGCAGAAATTTCTGCCACTCCTCGGCGTCCTTTTGCCGGCGGTGATATCCGCCGCGCCTGGCCTCATCCGCTCCGTGCGCGGACGCCGCAAGGAGTTCGAGCTTGCCGACGTGCCTGCGGAGACTGACGTTGCGGATGAGAAGATCTTCGGCGCTGTGATGCGCATCCTGCCGCAGGTGCTCCCTCTCGTGCTGCGCGCCACACCGGGCATCGCGCAAGCGATCGCGGGGAGCCGGAAGGACCTTGCGCTTGGTATTGGAACGGGTGAAGGGGCCGAAATACCCGACGAGAAGATCTTCGGCGCCATACTGCGCGTGCTGCCGCAGGTCCTACGCGCGGCGCCAGGCATTGTGCAAGCGGTGACCGGCCGCCGGAAGGAGTTGGACCTTGACGGAGCGGACATCGGTGAGCCGACGGAAATCGCGGACGAGAAGATCTTCGGCGCCATACTGCGCGTGCTGCCTCAAGTCCTCCGCGCCGCTCCCGGCATCGTTGAGGCTCTCGGACGAGCCAGGCAGAAGGAGATGGATCTGACGGTTGCGGAGACGATCGAGGATGTCGATGGGTCGGACGCTAAGATCTTCGGTGTCGTCCGGCGAATCCTGCCGCGAGTGCTGCAGACGGCGCCGGAGATCGCGCGCTTGATTGCCTCCGCACAGCGGCAGCATCGAGCAGCGTAGGCATCGGATGAATATGGGTGGTCGCCAGCAGAGCGCGCAAAACGTGAATGCTGGCGACCACTCACCCCGCCCGTCATGAGGCTCAGTGATTCGGCTGGGACGGCAAGAGGTGCGCGATGGTGCTCGTGGAGATCGACACGCAGACGCAAATCGATACCGACTCGATAGCAAAAGTCGCATTCGTCGTGGACGCATCGAACCCGCTGGCGGAGCGAGCCGATCTTTTCGGTCTCCCTTCAGCCACGCTAACCTTGCTTCACACTGCCGGCAGCATTCCGGCTCTGCAGAAGCTGCGGGAGGTCATCGGCGACGGTACGGGCGGGAACGGTTGGGTGCGCATTCGGGAGCCGGGCACCACGGATGACAACACCGACTCGTACGCGAACATTCGCGTCGCACCAAAAGCGGAATTCGGCAGAGCGCCGGATGGCGAAATCGCGCAGTTACAGACCGCAGCGGGCACGGTCATTGGAGAGGTTCATCTGCCCGAAGCGCTGCGGAAGCTACGCGAGCGGAATCGGTGACGCGGATGCGCTGAACAGAGACCGGTCCAAACCACCATAGGGCTGTAGCCGATCTTCTCGAGGATCTTATGCGGAAGTCGCCACTCGATACCCGGCCGGAGCGCCGCCCCCTTCGGATATTCGCCTTAGACCCGATGCTCTCGCGAGGCCGATCTGATCGACAGCCCAGGTCCGCGACCTCAGCAAGCGTCAGCTCATCGATTCGTACGAGCTTTCGGAAGGGCACGAGCACCATCGCAACGGCGCGTACTGGGCATCCGCACCGATGCGGCAGACTATCGGTTGCCATCGATTCCAGGCTATCCGTTCACGCCGGCGGCGTGTCCCCACGACAAGACGCTCGCGCTCGCCGACGTAGAGACACGGCTGAAGGCTCTCGACGAGCACACGGAGGAGCGCCTGATCAACTGGGGCTACGCCAGCGTCAAATGGACAAGTCTCGGTGGACAAGTGTCCGGTTGAGGGGCGGCTCCTCACTGCGGTCGCTTGGTGATCCATGAAAGGCGAGGCGATGAAAGTCCTGGCCCTCGGAGACTGCGAGCGTCGTTCCAGCGCGAGAGACACGGAGACCCGCTCGCGCAATTCACGCGTCAAGGAGCATCTGCTCGGAGGGCGTCATGGCGAACATCGTAACCGCTAGCGTTCAAGGCGCGGGCCAGCCACTTATCGGCGTTGCGAGCCGTATCGAATCCGTTGAAGGCGACCTTCGGCGTGCACGAGCGATTGAGAAGGCAGTCGACCTCGGGCAGCGCCGGCTTGCTCGCCTTCCATTGGACAAACGCGACAGCACGGGGCGCGTGCAGGCGCGCACGGCCCTCCTCAATCCTGCGGATCGCCATGGCTTGGAACGGATCATCGGTGAGCGGGATCTGCTGCAGATCACGTACCTGCATGAAGCATTGCGTGCGGCGCGAGCCGTCTGCCGCATCAGGGTCCGGAGCGAGTCACCGCGGCCGCCGGATTACGCGACCGGGTTCCTCGTGGCGCCGGGCGTGCTGCTAACGAATCATCATGTATTGGAGACCGAAGAAGTCGCCCGGTTGAGTCTCCTCGAGTTCGACGCGGAACTCGACACCAATTTCGTCGAGCGCACCGTACGTGCTTTCAATCTGCTTCCGGACCAGCTGTTCGTCACGAATCCAGAACTCGACTTTACCTTCGTTGCCGTGAACCCTGTCGCTCACGACGGTACGCCGCTTGCCCAGTTCGGCTGGCTCCCCCTCATACGGGAGTCCGGGAAGGGCCTCAATGGTGAGTGGGTCTCCATCATTCAACATCCGAAAGGTGAGACTAAACAGATTGTCCTGAGAGAGAACCGGATCGTGCTTCTGTCTGCGGAGGCTGACGACGCAGTCGGTTCGTCGTTCGTCCACTACACGTCCGATACGGAGCGTGGCTCATCCGGAGCTCCGGTCCTGAACGATCAGTTCGACCTCCTGGCGCTCCATCACAAGGCCGTGCCCAAGTATGGTGCCGACGGACGGCGACTCGCCCGGAATGGAAGGCCGTGGACGCCCGCGATGGGCGAGGACGAAATTCAATGGGTTGCGAACGAGGGTGTCCGTGTATCTGCAATCTTTCGCACACTCGACCGGATGGCGTTTGGGACGCCCCACGCTGGGTCGCTGCTTGCCCTCCTGGACAACGGCGAGCCGCGCGGGCCGTTCTCGGCAGTGATTGTGCGGCGACCGCTGCTAAAGCAAGACGTCGGAGAGGGAGAGCCGCTCGAAGCTACAGCACTGGCCAAGCGGAAGGGTTTTGTACGAAACTTTCTCGGATTTGAGCTCCCAGCGTTGGCGAACATCACGAAGAAGTTCCGGAAGAAGACCACACAACTCGTCGATGGCGGCGGGAACGAGCTGCGCTATACGCATTTCTCCGTGATTATGCACGACGAACGTCGGCTGGCACTGATTGCCGCCGTCAACATCGACGGCTCAAAGCTCCGCGAACCGAGTGCCAAACCGTCGTGGAGGATCGATAGGCGGATCGAGGCCACAAAAAATTCCGGTGCGGAGCTCTATCGGAACAACCCCTTCGACAAGGGACACTTGGTGCGTCGCTTGGACCCCGTATGGGGCACACCCGCAGAAGCGGACGACGCCGTTACCGACACGTACCACTACACTAACGCGGCCCCTCAGGAACACAGCTTCAACGATGGCGTCTGGGGAGACGTTGAAGACTACATCCTCCAGATCTCGGCCCTCAAGGAACGAAAGATTTCCGTGTTCACCGGCCCGATATTGTCGAAGGACGATCGGTCGTACGGCGAAGAGCGTCCCGGCGGGCCGTGGATAATTCCGTCACATTTTTGGAAGGTCATTGCGTACGTAAAGACGGATGGGACGAAGGCCGCGACGGGATTCGTGCTGGATCAATCCGACCAAATCACAGATCTCGTAGAGGGATTCACGCCGCTGCCGCGAGCTCGAGAGGTGGCAAGGGTGCATCAGCGGACAGTCACCGACATCGAGAATCTGACCGGCCTCGATTTTGGTGAGCTGAGGAAGTTCGATCCGCTCGCAGACCTTGAGGCGACAAAGCGGACCCGGCGAATCCACCTGCCGGAACAAATGATCTTGTAGCGGCTGCCTGGCCTCGCAGCGCCCGTGAACCGACGGAGCTCGAGAGGCTCGCACGGGCGGACCGGTTACTGGCACGAGGCTGGCGGCCGCCGGGTCATCCGGACGCCGTTGGCGCCGCCGTATGGCCACGGAACGTGGATGAGAGCCTATTGGGCCAAGCGTCCGGCGAAGAATGGCAAGAAGTGTCGAACCAGAAGTAGACGAAACCTGCAATGCCCCGTTCGCGCGCCCCAGAAGCGTGCTTCGATGAGAGGCGGCGATTAGCTAGCCTTCACCTCAGTGTGCTGGGAGCTAAGTGATCTAAGGCGACTCCCAGTCGGACTGGAAGCTGGGTCTCTGGGAGAAGCACACGGATCTTGGGTTCAACCGCATTCAACGGGACCTCGTTCGAAGAGAAGGGGCGAGTCGTGACGGCTCCGACCCGAAAGGCCAGAAACGGTGCGTACCGCCTGACCTGTACGTGCCTGCACTGCACTCATGTTTAACGCTACCGCATCGGCAGTGAGAGATTGTTCCGATGTCACTGAGACTGTCACCAATGAGCCGCAACGAGGCGCAATTGCCTGCACTTTGACGCACTCGAGCTGGGCGGTTTACCGCGATCGAAGTACTTGAAAAGGCGAAAGCCTCTGATTAACTGAACCGAGAACTTCTAATCCGAGGGTCGCAGGTTCGACTCCTGCCAGGCGCACCAGATTCCCAGCGCCTGATCGTAGAGCGTGAGCGCCTCCCGGCTCGCGAACGCGTTGGCGGCCTTTTCGGCGGCCTTGAG
>Ga0075419_10003414_pt1 | contig 10191 bp, 7 predicted proteins | sample SoiMetdeltSBSDD3_FD_76900 | JGI IMG/M metagenome (GOLD analysis project Ga0075419, IMG submission 76900) | Bulk soil microbial communities from a Populus tree surrounding site in Tennessee, USA - Soil MetaG P. deltoides SBSDD3 | ecosystem: Environmental > Terrestrial > Soil > Tree plantation... | reverse complement strand
AGCCGCCGGCGCCGATCAAGCGCCGCCCAAGGTGGAGGCAGGGCCGGATCCAACCGGCATTCTTCCGCTCCGTCAGGCGTACGAGATGTGCGCGCCAGGCGGGCACATCGTGACGACGAGCCTTCCACGCGGCAATATCACGTTGCCCGCGGTGCTCTTTACCATCGGCGGCCGCACGCATCACGCCGGTCAGGCCGGCGGCGCCAACCCGATGCGCGACATCCCGCGATTCGTCGAGATGCTCGAGAAGGGTCAGTACGACGCGAAAGCGTTGGCGACGACGGTCGTACCGATCGAACGGATGCGGGAGGCGTACGAGGAAGTCGTGTATCGGACGACGGTGACTGCAATCATGACTGCGTAATTCAGCATCAGTCCGGGTTATCCACCGACACCTGGCGCACCCACACGCCGCGCGCGATCTCCTCGCTGGCCGGCAACTCTGCCGCGAAGCCTGGCGTCGTATGGAGCTGGAGGCTGGAGTCCGGGTTCGACAGCGCCAGCCCTCCGACACTGCGCAGCACACCGAGGTTGTCTCTCGAGAGCCGTACGACCGGTTTGTTGAGCGTCGGGCGGGGGAGCGTGGCGAACATCTTTTCGAATGCGGGAGACGGTCCGCGGCTGGCGATAAGGAGGAAATGTTCTTTCCCGCCGCCGGTGGACGTCACGACCCAAGACGCCTTGGCGCCCTCGAGGGTGCCCGGAAGCCGATGGCGTCCCACGGGTAGGGGGTTGGTCGGCGTCAGACCCGGCAACGGAAACAACAAATACGACTCGCCGTGCTCGTCTTCGTTGACCACGTATAGGTAGACCGGCTCGGAGACGTTGACGTCGAGCGAGAGCATGTCGGACAACGCGAGCCGCGTTCCTGCTCCGATGGTCACGCTTTCGCCGCCGACACTCTTCTCGCGGTTCAGCGCGGCGCTGATCCTGTAGCTTCCGGCGTCATCGGCCGCCGCTGCGGGAGCGCTGACGGCGGACGGGGCGAACGATTCGGTGCGAGCGCCGGCCCCCGGAGAATACGGCCAATACCGCGCCGCGACTACGCCGAGCACGAGCAGCACCGCAGCCGCCGCGAGCGGCTTCCATGGGATCGGCGGCTTGCGATTGGACAGTGGCGCCCGGACCGGCAATGTGTTCGCGAGCGCGGCCTCGAACTCGCCCGCACTCTGATAGCGCCCTTCAGGGCTGCGCGCGAGCGCGCGCTCGACGACACGAATGAACGAGTCGGGCAGATCCGGCCGGACGTCCCTCAGCGGTCGAAATTCTCCGGACTCGCCGTGCCGCCGCTGGACTTCGGTGCGCGACTCGCCCGACACCGGATACCGACCGGACACGAGGTAGTAGAGGAGGACACCGAGGCTGTAAAGATCGGTCGACTTCGATCGCGGCTGCCCGTCGAACACCTCCGGTGCCATGTACAACGGGGTGCCGACGAAGTCCTGGCCGGTGTGCGTGCGCGCGAGGGTCAAATCCTTAGCCGCGCCGAAGTCCATCAGCACGGTGCGGCCGCCCTCGCCGCGCATCACGTTGTGCGCCTTGATGTCGCCGTGCAACGCACCGGTCGCGTGCACGGCTGCAAGCGCTCGACACAAGTCGAGTCCGATCAGGGCCGCCTCATTCGGTCCGAACAGCGATTCGGTCAGCACGAGATCGTCGAGCGTCCGTCCTTTCACCAGCTCCATCGAGTCCGACTTCGTAGCCGATGCGTTCGACTCTGAATACCCTGACGACGTTCGGGTGAGTGATCTTCGCGAGCAGGCGGGCTTCGTTGAACGCCTTGGCGGGATCGATGGCCGCCTCGGGATTGCGTGGTCGAATCACCTTGAGCGCGACCGTCAATCCCAACGCGGGATCGGTGGCGATGTAGACCGTGCCGAACGCCCCGCGTGCGATCTCGCCGATGATGGTGAAGGGCCCCCACTGCTTCGGCGTCTCCTCGTGGCTGCGTGCGAGCCCTTCGAGGGCCTTCAGCTCGCTGAGAATCGGCAGGTCCAGCGGGCCGGTGTGCTCCTCGACCTCCGGCCAGTCGACCGGCTTTCCTTCGGAGATCGATTCAGCCACCGACAGCAGACGGGTGTCCTCATCGCTTCCGCTCATAGGCCATCTCCTCCGCGAGCTTGACGAGGGCGCGGCTCACCGCCATGTGGACCGCCGCGACGCTGGGGCGTTCGAACATCACCATGATTTCGGAGTACGGCAGCCCCATCTCGATGCGCGCGATGATGAGCTCTCTTTCTTCGGGCCGCATCCGCTCGAGCGCGGCGTCGTAGCGCGCGAGCGTCTCGCTGCCAATCGCCTCGTCGAGCGGCGACGGGTCCTGCGCCAGGATGGCGGAGTCCAGCGGATCCGACGGCCCGCGGCGTTTCTGTCTGCGCGCGAGATCGCGAATGCGGTTCAACAGCGTCGTCCTGACGTATCCCTGAAACGCCCCTTCGTGCCGTGGATTGAAGGCGTGGAGGTTCTGGAACACGCTGGTCAGCGTGTCCTCCACGAGGTCCTCGGTCTGCAACGCTCCACGCACCCCTTGCGGGAGACGGTTGTGCGCCCATCGCTGCAGACGCGGCTTGTAGCGCTCGTACAAGTCGCTGTAGGCGGTCTGGTCCCCGGCACTTGCACGCAGGACCAACTCGAGGGACGTGGCAGCGTCGCGTGGCGTGGTCTTGGCCTTTTTGACCGCAGGGGTCGCCGGACGACGACGCGAGGCACCGTCCGTCAGGGGGAGTCCCTGAAAAGCTGCGGTCGCGGTGGCAATCATAGCCTTAACTCCAGGCGGTTCTGGGGTTTTCCGCCCCGTTTCCAGCGCGCGCAGTAGGCGCTCACCTGTGATCAACGCCGGTCGTCCCCGAATCTCACATCGTCGCGTTAGAACCCGGTCGATCGACCGTTTTCAGGTACAGGGGGTTCTCCGGGTTTCACCCGAGAAAGGCGTTAGACTGCGTCTCCCAACCGCATCAACCCGATCAAGCACGAATAGCAGTCGGAGGAACCCGTGGCTCTGAGTACTGCACAGGAAGACAAGTGGGCGCTCGGCGCGGATGAACCCGCCCGATGGACCGTTATGGTGTTCATGGGCGCAGACAAGATTCCCGGCAACGCCGACCTGCTGCCCGAGGCGAAGAAGACCATCGAGGCGATGAAACAAGTCATCGCGGCGATGCGCGAAAAGAGCAGCGAAAAGAGCAAAACGGAGGGAGTGCCCCAAAAGGATCTAAAAGCGGAGCCTCTCAACATTTTCGTCCACCTCCACTCCGAAGGTCGCTTACAGCGCCTTCACGTGGGCAAAGGCGACCTGGAGCCGGCCGATCTGTCGCAAGAGGACGCGACGAACGGGAACGCGCTGACGTCGCTCATCGCCTGGGCGGTGCGTGAGAACAGCCATCGCCGCAAGGACTACTCGATGCTGGTCATGTGGGGACACAGCTACCTGTTCGGCGTCGGCCCCCAAACGCTTCAATACGGGATCGATGCGCTCGACTTCGCTGAACTGTCGGACGTGCTCGAGCGATTCCAGCGCAATCACAAGAAAAAGTACGCCGCCGATTACCCCGGCGACGAGCAGCCCAAGCTCGACATCGTGGCGTTCGACGCCTGCGATCTCGCCACGGTGGAGATGGCATACCAACTCCAGCCCTTCGCCGACTACCTGCTCGCTTCCCAGATCGGTGTTCCGCTACCTGGATGGCCGTACGAAAAAGTGCTGACCCGACTCGCCGATCCCATGGGAGTCCTGATGGGACCAGCCGAACTCGGCAGCTACGTCGCGAGGCGATTCTGCGAGTTCTACGCGGCGGACGATCGGGCGAAGCCGGTCACGATGTCGGTGCTCGATCTCAAGCAGGCGCACAGTTTGTTCGATCTGACCGAATCCCTGGCGCGACGGATTGCCATCGTGATCTCGAACGATGACGACGAGATGGATCTCGTCTACCGGCTCTTCTTGCAGTCGCGCACGCCGGACGGCAGACCCTTCATCGACGTGGCGGACTTTTGCGTACATCTGATCCGCAACAGCCGCTACGACCACGTGCGTGAGGCGGCTCGCCAACTCGGCAATCTGCTGGTCAGTCCTCACCCCGACGCGACGGGCGGCAGCGAGAACGGTGCGAAGAAGCCATTTATCGTCGAGAACTGTCGCAACAGCGCGGAGACCGCCGGCATGAACGGAGTGAGCCTGTACGCTCCGCACGTGTCGGACAACGATTTCCAGACAGCACTGCATTTCTACGAGAAGTTCCTGTTCGCACAGAAGACGCTCTGGAGCGAATTGGTTCATGGACTTGCTCTACCCGTGTGAACACCAGCAGGCCGAAGGAGGCCCCATGTCGAATGGCGACGTTCCGAAGGATCTGGACCGTGGCATCAAAGATCTCGATCGGGCGATCAAGGACCTCGACCGAGCTATCAAGGACCTCGATAGGGGAGGCGGAATCGGCGCCGGCGGAATCGTCGACGACGTCTTTCGTCGAGTCGGCGGCCTCGGCGGGTTGCTGGTCGTCGCGTTCGTCGCGCCGGTGAACGCGTCGGGGGGCAGCGGGAACCAGCCGCGAGGTCCGAGGGGACTGGCGGTGACCTCCACGGCCACGAAAGCCGAAGCGCGCGGCCACGAAGAGATGCTCCAGAAGCTGAAGGAACAGAAAGAGGCGCTCGAGCAGAGAATCAAGACGTTCGAACAAGGTGCCAAACCGAAGTAGGTCCCCTTGCGGATCGAAGGACGCGCGCCAGATGCCCATCACGACACGAGCGTTCGTCTTATTGGCGCTTTGTAGCGCCGCGATTGTGGCGACGGTGGGAGTGCGCGCCGCGGTTGAACGGACCGCACAACGGGACGATACGACAGACGTGGACGCCCTCGTCGCACGGGGCGACTATCTGCGGGCAGAAGCAATTGCCCGCGCGAATCTTGATCGTGTGTCGAACGCGACTGGCCACGATTCGCTTGAGGTCGCGGCCGCGTTGGACTCCTTCGTGGGCGTCCTCCTCGTGAACGGCAAGGGAAGTCTCCCTGCGACCATCGCCTTGGCCGAGCGTGCGCTGGCGATCAGAGAGTCGCGCTCGCCAGCGTCATCGACCGAACGCGCCACCTCATTGATCAATCTCGGCAACGCGCTCGGCGCGGCTGCCGCGCACGGCCGCGCAATTTCGCTGCTCGAGCGGGCGGTCGCGATGCGCCAGCGTGACGGCCCGGAAGGTTTGCCGCTGGCGCGCGCGCTCGATGCGCTCGGTGCCGAACTCGTTCGGGCAGGTCGCCACGGTGACGCACTGGCGCCGCTGGAGCGCAGCCTGGCCATCACCGAGGCGGTCCCCGGTGCCGGAATCGACCTCGTCGTCACGCTTGATCACATCGCACTGGCGCTGCAGCGGAAGGGCGACTATGCCGCGGCCCGCGCCGCGCTCGACCGCGCACTCGGACTTCAGGCGCAGTCCCAGAATCATCCGGTGCACGTCGAGACACTCACGCTGCTCGGACAGCAGCTCTGGTTCGAAGGCTCGTGGATCGAGGCTCGAGCGGCCTCGGCACGAGCTGTGGATCTGGCCGAGCGCACCCTGCCGCCCGATCATCCAGCCACCGCGCTGTCGCTAAGGTTTCTCGCAGCAACCATGCTGGACCTGGGGTACCTCGCTCAGGCCAAAACTCTCCAAGAGCGCGCCCTCGGGATGATCGAGCGTACGCTCGGCTCTACGCATCCCGAGAACAGCGCGTATTTGAATGGCCTGGGCGATTCCAACGCCCTGGCGGGCGATTACCCGGCCGCCCGCGCGCTATATGAAAAAGCACTGGCGATCGCCGTCGCACGTCTTGGCGCCCAGCACACGTGGATCGCCGGTTTGCACCACAACCTGGCGCTGGTCGACGCGCGTCTCGGCGATTACGCGAGCGCCCGCCAGCGACAGGCGCGCGCCATCGCGATCTGGGAGCGAGCCCTGGGACGCGATCACCCCACCGTCGCCTTGGCGCTCATGCAACTTGCCGCCGTCCAGCGAGAACAAGGCGCCGCGGCCGAAGCCCTCCCTCTCCTCGAGCGCGCGCTCGGCATTCGCGAGCGGCGTCTGGGATCGACCCATCGTGATGTCGCGCGAACCCTGTCCGATCTCTCGGCCACGTTGATTCAGCTTGGACGGCCAGAGCGCGCGCAGACTCTGGCGACCCGTGCGCTCCGGATTCTGGATAGCGTCGATGCGCCAGACGCGCCGGATTTGGCAACAGTGCTCGACCTGTACGGGCAGCTCCAGGCACGGCACGGCGACACGCAGGCGGCACGACTGTATTTCGATCGCGCGCTCGCGATCAGGGAGAAGATCTTCGGGTCGTCGCATCCCGCTGTCGCGGACACGCAAGCGCGACTCGCACTCACGCTCGCCCGGCTGGATCAGGCGCAGCTGGCGTTCAGGATCGCACAATCGGCCGAGGCGACAGGCCGCGAGCATCTGCGCCTGATGTTGCGGTACCTGCCCGAGCGTCAATCACTCAACTACGCGGCCACCCGCCCCCGCGGCCTCGACTTGATGCTGTCGCTCACGGGATCGCTGCCTGGTGCCGACATGATCGGACTCGATGAGGTGATTCGCAGCCGGGCCCTCGTCCTCGACGAGATGGCCACGCGTCGAAACTCACTTCTGAGTTCGGGGCAAACGGGACCTCTTGCCTCCGAGCTCACACGCGCCCGGCAGCGGCTCGTCAATCTCGTCGTGCGTGGACCCGGCGAGCTCGGACCAACACGCTACGCCGCGCTGATCGGGGAGGCGCGCCGCGACAGCGAACGCGCAGAACGCGTGCTGGCGGAGCGAAGCGCCACGTTCAGTACCGAGCTCGAGCGCACGCAGATCGGTTTGCGCGAAGTGCAGGCGGCACTTCCTGCTGGAAGCGCCCTGGTCTCGTTCATTCGCTACGAACGGACGACCGTCGGCGCCGGAGCCGGCGCGGCCGCGTCCGGGCCGCTGCCGCGCGATGTCGTGACGAGCTCGTATCTCGCGTTCGTGCTGAAGCCGGGCGAATCGCCCACCGCGATTGCGTTGGGTCCAGTCGACACGATCGATGCGCGTGTCAGCACCTGGAGGACGGCCATCGCGGCGGAGCCTGGCGCACCGGCGGGGCGATCCGGCGCCCCGGCAGCCTCCTCGCGAACCCCCGGCTTGGCGCTGCGAAGGCTTATTTGGGATCCGGTCGCCGCGGCCGTGAACGGATCACATGACGTCTTTATCGTCCCCGATGGGACTTTGAGCTTGGTTCCGTTCTCGGCGTTGCCGGTGGGCCAGTCGAGTTACCTCGTCGAAGAGGGTCCAGTCATCCATTACGTTTCGGCGGAGCGAGATCTCGCGTCGTTCAGTGGCGCTCCCTCACGTCCACGTCAAGGCCTGCTCGCCATGGGCGGTCCAGCGTTCGATGATCGAACGCTCTTCGGGGCGCGAGCGAACGGTCCGGCAATACCCGATGCCCGGCCTCCATCGGCATTTCGCTCGGCGACGACGGAGTGCGAAAGCCTTCAGCAGATCACGTTCCCGCGACTCGAGGGCGCGCTACGCGAAGTTCAGGAACTCGCGAAGCTCTGGAGCGTTCCCGCGACGAGCGACGTGCGCGTGCTGGTTGGACGTGAGGCGAGCGAGCGGACCTTCAAGGAGGAAGCATCGCACTATCGTGTGCTTCACTTGGCGACACACGGATTCTTTCTCGGCGAATCGTGTGACCGCAAACCGGGCCGGCGAAGCACGCGCGCCGTCGGCGGTTTGACGACGGGGCGAACCCGCGACACAGAGCTCAACCGCGAGAACCCGTTGTTGCTGTCAGGCCTCGCTTTGGCAGGCGCCAATCGCCGCGCGGCGGCGCGCCCGGATGAAGACGACGGCATCCTGACGGCGGAAGAAGTGGCGTCGCTCAACCTCGCTGGCGTCGAGTGGGCTGTGCTCTCCGCCTGCGGCACCGGACTCGGCGAGATCAAGGCGGGCGAGGGCGTATTTGGGCTACGCCGAGCGTTTCAAATCGCCGGCGCGCACACGGTCATCATGAGCCTCTGGTCGGTTGACGATCAGGCCACGCGCGCCTGGATGCGCGCGTTGTACGAAGGCCGCTTCCAGAAAGGCCTGGACACGGCACACGCGGTGAACGCCGCCAGCCTTGCCATGCTCCGCGAGCGGCGAGCGCGAGGCCAGAGCACGCTGCCATTCTACTGGGCCGCGTTCGTCGCTGCCGGGGATTGGCGATGATCTGAATGCAGCATTCAGAATGCAGACAGGAATCGCTGCGTAAGAACGGAGTGACGGCGCAAGCGATTTCCGATCTGTTCTTGCGAAACGCTCAGTGTCTGAATTCTGAATTCTGCATTCTGAATTACTGATTCGCGTCAGCCTTAAACGCGAACACCGCCGTCCCCCCGGCCTTACCGTCGACCGTGACCCTCGTGGTCTGCGTGCCGAGCCGCTCGTGCCAGGCCTCGACCGTGTACGTGCCCGCCGGCAGTCCCGTGATCTCGAAGGTGCCATCCGGTTTGCTGACGGCAAAGTAGGGGTGCGCCACGATGCCTCCATACGCGTTCATCCAGCCGTGGACGTCGCACTTGAACGGCACCATCACCTCGGGCTTGTCGAAGGTGCGGATTGTCTCCATGCCCTTTTTCGTCTGACCGAAATTGAACTCACGGTTCGCCTTGGGCATCGCGTGGACGTTGTGGAGGGTCGGATCGTTGTTGACGATGCGTACTGGCTGTCCTACCTGCGCCCCGAACACGTGCGGCGTGTACTTACAACCCTTCTGACCGAGCACGACGGCTGTCTTCGGTGCGGTGAACGTCCGATCCCCGAGTCCCTCCTTGACGTAGACGAACACGTTCTGCAGCGAATTGTCCGGGCCGACGATGAGCACTTCCGACGTGGTCGGCCCCTCCGGCATGCACAGTTCATCCGAGTCCATCCGGATCACCCGCGGCGTCGGCGCCTTCCCCTCGAACGTGATCCGACCGGTGATGGTGCTTTCGCCAAGCGGGGCTGTTGGCGCCTCGGCCGGAGCGGGTGCCGATGTCGAGGAAGGCTCGGCGGGCTTCTCGGTGGAGCCGCCGCCGCACGAGGCGGCCAGCACCACCAGAGAGCCGAACACACACACGTCAAGACGTCGCGGCATCGAATCTCCTCAAACGTTCGATTCTAAGGGGCAAATACGCTCTCGCGCCACGGTCCGTTGCGCTCCCACGGCGCGCATCAATCGGCTGGAAAAGTTCCCGAACCGGACGGGGCTTTTCCCTAGGGGTGCAATCAAGGGGGCAGTTAGTGAATAATCGTCGGCTTGGCGCGGGCCACGAGCCGGGATGCTCGATGCGGGCCGGCCTCAGCGGGTGGACGCCACCTTTCCACACCCTAAACATCAGAGGGCTCCATGGCAACGAAGATCGTAGACAAGCTTCTGCCGACCACGATGGTCGGTTCGTATCCACGGCCGCACTGGTACAAGCACCAGCTGCTCGGTCGCGATATCCGCGTCGCCTTCAAGGAAGTGCAGCACGAAGAGGCGTACAACGACGCCGTCGCAACGGTGATCCGCGAGCAGGAAGAGGCCGGGCTCGACATCGTCACCGACGGCAACATGTGGTACGACGACTACATCGGGGTGATCGGATCGTTCTGCTGGTATCTGTACGAGCGCATCGACGGGTTCGAGGCGGCTAAAGAAGAGCATCCGAACACGGTGGGCGTCTCCGAACGCAATGTGACGCAGGAGATGCTTCATGACTGGGGCGGCGTCGTCAACAGCGGTCCGGTGGGCAATAGCCGTTTGCGCTTCGCGGACTTGTACAAGGTTGCCAAGGCGCACGCCAAGAAGCCGGTCAAGGTTTCCGTCGGCGCGGGTCCGATCAATCTCGCGTGGCACGTGCACTTCCAGCACTACAAGAACCCGAAGGATCTGAGCTTCGCCCTCGCCCCCATCTTCAACAAGGAGATGAAGGATCTGGTCGCCGCCGGCGCCAAGTACCTGCAGCTCGAGGATCTGGGCGCATGGCTGCCGCTCTTCACGAACAACAAGGACGACTACAAGTGGATCCGCGAGGTCGTCGAGCAGTGCTGCGACGGCGTCGACGCGAAGATCGGCTGGCACTTCTGCTTTGGCAACGCCTGGGGCAACGACATCCTCAGCGGCAGCTTCCCCGAGGGCTATCAGACAGTTCTCCCCTACTTCTTCGGCACCGCGGGCGTCGACGAGTTCGT
>Ga0075419_10003412_pt1 | contig 10192 bp, 8 predicted proteins | sample SoiMetdeltSBSDD3_FD_76900 | JGI IMG/M metagenome (GOLD analysis project Ga0075419, IMG submission 76900) | Bulk soil microbial communities from a Populus tree surrounding site in Tennessee, USA - Soil MetaG P. deltoides SBSDD3 | ecosystem: Environmental > Terrestrial > Soil > Tree plantation... | reverse complement strand
GGGGCGGATCTGCAGGCAGGCGAAGTACGCGTCGTGCCGCGCCTGCCAGAGTTGCGTGCGCTCCTCAGGCTTCGTAGCCCAGACGAAATCCTTGCCGCCGTGCTCCCTGGCGATCGCCTGCACCGCTTCGGCCTGCTCCACCACAGAGGTTTTTGATCCATGAAACTCGAAAAACACCGTGGGCGCGACTCGATAGCTGGTCTTCTTGTACTTGTTGATGGCGTCGATCGTCTTGTCGCACACGATGTCGCAGCGCGCGACCGGGATGCCCGACTGGATGGTCTGGATCACGGTGTTCGTGCAGCCGTCGACCGAGTCGAACGCGCACACCGCCGCCGACATCGCCTCCTGCACGGGATAGAGCCGCACCGTAACTTCGGTGATGATGCCGAGCGTGCCTTCGGAGCCGACGAATAGGCGCGTGAGGTCGTAGCCCGCGGCCGATTTCTTCGCTCGCCGGGAGGTCTGGATGACGCGGCCGTCGGCGAGGACCACCTTCAGCGAGACTACGTTCTCGCGCATCGTGCCGTAGCGCACCGCGTTCGTCCCCGATGCGCGCGTGGCCGCCATGCCGCCGAGCGTCGCGTCCGCGCCTGGATCGACCGGAAAGAAAAGCCCCGTGTGCTTGATGTGCTCGTTCAGTTGCTTGCGCGTGACGCCGGCTTGCACGACAGCGTCGAGGTCCTCCTCATGCACCGCGATGACCTGGTTCATTTGCGAAAGGTCGATCGACACGCCGCCATGCACCGCGAGGATGTGGCCCTCGAGCGAGGTGCCCACGCCGTAGGCGATCATCGGCACGCGGTGGCGCCGGCAGATGTTCACCACATCGCGCACTTCCTCGGTGGAGCGGCAGAACACCACCGCGTCGGGCGGCGCGTACGGGAAGTAGGACTCGTCCTTGCCGTGGTGCTCGCGCACTGCCGCGGAGGTCGAGACCCGGTCGCCGAGCAGCGCCTTCAGCTCGGCGAGCACCGTTTGATCGAACTCGCGCGCCTTGTTCATGCGGCTATTTTAGTTTGATCTCCCCGTCGAAGGGCACTCTTACGCCCAGGCTCGGGATCTCGAGCGTGCACTTCACGGGGATGGTCTCGCTGCCCGAGAGCTTGCCGCCCTGCATGGCGCGGCCGACCGCCTGCTCGATCTCGCGCTGCGAGTTGACGCCCACCATCTTGAGGAACTTGCGGATGCTCAGGTTGAACGTTTCCTGGTCCATTACTTGTCTCCTGTCAGAATCTTCCTCGCCAGCTCCTTGCCGAGCTCCACGCCGAACTGGTCGAAGCTGTTGATGTTCCAGAGCACGCCCTGGGTGAAGACCTTGTGCTCGTAGAGTGCGATGAGGCGGCCCAGGTTTCTCGGACTCGTCTTATCAACATACAGCACACTCGAAGGTCTGTTCCCGGGGTATTGCTTATGCGGCGGCAGCTTGTCGTCGCCCGTGCCATGCGCGAGCGCATCGGCCTGCGCACGCAGATGCGCCGAGAGCACGCGGTCTTCGGCGACGTCGATGAAGTCGGCCGGCGCCACGTGCGTGCCCTGGTGCAGGAGCTGGTGGAAGGAATGCTGGCTCACCGTGCCTTCACCGCCCCATAGGATGGGGGCCGTCGCGTAGTCGACGAAACGGCCTTCGCGGTCCACGCGCTTGCCGTTCGATTCCATCTCGAGCTGCTGCAGATACATGGGAAGCAGGCGTAGTGCGTTGGTATAGGCGAGCACCGCATGGGTCGGCGCGTTGAGAAAGTTGGTGTTCCACACGCCGATCAGTGCCATTAGCGCGGGCACGTTCTTCTCGAGCGGGGCCTCGGCGAAATGCCGGTCGATCTCGTTTCCGCCCGTCAAAAACTCCTGGAACCCGTCGAAGCCCATGGCGCACGCGGCGGCGAAGCCGACCGCCGACCACAGCGAGAAGCGCCCGCCCACCCAGTCCCACATCGGCAGGACCTCGGCGGCGCCGAAAGCTTTCGCCGCTTGCACATTAGCGCTAACTGCATAAAACGTGCGCGCGCCCCATTCCTTGGCGGCGTGCGCGTTCGCCATCGTTTCCTGCGTGGTGAAGGTCTTGGAGACTACGACGATCAGCGTGCTCGCGGGGTCCGCTCCTTCAAGCGCGCGGCCGAGGTCGCGCGGGTCCACGTTCGCCGCGAAGCGCACCTCGAGCTTGCCATCACCGAGCGCGTCGGCGAGAAGGCGCGGCCCGAGGTCCGAGCCGCCGGTGCCGAGGTTGACGACGCGCGTAAAGGCGTTGCGGCTACGCACCCGCGCGACGAGGTGTTGCATCCTGGCGAGGGTTTCCTTCACCTCGGGCGGTGCGGAATCGCCAGCGCGCAGCGCGGTGTGCCAGGCGGCGCGCTTTTCGGTCGAATTGATCTCGCTTCCGGAGAGCAGCGCCTCGCGCCATTCGATGAAGCCGCGCTCGGCGGCGAGGTGCGCGAGCAGACGCAGCGTCATCGCGCCCAGGCGCTGACGCGAATAGTCGTAGCGCACGCCGGGCGCTTCGGCGACGAGCTGGCGTGCGCGCGCCGCGTCGGCGGCGAAAAGCTCGCGAAGGTGCACGCTGCGCCAGCTCTCCGCGTGCTGGACCAGCTTGGCCCAGGCCGGGCACTCGGCAGGGGAACGCGTGTTCATTTCGCCAGGCTGTAGAGACGGTAGCGTTCGTGGCGGTCACCAGGCCGGCCGACGTCGGCGAGCTTGACCCAGCCCGCGCTCGGCCCGTCGAACTCGTGGCGCGGACTGCCCTGCACGAGCAGCAGGCGGCACGCGTTCGGCTTGACGATATCGAGCGGCTGCGCGCGGATGCCGGCATGGTAATCGAGCGCCGCGGCCTGCGACACCCCGAGTCCGCGCTGCGAGATGCAGCCGGCGCCGACCGGGATCTTGGAGCGCAGTTGCAGCGCGACGGAGCGGTAGCTCTTCTGGTAATCGGCCCATGGCATGAGAAGCGCCGCCCCGGTGCCCCAAAGAAGGATGATGCCGGCGGCCCAGCGCAGCACGCTGCGCATGGGCGAGCGCGTGGTGAAAAAGATGAGGTACACCCACGCCGCGGCGAGGACGAGGGCGAAGGCGAAGAAGACGATGCGGAACTCGAAGTTAAAGGCGGGCGCGGCGCGGTAGAAGTTGTTCGCGAAGCGCGGCGGGATGTTCGTCATCATCGCGAAGTACGAGAACCAGAGCAGCACACCGAAAAAGCCGAAGCCGAGCACGCTGAACCATTCGAATGCGCCGGCGGCGCCGCGCCGCAGATTCAGCGTGCCGAGGCAGCCGAGGAGCGCGAGCGGCGCGAGGAGCGGGATCATGTGCACGTCCTGCGGCGGTCCCCAGTACGCGAAGAGCGCCACGATGAGCACGCTCGCGGCCGCAGTGACGAAGATCTGCGGCTCGTTCCAGCGCCGGCGCAGCGACCACAGCCCCCAGAAGGCGAGCGGCCACGCCGGGAAGGCGAACCAGCTTCCGGTGGCGATGAAGTAGCGCAGATTGGCGAAGGCGTCGCCGATCGGCTGCCACGCGATGGTGCGCCAGAGGGCGAAGGTTTCCGGCGCGCGCCAGGCGAGCGCGAGCGGCCAGGTGGCGCTGATGATCGACGCCACGACGAGCGCCGTGACGAGAAAGATGGGCGCGCTGCGCGTGCGCCATTGCGGGCACACGGCATGAGCCGCCGCGACCGCGACGAAGAGCGAGAACGGCGCGACCCAGAGCGCCGAGAGCGCGGCGAAGCCAAGCGCCGCGCCGAACAGCGCGCCCGCCGGCAGGGGCTTGCGCGCGGCGTGCGGCAGCGTGGCGAGGGCGCCGCAGATCGCGGCGAGCGAAGCGAGCTCCGGCAGCGCCTCGTGCGCGTGCACGATGAGGCCGATCGAGCCCAGGAGCAGGAGCATCGCGGCCGCGCCGTGCACGCGGCGATCTTCATCGGTCTTTGCCCAGTCGCGCGCCGCGAGATAGATGAGCGCGAACGCCGCGAGCACGAGCGCGCCGCTCGCAAGGCGCGCGGCGGCGTGGAACTCCATCAGCCACTGCAGCGCGAAGCCGAAGCCGAGCGCGAGCCAGTGGTAGAGCGGTGGATCGAAGAGCCACGGCATGCCGGCGACGCGCGGCACCAGCGGCGTGCCGCTCGTCGCCATGTCGTGCACGATGCCAAGGCCGATGGCGTCGTGCGTCTTCCAGAGATCGTGGCTGGCGAGGCCGGGAAGCGCGAACGCCAGCGCGATCAGCGCCAGCGTGCGAGGACTGGGAGGTAACTCGAGGCGGGGGAGCATCATCCCCCTGTCGGCACTTTAGGCCTTCTTCTCGGTCGTCTTCTTGGTGTAGCGCCGCTTGAACTTCTCGACGCGGCCGGCGGTGTCGACGATCTTCTGCTTGCCCGTATAGAACGAGTGCGACTCCGACGACACCTCAACCTTCACCACGGGATATTCCTTGCCGTCGGACCACTTCATCGTCTCGCGGCCCTTGGTGTCGATCGCCGAGCGCGTGAGGAAGGAGTGGTTCGAGCTGGTGTCGAGGAAGATCACCGGCCTGTATTCGGGGTGGATGCCAGATTTCATAGGGCGCGCATTATAAGGGAGAAAAGGGGTCGGGACCCTTTTTCTAGAGGCGGCCCCCGCGTTTCAGCTCTAAGTAACGGTTGACCAGGGCGATGGCGAGGCGCTCGGGCTCGACGTCGAGGCAGACGGCGCCGGCGGCGCCGATGCGCCGGAAGGCGCGCTCGCGGGCGGCGAGGTAGTCGGCCGCGGCGGCGTGGGTGACGGCGCGATCGAAGCTGTCGACGCGGGTCCAGAGCGCGCGCGAGATGATCGCTTCCCGCAACGACGCCAGTACGACGAGGTGGCGCGTGCGCAGGAGCTTGAGCGCCGGGAGCAGGGTGTCGTCGTCCTCGTCGCGCAGGTTGGTGAGCACGATAACGAGCGAGCGCCGGCGCACCTGGCGCATCACCTCCTGCGCAGCCAGGTGGTAATCGGGGATGTCCAGCGTCGGCTCGATGTCGTAGACCCGGTTCAGGATTGCGTTCACCGCCGCGACCGACTTGCGCGGCTCGCAATAGCGGTTCACGCCCGCCATCGTCATCATGCCGACCGCGTCGCCCTGGCGCAGCGCGACGTGCGCGAGGAGCAGGGCTGCATTCAGTGCGTGGTCGAAATGGGAAAGCTCGTCATCTTTTGAAGCCATGCGGCGGCCGCAGTCGATGACGAGGAGCACGCGCTGGTCCTTTTCTTCTTCGTACTCGCGCGAGATCAGGCGTCCGGTGCGCGCGGTCGCCTTCCAGTCGATGGTGCGCTGTGCGTCACCCTCGCGGTACTCACGCAGCTGATGGAATTCCGTGCCCTCGCCGCGCCGGCGCACCTGCAGCACGCCGATCTGCGACAGGCGATTGTCGGTGGCGAGCAGCGTGTACTTCGCGAGTGCGCGGAAATTCGGGTACACGCGTACTTCGCTCGGCTGACCGACGTAGCGGCGCACGAGCCACAACCCGAGCGGCGAGTGCAAACGTGCTTCCGCCGGATCGAATTTCGCTTCGCCGCGCGCCACGGGGCGCACGCGGTAGGCAACCTCGGTCCACTGTCCGCGTGCGAGATCGAGGCGCCTGGGCAGGCCTTCGGATTCGAACGTCGGCGGATGGTGGTCGAAGAGCTCGAGACGTACGCGCAGGCCCGCGGCGTTCGCCACGCGCAGGCGCACGTCCGAATGCACGCCGAGCGCGAGAGAGCCCGGCACCTGTCGCACGAGCGCCGGGAGGGGAATGCGCCGGCCCGCGAACGCATCCACCAGGCAAAGCACGGCAAAGGCAGCGGCGAGCGCGCTCCAGGCTGGTTGGAATTCGGAGAAGACCGACGCTGCGCATGCTGCTGCGGCAAGGAGCACCACGGCCCACAGCAGGCGCTGGGAAGGGATCATCTGCGTGGCGCTTCGACCTTGTCCAGGAGGCCCTTCAGGATCGCGTCGGTGTCGCGGCCCTCGAGCTCAAGCTCGGGCGAGGGCATGACGCGGTGGCGCAGCGCCGGCAGCGCCATTTTCTTCACCTCGTCCGGCGTCACGAAGTCGCGTCCGGCGAGGAGCGCGGCCGCGCGCGCCGCGCGCACGAGCGAGATCGCGCCGCGCGGGCCCGCGCCCGCAACCGCGCCCGCCCAGGTGCGCGTCGTGCGCACGAGGCGGATGGCGTAATCGAGCACCGCGTCGTCCACGCGTAGCGACGCGGCGATGGTCTGCAGCACGACGACGCTCGCGGGCTTGACGAGGCTCGCCACCTGGTCGACTTCGAGCCGGTCGCCGACCTTGCCCTCGGTGACGTGGCGCACGAGCGCGAGCTCGTCGGCCTGCGACGGATAGTCGATCTTCACCTTGAGCAGAAAGCGGTCGAGCTGCGCCTCCGGCAGGGCGTAGGTGCCTTCCTGCTCGATCGGGTTCTGCGTGGCGAGCACCATGAACGGCGGCTCGAGCTTGTGCGCCTCGCCTTCGATCGTGACCTGCGCCTCCTGCATCACTTCGAGCAGCGCTGCCTGTGTCTTGGCCGGCGCGCGGTTGATCTCGTCGGCGAGCAGGAGATTCACGAACACCGGCCCGCGCCGCGTGGTGAACACCTGGTTCTTCGGGTCGTAGATCGCGTGGCCGGTGACGTCTGCGGGCATCAGGTCGGGCGTGAACTGGATGCGGCCGAAAGTGCCCGAGATGGTGCGCGCCAGCGCCTTGACGAGCAGCGTCTTGCCGAGGCCCGGTACGCCTTCGACGAGCACGTGACCACCGGCCAGGAGCGCGCAGAGCACCGAATCGATGACCTCGGGCTGGCCAATCACGGCTTTCCCGATCTCGTCGCGCATCGCGCCGGCGAGCTTCGCGGCCTGTGCGAATTCGTCGGGCGTCGGTTTATTCATCTTCGGATTCCTTTTTCGAGGGCGGCGTGAATGCGCTGGGCGTGCTGCACGATGCGGATGAAGTCCAGGCCGCGCATCGCACCGGCCGCGGACATGAAGCGCGTCGCCTCTTCCTTCGAGATGCCGGCGAGCGTAGCAAGACGCGCGACGCGTTCTTCGCTCGGCGAGACCGGGAAGTCCGGCTGCGCGCGCGCGACGCGCCGCAGCGCCGCGTCGCGCGCCGCGACGACGAGGCGCGAGCGCATGCCGCGGCCCCAGTAATAGCGCCCGCTCGCGCGCAGGTGGTCGAGGAGGCGCCGCCTTCCCGGCGGCGTATCCGGCGCGACCGGTCCAAAGCGCGGCCCGATACTCCAGAGCCACAGCGCGAGCAGCAAGCCGCCTGCGATCAGCACCGGCGCGGCGTTGCGCATCAGGAATTCCCAGAGCGAGAGCCGCTCGGGTCTGAAATAAACATGGAGCTCGCGCTCCGGTGTAAGGCTCAGCACCGCCCAGAAAAGCGCGGCGTGATCGAGCCCGCCAATCGAGCGCGCGGGACGCTTCGACATCCTCGCGTACTCGTCATCGAGGCCGGGGTTGCGGGCAAAGCGCAGGCTGGTGGCGAGCGTCACCATGCCGCGTCCGCGCGCGAAGGAAACGAGATGCTCGCCCGCGCGCAGTCGCACGCGTTCCGGTTGCGCCGCGAGGTGCATCGAGTCGCCGAAGTAGGCGCGCAGCTTCGACCCATCCGGCGTCATCACGAAGAGAGAGCTCGCCGGGGCCTCGACGCGCACGCGCTTGACACCGAGGCGGTCGAAGAGCGGGTCAGGCACGCCAACGTACTCGGCTTCCGCGATTAGGTGACCGCCGCGCTCGACCCAGCGCAGGAGCTCGGCGATCTTCGCGCTGTGCAGCTCCTGCCGCGGCGCCGGCACAATCAGCACCGCCGCGCTCGGCAGCTCCTCGAGCGCGGGAAGCGAGCGCAGCTCGTTCGTCTCGAGTCCCATGCGCTCGGCCAGGCGCTTTGCGGCGAGGAACGGCTTGAGGCGCGCGTCGCCGGTCGGCCCGATCCACTGTTGCGCGCTGACGCGATCGTGCGTGGTCACGAACCAGGCGGCGTAGAGCACCGCCAGCACCGCGACCAGCAAAACGACGATGGTCCGCGTGCTCATGCGAAGGCGCCGGCGTAGTCGCGCGCGAGGCGCTCGACCTCACCGGCGCTGGGCGTGCGGCTTGCGTACGCGCAGCGCTGCCACGCGTCGACGAGCATGGAAAAGTACGGCAGCTTGGCGAGGCGCACCGCTTCGCCCTCCGTATGGCTCGCGAGCAGGCGCACGCCGCGCTGGTGCACGAGCTCGGAGAGCGCGCCGCGATAGAGAAGTCCGAGCGCCTCGCGCAGCTTTCCTTCGCGCGCGAGCGCGGCGGCGGCGGCGCCGACGTCCGCCGGCAGCTTCTCGGGCGCGAGCTCCATGCCGAACAGCGCCGCGGGCGGCGCGTACGGTGCGGCGGTCGGATCGCGCGCGCGCGGCGCGAGGCGCGCCGCCCACCACAGCGCATACGCGATCAGCAGTCCGGCGACGACCCAGAGCAGCACTTCGCCGGCTTTGGCGACTGCGTAGCCGATGGCGCGCAGCCAGCCGTAGTCGCCGCTTTGCGGCGTCTCGCGATCGCGCCGCTCCCACCGCTTCACGTCCTTGTAGTAACCAAACTCCTTCGCTTTCAGCACCTCGCGGATCTCGGTGCTCGCGTTCTTACCCTGCGCTTCGACGGGCGGCGCCACCGCAAACGCGACGATCAACACCATCGCAGCGGCCGCATAGCGCTGCGCGATGCGTCGGAGCGCCACTTCGATATCCCAGCCTTCGAGCAGGGTGCGCCGGTTCAAGTACAGCGCGAAGCCCGCGGCGACGTAGAACGGCTCCAGCACGAGCACCGCCGCGGCATAGGACAGCATGTCCTCGAGCTCGAAAAGCGGCGCGCCGTCCTCGCCCATGCCGAACAGCGCGTCCCAAAAGCTCCCCTGTGCGGTGTCGGCGGTGGCCGGGAGAAACAGGCTGGCGACGAGGCCGAAGGAGGTCCACAGCACGAGGATTTCGAGCGCGGAGCAGACGAGCGTGAGCCAGATCGCGTAGCTGCCGGCGCGGCGACCGAGCACGCTGCGCCGGTCGCGCGCCGCGCGCCCGCTCTGGCCTTCGAGCTGGCGCACCGGCAGGTTGAACGAGCGCAGGAGATCGAACCAGATCGCGCGGATGAAAAGCGCGCTAAAGATGCCCGTGTTAAGCCAGTCCTTCGCCGAGGCGAACACCGTGCGCACGCCCTGCAGCTGGCCGAACACCGCGCGCGAAAGGACATGCAGCACCACCCGGTCATAGACCGGCTTTAGCCACCAGATGAGAAAGACACCGAGCCACGCGCGCCCGGTGATCCAGCCGAACGCGATCGCCGTCGCCATAATCGGCGCCGAGACCGCGAGATGGGCCGCGTACACCGTGCGCCACCAGCGCTGCAGCATGATGACGCCGAGGTCCATCGCTTCCCATGCCGAGCGGCGGCGCAGTGTGATGGCTAACCCCTCCGGGCCCATCCCTCGGTCAGCGGCTTGCATGGTCTCGTCCCGCGAGAGCGAAGTAGGCGAGCAGCACGAGCCAGAACGCTACGCCCACGCCGATCTTCACTCCGAAAGGAAACTCGGTGAGCGGCGACCAGAACGCCTCGACGAACGCGGCCGCGAGGAACATCACCGCCGCGCCATACATGATGCGCACCGCAGGACGCGCCGCCGCGACGAGCGCCGCTTTGCGGCTCGCGTTGCCGGGCGCGATGATGGCGAGCGCGAGCTTGAAGCCGGCCGCGCCGGAGAGCGCGATCGCAAGCAGCTCGAGCGCCGAGTGGCCGGCGACGAACGACCAGAAGGTCTGGCCAAAGCCGGCCTGCGTCAAGTAGCCGGCCACCGCGCCGAGGATCACGCCGTTCGAGCCGAGGAACCACGCGGTGCCCACCCCGGCCAGCATGCCGCCGGCGAAAGTCTGGAAGCCGATGCGCACGTTGTTCCAGATGTAGTAGCCGAACATCAACACATTGGTGTCGGCCTCACGCATCCCTAAGCGCCGGTTCGCCGGGTCGTACATTTCGTGGAAGTTCGCGATCTGGCGGGGCGAGAGGAGGTAATGCACGAAGTCGGGGAAGTATTGAAGGAGAAGCGTGAGCCCGACGAGCGGCCCGAAGAAGAGAGCCGCCGCCGCGGCGACGAGGCGCCACTCCTGGCGTACGAGGCGCGGGAAGCCGGCGACAACGAAGTCGAGCACCGCCTGCGATTCGCGCCGCCGGTTTGCGTAGAGCGCATGGTGGCCGCGGAGCGC
>Ga0075419_10003410_pt1 | contig 10195 bp, 13 predicted proteins | sample SoiMetdeltSBSDD3_FD_76900 | JGI IMG/M metagenome (GOLD analysis project Ga0075419, IMG submission 76900) | Bulk soil microbial communities from a Populus tree surrounding site in Tennessee, USA - Soil MetaG P. deltoides SBSDD3 | ecosystem: Environmental > Terrestrial > Soil > Tree plantation... | reverse complement strand
TCACGAGCGGCACGTCCTGATCCATCCGGAAGTTCTTGGCGTTGCTCAGCACGAGCCGTCCCGCCCGCGCGAACGCGGCTTCGACCTCACCGGCGACGGCCGCATCCAGCGCCGAGAACACGATGGGCGCGCTCACGTCGTTCGGATCGCACGGCAGCACGGTGAGGTCGCGGACCTTCTCGGGAATTCCGCTGCCGCCGATCCAGCGCGTCGCCTCGGCGTAGCGCTTCCCCGCCGAGCGCTCCGACGCGGCGAGCTGCGACACGTCGAAACAGGGATGGTCCGCGAGGAGGCGTTCCACAGCGACAGGACGTGGGCCGGAGTCGCGCACAACGCCCCGAAGGCGTTCTCCGGATGGCATCACCACGGCGACTACGAGTCGGTGATCTACGTGCAGAGCGGTCACGTCCGCATCGAATGCGGGCCGGGCGGCCGCACCGTCCTGGAGGGTGGTCCGGGCGACTTCCTGCTCATACCGGCGCGCGAGATCCATCGCGAGGGCAACCCGACCGACACGACGACCGAGGTCGTCCTGGTGCGGGCGGGTCAGGGAGAGGTCGTGGTCAACGTCGAGGGGCCCGAATAGCGGCGACGGACCACGAGCACTGTCGCGACGGCGATGACCGCGACCGCTACGGCCCCGAGCACGAATGGCATGTTGTTCGTCGGAGCCGCCGGTGGCGCAGACGTGCCCGTGCCGAAGAACGCGTTCTCATCCGGTGTCGGCGCGCCAGCGTGGCTGCCGGTACAGGCGTTCGTCTCCCAGGCCCCGTCTCCCGCGGAGCGCAGGTACAGCGTGTGCGCCTCACCACGCATGACGGCCGTGTAGTCGACGCTGGTGATCGCGCCACCCCGGCTTGGGCCGAGATACACCTCGACGTCGCCCGGCAGCGTGCCCTTCAGGAAGCGCACCGGCTGGAAGCGAATGACCCCGCTCGCGGGAGCGAACGTCTGGCGGGTCTCGGTGACGGTGCCGTACACGACGACCTCGGCGAGGGCGCCCGCCTCGGCGACGGTCATCTGGAGGCACGACGCGAACGCTGGCGACGCGGCGACGGTCATGCCCACCAGGACCAGCGGGAGCATGAGCAGACGTCCGAGAACTCTCATGCAGGTCATGACGGTGAAGGTGCCGGCACGGTTCCCTAGGTGGGTTGACCCGCCAGAAGGGCCCGCAGCCGCTCGCCGAGCGTCTGAAGGACGGACACGGCGATGAGCGCGTTCTGGCGGATCACGTTGTGGAACTGCCCGCGCGAGAGCACCAGACAGCGCATCGGCGAGAGCGCGGTCACCGTCGCGGTGCGGGGACCGCCGTCGAGCAGAGCGATCTCTCCGAAGAAATCGCCCGGCCCAAGCTCGCGCAGATGGCGACCTTGACGGCGTACCTCGGCGGTGCCGGTGAGGATGATGAAGAACTCGCCGCCGCCCGAGCCTTCGCGACAGAGATCCCTGCCCGCGACGAACTCCACTTCGTCGACCTGTGTGGCAATGAAGGCGAGCTGTTTGTCATCACATTCCGCGAAGAGCGGCACGGACTTCAGCATCTCGATGCGGGCATCGGCCATTGGCGGCGAGGCTACGGTGTCGGATGAAGGGTCGCAAGACCGCGGCGCTCCCTAGACTGGATGTTGGCCGGAGTGGTGGAACGGCAGACACTGAGCGCTTAAAACGCTCTGCCCGAAAGGGCGTGGGGGTTCGAGTCCCTCCTCCGGCACCCGACGCAGCGCAGGGCTTTCCCGCAGACTAGGCGCAGCCATCGAAGGAGTCTGCCCTTGGGCTCGAATCCCACTCGCTTTGTGATCATCGGCAACGGCGCGGCCGGGACATACGCGGCCGAGCAGCTGCGCAAGGACGACGCGGCGGCCGAGATCGTCATGATCGATGACGAGAAGTACACGCTCTACAACCGCGTGTCGCTCCCCCGCTACCTAAAGGGCGTGCTCCTCGAACAGCGCGTGACCGTCCGCGACATGGAGTGGCACGTCAAGAACCGCATCGACCTCCGTCTCGAGACGAAGGTCACGCAGGTCAACTTCGAGGGAAAGACCGTGTCGACCGACCCTGGCTCGGAGCTCAAGTACGACAGGCTCCTGATCGCGACCGGTGGCCGTCCCAATCCCCTCAAGGTCCCCGGTTCCGACGACGCGCCGTACCTCTTCAACTTCCAGTACTTCGACGAGACGAAGGCGATGGTCGCGCGGATCCCCGACTCCAAGGTCGCGGTGGTCCTCGGCGGCTCCTTCATCGGCTACGAGCTCACCGAGGCCTTCGCATTCCGGAAGCTGGAGACGCACTGGCTCCAGCGCGGACCATGGTTCCTGCGTCGTTCGCTTGACGAGCCGGGCGGAAAGGTCGTTTCCCTGCTCGCCGAAGACGCCGGCGTGCACCTCCACTACGAAGAATCGATCGAGAAGCTCGAGCGAACGAATGGCCAGCTCAAGGTCCGCGGATCGAAGGGCTTCACCGCGACCGCGGACCTGGTCGGCGTCGGACTCGGCCTCACGATGAACATCGACCTCTTCAAAGGCACCGCGCTCGAGACCAAGATCGGCGTGCTCACGAACGAGTTCCTGGAGACGAACATCGCCGACGTGTGGGCCGCGGGCGATGTGGCGGAGTTCTACGACGTCGTGTCGCAGCGGCACCATCGCATGGGAACGTGGGATAACTCGCTCAACCACGGGCGCCACGTCGCGAAGAACATGCTGGGCGCGAAGCAGCCGTACGTGGAGGTGCCCACATACGCATCGGGCATGTTCAACTCGAACATCTCGGTAATGGGGGTGACGACCGAAGAGGAGCCGGATGCCGAGTCGCTGTTCGAGGTCGACTACGACGCCCGCAATTACAAGCGGCTCTTCTTCCTCGGCGACAAGCTCGTCGGCGCGATCCTCATCGGCAAGATGAAGGGGCGCAAGAAGGTGCTCGAGCTGATCAGCTCGCGCACGCCGATCGAAGACCGGCCGAAGGTCTTCGAGCTGCTCGCGATGCCGGAGGTGCCTACGAGGCCGGCCGCCACGGAATGACGCTGCAGCGCGTCTCCTTCGTCGTGCCGGGGGGCGAGCTCGAGGGGACGCTCCACTTACCAGACGCGCGCGCGATCGGCGGCGTCGCCGTGTTGCACGGTTTCGGCGGACATCCGGACCAGCCACACATCATCGCCGCCTGCGACGCGCTCGCGGCGGCCGGCGTGGCCGCGCTCCGATTCGCCTACCGCGATCACGAGCCGCCGCGCATGACGTTCGCGAGCGGCCTCGCCGATGCGAGCGGCGCGATCCGCCTGTTGAAGGCGCATCCGGACATACCCGAGGCCATGGGTGTCGTCGGCTTCTCGTTCGGCGGGGCCGTTGCTGCATTGGTCGCCGGTCGTGACTCGCGCGTCCGCGCTGCGGTGCTCGCCGCCGCACCCGCGCGCTTTGGCGACGACGAGAAGTTCAAGCCGATCGCGGAGATCACTCGGACGCGTGCCCGCGTCCTTCTGCTCTGGGGCAGCCGGGACACGCAGGTGCCGATCACGAACGCGGAGCGGTACGCTGCCGTGCTGTCGCAGGCGCGCGTCTCGCACCGAACCGTGATGGTCGCGGGCGGCGACCACGATTTCGCGCCTGCGGGAGCGCGCGACAAGATGGCGCAGGAGGTCAGTGAATGGTGTCGCGAGAACCTGGCTCGATGAGACCCGGCGTTCTCGTCCTTCACCCGTGGTGGGGCCTGAACGCTGACGTGCGCGCGTCCGCCGAGCGGCTGCGCCGCGAGGGCTACCAGGTCGAGACGCCGGACCTCTTCGGCGGCCGCGTCGCGACGACCATCGAAGAGGCCAAAGCGCTGAGCGGCGACGCCGACCGGACCTGGCAGAGCTCGATGGCCAAGGTCGAGGACAAGTTCAAGAAGCTCGGCGCACAGGCCGATCCGATCGCGGTGCTCGCCTGGAGCATGGGCGTCTGGTACAGCTGGAAGCTCGCGCAGGCGCACCCGGACCGGATCAAAGGTGTCGTCAGCTATTACGGGTACGGCGAGATCGAGCCGGACAAGAGCCTGCCCCCGGTCCTCGGTCACTTCGCCGAGAACGACGAATTCGAAGCGCTGGACGACGTGCGAGCCGCGGAGAAGGCGGTCAAGGAGAGCGGGGGCGTCGTGCAGTTCCACGTCTACCCCGGCACGAAGCACTGGTTCGACGAGCCGTCCCGACCGGAGTACGACAAGGCCGCGAGCGAGCTGGCCTGGCACAGGACGACGGCTTTTCTCGACACGCAGCTGCGCCGCAGCGTCTGACGCCGGTATGGGTCGGGGTTAACGGAACACCGCCCGGCAGCGCGGTATGGTCGAAACATGGCACCGTTCGAACGGCTTGCCGGCGAGGATTTCTGCTATCTCACGACGGTGGGCCGGCGGAGCGGCAAGGCTCACACGATCGAGATCTGGTTCGCGCTAGAGAACGGCAACCTCTACCTCCTCTCCGGCGGTGGCGACTCCGCGGACTGGGTGCGCAATCTCCGCAAGACGCCTGAGGTCAAGGTGCGGATCGGCTCGCGCACAGTTGCGGCGCGCGCTCGTGAGGTCACTGCCGCCGATGAGGACGCGCTCGCGCGCCGCCTGCTCGACGAGAAGTACATGGGCTGGAAGGCTGGCCGGCGTCTCAGCTCCTGGGCGCGGAACGCGTTACCGGTGAAGATCGACCTCTAGTCCCGACGTCGCGCGTTCGCTACGGTGTCGCCATGCCACTCGAGTACGTGAACGACCTCACGCCGGCGCAGTGGATCGCGGAGCGGCTGCATCCGTTCGCGCAGGACGCCGGCGCGGTCATTCCTCCGGGCTTCGAGGCGTACGCGCGGATCTTCCATCCCGCGATGCGTCAGGCCGGCCAAGTGGCGGTGCCCGTCACGTGGCGTGAGATCGCGGACGCGAAGGGGCGCGTGTATCACCCCGAGATGCAGTTCGGTGCTCTCGTGACGCGTGTCGGCACCCCGGCCGGTCTCTACGCTCGGCAGCCGCAGCCCGGACTGTTCGATGGCTGGCCACGGACCGGCACGCTGCCGCTGGAGCTCGCCCGCGCCCTGGTCGGTGTGCTTGGTGACCACACCACCACGGGTGACCGCTGCTGGTTTGCCGCGTGGGAAGGCTATGGCGATTTCCGCGACGGGTCTGCGGCGCTGGCCACGCTCGGCGGCGCGCACGTGGACGCACTGACGACGTTGCCGCCGGGCACGTACCGCGAGAAGCCCTGGGACCATCCGACATTCAAGCTGCCTCAACGCGGCTACTACCTCGCGCGAGGTCCGCTCGCGGCCGCGCTCGAGACCGTCTACGGCGTCACCTGGGATTACCTGTCGGCGAGCATCTGGTGGCCGGATGACCGCGCCTGGTGCGTCGCGACGGAGGTCGACTTCGATTGGACCTACGTGGGTGGGTCGGCCAAGTGCATCGCGGCGATCCTGAGTCATCCCGATCTCGAGGCGCTCCCCGCGCGCCTAAGCGATGGCGTCACGTACGACAGCGATCGGCTCAATCCGACGCCGCGGCTCTAGCTAGCGCTTCAGCGGCCAGTAGACCTCGGTCCGAACCTTGTCGTGCGGCATTGTCGCCGCGTCATCGACGTACGACTCCCACGGACCCTCGGCTCCGCGCAGACCATGCTCGTCGAGCCACGCGCCGATACGCATGTACTCCTTGGACAGGGTCTCGTACGAACCGATGTGGACCGTCTTCGCTGCGCGGCCACCCGGTAGCGTCGTGACTCGCATGCCGCTCGCAGGGGAGACCGTTCCCCTGAACGGGAACCCGGCCTCGGTGTCGAACGCGGCGGGATCGCTGTTGTAGTAGCGGGCGAAGGGCGGCCCCGAGGGGGTCGCGCCCTGCGAGACGATCGTCGTGCGCAGCCGTGGGAACAGCTCCGAGAAGAACGCTCCGAGCCCGTTCTGCGGCATCATCCGGCGCACGGTCAGCGCGCGCTGCGGCTGCAGCTCGACGAGCTCGATCGGCTCGTCCATCAGACCCGTGGGAAGTCTCCGTGCGCGCGCAGATAGGCGACGACGCCGCCGGCCGACAGGATCTCCTGCGCAAAAGGCGCCATCGGCCGCACCGCCGCGGCGCCGCGTGGTGCGCGCAACACCCCGGCAGCAACGTCGAGCGTCACGTCGTCGCCGTCGCGCACGATCTCCACCGCGTCGGCGGACTCGATCGCCGGGATCCCGAGATTGATGCAGTTGCGGAAGAAGATCCGCGCGAAGCTCTTCGCGACCACCGCGCCGACGCCGAGCTTCTTCAGCGCGGCCACCGCGTACTCGCGCGACGACCCGCAGCCGAAATTCTCGCCGCCGACCATGATGTCGCCCGGCCGCACTTCCTTCGCAAAGCCCGGGCGCGCGTCGCAGAACGCGTAGGTGTGGAACTTGTCCTGGCCGACCATGAACGGCGCGTAGCGGCCGGGCACCATCTGGTCGGTGTCGAGGTCGTCGCCGAAGACCCACGCGCGCGGCATCAGTCGTCGATCTCCGCCGCGGGTCCGCTGCGCGCGCTGGCCATGACGAGCTCGCGCGAGCGATCGCCCGAGCGCGAGGACGCTGCGCCTCGCTCCGGCCGCTCGCCGCGGCGCCGCGCGACGAGCGCGTCGAACTCGTCGTCCGTCGCCTCGAGATACGGACGCGGGTCGTCGATGACACCGGTGAGCGCGGCAACGGCCGCGACGTACGGCGAGCCGATGTAGATGGACGCGTCCGGTGAGCCCATGCGTCCTTTGTAATTGCGGTTCGCGGTCGAGAGGCAGATCTCCTGAGCGGCGAGCACGCCGCCGGTGCGCCCCAGGCACGGGCCGCAGCCCGACGAGCCGATCACCGCGCCGGCCGCCGAGAGGATCTGCATCGTGCCGTCCTGCATCGCGAGGTCGTACTGCCGGCGCGACGACGGAACGACCTCAAGGCGCACGTGCGGCGCGATGCGCCGGCCGCGCAGAACGCGCGCGGCCTGCTGCATGTCGACGAGCCGGCCGTTCGTGCACGACCCGAGGAAGACGATGTCGACGGGCTGGCCGATCGCGGCGGAGATGTCGACGACCTGGTCGACGCGCGGTGGCACGGCGATCTGCGGCTCGAGCGTCTCGAGATCGATCGTCACCTCGCGCAGGTAGCGCGCGTCCGGGTCCGGGCGCAGCCACGCCGGCGATTCGGGCGTCCCGACGACGATGCCGGCCTTCGCGCCCATCTCGGTCGTCATGCCCGCGAGCGTGATGCGGTCGCCCTGCGGCAGATCGCCGACGCCGTGGAACTCGACGCACGCGTAGCGCGCGCCGTCCGTGCCGATCTCGCGCACGACGCGCATGATCGCGTCTTTCATCGTTATGCCCCTGCGCAGGCGGCCGGTGAAATCGACCTTGATGGACTCCGGGACCCGCAGCCACGTCCGGCCGAGCGCGAGCGCCACCGCGACGTCCGTCGCGCCCATGCCCGCGCCGAACGCGCCGACCGCGCCGTATGAGTTCGAGTGCGAGTCGCTGCCGACGATGACGGTCCCCGGCTCGCAGTAGCCCTCTTCGACCATGATCTGGTGGCACACGCCCTCTCCAGCGTCGTAGAAGGTCGGGATCTGCTGCTCGCGCACCCATTCACGCAGGACGCGATGCGAGTCCGCGACGACGGGCGTCGGTGCCGGCGCGGCGTGGTCGACGAACACGCACACCTTCGAGGTGTCCCACACACGTTCGCGACCGAGCTCGCGCAGGCCACCGATGACCGCGTCGATCACGGAGTCGTGGACCATGACACGCGAGATCGGCACGATGACAAGGTCGCCCGCGCGAACGTCACGCCCGGAGACGCGCGAGATGATGACCTCGGCGAGCGTGCGACTCATGCCACTACCCATTGTCGGAGAACGGCGTCCAGCTGGTCCATCGAGAGGGGCCCGGAGTCGGCCATGGCTTTGATCTGTCGCGTGATCTCGCGCAGTTCGTCTTTCCCGAACTCCAGGCCGAGCTCGCGCGCGCGCACGCCGACCGCGTTGTGCCCCGTGAGACGGTGCGCGATGTTCATCGTGCGGGTCAGGCCGAAGTCGGCGGGATCGAGGATCTCGTAGCTGTTCGGATTGATGTAGATCGCCTTGGTGTGCATCCCAGCCTTGTGGTGGAACGCATACTTCCCCGTGACGAAGTTGTTGTACGGGATCTCGATGGTCACAAGCGAGGCGACGAGCTCGTCCAGCTCCTTCAGCTTGCGCAGGTCGTACTTGCGCTTGATCGCGGCGGGATCGTCGGCGTACATACGGGCGACGAAGCCGCCAAGTGGCGTGATGCCGTTGCGCTCTCCGATGCCAAGCACGCTCGTGTCGATGTGCGTCGCGCCGCCCTCGAGGATGCTGTACGAGTTCGCGATCGCGCACCCGGCGTCGTTGTGTCCGTGGAACTCGATATCGCACCGCACGTGGCGACGGAGCTCCGTCGCCAGGGCGTAGCACTGCCGCGGCGTCGCGATGCCGACGGTGTCCGCGACACCGACGCGATCGACGCCCATCCGGTCGACGGCGGTGTAGACCTTGAGCAGATCGCCCTCGGTCGAGCGGAAGCTGTCCTCGCTCGAGAAGCGGACCTCCTTGCCGTGGTCTTTGATGAACTCGATCACGAGGCCGGCCTCGCGGATGATGTCGTCGACGCTCTTGCCGTGCGAGAACTCGCGCAGGAACGACGATGTCCCGAAAAGGATGTCGATGCCGGTGACGCCGGTCTGCACGGCGACGCGCGCGTCGTCCATGTGACACCGCACATGCGTAAGCACCTTGGCGCGGAGGCCCAGGCCGGCGACGGTCTTGAGGTCCTCGTATGACTGGGGCGATGCGACCGGCGACGTGAGCTCGATGTACTCGACGCCGAACTCGTCGAGCATCCGGGCGATCTGCACCTTCTCGGCAGTCGTGAAGTGCGCGTTGGAGAACTGCTCCCCCTCGCGGAGCGTCGAGTCGATGATCGCGAAGCGCTCGACCGGCATGCTGCTCGTTCCTCCCGTTTTCCCCACGCGCCGGAAGAGCGTTGCCGGGCTCCAACAAAGAAGCCCGGCAGCGCGCGTACGCGCACACCGAGCCTCATACGAAGCTTGGTCGCACGGTAGCGCTTCGACCCAGGGTCACCCCTGAGCCGACAGCCCGTCTCCTTCCGGTGGACGAGCCAGCCGATGATCGCGAAACCGATCACCGACTTCGGCGATCGCCCCGTTCCCGTCGCTTCGGTGGAAGCTTCGTTCCTCCGCGAGCGGTACTTCTGACGATCGCGCCTCTTGCCGGCAACGCGATATGAAGTTGTTGCGCGCAGCATACCCTCAAGCAGTGGTGCTGCGCCAGTATTCCGTCCGACCGGCACGCGCGGATGACGCGGAAGCGATCTCCGCCATCTACAACGAGGGGATCGCCGATCGCGCGACGCTCGAGACGGAGCCGCGCACGCCGCAGGAGCGTCGCAGTTGGCTCGCGGCCCGCGACGCGCGTCATGCGGTCGTCGTTGTTGAGTCTGACGGTGTGGTCGTTGGTTGGGCGAGTCTCAACGTATTCAACGCGCGCGATGCGTATCGGCACGTCGCCGACATCTCGGTGTACGTCGCGCGCGCGGCGCGCGGAAAGGGAGCGGGCACGGCGCTTCTCGAGCGCCTCGTCGAGCTCGGCCGCGAGGGCGGCTTCCACAAGCTGGTGCTGGCCGGATTCCCCACCAATGCCGCGAGCGTGGCCCTCTATCGGCGCTGCGGTTTCCGGGAGGTCGGCATCTATCGGGAGCAGGGCCAGCTGGACGGGCGCTGGGTGGACGTCCTGCTCATGGAGCGCCTCCTGTGACCACATCGCGCGTGGGGCTGGGCCTGAAATAGCCCATTCGGGGGCCTTACGCCCCCCGGATGGCACCCCTAGCGTCCCTTCCGGTGACGCGGGTGAACGGGTTCCGGCGCGCTTTCGTTAGGTGAAGCAAGGCGACGCCGACGTGGCAGTAGGCCGGGCGCGCCCTGTCGACCTGACAGGAGGTGAGACCGGAACCGATGGAGCGCTCGTACGCGCCGCCAAGTCCGGGGACGCCTCTGCCTTTGGGGAGCTCTACGAACGGTATCGCGACCCGATCTACCGCTACTGCTTGTCCCGCACGGGCACGGCGCACGACGCCGAGGACCTCACGGCGGACGTGTTCGTGAAAGCGCTGCACTCGCTCGACCGGTACCAGGAGCGCGGGCTTCCGTTC
>Ga0075419_10003408_pt1 | contig 10200 bp, 9 predicted proteins | sample SoiMetdeltSBSDD3_FD_76900 | JGI IMG/M metagenome (GOLD analysis project Ga0075419, IMG submission 76900) | Bulk soil microbial communities from a Populus tree surrounding site in Tennessee, USA - Soil MetaG P. deltoides SBSDD3 | ecosystem: Environmental > Terrestrial > Soil > Tree plantation... | reverse complement strand
GGCGACGAGCGTGTGGCCGGCCTCGTGGTACGCGATGGTCCGCTTCTCGGCGTCGCTGATGATCATCGAGCGGCGCTCGACACCCATCAGGACCTTGTCCTTCGCGCTCTCGAAGTCGGACATTTCGACGAGCTTCTTGTTCTGACGCGCGGCCAGGAGCGCCGCCTCATTGACCAGGTTCGCCAGGTCGGCGCCCGAGAACCCGGGCGTTCCGCGGGCGAGAACCTTGAGCTCGACGTTGGGAGCCAGCGGGATCCGGCGAGCGTGGACGCGGAGGATCTCTTCGCGCCCCTTCACGTCCGGCCGCGGCACGACCACCTGGCGATCGAACCGTCCCGGCCGGAGCAGCGCCGGGTCGAGCACGTCGGGCCGGTTGGTGGCCGCGATCAAGATGACGCCTTCGTTGGTTTCGAAGCCGTCCATCTCGACCAGGAGCTGGTTCAAGGTCTGCTCGCGCTCGTCGTGGCCGCCGCCGAGGCCGGCGCCGCGGTGGCGCCCGACCGCGTCGATCTCGTCCATGAAGATGATGCAGGGCGCGTGCTTCTTGCCCTGCTCGAACAGGTCGCGCACGCGCGAGGCGCCGACGCCCACGAACATCTCGACGAAGTCCGAGCCGGAGATCGAGAAGAAGGGCACGTTCGCCTCGCCGGCGATGGCCTTGGCCAGGAGCGTCTTACCCGTGCCGGGAGGCCCGACAAGGAGCACACCCTTGGGAATCTTGCCGCCGAGCTTCTGGAACTTCTGCGGATCCTTCAGGAAGTCGATGATCTCGCGCAGCTCTTCCTTGGCCTCGTCGACGCCCGCGACGTCCTGGAAGGTGACCTTGTTCTGCTTCTCGGAGATCATCCGCGCCCGCGCCTTACCGAACGAGAGCGCCTTGGCGCCGCCGCCCTGCATCTGGCGCATGAAGAAGATCCAGACGCCGATGAACAGGAGCATCGGAACCCACTGAAGAATAATGCCGTACCAGGGACTCGAGTCCGGCGGTTTGACCGCGATGCGGACGCCGCGGTCTTTGAGCGTCTTGATCAGCTCAGGGTACTCGACGATGTAGGTGCGCTGGGTCTGCGCCGAGTCCTTGAGCGAGTAGGTGACGAGGTTACCGCGGATGACGACCGACTCGACCCGGCCCTGGTCGACGGCCTTGAGGAACTCGGAGAAGTTCGGCTGCTCCTGACCGCTCTGCTGGGCACCCTGGAAGACCGTGAACAGCAGGATGACGATGAGGCCGATCACCATCCAAAGGGCCAGGTTCTTGTAGACCTGATTCATATAGGCTTGCCTAGTATAGCACTCGGTTCCAGCGACGAATCCGGGCCGGCTAGATTTCCTCGAGCGTCGCGACGTGCGGCAGGTTGCGGTAGAGTCCGTCGTAGTCCAGCCCGTAGCCCACCACGAACACGTTCGGGATCGTGAAGCCGACGTAGTCGATCTGTACCTCGGTCTCACGCCGGCCCGTCTTGTCGAGCAGCACGCAGGTCTTGACGCTGCGCGGCCGCCGCGCCTCGAGCGTGCGCTTGAGCGCGGCCAGGGTGTGGCCCGTGTCGACGATGTCGTCGACGACCAGCACATGGCGGTCGGCGACGTCGACGCTCAGGTCGGCGACCATCCGCACCGCGCCGGACGAGGTCGTGCCCCCGCCGTAGCTCGACGCACGCAGGAAGTCGACCGTGACGTCGATTGGCAGCGCACGCATGAGGTCGGCGATGAAGGGAATCGCCCCCTGCAGCACGCCGACCAGCACCAGGGTGCCGTCGGTGTAGTCGCGGGCGATCGCGCGCCCGAGCTCAGCCACTCGCGCGGCGATCTCCTTCTCGGCGACGAGCACGTGACCCGGCCTCGGGGCGGCCATCTCACCGCGCGGTGACGAACGCCGAGAGCGAGCGCTCGCCGGCGACGATCTTGTCGGCGGCGAGCCGGGCCGCCTCGCGCGTCGCGAACGAGCCGATGCGCACGCGATACCGGGCGCTGCCCGCGGAGTCGATCTCGGCGACGTAGGCGTCGTGGCCGGCGGCGACGAGCCGAGCGCGCAGAGCGTCGGCGGGCTCGCGCGCCTTGTAGGCGCCCACCTGCACCGTGAACGCGCCAGGAGTCGGCGCGGGCGCCGATGATTCGGGCAGGCTGGCCGGCGGCGGGGGCTTCGGCGCCGCGTCCGCGCGCCCGGCAGCGTCAGCGCGCCCGGGCTTCACAGGCTTGACCGGCGGCGGCGCGGTGAGCGGAGCCGTCAGATCCTGATAGAAGGTCAGCGCCGGCGAGGGCTCTGCTGGACGCGCCGTGCGATCGGCGCCGCGCGCGGGTGCCGTCTCCTTCATTGCCGTCGCCGGCTGCGCCGCCGGGCTGCGAGGCCAGAAGCGGCCGGCCATCACACCGGCCATGAACGTGGCGCCGAGGACGCCGAGACAACCGATGACGAAAAGCGCCGAGGCGAGCCGGCTCGGGGCGTGCCTGCCTCGGCCGGCGCGCATCGTCACATGCTCTCCGGAGCGCTGACGCCGAGCAGATCGAGCCCGTTCTTGACGACGACACCGACGGTCGCCGCGAGGGCCAGCCGCGCGTACATGAGGCGCCGGTCGTCCTGGATGACCCGGTGGTTCTTGTACCAGGCGTGGAATTCGGCCGCGAGCTGCTGCAGCCAGTACGCAACCCGATGCGGCTCGAGCATGCGCGCCGCGCCCTTGACGAGCTCGGGGAACTGAAGCAGCTGCTTGATCAGCGCCAGATCCGCGGGCTCGACCAGCGGGCTCGTGTCGATCGCCGTCAGCGCCGGCACCGTGATCCCCTGCTCGGCCGCTTGACGAAAGATCGAGCGGATCCGCGCGTGCGCGTACTGGACGTAGTAGACGGGATTGTCGCTCGACTGGCGCGTGGCGACCGCCAGATCGAACTCGAGCGGGCTGTCGTGCCGCCGCGTGAGGAACGTGAACCGCGCCGCGTCGCGGCCGACCTCCTCGAGCAGCTCCTCCATCAGCACGAACTCGCCGCGCCGCTTGGACATGCGCACGGGCTGGCCGTCGCGCAGCAAGGTGACGAGCTGGACGATCAGCACCTCGAACGTCTCGGGCGGGTGGCCAAGCGCCTGCATCGCGGCCTTCATCCGGGCGACGTAGCCGTGGTGATCGGGGCCGAGCAGATTGATCAGCCGGTCGGCCCCGGCGTACTTGACGTGGTGGTGATACGCGACGTCGACCGCGAAGTAGGTCGGCCCGCCGCTGGAGCGCCTGAGCACGCGGTCCTTGTCGTCGCCCGCGTCCTCGCTCTCGGACGAGCGGAACCAGAGAGCACCGTCCTGCTCGTAGCTGAGCCCGCGCGCGGCGAGCTCGTCGAGCACTTTCTCCGGCAGCCGCTTGTCGCGCACGTCGCGCTGCTCGGACGACCACACGTCGAAGTCGACGCCGTAGTCGTGCAAGACACGGCGCTGTGCCTCGATCATGCGCGCGACCGCATAGCGGCCGAAGTGCTCGATCCGCTCGCGCTCGGACGCGTCGGGCATCACGCCGCCGCCCTCGGCGCGATAGGCCTTCGCGAGGTCGACGAGATACTCGCCCGGATAGCCGTTCTCGGGCAGCGTCGCGGGCTCGCCGAACTCCTGCTTCACGCGCGCTTCGAACGAACGCGCGAGCGCCTCGAACTGGTTGCCGGCGTCGTTGACGTAGAACTCCGTCGTGACGCGCGCGCCCTCGGCGCGCAGGAGCCGCGCGAGCGCGTCGCCGATCGCGGCCGCGCGCGCGTTGACGATGACGAGCGGGCCCGTCGGGTTCGCCGAGACGAACTCGAGGCGGATGCGCTGTCCCGCCTGACTCTCGCCCCGTCCGTACTCGGAGCCGGCGGCGAGGATCTCGGAGAGCGCCGCGGCGCACCAGCTCGGCGCCAGGAACACGTTGATGAATCCGGGGCCGGCGACCTCGAGGCGCTCGACCTCCGGCATCGGCGGGAAATTCTTCACGACCAGATCGGCGATCTGTCGGGGCGCGCGCTTGGCGGCGCGCGCCAGCACCATGGGCGCGTTGGTCGCGTAGTCGCCGTGCTCCGCCTGACGCGGAACTTCCCACGCGCACTCGTCAGGCTCGGGCAGGCCTGCCTTCGCGAGAGCCGCCCGCACCCCGCTCGTCAACCGATCGGTCAGTTGCACCTGCGCATCAGGGTACCCGCGTACCGCCGCGTCGTGACGAAGAAAAATCGACTCGCACCGTGGGCTCTTGGCAACGCGTCGGGCGGCGTGGTATGAGCGACGACGAGCGCCATGCTGACCGTGGTCCGGATGACCGTGCGCCACTACCGGGAGCTCATCCTCGCCGGCGCCTTCGCGGCGCTGGCCGCCTGGGAGACCCTCGAGATGCTCCTGCTCGAGCGGCGCATCGACACGCCGCTCTCGCTCACCCTGGTCGTGCACTCGCTCCAGGTCGCGCTCATCCTGGCGGCCACCGCCCTGGCCCTCCGTGCTTGGCGGGACAAGACCGCGCGCGAGCGCGCCCTCGCCGCGCTCGTCGAGCAGGTCGTCGTGGCGCAAGAGGAAGAGCGGCGGCGCGTGGCCTATGACGTCCACGACGGCGTGGCCCAGCTCGTCGTGAGCGCCAAGCAGCACGTCGACACCGCGACCGATCTCTGGAAGGCCGACCCCGCGCGCGCCGCCGCGGAGAGCGCGATCGCCGCCGAGCGGTTGGGTCAGGCCATCGCCGAGACGCGGCGCATTCTCGCGGCGCTCAGACCAATGGCCGTCGAAACCGCCGGGCTCGCGGGCGCCGCGCGCCGGAGCCTCGACGATGTCGCGCGGGATACCGGCTGGTCAGTGAGCCTCGTCGAGAACCTCGGCGACGTCCGGCTTCCGGCGACGGTCGAAGCGGCCGCGTTCAGGATCTTGCAAGAGGCGCTCGCGAACGTGCGCAAGCACGCGGGCACCACCCAGATCGACGTGGTCCTGGCGCGCGAGGCGGATCGCTTCCACCTGGACGTCCGCGACCACGGCGTCGGTCTCCTGCTCGGCGGACCGGCGCGCGGTCTCGGCCTGGCCAGCATGCAGGAGCGCGCGCGCCTGCTCGGCGGCTCGTGCGTGGTCGAGCCGGCGCCCGGCGGCGGCACGCGCGTTCACGCTCAGCTTCCGTTGCGCCATGGCCTCGCTGCCGCGTCCTGATCCCGCGCCGATGCGCGTCCTGATCGTCGACGACCATCCGATGGTCCGTGAGGGCGTGCGGAGCATGCTCGAGCCCGCGGGCGTCCAGATCGCGGGCGAGGCCGGCACCGGCGAGGACGCGCTCCGCATGGCCGCGGCGCTCGAGCCCGACGTCGTCCTGCTCGACCTCGAGCTACCTGATCTCGACGGGCTCGCCGTGCTCCGGCGGCTCAAAACCTTCGAGCGCCCGATCGCCGTGCTGGTCGTCACGATGCACGACGATCCGGCGCTGGTCCGCCGCGCCGTCGAAGGCGGCGCCGCGGGCTACGTCCTGAAGGGCGTCGGGCGCGGAGAGCTCCTGTCGGCGCTCGAGGCGGTGCGACACGGCGGCTCGGTCTTCGACCCGTCGCTGCTGCGCGCGACCCTCTCCGAGCCGAAGGCCGACGAAGCGCTGACGTCGGTCGAGCAAGACATGCTGCGGCTCGTCGCTCAGGGACTGACCAACCGCGAGATCGGCAAGCGCCTGCACTGGAGCGTGGGCACGGTGAAGAAATATCTCCAGCGCACGCTCGAGAAGCTCGGCGCCTCAGACCGTACGCAAGCAGCGGTCGAGGCCGTCAAGCGAGGGCTCCTGTCGTAGCCAGCCGCCGCATCGCCAGATACGCGGCGATGAGGACCGCGAAGCTCACGGAGACCGCCGCCGCCAACACCCGCAGCGAGCGGTCGACGTCCCCGACCACCGGCAGCTCACCAGCTCCGAGCCGATAGGCGCCGGGCTTCTCGAGGAGCACGCCGAGAGCGCCGGCCATCGCGGCCATCGTCCAGCCCGCGTTGGGACTCGCGGTGCGACGCCGATCGCTCAGAAGGCGGGCGAGCGCGCCGCGGGCGCTTTCCCCCGTCAGGAGGGCACCGGCGACGACGCTCAACGCCGCCAGCCTAGCTGGAATGAGATTGAAAATATCGTCGAGTCGGGCCGCAATCTTACCGAAGTACTCGAGGGGTCCGTCACGATAGCCGAGCATCGCGTCCGCGGTGTTCACGGCGCGGTAGACCGCGGCGCCGGCAAGGCCTCCGGCGAGGAAGAACAGCACCGGCGCGACGAGGCTGTCGGTCAGGTTCTCCGCGACCGACTCGACGGTCGCGGAGGCGACCTGGCCGGCGTCGAGCTCGGCCGTCGGACGGCTCACCAGGTGATAGCCGACCGCGCGGCGGGCACCCGCGAGATCGCCGCGGCCGAGCTCACTGGCCACCTCGCAGGCCGCCGACACAAGACCCCGGAGCGAGAGCAGACACGAGAGCGCGAAGCCCTGGAGCACGAGCCCTGCGAGCCCGAGACGATCGGCAAGCGCCGACACCAGCGCGCCGCCGACACCGGCGAGTGCGGCGACGCCCACGGTGAGCGCAGCGCCGCCGGCAAACAGACGCGCCGGCGAGCCTCGACAGAGCCGCCGTCGGCCGGCGTCGAGCAGTCGGCCGAGCCACGCGACCGGATGATAGCGGTTGGGTGGGTCGCCGAGAGCCAGATCGATCGCCAGCGCCAGCAGCAGGACGAGCGGCGTGGCGACCGCGGGGCTCAGGATCTGGGAAATGAGAGCCCCGCGAGCTTCGCGACCGCGGCAACGTCGACCGCGCGCGCCACCGCGTCGGCGAGGCGCTCATAGCGGTCGGCGGCCGGAGCTCCCCAGCGCGGATCCGCGGCGATCCCCTTCCGCTCGGCCAGGTACACGAGCAGCGCGCGCCGCACCGCATCGTTGGCGAGGAGCCCGTGAAGGTACGTCCCCACGACGGCGCCGCTGGCGCTCACCGCCCCGTCAGCGTCGTGCGCCGGCTCGCCGCGGCGCTCGACGATGGTGAACGGCGCCGGCGAGCCCGCGCTGGTCCGGCCGTAGTGGATCTCGTACGCGGTCAGCTCGCTCTCCGCCGCCGCCGCGAAGAGCGGCGAGGCGCGGCCCACCTGGGCCCGCACCCGCACGGTGGTCTTACCCGGCGCAAACGTCGTGACAGAAGACAGCAGGCCCAGTCCCTCGCTGACAATCGCGTCGGACTCGATTCGATCCGGATCGCGCACCGCTTCGCCCAGCATCTGGTAGCCGCCGCAGACGCCGAGCACGGGTCGGCCATTGGCGGCCGCCTGTCGGATCGCGTGCGCCAGTCCGGACGCGAAGAGCCAGCGCAGGTCCGACACCGTGCTCTTGCTGCCGGGCAGCACGATCAGGTCGGCGCCGTCGAGCCCATCGGCGCCACGCACGAAGCGCACGCGGACGCCGGGCTCGGCCGCCAGCGGCTCGAAGTCGTCGAAGTTCGAGATGAGCGGCAGCCGTACCACGGCGACGTCGAGCGCGCCGGGCGCGCCCCAGCGCGACCGGTCGTCGAGATCGAGCGAGTCCTCGGACGGAACGAGCCCGGGCTCGAGGTACGGCACGACGCCGAGCACCGGCACGCCGGCGCGCGCGGCGAGCTCGACCAGACCGGGTGTGAGCACCGCCTCGTCGCCGCGGAACCGGTTCACGATCAGGCCGCCGACCCGCGCGCGATCCGGTGCGTCGAGCAACGCCAAGGTGCCGAGCAGCGCGGCGAAGACCCCGCCGCGATCGATATCGCCCACGAGCAGCACCGGCGCCTCGGCCATGCGGGCCACGCGCATGTTGACGATGTCGCTGTCCCGCAGGTTGATCTCGGCCGGGCTGCCGGCGCCCTCGATGATCACGAGGTCGAACGCGCGCCGAAGGCGTGCCAGGCTCTCGGTGACGATCGGGAGCAGCTCGGCCTGCATCCGTTGGTACTCGGGCCACGTGAGGCTCCCGATCGGGCGCCCGCGCACGACGACCTGCGAGCGATGGGCGGGCTCCGGCTTCAAGAGGATCGGGTTCATGTCGATCGTTGCCTCGACGCCCGCGGCGGCGGCCTGCGCGGCCTGCGCGCGGCCGATCTCTCCGCCCTCCAGGGTGACGGCCGCGTTCAGCGCCATGTTCTGGGACTTGAACGGGGCGACTCGATAGCCGGCGCGGGCGAAGATCCGACAAAGGGCCGCGGCGAGCAGGCTCTTGCCGACGCTCGACGCGGTCCCCTGCACCATGAGACACGCCGCCGGGCTCATCGTCCGAAGCGCACGCTCAACCCGGCGCGAAAGGCATAGTCGGGGCCGCGGCCGGCGAGCGAGGTCTGCCCGGCAGCGTCGAGCGCAAGATAGTTCGTCACGAAGAATTGAACGCCCGCGTCGAAGCCGGCCGCATCACGCGCCCCGGCCGCGGCCGCGGAGGCGAAGAACACTTCGGCGAACGTCGACCATCGCTCGCCGAGCTCGCGGCTGAGCGCCGCCGAGGCGCCGCCCTGGGCGCGATAGCCGCTCGGGCGCTGCGCGACGGCACCGACACCAAGGTTCGCGTCCAGTCCGAGCTTCCACGGCAAGGAGAAGCTCGCAATTCCGATCACGCCGAAGCTCGGGACGTTGACTCCGTGCGGCGAAGTGGAGACCGGAAGCCGAAGGAACGGAAGCACGGCGAGCGCCGGCCACCAGCGTCCCTCGGCCGAATCGAGGAAGCGCCACTTCATCTGCAGCGCCAGGTCTCCAGTCCCCGTGTCGTCCTCCGCGCCGCGCGCGATGACCAGAGGCTGGCCATCGAGCCGGATCTCGAGCCGTTCGGCGACGCCCACGCGCAGGGTCAGGTCGAGCGTGTATTCCTGCAGGGCCGTGCTGCCGCCGATGCTCGTATGCGCGTAGCCGCCGCCGGTCTCGATCTGCACGGCGCCCGGCGGAACGGTGTTCGCGTTGGTGGAGACGCTGGGGCGGTCGGTCACGATGCGGTCGGACTCTCCGGCGGCGGCGAGCGAGGCGGCGATGGCGACCGCCGCGCCCGCGGCGACCAGGCTGCGCGCGCAGCGCGCCAGTCGATCAGCCTCGCGCGTAGCGCCCCCGGAGCCCCTGCCAGAGCTCCGTCTTCTCCCAGCGGGGCTCTCTCAGGCGCTGCCAGTTGTCGTCGAAGTGCGGGTTCGGGAACAGGATCGTCACCATCTGCTCGCCGCGCCCGTTCCAGAGCCTGAGCCCCCACACCGTGGGCGCGCACGAGCCGCCCTCGGTCTTGAAGAAGGCCGCCCGGGCCACGCGGCGAATCCGCCGGAGCTCTTCGCTCCGCGTGCCGCGATGGTCATTGACGCAGAGGTGAAAGTGCCAGGCGCCCGTGTCGACCGTGAGGTAGCCGTCGAGCATCGTGACCTTCGGCGGCGAGGCGAACTGGATCTCGTACGCCGCGCCCTCGATCAAAGGCCCCACCGTGATCGCGGCCCAGTGCTCGGAGAAGAGCTCGACGAGCAGGCGTTCGACCTCGTCGCCGGCGACGGTCATGTCGTGGTACTCGGTCGTCGTGCCGTCCAGGCCGTGCTCGATCGTCGGAGCCACGCGAGCATACTACTGCAGGTCGAACACCACCGGCAGCCGCACCCTCAGCTCGCGCGGCGTGAGGCCCTTGGGAAACGGCTGCGGCGGCAACCCGCGCATGGCTTCGAGCGCCGCCTCGTCCAGCAGTGGATGCGACGACGAGCTCGCGACGGACACACTGCCGATCGCGCCGTTGGGCTTGATTGAGACATCGAGCTGAACGATACCCGTCAGGCCTCGACTGCGCGCGGGCGGCGGGTACTTCAGCGCTTCCAGGAAGCGCCGTCTGACGCCCGCCAGATATGGGCCGTATTCGGCGCCTGGCGCACCGCTCGGCGAGCCACCCGGCGCCACACCGGCGCCGCCGGCGCCCTGTCCGCCCGGACCGCCTCCGGGCGTCGTTCGCGCAGTGCCGCCGGGATCGCCAGCGCCGCCGCCGCGTTCGGCGGCGACCGGGCCCGAGCTCGGCCGAGCGTCGGTGGACGCGTCGCCCGATTGGCTGCGAGCCACGACGTCGGGAGCGGCTTCGCGCGCCGGTACAATCGCGATCGCCGGCGCAGGCGTAGCAGGCGGTTCGGTCGGCGTCGGCGCTGCGGCCGGCTCACGCGCGGGCTCCGGCTCGGGCTGGCGCGCGGGTGCGGCTGCCGGCGGAGGCGTCGGAGCCGCCGGCGCTGCGCTCGGCGCTGCCCCCGACCGGGCCGACTCCGGCCGCGCGCGG
>Ga0075419_10003407_pt1 | contig 10204 bp, 5 predicted proteins | sample SoiMetdeltSBSDD3_FD_76900 | JGI IMG/M metagenome (GOLD analysis project Ga0075419, IMG submission 76900) | Bulk soil microbial communities from a Populus tree surrounding site in Tennessee, USA - Soil MetaG P. deltoides SBSDD3 | ecosystem: Environmental > Terrestrial > Soil > Tree plantation... | reverse complement strand
CGCTCGGCGTGTCGTCGAAGACGCGCTCGCAATTCGCGCCGGACGTGCCGAGCGTCGACGAAGCCGGCGTTCCTGGGTACGACGTCACCGTGTGGTTCGGCGTCCTTACGGTTGCCGGCACGCCCCCGGACATCGTGAAGCGACTCAACACCGAGATGGTGAAGATCCTCACCTCGCCGGAGGTCAAGGAGCGCATCAGCAAGTCCGGCGTCGATGTGGTGGCCGGCACGCCGGAGCACTTCAGCGGCTTCCTCAAGGCCGAGGTTTCGCGCTGGGCCAAGGTAATCCAGGAAGCGAACATCAAGGCGGACTAGCCGTGGCGATCCGCTCTGACCTTGGCTGGTCGACCGCCGATCGCATAACGGTGCTCGGCAAGGATCTGCCGGGCGAAATTCTGGGCCAGGTGAACCTCGGCGACATGGCGTTCCTCGAGCTCACACGCCGGTTGCCGAACGAGAAGGAGTCGCGCCTCTTCAACGCGATGGTGGTCACGCTCGTCGAGCACGGCATCACGCCGAGCGCGCTCGCCGCGCGCCTCACCTACCTCGGCGCGCCCGAAGCCATGCAGGCGGCGGTCGCCGCGGGCCTGAGCGGCCTCGGCAGCGTATTCGTGGGCTCGATGGAAGGCGTCGCGCGAATGCTTTCCGAAGACGCCGACGTGGATCAGATGAAGCGCGTGCCCGGCCTGGGCCACCCGATCCACAAGCCGGTCGACCCGCGCACGGTCCGTCTTTTTCAGATCGCGCGCGAAACCGGCTTCTATGGGAAGTACTGCGAGCGCATGGAAGAGATCGGGCGCAAGAAGGATCTCGTGGTGAACGCCACCGGGGCCATCGGCGCGCTCGCTTGCGAGCTAGGGCTCGACTGGCGCGCGGTGAAGGGCCTCGGCGTGATGGCGCGCGCCATCGGCCTCGTCGGACACCTGCTGGAAGAAGCGCGCCAGCCGATGGCCGAAGCGGTCTGGCACCAGATCGAAGCGCAGGCGTCGAAGCACCTGAAACCATGAACCTCGGCCGCGATAACTATCCCGAGCTGCGCGACGCGGTGCGCGAGCTTTGCAACCGCTTCGACTCCGCGTACTGGCAGAAGATCGACGAGAAGCGCGTTTATCCCGAAGAGTTCGTCGACGCGCTCACCAAAGCCGGCTGGATGTCCGCGTTGATCCCCGAGGATTACGGCGGGTCGGGCCTCTCGCTCACCGAAGCCACGGTGATCATGGAGGAAGTGACGCGTTCCGGTGGCAACGCCGGCTGCTGCCACGGCCAGATGTACAACATGAACACCCTGCTCCGCCATGGCTCACCCGAACAGAAGAGGCGTTATCTACCGAAAATCGCGAGCGGAGAGCTGCGCCTGCAATCCATGGGCGTCACCGAGCCCGGTGCCGGAACCGATACGACGAAGATCAAGACCGTGGCCGTCAAGAAGGGTGACCGCTACGTCGTGAACGGGCAGAAAGTCTGGACCTCGCGCCTGCAGCACTCCGAGCTCATGATTCTGCTCGCGCGCACGAGCGCCTTCGACGCGGCGAAGAAATCGGCGGGCATGTCGATCTTTCTGGTGGAAACAAAAAGCAAGGGGCTAGACGTTCGCCCGATCCGCAATATGGTGAACCACGAGACCAACGCCGTCTTCATCGACAACCTGGAGATCCCGGCGGAGAACATGATCGGCGAGGAAGGCAAAGGGTTCCGCTACATCCTCGACGGGCTGAACGCAGAGCGCATCCTGATCGCGGCCGAATGCATTGGCGACGGGTACTGGTTCATCGACAAGTCGTGCTCCTACGCCAAGGACCGCGTCGTGTTCGACCGGCCGATCGGCCAGAATCAGGGCATCCAGTTCCCGATCGCCGAGGCGTACATGGAGATCGAGGCGGCGAACCTCATGCGCTACAAGGCTTCTGGGTTGTTTGACGAGAAAAAGCCCTGCGGCGCGGAAGCGAACATGGCGAAGCACCTCGCCGCCAAGGCTTCATGGGAAGCGGCGAACGTGTGCCTACAGACGCACGGCGGCTTCGGCTTCGCCGCCGAGTACGACGTCGAGAGGAAGTTCCGCGAGAACCGCCTGTACCTCGTGGCGCCGATCTCCACAAATTTGATCCTCTCGTACCTCGCCGAGCACGTGCTCGACCTGCCGCGGTCCTTCTAGCTGGACGAGCGCTACCCGCACGCGTTCCGCGGCATCGGCCTGATGCTGCTCGCCACGGCGTGCTTCGGCTGCCTGGACACGCTGTCCAAGTACCTGGTTGCCCACTACCCCGCCGCGGCGCTCGTCTGGCTGCGCTACGTGCTGCAGACCCTCGTCATGATGGCCATCTTCCTGCCGCGCATGGGGCTGCGCCTCGTGCGCACCGCCTCGCCCGGCCTGCAAGTCGTGCGCGGCCTGACGCTCGTCGTGAGCAGCGTGGTGTTCGTGATCGCGCTCCTGCACATGCAGATCGCCGAGGTGGCGAGCATCGTGTTCCTCGCCCCGATCATCGTCGCGCTCGCGGGCGGCCCTTTGCTCGGCGAGCGCGTCAGCGCGCGCACATGGCTCGCGCTCGCGGGCGGGTTCACCGGCGTCCTTCTCATCATCCGGCCGGGCGGCGGCGCGTTTACCTGGTGGGCGCTGCTGCCGCTCGCCTGCGCGTTCCTCTTCGCCGGCTACCAGATCCTCACGCGCAAGCTCGCCGCGCGCGGCGACGACCCAATCACCACCCTCTTCCTTCCGGGTCTGATCGCCTGCTTCGTCGTGCCGCCGGTCTTTCCGGGCGCCTTCGAGATACCCACGGTGCCGCTGCACGCCGCCGCCTTGGGCGTCATAGGTGTGCTCGGCGCCGTGGGCCATTTCATGCTGATCCGGGCCCATGCGCTGGCACCGGCAACACTGCTCTCGCCCTTCGGTTACACCCAGCTCGTCGTGGTCCTCACCCTGGGCTGGCTTGTCTTCGACCAGCTTCCCGACGGCATCGCGCTCATCGGCATCGCGCTCATCGCGAGCTCTGGCCTCGGCCTCGTCCTTGCGAGCCGGCGCAGAGGACACTAGGAGTCAGGGGCTGGAGGAGTCCGGCACCTTTTCCGCGAAAAGGGTCCTGACCCTTTTCCGGCTAGCGCTGCGCGAGCTGGCGGTTGGCTTGGCCGAGGCGCTCGACGAGGACGCGCATGAAGGCTTTGTTGAAGCCGACCTGGCACGCGGGTGTGGCGATGCGCAGGGCGCCGGCGTTGATCTGCAATGCCGTGATGCGGGTCTTCGCGGTGACAGTGGTGGTGCGGCGCTCGACGCGCTCGGCGAAGTAGAGGATTTCGCCGAAGACGCCGCCGGGTTTGAGGACCGTGAGCGTTTTGCCGAGGAGCGAGACTTCGCACTCGCCTTCGACGAGAACGTAGAAGCTGTCGCCCTGCTCGTTCTCGCGCATGAGCACGGAGCCGGGATCGATGGTGAGCCAGCTCGCCACGCGCACCACTTCCCAGAGCTGCACGTCGCCGAAGTCGCGAAAGAACGGCATGTCGCGCAGCTTGCCGAACTTCTCCGAGTCCGAGGCCGGCGTGGGTGAGGTCATTTCGACGCGCAGGTTCATGAAGGCGCGCGTCATGTCCTTGCCGAAATCGAGCCACGAGCGGTAGCGCTGCGCCGGATCCTTCGCGATCGCCTTCATCACGATCTCGTCCAAGAGCGGCGGCAGATCGGGCCGGTGCGTCGAAGGTTTCGGCGGCATCGTATTGATGATCGCGTAGCTGAGCGCGACCTGGCTGCCCGCCTCGTGCGGCAGGCGCCCGGTGAGCAGGCGAAACATGGTCACGCCGAGCGAGTAGATATCGGTCTGGTGGGTGAGCGTCTCCATGCGAAGCTGCTCGGGCGACATGTACGCCGGCGAGCCGATGCCCTTCAGCTGCGTCGTGCGGTCATCGAGGCGCTGCTGGAAGGAGGCGCCGAAGTCGCCCACCTTGGTCTCGCCGTCGGCGGAGAGCATGATGTTCCCCGGCTTGATGTCGCGGTGGATGATGCCGTTCTGGAAGGCGTACTCCAGCGCGCGGATGCACTTGAAGATGATCTCGACGACCTTGGGCAGCGGCAGGAGGTTGCCGGGGCTCGAGTGCTCTTCCAGCGTCTTGCCGGCGACGTACTCCATCACCAGGTAGCTGCGGTCGGGCTCGACCACCGCGTCGTAGATATCGACGATGTGCGGGTGGCGGAGCTTGCCGGCGAGCGAGGCTTCGGCGACGAACGTCTTGTGCATGATGCGCTCGGTATCGGGATCGGCCCCCTGCTTGAATTGCAACACCTTGATGGCGACGTCTCGTTCCGCGAAGGGGTCGCGCGCGAGGTACACGCGGCTCGTGGCCCCGATGCCGATCTCGCGGATGATCGGATACTTGCCGATCGCCTGCTGCGCCGCAGGGGTCTCGACCTTCACGCGGTGGCGCCGACGTACTTGGCGACGAGCTGCAAGAGCTCAGCGTCGGCGTAGGGCTTGCCGAGGAAGGCGTTTACGCCGAGCTGCGCCGCCTGGGTACGATGCTTCTCCGCGGTGCGCGAGGAGATGAAGATCATCGGGATCTCCTGCATGCGCGCGTCGCCGCGCACGTGGCGCGCGAGTTCGAAGCCGTCCATGCGCGGCATCTCGATGTCCACGAGGAGCACCTTGGGCAGCGCCTCGGCCATCTGCTCGATGGCGTCGACGCCGTCCTTCGCCGTGATCACCCGGTAGCCCTCGCGCTCGAGCAAGCGGCTGGTGATCTTGCGGACGGTCAGCGAGTCGTCGACCACCATGATGAACGGCGCCAACGCGGCATTTACCGAGGTGGTATGCACGACGCGCGGCGGCGCGAGCGGCGCGACCTTGGCGCGCTGCGCGAGCTGCACCGGGTTGAAGATGAGCGCGATGCGTCCGTCCGCAAGCACCGTCGCGCCGGTCACGCCGGGCACGCGGCCGAGCTGCGGCCCGATCGCCTTCACCACGATTTCCTGGTTGCCGAGGAGCTCGTCGACGTGCACGGCGATGCGCTGCGCGCCGCTCCTCAGGAGCAGCACCGAGTTGTACGGCTGCAGGTCGCCCGAAGCGGTGCCGCCCAGGAGCTGCTGCATCGCGTAGAGCGAGTAGCTGCGGTCCTGGAACTCGAGCGCGTTCTTGTCGTACAGCGCCTTGAGCGCGTCCTGCTTCAGACGCAGCACCTGCTCCACCGTCGAGGCGGCGAGCGCGATGACGTTCCCGCCGCTGCGCACCAGCACCGCCTGCGAAACGGCGAGCGTGAGCGGCAGGTACATCGTGAAGGTGGTGCCGACGCCGCGCGTTGTGGAGAGGTCAATGCGCCCGCCGATCGCGGTGATTTCGCTTCGCACGACGTCCATGCCGACGCCGCGTCCGGCCACCTCCGTGACCGTGGCGGCCGTCGAAACGCCCGTGGCGAAGACGAGCTGCGCGAGCTCGGCTTCGGTCGGTTCATGGTCCGCGGGAAGGAGGCCCAAGTCGGCCCCTTTGTTGCGCAGCGCTTCGAGATCGAAGCCGGCCCCGTCATCGGAGAGCACCAGCGCGATTTCGTTGGCCTCCTGGCGCAGCGTGATTGCGATGCGGCCGGACTCCGGCTTGCCGGCGGCCATGCGCGCCTCGGGTGCCTCCACGCCGTGCACGAGCGCGTTGCGCAGCATGTGCTCAAGCGGCGCGGCGATGCGTTCCAGCACGCCGCGGTCGAGCTCGACCTCGACCCCGGTCACCTCGAGCTCGGCTTTCTTGCCCACGTCGCGCGCGGTCTGGCGTACGAGGCGGTAGAGCCGCTCGCTCAAGTTGGCGAACGGCACCGCGCGCACGCGCATCAGCGCCTGCTGCACTTCGCGGCTGATGCGCGCCTGCTGCACGAGCGCGGCGTCGGTGTCGCCGATATGCTTGTGCAGGCCATGCTCGATCGACAGCACGTCGTTCAGGCTCTCCGCCATGAGCCGCGTGAGCTCCTGCAGGCGCGTATAGCGATCGAACTCGAGCGGGTCGAATTCGCTGCGCTTCTCGTCCATGATGGAGAGGCGCGACTGCATCTGGCTGTCGGCCTGTACCTCCACCTCGCGCAGCTGCGCGCGCAGCCGCGCCACGCTGTCCGCGAGATCGGCGAGCGCCTGTTTGATCGCGCGCATCTCGGCTTCCGCGCGCGTTCGCGCGATGGCGATCTCGCCGGCGTCGTTGATGAGCTCATCCAGCGTGTCGGCGTTGACGCGCAGGAGTCCCGCAGCAACCGGAAGCGGACGTTCGGCTTTCGGCGCGTCCGCCGCGGCTACGGTGACCGGCGCGGCCTTCGGCGCGCGCATGCGCTCGACGTCGGCCGAGAGCCGGTCCATGCGCTCCTCGAGGAATTCGAAGAGGTCCGCGGGCAGCGCGCCGCCCGTCTCGAGCGCCTCCTCGATCCGGCTTTCCATCACGTGGCAAAGCTCGCCCAGGCGGATAGCACCTGCCATGCGGGCGCTACCCTTCAGCGTATGCAAGAGGCGCCGCAGCGACTGCGAGACCTTGGCGTCGGAAGGATCCGCCTTCCAGTCGCGCAAATCCGCGCCGAGGTCGGGAACGAGTTGCTGCGCTTCTTCGAGGAACACCGGCAGCAGCTGCTCGTCGATGTCGTCGCGCATGACGCGCTTCTCGCGCACCGGCGGCGCGGGTGGCGGCGCAAGGCGCGCGGCTTCGAGCCGCTGGAGCAGCGCGCGCAGCGCATCCTGCGGCGCACGCTCGGCGGCCGGAGCGGCCCCCTGCGTGATGTCCTCGACCATCGAGCCGAGGTCGGCCACGGCCGCTTCGACGACGTGCGCGTCAGCCGCCTCGGTGATTTCCTTGGAATAGCCGCTCCACTGCTCCAGCACCGCGCTGCGCTCGGCGAGCAGTCCGAAGCCGGCGGTGCGCGAGGTGCTGGCGAGCGTGTGCGCGGCGCGCATGAAGTCCGCCGACGTGGCCGCGGGCATCGCCGCGCGCCACTTCGCGCATTCCTCGCGCAGCACTTTAATGTGCTCGGCCGCCTCCTTGGTATAGATCTCGTAGAGGTTGCGCGTGATGGTGACGTTGCCCACCGTCACCTCGGTATTGGGCGTGGCCTTTGCGCGCGCGGCGAGCGCCGCGATCCTCGAATCGTCGATGGTCGAGTCAAGGCCTGGCCCGCGCAGCTTGCCGATCCACTCCGAGAACGCTGCGTACGCCGTCTCGAGAAGCTCGAGGAGTTCTTCGCTGACCGGGCGCATTTGCTCGAGCCACAGATTTGTCACCTGCTCGACCTGCCAGGCGGCTTCGCCGACATCCATCAGGCCGACCATGCGGCCGCTGCCCTTGAGCGTATGGAAAGCGCGCCTCACCGAGACAAGCGCTTCCCGGTCTTCGGGCTTGTGGCGGCAGACCGGCAGCGCCTTTTGGATGGTTTCCAGGACCTCGCCCGCTTCCTCGAGGAACACCTGCAGCAGCTCGGCGTCCACGCCGGGGCGGCCGGCCGGCGTCGGCGTTGGCTCGACGGGCGGCGCGCGGCGCGTTGGATAGTCGATCGGTAAGGTGGCGTCCGGACCGCGCGGCGTCGCTCGCTTGTCGTAGCGGCGGAAGAAGAGCGCGATCGCCTCCTCCTGCGGCTCGCGGCCCTGGCGGCACGGCTCGAGGAAGAAGCCCACGCTCGACAGACCCTCGGCGATCCAGTCCAAGTCGTCGGGCTCGCCACCCTCACCGCGTGCCTGCGCGAGGATCATGTTCTCGCAAAGGGATACCGCGCGCGCCGCGCCCGGGAAGCCGAGCACGCTCAGCGCGCCGTGCATCTGGCGCAGATAAGGCTGCAGTTCGGCGAGCGTGCCGCGCTCGGCGTTCTGCCGCGCGTACGCGTCGAGCGCCTGCTCCACGTGATGCAGGTTGGCGAGGATCTCCTTCGCCACGTGCGCGCGCAGCTGCAGCGCGCCGATCCGCTCGGTGAGGTCGCGCCGCAGGCCCGGCGGCGGTTCGCCGGTCGAGCGGCCGGTCGCGGCGTCGAGCAGCCAGCCGCCCATGATGACGATCTGCACACCGAGGTCGTCGGCGGGGCTCGAGAAATGGTCGATGACGTGCTCCACCAGCAGGAACGCCGCGGCCATCTCGACCACCATCATCTGCTCGCCGCGCGGATAGGGGTCCGGAAGCTTCCCGGCGACCAGCGCGATCGCGTCGAGCAGCTTGATCAGGTGCTGGTTGCCGAGGTCCTTGGTCCTCCCCTTGAAGTCGGCGACGCGCTCGCGAAAGGCGCGCGCCTTGTCGGCGTCGCCGGTGGTGTACTGCTCCCAGGCGCGCTTGAGGGAATCAAGGCGCGAGTGCAGGTCGAAAAGCGCCGCCTCGAGGCGCTCCGCGTCCATCTCGAGAGGCTCGACCGGCGTCCTTTCCTGCCGCGGGAAAAGGCTCTCCAGCTCATAGCGCGTCTGCACGTCGCGCATGCGGGCCGTAAGCGCCGGGCGGCGCGCGATCGAATAGAGCACTTCGCGCAGCAGGGGTTCGCCATTCTTGGCGTTGCCGCCGGCAAGGTCGCGAATCTGAAAGTCGAGCCGGTTACAGACGACCTTCGCGGCGCTCAGCCACTGCGGATCCGAGGCCGAATCTTTTTCAAGCGAATCCACGAGGCCCACGGCCGCCCACCACAACGCGCGCGGCTCAGGCAGCTGTATGGCGAGCTGGTGGAGCGCGTCGAGCGCGGCGCGCATCTCGGCAAGGCCCGCCGGCGCACCGCGCAGCCAGGCGAGCAAGCCGCGCTGGAAACGCCCGCGCTGCGCCTGCAGATAGGGGGCAAGCTCGTCGTCCGGTACCGCGGTTTCGTTCGGGTGCCGCGGCGCCGGAAGGCTGACATCGGGGTAGAAGAGGTCCTTCTCGGAGACAGTGCCTTTGCCCAGCAGGCTGGCCAAGTCGCGGTATACCGGGAAAAGCCGCAGCGGCACATCGGCGTGGCCGCGCGCAAGCTCCCCCACGAAGTTCTTGAGCGCGACCACCGCTCGATCGATGACAGCCGTGGCCGCCGGTGTCGGCCGCGCCGCGCCTAGGCTCGCGAAACTGCCTTCGATTGCCTCGCACACGCGCGTCGCGCCCGAAAGCCCGACCATGCGCAGCGCCCCGCTCACCTGATGCAGGTGCTCCGGGCACGGCTGCAGCACCGCCTCGTTCTGCGGTGCGGCGGAGAATCTCGCGAGCGACTCCTGGACGAAGGCGAGCGCGCGCTCGACCTCGGTGTTGATCCAGGAGAGGAGCGTCGGATCGGTCATGCCCGAAGATCAGGCTGCGAGCTTGAAGCCAGCGACCGAGCTCTTCAGGCCGTCGGCGAGCGCCGTGAGTTTCGCCGCGGAGGTGGCGGTTTGCTTGGTGCCGTCGCTGGTGAGCTGCGTGATGCCGAGGATCACCTTCATGTTGGCCGCGACCTTGCTCGCCGAAGCGGCCTGCTCGCGTGTCGCCTGCGAGATCGATTCGATCAGGCTCGCGAGCTGGCGCGACACGGCTCCGATCTCACGCAGCGCCTGATCGGCCTCATCCGCGGTCTTGGTGCCCTGCACCACGTTCTGTGTGCTGCGCTCCATCGCCTCGACCGCCTCCTGCGTGTCGCGCTGGATGCTCTTTACGATAGCGCTGATGTGCTTCGTCGCCTCACCCGAGCGCTCGGCGAGGCGCTGCACCTCTTCCGCGACGACCGTGAAGCCGCGCCCCGCCTCGCCTGCGGAGGCAGCCTGGATCGCGGCGTTCAGCGCGAGAACGTTGGTCTGCTCGGTGATGTCCGAGATGAGCTGCACGATTTCGCCGATCTCCTGCGAGCTTTCGCCCAGGCGCTTGATGCGTTTGGAGGTCTCCTGGATCTGGACGCGGATATCGTTCATTCCGCGGATCGCGTTCTGTACCGCCTGCGCGCCTTTCTGCGCCGCATGCACGGAGCTTTCCGCGACCTTGGACGAGTCGGTCGCCTTGCTCGACACCTCGCTCATCGATTGGGCCATCTTCTGCACAGACTGGCCAGCGTTCTGGATCTCCGACGCCTGCTTGCCCGCGGCTTGGAGCAGCCGTGAGCTCACGGATTCGGCCTCCTGCGTCGCGCTGGTCACCTGGAGCGACGCGCTCGTGATGCCGGCCACCAGGCGCCGCAGCTCGTCGATCGTATAGTTGATGGAGTCGGCGATGGCGCCGGTCATGTGCTCGGTCACCTGCGCGCGCACGGTGAGGTCACCGTTCGCCAGGTTCGAGATCTCGTCGAGAAGGCGCTGGATCGCGGTCTGGTTT
>Ga0075419_10003406_pt1 | contig 10204 bp, 11 predicted proteins | sample SoiMetdeltSBSDD3_FD_76900 | JGI IMG/M metagenome (GOLD analysis project Ga0075419, IMG submission 76900) | Bulk soil microbial communities from a Populus tree surrounding site in Tennessee, USA - Soil MetaG P. deltoides SBSDD3 | ecosystem: Environmental > Terrestrial > Soil > Tree plantation... | reverse complement strand
TATGTTGGCATCATCCAAAACTATGGTCGCTTCTCCCTGAAAAGATAGATCCGAAAATTTCAGTACCTGAATGGCCTGAATTTATGAAAGGCTGTATCCGGTATCGTCTGTCTCTTGAAGAACAAACTCATTGACATCATTCTTCTGAATTTGGTTTGCTTCGGGTTGCCGTCAACAACCATTTTATTCCTACGTCCTCATCGGCAAGCCTCGTAATGACGAAGACCCTGCGGCGCTGGAAAATGCTTTCATCTTTTGGAGTCTTCGTCATTGCGAGGCCGGCTTTTAATGACAATATCATCTCTAGAAATGCAGGCTGAAGCAATCTAATAAAGCGAAAACCCGAAGCAAACTAAAAAGCTTACAAGTATTTATTTTCATCATATAAATCTTTCCATTCCGGATTTATGCCATTGATTAAATCCTCTTTCTTCTTACGGCTTCCGCCTTTTATTCTTTTTTCTTCCGTTATAGCTTCAACTATAGACTCAAACCTTCTGTAATAGACCAGTTTCACACAATTGTACTTGGCACTAAAACTTGTTGGATACATTTTATATTTATATTCATAAACTCGTGATGCAATATTCGATGTTACTCCTACATATAATGTTGAGTGATTGTTGCTACACATTATATATACCCAACCTCCCATCTGTTTCATGAATTCTAAGTTAGATTTTTGTTTCCTGATTCCTCAATGCGCCGTCTGATTTAGTTTGCTTCGGCTTGCCGTCAACAAACATCTTATTTCTACATCTTCATCGGCAAGCCTCGCAATGACGAAGACTCCGGGTGATGAAGACATCCCCAGCCCCGCAGGGTCTTCGTCATTGCGAGGTCGTCCATTAAAAACAATTTCATTCTTACAAAATTTATCCTACCTTAAAGAAAATAAGCATCACGAATTATAGAACTGTTCCCCGACAAACAACCTTTAACCAACTAAATCTTCAAAAAATGAAATCAGTAATTATTACAGGTGCCAATAGAGGAATTGGCTACGAAACTACTCTTGCATTTAGCCGGGCCGGCTATAAAGTTTTTGCTACGATGCGCAATCCTGAAACTGCAACCACACTTAAACAAAAGATTGAGCAAGAATCTTTGCCAATCATTATTTCTAAAATGGATGTAGACTCCGATGAATCGGTTAAGGAATGCATTAGTAATATACTACAGGAGAATGGACCTGTAGATGTTCTTGTAAACAATGCCGGCATTGAACGTCACAGCTCAATTGAAGAATTGGATATATCAGAATTCAAAGCAATAATGGAGACTAATTACTTCGGAGTTCTTCGCTGCATCAAGGCTATACTTCCGCAAATGCGGAATAATCGTAACGGCTGCATCATAAATATTACTTCCGTTGCCGGTAAGATCGCATGTACTCCATTAGGTGGCTATACAGCCAGCAAATATGCTCTTGAAGCGGTGACTGAAGTATTGGCACAGGAAGTAAAACCTTTTAATATCAGGGTAGCAATAGTTGAACCGGGTATCATCAATACACAAATGGCAAGAGACATAACTCATGGCGGTGATTCAATCTATCCCCAGGTAAACCGGTTCGGAGGTTTATTTGTAGCATCATTGAAGACACCCACAAATGCATCAGTAGTAGCTGATAAAATTTTAGAAATAGCAAATAACGAAACCTGGCAATTACGACATCCCGCAGGTCCTGATGCATTGCCATTCCTGCAATGGCGGGCTTCTATGTCAGATGAACAATGGGTAGATTGGAATGCAGCAAATGATGATGATTGGTACAATGCTGTAGAAACCAGTTTTGGTTTGAATGCAAGACAGGAAGCTCCTATAAATTCCCTGTAGTGTTTTTTGTTTATCTTAGAATTCACTAAATGCACAATGAAACACGGAGTCACTCTGTGAACCCTGTGCCTTTGTGTCTCCGTGGTTTAAAAGCTAAATTGAGAGATTACTGACGTTTAAAACCGAATCGTAAAATGCTGTTTCTCCTTAAACTCTTTTCTAAAAAATACTATCCCAATAAAAAACAGATCGATGCTGCAGGTAACTGCGGCATCTTTTTTTATCGTCTCCCAGGCGGTTTCCATTTCACGGCTCCAGTGAATATCATCAAAAACCAGAATTGAATCACTATTGATCTTAGAAAGTAGCTGCTGGAAATATCTTTCAGTGGCCTCCTGCCTGTGATTGCCGTCGACGAAGGCGAAATCGACGGACGACAGACGGTTGACGACCGAAGATAATGTATCGTTGAAATTGCCTTCGACCAATTCAATATTCTTAAGTTGTAAGTTGTTGAAATTTTGTTTTGCCACTTTTCCAATTTCATTTGCCCCTTCCAGTGTTGTTACCCTTCCATAAGGGTTTCCCAGGGAAAAATAAGAAGTAGTAATTCCCAATGAAGTTCCCAATTCCAATATCCTCGATGGCTGATAATAAATCACCATTCTGAATAACAGTTGAGCAAACTTTTTTGATTTAGCTGCATTCTTTGCAATTGATACAATGGTTCGCTGATTTGTTTTTGATACGACTGAACCGGCGCCAAAATCCTCGACATTTACGATTGTGTTATCTTTTAAAAGTTGTTTTCGCAACCCCTCAACCTGTGCATATTCAGCATAAACAATTTTATCATTCAAAATTTTTGTGATGAACTCAAACACAAATGGCGAATGCATTCCATGCCCCTTGCCATTGGAAGCCGTAAAATAATATTGGAAATATTTAAGGAGTAATTGTGGCTTTGAATACATCAGGGCAAGCTATAAAATCATTTGCATATTTGCACATTTGCATATTTGCTAATTACCCCTTCTCTCCCACAGCTGAAACGAAAACGCATAAGCATGTTTTTCATCGGCAGGATTATCGGTTTTACTCACCAGTGTCCAGTCATTCTTTTCAATAACAGGGAAATAAGTGTCTCCTTCCAAATCTGCTTTAACTCTTGTCATATAAATTTTATTTGCCCGGCCAAAAGCGATCAGATAGATCTCGCCACCACCAATGATAAAAATTTCTTTATAATTAAGTTGCTCTGCAAGCGCAGCAGCGGCGTCCACACTATTTACAACAGAAACACCATCACTTTTCCAACCGGGTTGTCTCGTGATCACAATATTCTTTCTTCCAGGCAATGGTTTGCTGCCCATTGACTCAAAAGTTTTTCTACCCATCACTACTGGCATGGCCCAGGTAGTATTTTTAAAAAATTTCATATCCTTTGGCAAATGCCATAGCAGTTGATTGTTTTTACCGATCACGTTGTTTTCGGAAGCAGCGACGACAAGCGAGATGATCATAATAAACCCCAAACCCCTAAAGGGGCTTTTAAAAAGTTAACAATTGAACGAAACTACTATGATTAATTGAAAGTGTAAATCTAAGTTCCCCCTTTAGGGGGACAGGGGGTTACACAGCAACGGGAGCTTTTATCGCCGGGTGACACTGATAATTCTCAAGCGTGAAATCCTCAAACTTAAAATCAAATATATTCTTAACTGAAGGATTCAATTTCATTGTTGGCAACGGATATGGTGTTCGGCTCAATTGAAGCTTTACCTGCTCGATATGATTGTTGTAGATATGAACATCACCGAATGTGTGAATGAACTCACCGGGCCCAAGATCACAAACCTGTGCGATCATTAATGTAAGCAAAGCATAAGAAGCAATATTAAAAGGAACACCAAGAAACACATCGGCACTTCTTTGATAAAGCTGGCAACTCAATTTTCCATTTGCCACATAAAACTGGAATAACGTATGACAAGGCATTAAAGCCATTTCAGGAAGATCAGTAACATTCCAGGCACTCACAATTAATCTTCGGCTATCCGGGTTGTTTTTAATTTGCTTGATAAGATCCGTTATTTGATCAACAACTTTTCCGTCTTTTCCTTCCCAACTTCGCCATTGTTTTCCATACACCGGACCAAGCTCGCCATTTTCATTTGCCCATTCATTCCAAATACTTACTCCATTTTCTTTCAGGTATTGAATATTGGTCTCCCCTTTCAAGAACCAAAGCAGTTCATGAATGATGCTTTTGGTATGAACTTTTTTTGTGGTGACTAATGGAAATCCTTTTTGAAGATCAAACCGTATTTGATGACCAAATGTGCTAATGGTACCGGTCCCCGTACGATCATGTTTTTGTACCCCCGTGTCAAGAATATACTGAAGCAAATTAAGATATTGTTGCATGGCCGCAAGTTAGGAGAAAGCTGTGAGCCATGAACTAGGTGCTTCGGGTTGTGAGCAAACTGTGAAGTAAAAAATACCCCGGCAAACTTCAATTTTGATACCTGGATCGCAGTTTTCACCGGGGTGGCCCAAAACCCTAGGTCTTTTATTGTATTGCCGATTCAGTCAATTGTTCGGTATTTTCTTGTGAATAGACAGGCTTCAAAGTTATCACAGGGGATTCAGCTATCTCCTCTTCAAAAACATCGGACAGCTTTTTATGAAAGCCTTTTAATAATGCAGTATTCTTTTCGAGTTTTCTTTCAAGCTCTTTTTTTATTTCGTTACTCACTGCTAATTGCTCGTTAAGGCTTCCGATAAGCTTGCTGTTGCTCTCTACTACCAATGTAAAATTCTCATTTTGTTCGAGTGTTGTTTTTAATGAAGCTTCCAATTGTGCGGCCTGATCCGCCGTGGATTGTATCTTTTCTTTCAATTTTATTATTTCCTGCTCTTTTTCATTTATGCCTGATTGAAATTCCTTTTCTGATTGTTGTTTTATTTCCAGTTCTTCTTTCACTTCCATGAATTTTATACCAAGTTCACGGAACTGTTGCTCGACAAGATGATGATTTTTGATCCGCTGTTCCAACTGTTGTTGCAAAAAGCCGATCTGTAATTTTTTCTCCTCCAAAACATCTCTCAAATATTCCTGCTCACTAATTCGTTTTTTGAGCTCAGCTTTTTCCGCTTCCCATTTTTGAATAACAGCGGTTGTTTTATTATCATCAGATGAATAGGCAACCAATTGCTCGCGTAAACTATTATTATCTTTTTCAAGATTCTCATACGCCTGGGTTAGCTGTGTTAACTCGTCGTACAACTCTTTTTTCTCCATCTCATGCTGATGTTTTATACTCTCGATCTGTTCGTGTAAAGCTGGTTGCATATGTGTTTGTATCGTTTCCATAGTTTTATTTTTATTTGTATTAGAATACTGTTGAATGTTTACATGTAATCTTTCATATTTCCTGTTAAGAATCTCATAGTCTTTTTGAATAGCCATGTACCGCGCCTTGCTGTGAAAAAGATTATGAATAATTCCCTTTACTTCATCTTGACTTCCCGGCAAATAAACGCCCTGTGGCAATAAAGAAAAATCATCATAACCGGCATATTGGGTGGCATGGTTTTCAACTATCAATTGATCCTCTTCTTTTTTACCGTTCCTTTTTTTATTCCTGTAATGAACCAGAGTTGTAATAGTCATCCCGATAATTATTGCAGGTATGGCTATCCAAAGTAATATCTGAAGAAACTGTAAAAAAATAACCATCCACGCATCTGATAAAAATACCATAGCAAAATTTTAGGGTAGAAATGGATTCACCTCTGACAAAAAATTTTAATGACTGATCTTATGAATTCTCAGTGGAGTGTGGGATGGCAATAAAAATTATTACTGGCTAGTGTTATCCAAATCCCCTATAGAGCTTTTCCTATTTATATGTGTAAAATCTTCCTCATATTCATCAAGAATAATACCAAAAGGCTGAGTAAAAGGCCGATCAGTAATTTTTAGGGAATGGTTTTTTCCACAACCGCCTTGGTGCATTGAGTTTTGTGAGACGATATCATTTAAAAACAATGACTGCTACAGTAGTTGTCATTTCATTTCAGCGTCAGTATCTCCTAGTAATAGTCTACCATTAATGCGCAGGTAAGCAAGGGTGACTATTTTATTTCCACAATCCAATGGCCAAACGATCCAAACTCCTTCAGACTCTCTCTCCGTCACAAAATTCCCTGTTTCATATTTGTCACAGGCTTCCATGTTCCGGGCGATACGTTGCATCAGTTCAGCCGCCTGGTGGCGTTCCGTAGAATCATTTATGTTTAATGCTGTTCTCCATCTTTTACTTTCATCATCGCCGCGATACACAAGATGCGGCCCAAACTCATCCAGATTATTCGATTTAGCTGCCGCGACCAGCTTTGATGATAATTCTGCGATTTCTTTTTTAAACGCTGGCTTACTCATTTCTATCCATGCTTTGGCTTCATTAGTTGCCCTTAGATCTTTATCCTGCATCGAAAAAGCTCTTGTCGGATTTGGTATCTCCAAAAGGATCGTTTTACCAGTTTTTCTCGAAACGATAAATTGGATGTCATCCCATACATTTCCTTTGTATTCATAGTTGACAACCATGCCTTCTGAAGTTTCATCATTGGGAAATGGATCATGATAAACCACTTCTTTGATCGTTACTTTATTCAGATCGATCTTTTTATCCGCCACATTGAAAATAGTATTTTGCCATGCCTGTTCTATCCGTTCATGGCTTTCTTTCAAAAATTTTTTTATCTCTTCATCGGTTCTTTTTGGCATTTTATCACTAATTGAATTATAAAATTCCCGGTCAGGTAAAAAATTTTTTAATGCATTAAAATCATTTTTTTGCATGGAAAGAATGAATGCATCTTCCAGCTTCTTTGGTTCGTTATCACTGCATGAAAAAAATAAAAGAAAAACAAATGCTGATAAAAACAGTTGGCGCATAAAATGATTTTTGATAATTAAATACAATTATAACCCTCTTCTTTTTATTTCTTTATCTATTAAGGTAAGTTCACGACTGGTTTGCCCCCCAATAGACGTATTTTCCTGTGCACGCCTCATCAGGTAAGGTATTACATCTTTAATGGGACCAAAAGGAAGATATTTACTTACACTGCATCCTGCCTTTGCCAAGTTAAACGTAATATTATCACTCATTCCATAAAGCTGGCTCCAATGTACATGCGGATGGTTCAATGGCAATCCTTTTCGTTGCAGCAATTGCACGGCAAGCATATTGCTGTATTCATTATGCGAAGCGACCACCAGTGATATTTTATCAAGATGATCGATGCAAAATCTTACGCCGTCATTAAAATCTTTATCGCTGCTTTCTTTAGTTGGCTGAATAGGCGACGGGTAGTTCATTTCAGCAGCTCTTTTTCTTTCTTTTTCCATATAAGCGCCGCGAACCAGCTTGGCGCCAAGAATAAACTTTCTTTCAACAGCAGCATCATAAGAATCTTTTAAGAATTGTAAACGATCGTGACGATAATGCTGAGTGGTATTATATACAATGCATTTTTCTTTGTTATAAGTATCCATCATTAAAATAGTAAGTGCATCAACCGGGTCCTGTATCCAGGTTTCTTCTGCATCAACAAATACACCTACACGCCCTTTAGCTGCAGTTTCGCAAATACGGAGCATTCTTGTTCTTACACGATGCCACTCTTCTCTTTCATTCGCCGGGAGATCGTCAACAGCCTTTAAATATCTTTTCATCAGGCTCCCCTGGTTCTGATGGATCATTGCATCCATCTTTTCCAGCAACGAAAACCTTGCAAAGCCTGTAACTTTAATACTCATGAAAGGAATGTTCGGCTGAGTGGATGCATACTTTATCACACGGATAAATTCATCACAGGCATGATCAAAATTATCCTCACCTTCTTTTCCTTCAACACCATAATCAAGTATTACCCGAACTCCATATTTTTCGAGCTTGTCCGCTATGGCAACATTTTGCTCCAATGTTTCTCCGCCAACAAATTGTTTAAAGATCGTTTTCCGGATCAATGGTTTTACAAAAGGGAGTTTCCATTTTACGGCCGCAGGTGTCAATTTCGTTCCCAACTTCACTAACCAGGACTTTCCCATCATGGAAAAAAGAAAATGAGCCCGTTTTAATTCATTGTCTGATTTGTAAGCAAAAGCATATTCTGTATTATCAAAACTAATTACCGGCTGTGGCTCCATAGCAATCTGTTGTTTCTTTGAGTAGGGGCAAATGTAAGGGGAAAGGCACAAGATTCAAGGTATAAGGTACAAGGAACAAGGTACAAGGCACAAGAGTCAAAATACAGATACATAACCAGTGCAAGTATTAACATCCTGAACCTTGTGCCTTGTACCTTGTACCTTCGCTTGTATCTTTATAAAAAAATTCATGGAAGCAAAAAAAGCAGCCGACAGCCTGGTAATAATGACCGAATTAGTGTTGCCTAACGATACCAATACATTTGGAAACCTGATGGGAGGCCGTTTAATGTATTGGATGGATATCGCTGCTGCGCTTGCTGCTATGAAGCATTGCGGAGCGCCGGTTGTAACAGCTTCCGTTGATAATATTTCTTTTGAAGCACCCATTAAGCTCGGTAATGTTGTTCATATTGAAGCAAAAGTTTCAAGATCATTTAATACATCTATGGAAGTGCATTTAGCCGTTTGGGGTGAAGATGCCATTCATCAATACAAGTATAAAAGCAATGTTGCTTATTACACTTTCGTTGCTCTTGATCCAAATGGAAAGCCAAGACTTGTGCCTCAAATGACGCCGGACACCGAGGAAGAAAAGAAATTATTTGATGGCGCTTTAAGAAGAAGACAACTGAGATTAATATTAGGGGGAAAAATGAAACCTGGTGACGCTACTGAGTTAAAAGCTTTATTCGTTAAGGATTAATAGACAATTGAAAATATGCAATAGACAAAATATCCACGACTCTTGCCAATTGTCTATTGCCTATTGCAGATTACTGACCTTCGACCAATGATGCGGCCCTTTCATCATGTATTCCTTGCTCTGTTCAATAGCATCCATGATCTTTTTCATGATCTCTTCTGCCGGTGCATCATAATCTAATTGTAGTGGTTCTTTAAATCGTACAGTTAGTGCTACACCTTTCTTTTTAAATTTCAATCCTTTTTTATTGAAAGCTCTCCAGAACCCATTTATTACAACGGGAATTACGATTGGTTTATTCCTTTTAATGATCAATGCGGTTCCCTTTCTTCCGGGAGCAAATGGTTTTGTTGTGCCTTGTGGAAATGTGATGACCCAGTTTTCTTCCAAAGCTCTTTCTATTTTCCTTGTATCAGACGGATCAAGACCTTTACGTTTTATTTTGCTGTCCGGGTTCCATGTTCGTTTTACAGTGATGGCACCGGCTAATGTAAAGAACCTGCTGATAAAGCTTCCTCTCATTGTTTCTTCCGCCGCTACATAATACACTCTTGTAAAAGGATTCAACAAATAATACGGAAGACCAAGCCGATTCTTCTTTCCCCATTTTACGGCACAGAAAATATGAAGAAACGTAATTACATCAGCAAAATAAGTTTGATGATTGCTTACAAAAAGAACATTCTGCTTTGGAAGTTTACTGATATAGTCAGTGCCGGAAATTTTCAGCCTATTTATGATCATCAGCCCGGGATAAGAAACGATGCCAACAATGGCATACACGATCGAGCGCAGAGGTTTTATATGTTTTAGTCTTTGAATAAATCCCGGCATTGGGGCAACAATGTTTACTCAAATTAAGAATTTGTAAACAAAGTTTTGTGGTGATGTTGGGTTTCTTTGTGTAAATAGTCTTTAGCCTGCATCAAATCAAAAAAAATTATTTATGAAACAGCTAATCATCATTGCCAGCATTATTTTTATTGCAACAGCAACCAATGCACAGCAAGCACAGCCTTTTATGGCAAACAATCCTTTTCCTAAAACTATAACAGTAAACGGCAGCGCCGAAAGGGAGATAATTCCTGATGAGATCTATGTAAATATTGAATTAAAAGAATACCAGAAAAAAGGGGAGAATAAAAAAGATATTGAAACAATCAAAAAGTTTTTTCTTGAGGCAAGCAAATCTGTGGGCATCGCTGACTCGGCCATCAGCATTGTTTCTTTTACAGGAGACAATCCTTATTTCTGGAAAAAGAGAAAAAAAGATCCAAATCTTTTTACCGGCATTATTTACCAGGTAAAATTTAAAAGCAGTGAACTGATGGATAAACTGGTGGAGAAATTGGATGACGAAGCCACGCAAAGTTTTTTAATCGTATCAACTAGTCATAGTAAAATAACAGAATACAGAAGACAATTAAAAATTGAGGCTGTAAAAGCTGCTAAAGAAAAAGGAATTTACCTGACAGAAGCGGTCGGGGAGAGATTAG
>Ga0075419_10003404_pt1 | contig 10204 bp, 9 predicted proteins | sample SoiMetdeltSBSDD3_FD_76900 | JGI IMG/M metagenome (GOLD analysis project Ga0075419, IMG submission 76900) | Bulk soil microbial communities from a Populus tree surrounding site in Tennessee, USA - Soil MetaG P. deltoides SBSDD3 | ecosystem: Environmental > Terrestrial > Soil > Tree plantation... | reverse complement strand
TGACCGAGGCCATGCTCGGCGGAGATCGAACCGTCGAGCGCGCCGACGGCATCGTAGACGATTCGGTTCACGACTTCGCGATTCTCGAGCAAGCGCTGCGGCCCGACGTTGTAGTGCAGGTTGCCGTCCCCGACGTGCCCGAAACAGAAGACCTCGAGGTCCGGAAACTTCGCTGCGAGCTCCGCGCCGGCCGATGTGACGAACTCGGCTATCCGGGAAACCGGCATCGAGATGTCATGCTTGACGTTAGCGAATTGCGCCTCCGGAATACTCTCGCGGATGCGCCAGAGGTTGCGCGCCTGCTCCCCGCTCTGCGCGAGCACCGCGTCGTGCTTGGCGAGCACGGGCGCGAGCCGCTCCTCGAGCTCGGCGCTCGTCCCGCTGTCGTCGAACTGTGCAAGGACGTACCACGCATGCGGAGTGGGAAGGGGGTCGCGCAGCTCGCGCACATGACGCAAAACGGCCTCGAGGCAGGTGCGCGAGACCAGCTCAAACGCGGAAATGCGCTCGCCGATGCGCTGGCGCAGCCAGGCGAGGAGCTCGACCGCGCCCTGTGGGCTCTCCAGCGCGATCCATGCCGTAGCGCTCGCGGTTGGCTTGGGGTACAGGCGAAGCACCGCCGCGGTAATGATGCCGAGGGTGCCCTCGGCGCCGAGGAAGACCTGCTTGAGATCGTAGCCCGTGTTGTCCTTGCGCAGGCTACGCAGTCCCTCCCATACGCGTCCGTCCGGCAGCACCACCTCCAGTCCCAGCACCTGCTCGCGCGCATTGCCGTAACGCAGCACGTTCACGCCGCCCGCGTTCGTGGACAGATTGCCGCCGATCTGGCAGCTGCCCTCGGCAGCGAGCGAAAGCGGAAACAGTCGCCCGGCATCATCGGCAGCGCGCTGCACAGCCGCCAGAACGCAGCCGGCCTCCGTGGTGACCGTATCGTTCAGAGCGTCGAGTGCGCGAATACGGTTCATGCGGGCGAGCGCCAGCACCACCTCGCGGCCGCTGCCGCTCGGCACCGACCCGCCGACGAGGCCCGTGTTCCCGCCCTGCGGAACGAGGGCGACACCTTCCCGCGCGCACAACTCTACGACCCGGCTTACCTCGGCGGTGCTCGCGGGGCGCACGACGCATTCCGCGCGCGCGAAGTATTGTCGCCGCCAGTCGGTGAAGTACGGTTTCGTGTCCTCGAGGGCCGTAAGCACGTTCGCCGCGCCTACAATGTCGGCGAGACGCTGTTGCAGAGTCATCTTTGAACACTATTCGGCTTCTACTGCTTTGGCTAGCCGGGCTCGGCGTCGCCTTCGCGCAACCACCGCCCATCGTGGTGGGTGCGGTGATTTCGCAGACGGGCGCGCAGGCCGCCGGGGCGGCCGATTACGCGAAAGGCATCGAGCTCTGGCGAAACGAAGTGAACGCGGCCGGCGGACTTTTGGGTCGCGCGCTGGAGTTGCGCGTGCTCGACGATGCTTCGCAGGCCGTGAATGCCGGGCCTCTGTACGCGCGACTTATTCGCGAGAAGGCCGACCTTCTGATTGGTCCTTATGGCTCTGCAGCGACACTCGTCGCCGCGGCTGAAGCCGAGCGCGCGCGCCGCGTCATGGTGAATGGCGCCGGACCGGCGGCGGTGATTCACGGGCGCGCGCCGCGCTATGTGTTTCAGACCGCAATTCCGTATTCCGCGTATGGCCCGGTCGTCCTTCCGGTGGCGGCCGAAGCCGGCTACCGCAGGCTTTTCGTCGTGGCACGCGACGACGTGGCCTCGCACGAGATGGCGCAGGCCGCTCAGCGGGCGGCGGGAAAGGACTTCAGCGTCGAGGTGGAGGTGTACCGACCGGGCACGCTCGACTTTGGCGCTCAGGTCGCGAAAGCGCGCGCGAGCGGCGCCGAGGGCTGGGTGGCCTTCGGCGACGTGCGCGAGGCCGCCGAGATGGTGAAGACCTTCAAGCGAATGAGCTACGCGCCCGCGCTTTTCTTCGCGCGCGCGGCAGCGCATCCGCGCTACATCGCGCTGCTCGGTCAGGACGCGGAATGGAGCCTCGGCGCAGTCGACTTCGACGCGCGCGTCGGCGAGAGCGCGGGTGCCTTTGCCAAGGCCTTCGCTGCCAAGTGGACCGTTCCGGCCGGCCTCGTCGCGGCCCAGGGTTATACCGCGGGCGTGGTCCTCGGCGCGGCGGTGCGCCAGGTGGGCACGCTCGATCAGGAGAAGCTGCGCGGGGCGCTGGCGCAACTCGAAGTTCCAACGCCGCTCGGCACCTACAAGGTCTCGCCGCAAAACGGCGCGCAGATCGGCGCCACGCCGACGCTGGTGCAGATCCGCAAGGGCCGCCTCGACGCGGGCGACCCGCTCCTGCCCTACCCGCAATGGAATGAGAGGGCGCTCCTTCGATGAACCGCTCGTTTCTCTTCACGCCGGGCAATGTGGCGCGGCGCGTCGAAAAGGCGCTCACGCTCGCGGCCGACGTCGTCATCGTCGACCTCGAGGACTCGGTCGCAATCGCCGAAAAGGCTGCGACGCGCAAGCAAGCGGCCGCGGCGCTCGAGCGTCCGCGCCGCGCGCGCGGTTATGTGCGCGTGAATGCCCCCGCCACGCAGTTTTGCTACGGGGACCTGGCGGAAACTCTGCACCGGGGCGTGGATGGCGTCGTCCTTCCGAAGGTCGAGAGCGCCGCCGACCTGCACGCGATCGATTGGCTGATGTGGAATCTGGAGCGCGAACGCGGCATGCCGGAAGGTTCGATCGACCTCATGCCGCAGATCGAGACCGCGGCCGGCCTGCATCGCATCGACCGGGTGCTGCAGGCGCGGAGCCTGCGCCCATACAAAGGGCCGTGGCGGGTCAAGCGCGTTGCGTTCGGGGCGGCGGATTACGCGCACGAGCTGAATCTCGCCGTCTCGCTCGATGAGCCGGAGCTTGCCGAAGCGCGTGCCCGCGTCGTGCTCGCCTCTCGCGCCGCCGGGCTTGAAGGGCCGATCGACAGTCCCTGGTTCCACTTCAAGGAGCCCGCCGGGTTCGCGCGTGCGCTCGAGCGCAGCCGCCGTGGCGGGTTCCAGGGCCGCTTGTGCGTGCACCCCGACCAGATCGAACCGGTCAACGCGGCGTATGCGCCGAGCGACGCCGAGCTTGCCCAGGCCGAGCGCATCGTGCGCGCGTTCACGGAGGCGGAGGCGCGCGGCGAAGCCGCGGTGCAGGTCGACGGCCAGATGGTGGATTACCCCGTCGCTTATCGCGCGCAAGCGCTGCTCGAGAGCGCGGGCCGAAAGAGCTGAAGGTCGTCCTTCCGGTCGCCGCGACGCTGGCGATTCAGACCCTCGTCTCCACCGCGGTGTACTGCGCGCCGGTGATGGCGCCGGTCGCGGCGCCCGCGCTTGGCGTAGCGCCCGCCGCGGTGGGCTACTTCGTGATGCTGGTTTACATCGGCTCGATGATCGGCACGGTGACGGCCGGCGGCTGGGTGGGCCGCTTCGGTCCGATTCTCGTCTCGCAGGCGGGGCTTGGACTGTGCTTCGTTGCGCTCGCGATCGGCGCTACGGGCGCGCTCCCGGCCGTGCTCTGCGCCGCGTTCCTTCTCGGGCTCGGCTACGGGCCCGCGACACCAGCCAGCTCCGCCATTCTTGTACGGGCGGCGCCGCCCCACATGCTGGCGCTTACTTTTTCGATCAAACAGACCGGCGTCCCGCTCGGTACGGCGATCGCCGGCGCGGCGGTTCCGGTTCTCGTACTCGGCTTCGGCTGGCAGGGTGCAGCCCTCGTCATTGGCATGGCATGCGCGCTATGCGCGGCGCTGCTTGTACCCGTTCGCGCCCGCTACGACGCCGAGCGCAATGCGGCGATGCCGGTCTCATTGCGTTCCGCATTTGCCCCGGTCACGCTCATTGTGCGCGACCGCGCGCTGCTCGAGCTGTCCCTGGTGTCGCTCATCTATGGCGGCATGCAGATCACCGTGCTCGCGTATCTCGTCACTTTCCTCGTGGAGAGCTTCGCGCTTTCGCTCGTGCTCGCCGGAGCGGTCATGGCCGCGTCGCAGGTGACAAGCGTGCTCGCGCGCATCGCATGGGGCGTTTTCGCCGATCGCTTCGCCAGCCGCCGGGCGACGCTCGGACTCCTCGGCATCGGCATGGGAACGACCGCGATTTGCGCGCTCGCGGCCGCGCCGAGCTGGCCGCTGTGGGCGCTTTTCGCGTACGCGATGGTGTACGGCGCGACGGCGGTCGGATGGAACGGCGTTTTTCTCGCGGAGATCGCGCGCCGCGCGCCGCCAGGGCGCGTAAGCGACGCCACCGGCGGATCGGCATTTTTTACATTCCTCGGCGTGGTGATCACGCCGCCGCTTTTCCACGCCGTGCTGTATGCCACGTCGTCCTACGCGCTTACGTACGCGTTATTCGGCGTACCGGCGCTCATCGCCGGCCTGCGACTCATGGCCACCGCTACAATCGCGCGCGATGTCCCACATTCCTGAAGGTTTTCGCAGGATGGAGAAGCTCAGCCCGTTCAACACCCTGGTGGGGCCGCTGTACGAGCGCCGCGACGGCGAAACGGTGTCGATCGGCCTTCAGCTTGAGGAAAAGCACACCAACTCGCGAGGGAAGTGCCACGGCGGCGTGCTCGCCACCCTTGCCGATCTGGCGCTCGGCTACGCCATGCTCGCCAAGACCGGCGACCGTGGGGGCTTCGTAACCGCGCATCTCGCGGTGGATTACGCCGGTGCCTGCCGTGCCGGCGACTGGGTGGAATCGCAAGTCGAGATCCAGCGCGTGGGAAGCCGGCTCGCTTTCGCCAACTGCTACCTCGTCGCGAACGGCGCACGCATCGTGCGCGCAAGCGCCATCTTCGCGCGCGAAGGTCAGCGTGAATGACGCGCCAGGTCGTATTGGTGCCGGGCCTCTGGATGCCTGCGGCCGCGATGGCTTTTCTCGGGCGAGCGCTGCACGCCTACGAGCCGCGCGTTTTTACGTACCGCGGACGCGATTGCCATGAGCGCAACATTGAAGCGCTCGCGCGCTTCGCAGGCGACGGCGCCAGGCTGATCGGTCACAGCCTGGGCGGCGTGCTCATCTACGATATGCTGGCGCGGCATCCGGAAGTGCGCGCCGACGCGGTGGTGCTGCTCGGCGCCCCGGTGCGCGGGTGCTTCGCCGGCCGTCGCTTCGGCCGCGGCGCCATCGGGCGCTGGATGATGGGCGCCTGCTGCTCGCTGTGGGCAGAGCGCGAGGCGCGCTGGCAGCGCGCTGCGCCGCTCGGCGTGGTGGCGGGAACGCGCCCGGTCGGACTCGGCCGGTTGTTCGGCGCGCTGCCCGGTCCGAATGACGGCGTTGTGCGCGTCGAAGAAACGACCGTCGACGGAATGGCCGATCGCGCGCTCGTGCGCCAAGGCCATAGCATGCTGATCGTTTCGCACAGCGTCAGCGCTTTGGTCGCGCGTTTCCTCGCGCGGGGCGCGTTCGCATGAAGCTCTTCTGGGTCGGCGCCGTAGTCCTTATCGCCCTTGCCGCGGGCTGCCAGTCGCTCGCCTATTACACCCAGGCCATCGGCGGCCATCTCAAGGTCATGGCGAGCGCGCGTCCGGTGTCCGACGTGCTTGCCGACCCGGGTACCGCGCCAGAGCTTCGCGAGCGCCTCGATCTTGCACGCCGCATCCGCGCATTCGCCACCGAGCACCTCAAGCTGCCAGACAACAACAGCTATCTCAGCTATGCCGAGTTGAACCGGCCGTACGTCGTCTGGAACGTATTCGCCGCGCCGCGCTTCTCGGTGGAGCCGAAGATGGAATGCTTTCCGTTCACGGGGTGCGTCAGCTATCGCGGGTTCTACGCCGAGTCCGACGCGCGCGGCCATGCCGACAAGCTGCGCGAGGAGGGCTACGACGTTTACGTGGGCGGCGTGCGCGCGTATTCCACGCTCGGCTGGTTCGACGACCCACTGCTCTCGACCTTCATTCGCGTGCCCGATACCGAGCTCGCACGGCTCGTGTTCCACGAGCTCGCGCACCAGCTCGTTTACGTGCGCGGCGATACCACTTTCAACGAGTCTTTCGCCGTCGCGGTGGAGGAAGAGGGCGTACGCCGATGGCTCGAGCACGAGCGCCGCGGTGCAGAGCTCGATGCGTTCCGCGCCGGGCAAACGCGCAAGCGCGAGTTCGCCGAACGCGTCAGCCAGACGCGGGAGCGCCTGGCGCTGATCTACCGCATGGATCTCTCAGACGAGGCGATGCTCGAGCAAAAGCGCGGTGAGTGGGCGCGCCTGCGCATGAACTACCCGGGGTTACCCGAGGAGCCGAATAACGCGCTCCTTCTTTCCGTCGCCTTGTACACCGAGCTCGTACCGGCGTTCGAAAACCTGCTCGCCGAGAGCGGCAGCCTGGAGGCCTTCTACGCCCGTGTGAAAGGACTTTCGCGCGATACCTCGCGCCGCGAGGCCTTCGTCACGAAATCGGGGTATCGACGATCTTCGTGAACGGCGCTCGCGTGGCCAGGCGCTCGAACCAACGCGTGAGGTTCGCGTGCGCCGGGCGCTCGATTGGCAGTCGCATCCAGAGCTGCACGTGGCAGCCGAGCGGAATGTCGCCGATGCTCAAACTGTCGCCGCCCAGGAACGAGCGGCGCGCGAGCGCCTGATCGGGGACCGCCAGCAGCTCGCCGCACTTCTTCGCGGCCTCTCTCACCGCGTTCATGTCGCGCTTCTCGGGCGGCGTACGCGCCAGCGCCCAGAACACCGGGCGCTGAAACTCTCGCGCGAAGGTATGGGCCCAGTCCATCCAACGGTCCGAATCCGCGCGCTGCCTCACATCCGCCGGCCACAACGTGCCCGCTCCGTGCTTGGCGGCGAGATAGCGCACGATCGCGTGCGATTCCCACAGGACGAATCCATCGTCCTTAATCGTCGGCACGAGCGACATCGGATTCATCTTCTTGTACTCAGGCGTCTGCACCACGCCGTGCTCCATCCCGGCGTCGATGCGCTCGTATTTCAAGCCGAGCTCCTCGGCAGCCCACAGCACCTTCTTGACGTTCACCGAGTTGGCGCGGCCCCAGATTTTCAGCATCAGAAACCGACCGCTTGGCCATCCCTGCGCGGATCGCTCGCGGCGAAGTAGCCGCCGTCGAGCTTCCAGAGCAGCTGCGCGGAGCCGAACTGGTTGTAGTCGTCGACGTTGACGATGCGGTGGCCGCGGCGCTGCAAACCTTCAAGCGTAGCCGGCGGAAAGCGGCCTTCTTCCACGCTCACGTCCATGCCCTGCACGAAGCGGAAGCGCGGGCCGTCGCACGCCGCCTGCGGGCTCTGTCCGTAGTCGGCGATGCGCACCATGACCTGCGCGTGTCCCTGGGGCTGCATGGTTCCGCCCATGACGCCGAAGCTCATCACGGGTCGGCCGTTCTGCGTGACGAATCCGGGAATGATGGTCTGGTAGGGACGCTTGGACGCAGCCGCTTGGTTGGGATGCCCTTGGTGCAGCACGAACGTCGCGGCGCGATTCTGGAGCGAGATGCCGTCCACCACCACGCCCGACCCGAAGCCCATGAAATTCGACTGGATGAACGACACCATCATGCCGTTCGCGTCGGCCGCCGTCAGATAGACCGTGCCGCCCTGCGGCGGCTTTCCGGCGCCGAACTCCTGCGCGCGCTTGGGATCGATAAGCTTCGCGCGCTCCCTGAGATACTCGCGGTCGATGAGACCGGAAGGACGCACTTCCTTCATGTAGTCGACGTCGGCGACGTAGCGCCAGGCGTCGGCGAAGGCGAGCTTGATGGCCTCGATCTGCAGATGCACGCTATCCACGCCATCTACCGAATGCGAGCGCAGGTCGAAATGCTCTAGCATGCCGAGCGCCATGAGGGCGACGATGCCCTGGCCGTTCGGCGGAATCTCGTGCAGCGTATAGCCGCGGTAGTCCATCGCGAGCGGCTCGACCCAATCGGACTTGTGCGCGGCGAAGTCGGTGGCGCGCATCGCGCCACCGTGCTGCTTGGCATGCGCCTCGACCTTCTCGGCCAAGGCGCCGCGATAAAACGCCTCGCCTTTTGTCGTCGCGATCTGTTCCAGCACCGCGGCGTGCGCCGGGAACCGGAAGCGCTGCCCCGGTTTGGGAGGGCGACCGTCCGGCAGGAACGCGTCAGCGAACCCGGGCTGGGACTTCAGCTCCGGCACCTGCTTATCCCATTGCATGGCGATCGTCGGCGACACGAGGAAACCCTCGCGCCCATATCGGATCGCGCGCTCGAAGAGCTTCTCGAACGGCAGCTTGCCCCAACGCTTGTGCATCTCGACCCACGCCGATACGCAACCCGGGACGCTGACGCTGTGCCAGCCGCGCTGCGGCATCGTTTTCCACGCGGCGACGAAGTCGGGTGTCCACCCCGCGGGCGAACGCCCGGACGCGTTCAGGCCGTGCAGTCGGCTGCCGTCCCAAATGATGGCGTATGCATCGGAGCCGATGCCGTTGGAAACCGGCTCCACCAGAGTCAGCGTGATTGCCGTGGCGAGAATCGCATCGACGGCGCTGCCGCCGGCGGCGAGCATCTGCAAACCGGCCTGCGCCGCGAGCGGCTGGGTGGTCGCGACAACGTTGGCCGCGAGCACCGGCTTGCGCGGCCAGGCATAGGGGTTATTCCAGGAGAACGGTGTCATCGCCGCAGTTTAGGCCGTCGCCTCGAAATCGAGCACCACCCGGCCTACGATGCGGCCCGCCTTGAGATCTTCCAGCGCACGGCTTGCCTCCTCCGCAGGGCGCGTTTCGACCGGCGCGGCGCGGATCTTGCGCTTCTTCGCGAGCGCGACTACCTCCTTAAGCTCCTGAAGATTTCCCACGTACGAGCCGACGATGCCGATCGCGCGCTGCGCAATCGGCGGCAAAGGATGCACGAGTTCGCCGCCATAGAGGCCGCAGATGACGTAGCGGCCGCCTTTGCGCAGCGCGCCGATTCCCAGCGACGCAGTGGCGGGACTGCCCACGAAGTCGATCGCCGCCGCGAGCCCTTGCAGCTTTGTCGGGGCGTCTCCGGCGCGCGTGTTCAGCGTCTCCTTCGCGCCCATCTTGGCCGCGACCTCGAGCTTCGCGTTGTCGATATCGCAGGCGACGATGTTCTTCGCCCCGCGTGCGCGCAGGATCGAGATGCCGATGAGGCCGAGGCCGCCACAACCCAGCACCGCGATGCGGTCCTGCGCCGCCAGCGCCGGGAGCTTGGCCGCCGCGCTGTAGGCCGTCAGTCCAGAGCAGGCGAGCGTCGCGGCAAACCCCTCGTCTACGCCGCTTGCGTCGACGAGGTACTTCGAATCGGGCACGAGAACGTGCGTCGAGTATGCACCGGCACGGTTGACGCCGAGATAGCGCGTGCCAGACACGCAGTAATTGTCCTGCCCGGCCTTGCACACCGCGCATTTGCCGCAGCCGATCCAGGGATAGACGATGCGCTTCTGCCCGATTTTCGCGCCCTTCGCCTTCGGCCCAAGGGCTTCGACCACACCGAACGGTTCGTGGCCCAGGGTGAAAGGCGGTACGCAGCCGCGCTCTTTCACATAGAAGCGCTTGCCGCCGCCGAGATCGAAATACCCGTCCCAAATGTGGACGTCGGAGTGGCACACGCCGGCGCGCGTGACGCGCACGAGCACCTCGGCGCCTTGCGGCTTGGGTGTTTCGAAAGCGACTTTCTGCAGCGGCTTGCCGTGCTCGACGATCTGGTAGCTGATCATGCCTTGGCGGCCTCCTCGAGCGCCTGGTCCAGGTCCCAGAGAATGTCCTCCAGGGTTTCGATGCCGACCGAGATGCGGATCATGTCGGGCGTGACACCGGCCTTCAGCTGATCGGCCTCGTCCATCTGCCGGTGCGTGGTGGAGGCGGGGTGAATCACCAGCGTCTTCGCGTCGCCGATGTTGGCGAGATGGCTCATGAATTGCGCAGCCTCGATGAAGCGCTCGCCCGCCCGCGGGCCACCCTTCACGCCGAAGTTGAGAAGTCCCGACGCGCCGTTTGGCAGGTATTTGCGCGCGAGCGCGTAGTACTTGTTGTCCGGAAGGCCGGGATAGTTAACCCAAGCTACTCGCTTGTGGCCCTGCAGGAACTTCGCCACGGCGAGCGCGTTCTCGCAATGGCGATCCATCCGCACAGGGAGCGATTCCAGCCCTTGCAGGAGGAGCCACGCGTTGAGCGGCGCGAGCGCCGGGCCGAACGTGCGCATGATCTCCATGCGCGCCTTCATTGTGTAGCCGAAG
>Ga0075419_10003402_pt1 | contig 10207 bp, 3 predicted proteins | sample SoiMetdeltSBSDD3_FD_76900 | JGI IMG/M metagenome (GOLD analysis project Ga0075419, IMG submission 76900) | Bulk soil microbial communities from a Populus tree surrounding site in Tennessee, USA - Soil MetaG P. deltoides SBSDD3 | ecosystem: Environmental > Terrestrial > Soil > Tree plantation... | reverse complement strand
GCGTGAATGCCTGCCACCACACGGTCCTCTCCCAGAAGGCACAGAGGGTGAGCGATGACACCGACATGCGCCAGCGCGCGCTTCTCCTCGACCCACGCGAACGGCGTGGTCTCAACCTCCCAGTGTACGCCGAGCTTCCGCGCAGCTTCGATGCGGACCGACATCTGGGGCCAGATGCGGTCCTGGAGCGCGTGGAGAGTCTGCCAGAACGTGGCGTCGTAGTCGGTTCCAGGCCGACCGTGGTACAGCATAGACCCCTCAATTCCCTAGACCCACCCTCAAGGACCGTCGCTTCTGGGAGTACGAGCCAGGGGGAGGATTCTCTAACAAGGACAACTACCTCGGGGTAAACTGGCAGCAAAGGTCGGAGCAAATTTCTCGGGCCGCACCTCATCCGCCTTAGCATCATCCTTGTACGCTAACCTCCTACGGTATAAGGGGTCAAAAAGATCCCTCGGTGAATGAGGGGCGCAAGTGTGATTCAGTCGGCGCACGCAATCGGAAGCCGCCCGCAGGGCTGTCGCCTTTGGATGGTCGGCCAGCGGGATGGATGGTCAGAGAGCTGGATCGTCATTGCCCATCATCTCGCGGCGAAATTGTGGCACTTCCCTGATAACCCGAAGGGAGTCCATCAATCGGCAAGAGACGTCGCCGGAACTACCGCGATTTTGCGCGAGGAGAGCATCGTGCGCGTAGCTCCGTTCAAGTCACGATATTGGCAATCTCAGCGGCTAGACACTCAGCCAACGATTGAGCCAACACGCATGTGTCGTCCCTTCCAAGGGGCGGGGCGTAGCAACTGCCACAGCATAGTCGCGGGGATGCTGTTGCCTGGGGGAATGCGATGGCAATGATGCAAACGGCAGTGAGCACGGTCCTGAGCGGCGAGGACCTAGTCGCGCTCGAGGCGGATTTGGGAAGGCTCAATGAGCTTGCTCCGAGCCTCGGCCACCGCGCCGTGCGCTACGTCGCGGCCGGCACCGACACGAGCGTGCTGCTCGAGATCAATGGCATCGGCCCGGCGGCGCTGGAGCAGTTCACGCAACACCACGGCGTCCGCTACCTCGAACGCAAGGAGTTGCGGCGGCGTGCGCTGGTCGATGTCCAGGAGTGGCGGCCGGCCGTGCTCCACCGGTTTGGCGTCCTGCTGGAGACCATGCAGAACAGAGCAGGCAGGTACAGGTACGGGAAGGTTGACCCCAAGGCGCCGAGCTGGCTGGCCACGCTGATCGAGGAGGTGGAGCAGATTGCGCACTTCGGCAACGGTCTCGACCCCTCACCATCGGTGAAGCGCTTCTTCTCCGTGCCGCGACTCGTCGAGCTGGTGGCGGCGGCCGGTGAACCGGAGGCGGCGCTGCTGCATCACTTTTATGGACCAAGCAACTACGCAACCGACCGCTTCTCGCGACAGTCGGACGGCCTCGCCGACTATCTCGCCGCGCATGCCCAACTTGTGGTAGCCACGCTGCCGCATCTGCACATCGACGGTCGCGAGCGGCTGATGCACGATCTCGGCCGTCTGGGGATTGGGACGACGGACGCTCTCTTCGATATCGTGTTTGCGAGCGCGGTGGGCGCCTCGAAGGCCGTGCGCAAGGCAGCGCGTGCGATCCTGCAGAAAGCTCCCGCCGATCGACTGCTGGGCAAAGCCGGAGAGATACTTGCGGCCGGCAGCCCGGAGGAGCGCCGCGAGACGGTCGAGCTGCTGGCGATGCTGGTCGGCACGCCGGCGCGTGATGTGCTGACTGCACATTGCGAGCGCGAGAAATCAAAGCCGGTGCGCGATGGCATCGCGGCGGCTCTGGCGCGCATCGGCGCGGCGCCGTCTGCCGAGACGACCAAGCAAGGCGCGGACGGCATGCGCGCGATCGACGGCTCGGTGATCGATATCCCGCCGGTGCCGCCGTTCCCTCCCGAGACGCCCCTGCCAGCCGAGGCACTGGAGCCGATCCGGCAACAGATCGCGCCGTTCAATGCGATGGTGGCGCAGCAAAACGAGGAGCAGAAGGCCCTCTTCGCGGCGCGAGGGTGGAGCTGGTTCACGGCACATCCGACCATCGACAAGAGCACGGCCGTCGACCGCTTCCTGGCGCTCGTCAACGGCGGGGAGAGCGCCAATGGCTTGCCTGTGCGCACCCCAAATCCGCTCTCCGCAATGATGCGCAACAGGACGTGGGACCAGCAGGCGTTCCGCGACCTCCTCTCCCGCCCCGACTTCACGCTTTGGCACCTCTTGCGGCTGATTCGCGCCGAGCTCCACGATGGGTGGTCCGTGCTAAACGCCATCGACAGCGCCTATGGCATCCCTGGCGGGCGAATGCTGCGCGCGCGCCTGGAGCAGGGTGTCGACTTTCGGCTGGTCGCGCGCATGCTGGCCAAGCTGGGGCTGCCGGCCGACGGCACGATGCGCTCGAGCTTGCACCGCTATGGGCACCACAACGCCGCCTACGCCGATCTCGATTGCCCGACGCTTGCCGTCTATTACGTCGAGCATCTCGACCTCATCGAGGAGGCGCTCGGCCTCCGGCCCAAGTCGGGGGAGCAGGAGCTGTCGGAGAAGGCGGCGCTGCAGCTGCTAGCGTGGCTGCCCAGGATACCGGCGACGCTGCTGCATCCGCTGTTGAATTTGGCACTCGGTCCGGGCAAGCAGGCGCGTGTGCCGGCGCGCAAGCTGCTCGCCACGGCGGCGGGCATCGACGACGCCATCGTTGCGCGCCTCGCCGACGCCAAGAAGGAGATCCGCGCCACCGTCGCCGAGTGGATCGGGGAGCGCGGCATGAAGGCGGCGCTGCCGGCCCTCAAGGCGGCGCTCAAGAAGGAGAAATCCGAGGAGGGGCGCGCCGCCCTCCTCACGGCGCTGGCCCGGCTGGGCGAGGATATCTCCGATCATTTCAGCCAGAAGGCGCTCAAGGCCGAGGCGGAGAAGGGCTTGGCCAAGACGCCAGCGAAATCGCTCGAATGGTTCCCGTTCGCAGCGCTGCCGAGCCTGAAGTGGAAGGATGGCAAGACCGTCGACCCGCTCGTCGTCAAATGGTGGATCGTGCTCGCAGATAAGCTCAAGGACCCGGCCGGCAACGCGCTGTTCGAGCTCTACCTCGATCGCCTCAAGACGGAGGACGCTGCGCGCTTCGGCCTTTTCCTGCTGCAGGTCTTCATCGAGCGCGATACCACCACGTGCAACGAGCAGGAGGCCCTGGCCGCCGCCAAGCAGAGCGCCGATCAGCAGCAGCAGTGGCGGCTGAGCTGGCAGCAGCAGCATCCCGAGTGGGCCGCGGAACATCCCTTCAACTACGAGCAGGCGTTCGCCGCCGCTAAGGCAGCGAAGCTGCGCGAGCACATCCACAGCTGCTCGGAGAACAAGGGGTTGCTCGGACTCACCATACGCGCGCCGGGCCCCGATGCCGGGGCGCTGGTGCGGCGCTATCTCAAGGACCACGGCAACAAGGTCAACCAGTCGAAGGCCCTGCTGCTGGCGCTGGCGCGAAATCCATCGCCGGCAGCGATCCAGGTGGTTCTTGCTGCCGCCAACCGGCTCAAGCAGAAGACGGTGCAGGCGCTCGCCAAGGAGCTGATCGACGGCATCGCCGAGCAGCGCGGCTGGAGTGCGGACGAGCTGGCGGACCGCACCATCCCGACCGCGGGCTTCGACGAGGCGGGTGAGATGGAGCTCGATTGCGGCGAGGGCCGGTTGTTCCGCGCAGCCTACCGCGGTGACGGCAGGATCGATCTGCTCAATCCAGACGGCAAGGTGGTCAAGGCCTTGCCGGCCTCGCGCGGCGAGGCGGACAAGGAGGCCGTGGCCGAATCCAAGAAGGGGCTCGCAAACGCCCGTAAGGAAGTGAAGCAGGTGGAGGCGATGCAGAGCCAACGCCTCTACGAGGCCATGTGCGTGGAACGTACATGGGCGCCGGAGACCTGGATGACGTGCTTGCAGCGCCATCCCATCGCGGGGCGCCTGGGCCAGCGGCTCATCTGGCTCGCGCTCGACGGAGAGGGGCGGACGAAGCAGAGCTTCCGCGTGCTGGAGGATGGCACTCTCTCGAGCAACGCCGACGACACGGTGGACCTTGCCGGGGTCGCGGCGATTAAGCTCGCACACCAGGCGCTCTTGTCAGCGGCCGACGCCGAGGGCTGGGTCAAGCACCTGCAGGACTACGAGGTGGAGCCGCTGTTCCCGCAATTCGGCAAGGCGCTGTTGGGCGCACAGGGAGATGCCAAGAAGACAACGGCGGTCGAGGACCGCAAAGGCTGGATGATCGACAGCTTCAAGCTGCAGAGCGCGGTGGCTAAGCTCGGCTACGAGCGCGGCGAGGTGTACGACGGCGGCGGCTTCAGCGAGTACGTGAAGCGCTTCGACGGCGTCGGGCTGCGGGCGGTGATCGAGTTCTCCGGCAGCTACGTCGGCGCCAACGAGAGCTTCCCGTGCGCCCTCATCGGGTTGAGCTTCCAGCTCATCGCGGCGCAAGGACGGCGCGTCGGCAAGGCCCTGCGCCTCTCCGAGGTGCCGCCCGTGCTGTTGAGCGAGGCCTGGGGCGACCTGCATGCCATTGCGGCGGCCGGCTCCGGCTTCGACAACGACTGGGAGAAGAAGCGCTATTTCTGAGGGGGATATGGGGGAGGCTCTTGAACGGGTTCTGGGGGATAGGCCAGGTCCGGAGAACCGGACGGGCATCGCCGCGCCGCTGCTCGACCTCATCGCCCAGGATGTGTTGCGGTTCGGCGAACGGGCCCCGCGCGGACTTGCCATACTGCACAGCATGGTCGCAGGGCAAGCTGGTGTCCAAGCTCCGCCACCGGATCTGCCCGCGCGTCTCCTTGGCTATGTGATCGACGGCGCCAATCCGCAGGCGCTTGCGGAGATCAAGGTCCTGCCAGGTTGGTCGTGCGGCGGAGATGACGCCGACGCGAACGGTCGCGCCGTCCGCTGGCGCATCTACGACCATTGGGAGGAGCTGCCGTTGCCCGTACTGCTGCGCTTGGCACACGTGCTGGGAGCCGGGTCCCAGATCGTTGCCAACAAGCCGGCGCTCGATTTGTCGAAGCAGCACCCGTGGGTGGAGGCGCTCGCCCGCGATCTCCTCGGCTTGCCGATCAGTCACCAGCTGTTCTCGGAGCGGGTGCTCAAGCCGCATGCAACGGCCAGCTTCGAGCGGCTCGCCGCCTTGCTGGCGGCCGACGATCTTGCCATGGAGGTTCTGCTCCGGTCCGCATTGGCGTCGCAGTCCCGCTACGCGCGACCCGATTCCGCCGACTTTCTGGCGGCGCTGCCCGGATTTGGCGCGGCCCTGGCGGCGCACCAACCGGCGCTGTCGCCATTGTTTCAAAGGCCGGCATTGCCACAGAAGCTGCGTGCCCTATCGTTGCTGGCCGCCGCCGGGAGGGATGCTCAGGCCGCGTTTGCCGACGAGCTTGTGGGTCTCGCACTGGATGCTGGCCGCCAGGTGCGCGATGCGGCATGGCCGCTGGCGAAGGGGCTGGGGGAATGCGCCGGTCCTTGCGCCAGGCAGCAGGCAATAGCGGCGGTGCCGGAGCGACGCGCGCAGGCGCTGCGCCTACTGTGGGAGGTCGATCTTCCCGGCGACCGTGAGCTCGTGCGCGAGCGCGGGAAGATGGACAAGGCGGAAAGCGTGCGCAAATCGGTCGCTGGCTTCATGTCGGCATCGGAGGCGACCGCCGACCGGTCCGTTGCCACACTTCAGGTGCCGGAGCTCGGCATCGACATTGCGGCGCGCACATCTCCCGAGGCACGCGAGCTCCTGAGAGCCTGGCTAGCTTCCGCCGATACTGTGGCCAGCCTAGGGGGCAAGAGACTCGTCCTGGAACGCGACCCGACGCGTTTTTCAGAACTCGCCGAGGAGATCGTCGCCGCCGTTGAGCTTCCGCGTGAAGCCGTGCCTTCGGCCAGAAACGACAGTGGCCGGTCCCACTACTGGGCGCTCTGGAGCAGCGAGCGCGAAGCCCAACACAAGCGTATTGCGCTCTGGCTCGGGGCTCCGGGCGTGCAACTTATTCATGTCATAAGGCTGCTGCGGCTCACGGGGCAGATCGAGGCCCGACAGGGTTCCGACTGGGTGATCAACTATGAAGCTGCGGCCGTGCTGCGACGGGCTGCCATCGAGGGTCGCGGCTCGCTGCTGGAAATTGCCCGATGCTGTGAGGCAGAGGCGGTGCCGGTCTCAGCTCTCATCGCGTGGTGGTACTCGGATTGGCAGCGACGGCGGTCCACCCCAGACTGGCCAGATGCCGCCATCTGGCCATTCTTCGCGGCCTATCCCGAAGCGATAGAGGCCGGCTTCACCACCAACTCTCCTTACGCCAAGGCATGGGCCTACAATCCCCTACGCGTATTCGACGCGCTCGCCACCTTCCCGAGCCTGCCGTCGGAGCTCATTCCACGCATCGTCGAGGTGGCCCTGGGACCATCGAAGCAGGCGCGCACCAGAGCGCAGCAGGTGCTGGACAAGCGTCCGGACCGACTCGATTTTCCTCTCGATGGGCTGACCAGTCGCCGCGCCGAGGTGCGCATCGCGGCGGCGCAGTGGCTCGCCCGGCTCAAAGACCGGGTCGCGGTCGACCCGCTGGAGCAGGCGTTCAAGCGCGAGAAGAACGATGCCGTCCAGGGCGCGATCCTGACCGCGCTCGAAGCCCTCGGTGCTCCGCTCGACCGGTATCTGAGCCCCAAGGCATTGGCAAAGGCTGCCGCGGCGGGCCTGAAGAAGGGAATCCCGCAGGACCTTGCGTGGTTCCCGTTCGACCAGCTGCCGAGGGTGCGTTGGGAGGGCAAAGGCGGGACGGTCGCCGAGAATCTCCTGCGCTGGTTCCTCGTGCAGTCGTGCCGGCTGAAGACACCGGAGCCCGGCGCGCTGTTGCGGCGCTACTGCAGGATGTTCCGCGCCGAGGACCGCGAGGCACTGGGTGCCTTCGTGCTGAGCGCGTGGATAGCGCAGGATCTGCGTCCGGCGCCGCGCGAGGATGCGGAGCAGCGGGCGCGCGCGGATGCGCAGCAGTGGCAGAGTTGGATCGCGATGTATCCGGAAGGATACCGAGACTCTTCCCTCAAGCACATGACGCTGGAGCAGCTCGTGGCCCACTGCCTCCAAGAGCATCTCAAGCGCCCCGGCGGCTCGGCGATCGGCTCCAAGGGCGTGCTGGCGCTGGTGGCGCCCTGCGGCGGCGCGCAGATCGCACCCACCGTGCAGCAATATCTCAAGGAGTGGTACGGCAATCGCGCCGCGCAGGGAAAGGCCCTGATCCAAATGCTGGCCTGGGTCGAGCATCCCGCGGCCACGCAGCTCATGCTGTCCGTAGGTAGCCGCTTCCGCACCAAGGGCTTCCAGGAGGAGGCGAGCCGGCAGGCGCAGCTGCTCGCCGAGCGCAAGGGCTGGACGCTGGACGAACTTGCCGACCGCACGATACCCACCGCCGGATTCGACGAGCACGGCACGCTGGAGCTCGACTACGGCGCGCGCAAGCTTCTCGCGCGGCTGAGAGAGGACATGACGATCGGGCTGGAGACGGCCGACGGCAAACCCATCAGCGCTCTTCCCGAGGCCCGCAAGGACGATGACGAGGCCAAGGTGAAGGAGGCCAAGAAGCGCCTGGCGGCGACTCGCAAGGAGTTCAAGGGCATCCTCACCCTGCAGAAGGACCGCCTCTACGAGTCGATGTGCACGGGGCGGACGTGGCAGTACGAGGACTGGTCGGCCTACCTGCTCCAGCACCCGGTCGTGCAGCGGCACTGCCATCGCCTGGTGTGGCGTGCGCTGGAGAACGGCAAGACCGCGCGCACCTTCCGGCCCCTCGACGACGGCACGCTGACCGACGTGGACGACAACCGAGTCGCACTGGCTCCGGACGCCAGAGTCGGCCTTGCGCACGATACGAATTGTGACCCGCCCGTCCGCGATGCCTGGCTGAAGCATTTTGCGGACTACGGGCTGGCGCCTCTGTTCCAGCAATTCGGCAAGGGCTGCTACGTGCTGCTCGACAATCGGAGCGAGGCTACCTCGCTCGATGACTTCGAGGGTCACATGCTCGATGCCTTCAAGCTACGCGGTGCCGCCGGCAAGCTCGGATACATGCGCGGGACGACCGAGGACGGCGGCTGGTTCTATGCCTATACCAAGCGCTTCGCATCGCTGGGCATGGAGGTCATGCTGGGCTTCAGCGGCAACCCTCTGCCCGAGGAGAACCGCAAGGTGGCGCTGACAGGTCTGAGCTTCCGGCGCGTCGGCGGCGAGGTCCCATTGGGCGAGGTGCCTTCGGGGCTCGTGAGTGAATGCTGGAACGACATGCGCCTGATTGCCGCCGAGGGCTCGGGCTTCGATACCGACTGGCAGAGCAAAGTCGAGAGGTGAGATGGCGCGCGAGAACTCGAGAAAGCCAGCGGACAATTCCGCTGCCGAGGGCGCGGCACTGCGCCCGTCAGCCGAGATGCGCTACGCCGGCGAGATCGAGCGCCTGAAGGCGGCCGACAAGGACCCCCGGCCGCCAGGCTGGCGGTTGTCGGCGCGGGCGGTGCGTCGCTTCATCCTGGGTGATGAGGCGCTTGGCGTGTCGCAGAAGTTCTACGGCGACGACCCGCTCATCGACCGCGCCGTCGTCACCCTGATCAGCGCGCAGGGACTAATGCTGGTGGGCGAGCCGGGCACTGCCAAGTCGATGCTCTCCGAGCTCCTCGCCGCCGCAATCTCCGGCTCGTCTGACCTTGTGGTGCAGGGCTCCGCGGGCACCACCGACGACCACATCCGCTACAGCTGGAACTACGCGCTGCTGCTGGCCGAGGGGCCAAGCGAGCAGGCGCTGGTGCCGTCGCCGGTGCTCTCGGCCATGCGTGCCGGTCGCATCGTGCGCGTCGAGGAGCTGACGCGCTGCCCGCCTGAGATCCAGGATGCGCTGATCTCGATTCTCTCGGAGAAGACCATCTCGATCCCCGAGCTGGGCGAGGCGTCGGAATTGGCCACGGTGCGCGCGCGGCTCGGCTTCAACGTGATCGGCACGGCCAACCTGCGCGACCGCGGCGTACACGAGATGTCGAGCGCCTTGAAGCGGCGCTTCAACTTCGAGACGGTGCACCCGATTGCCGATCCCGCCTTCGAGCGGGAGCTGATCCTGGCCCAGCTCAAGGAGCGCATCACGGAGGGCATGGCGGTCGCGCGGATGGAGGATGGCGTGCTGGATCTCCTGGTCTCGACCTTCCAGGACCTGCGTCACGGCCGCACCAGGGAGGGCATCCAGGTGGCGAAGCCCGAGGCGGTGATGTCGACCGCGGAGGCGGTCAATGTCGCGCATGCGGCGCTGCTGGAGGCCACCTTCCTCGGCGACGGGCGCGTCAGCGCCGCGCATGTAGCGAACCAGATTCAGGGGGTTGTGCTCAAGGACAACCCCGAGGATGGCAAGAAGCTCAAGGTTTACGTCGACCACATCGCCAAGGACCGGGCGGAGAAGAGCGGGGACTGGCGCGAGTTCTACCGTAGCGCGCGCAAGCTGCGTCTGGGATAAGGTGGCCGCCCGTGAGGTCGGGAAGTATCGCACTGTTCGACGAGGCCCGCGGGCTCTACTTCGCGCCCATTCGCCATCACAGCCCGGCGTGCGCCTGGCACCTCACAGCCCTGCTCGCGGAAGTCAGGCCGCGCCAAGTGCTGATCGAGGCCCCTGTCGACTTCGAGCCGCTGATCCCGCTTCTCTTGGACGCCGGCACGCGGCCGCCCGTTGCCATCGTCGCCTTCGGCCCCGGAAGCGCCAAGGACGAGACGCGGCGCATCAGCTATTATCCGTTCTCGATACACGCTCCCGAGTATATAGCGCTCGTCGAAGGCAGGAGGCGCGAGGCCAGGTTGGGCTTCATCGACCTTCCGGCCGGTGTGCGCCTCGGCCTGCGCGAGGCCGACAGCCGGCCGGATACGATCGCCCTGTCGTTTGCGAACGAGCGACCCTTCGATACCAGTGCATACACGCGCGCCTTGTGCCGGCGTACCGGCTGCCGCGATCAGAACGAGCTGTGGGACCACCTGTTCGAGACGCGTCTCGGCTGTGGCAGCTGGCGTGCGTTCTTCGCGGCCGTCGGCGCCTATTGCGAAGCCGTGCGTGGGACGGTCTCGACCGCGGAGATGACAGCGGACGGCACGCTCGCGCGCGAGGAGCACATGGGCCACTGCATCGCGGAGGCCTTGCGCGGCGAGGGCCCCTTTGTCGTCGTGACCGGCGG
>Ga0075419_10003399_pt1 | contig 10207 bp, 11 predicted proteins | sample SoiMetdeltSBSDD3_FD_76900 | JGI IMG/M metagenome (GOLD analysis project Ga0075419, IMG submission 76900) | Bulk soil microbial communities from a Populus tree surrounding site in Tennessee, USA - Soil MetaG P. deltoides SBSDD3 | ecosystem: Environmental > Terrestrial > Soil > Tree plantation... | reverse complement strand
TAGTAGCCAGGGTTGCGACTGTAGGCTCGTCGGTAATGTCGGCGCGCGTGCCTATGGTAGTAAACCTTATGTAGCTCAGGCGCGGGAGCACTTGCGCCTACTAGATTTCCGCTTATTGGCACTGCCGAGGCACCGAAGGTTCCGCCAAGTCCAATGCCAGCCGCGGCGACTGCTGCCAGAATGTAAATTCGCATTTTACACACTCCGTTTGATTTCTACGTGCTGGGGCTAAAATATCATGTTCACGGCATTGATGCAGATCACATACAGCCGTTTGTGAAGCTCATCGCGCGCGCCGACGCGCTGATCGAGTAGGCCGAGTTGACGGCAGCTATTGGGGCACATAGCGGACAATCCGACAGCATCCGCCTTTGTCCGTTTTGGGTCAAAAGGGCGACACAGTCAGTAGCGCACCGTAGAGCACAAGGGTGCACCCGTGGAATAGGAATCAGTTTTCGTTGCCCGCCCATATCCCGCTCGATGCAGAGCGCCGGAAGCCGCCGGCCGATGTCTGCTTTCGAACAATAGCGGACAACCCGAGTTTCGGTCCGGGGCGGTTTGTCCGCTAATGACTCGCTCGCTCAATTAACCATTTCGTCTGATGGTGTCTTTGTGTTGTTCCCATCCGGCACACGACCCGGCATCTGTACTAATGGGGAGGTCAGGCAGGCCGAAGAATCTGTCGGCTCCATTAATTACACCGCATCCACCACCTCACCTAAGCAATTCGAACTTCAATCAGCTAATACAGGGGCAGGGAGAGTAACATGTTCGGAAAATCAAATGGCACTGCATCAGATACCAATCGTGAGTCGCCATGGGCACAGGAGGTGAAACGCCCCACTGTTGGCCACTCGACGGCGTCAGAAGCGGCCTCCTGCATCAGTTCGGGCCTTTCGATCGTTGGCAAGATTGTCGGCCAAGGGGCGCTGTCGATTCTTGGTCACGTGGAGGGAGAAGTGCACGCCTCAGCGGTCCAGATAGGCGATGGCGCCCAAGTGGTGGGCAATATCGTCTCGGAGGAATTAGCGATCGGCGGTCGCGTGAAGGGCACGATCCATGCTAACCGCGTCAAGCTAAATAACACTGCTGTTGTTGAGGGTGATATCCATCATCGCTCTTTGGCAATCGAGGAGAATGCGCAATTCGAGGGAATGTCTCGACGACAGAAAAATGCCATCGATACCCCCTCGCTCGTCCCAGCGAAACGCTCACAGGCACAGGCCATCAACGTCAACGGACAGGGCAACGGCGCATCGGACGGCTTTAGTCCATCGCAGACACAGGCCCCGGACATCGATAATTTAGCTTGACGCGATTGGCATGGATCGTCGCAAAAGACGCAGCAAAACTACGTCTGATGTTCCCAATCCTTGAGCCGGCGCTCAGGGATCGGACGCTCTTTATCGCGTTGAATTATGGCTGCAGGCGTGCGGCATGCCCGCTTTGGGTCAAAAGCAGACATTTGCGGCGCAAAATGTATGTCCGCTTTACTCCCGAAAGCGGACATGTGCAGTGCGGCAGTGCATGTCCGCTTTGGGCCAATAGCGGACATCAGACGTCTAACGCTGTTAATTCGCCGGCTTGATAAATGTCTTACCCGACGGGCCAATACCGGTAATTTGTATGACAACGTCGCCGTCCTTTGCCCACGTAAAGTGCGGGGCCTTCGGAGGTTCAGAGTAGAACGTTCCCGCGGGGTACGCTGTAAACTTGCTCTCATCCCAAGTCTCACCGCGTCCGAAGTAGAATGTCCCGGAAAGGACTGCGACGGTGCGAACCTCGTCCGGGTGCCAGTGCGGCGCGTCTTTCCAACCGGCTGAGAACTTAACTCGAGTGACAAATAGACCGGGCTTAGTGGGGTCACCATAGAGAACAACAGTCTGCGGTGGACCTGAAAGCGGCCCCTTAAATTCTATGTCCTGCGGAAGCTTGAGGACGCCCGCATCCTGCGCGCGTACAGATGCCGTGGCCAATGCTGCGCAGAGAACAACTGCGAGATAGCGCATTCTCATGAATTCCCCCGGAAATTACTTATGCCGACAACGTTAGCGTGATTGCGACAACTTGGCACTGCGACACACAGTAACGGCGTGAACTGAATGTCCGCGTTATATGATGGCTATGTCGGCTAATGAACCACGTCCGTGGCGAGCCGGTGAGTTCAAAAACAAAAAGCAGACTTGCTCGATCTACCTCTGGCACTCATACCGCCGGCGTGACCGCATGTTTGTCGGGTCGCGACCTGTAGACGACGAGCTGCGGCGCTTGCACTCAAGCATCAGGGAGAGCGACATGAACGATCTCAAACGTCGAGACTTTTTGAAAGCTTCAGCAGCTCTCGCCGGAGCCGCGGCAGCCGGCGGCTTCACTTGCGTTGAGATTGCTTCCGCCGCGCCAATCGAAAGGCCAACCATCGACAAGCTCACTATACGAGTGCTCGTTGATGGCGCTTTCGATACTTTTTCCCGACCGCAAAGGTGAATGGCGTTGTGTTGGAAGTTGCGGGTTCGCCTGATTTTAGACGGCCGTTTCATGCCCAGTGGGGTCTATCTCTGTTGCTCGACACGCAACGCGGCAACGATGCTCGTACGATCCTGCTCGATTTCGGCTACACGCCGGAAGCACTAATCACCAATATGGAACTGCAGGGAGTGGATCCTCGCAAAATCAACGCTCTCATTCTCAGCCATGGTCATAACGATCAGTGGGCCGGCCTTATCGGCTTCCTTGATAAAAAGCGCGACTTGTTGCCGGTGGACCTCACGCTCTATTGCGGCGGGGAAGACAATTTCTGCAAGCGGTACGCTGGTACATCGCCGGGTCCATTCTCTGATCGTGGCGTGCTCGATCGCAGCGCGATTGCCGCTCATCAAGTTAAGCTGGTTCTCGCCCAGTCTCCGACCGTAATCGAGAAACAGGCCTTTACCACGGGCCAGATCAAACGCAGCGGGATTGAAAAGATATTGCCGAACACCATGGTGGAGTTTGCGGTGAAGGACGGGCTTGGCTGCGAGATGAGCCATTTCACCTCCGCCGAACTGCAGGGAAAGATTATGCCCGACCAGCACGTGCATGAGCACGCGACCTGCTTCAATGTTAAGGATCGCGGCCTGATCGTCATCAGTTCCTGCGGTCATGTGGGTATCGTCAACTCGGTGCGGCAGGCTCAGGAAGTTTCAGGTGTACAGAAGGTCCATGCCATCGTGGGCGGCTTCCATCTCGGGCCGGCGCCATCCGACTATCTCAATCAGGTGGTCACCGAGATCAAGAAACTGGAGCCCGATGCCGTCATTCCAATGCACTGCAGCGGCAACAACTTCGTCCAGGCAGTGCGCGAGCAGATGCCCGACAAGCTCGTGCTGGCGACGATTGGGAGTCGCATCATTTTCGGCACATGAGGGCACGCTCACAGGTCGGCGCGCTCATCGCTCTCGCTGCAAGCATTACGCTGTTGTTGCTTGTGCCCGTGCGCGCGCAGGACGAGCGCGAACGTTCGGCCGCCGAGCTGATGGACGTGCTGATGTGGAACCGTGAGTCGGTCGGCGGGTCGTTCGCCCTGATCGATCATACCGGTAAGCCGCGGATGGAGGCGGAGTTCCACGGCAAGTTTTTGCTGATTTATTTCGGCTTCACCCATTGCCCGGACGTCTGCCCCACCGACCTGCAGGCGATCGGCTTGGCGTTGGATCAGCTTGGCAAGGCCGCAGAGGAGGTCCAGCCGCTCTTCATCACCGTTGATCCGGAGCGGGATACGCCCCAGCTCTTGGCCGACTATGTCCCATCGTTTCACCCACGCCTGATCGGGTTGAGTGGCGATGCGACCTCGATCCGGCAGGTGGCGCGCGCGTACAAGGTCCAATACGCCAAGGTGCCGACGGCGGACGGCTCCGATTACACGGTCGATCACTCGGGTTACATTTATCTGATGGATCGTGCTGGGCAATATCTCGGTTTTTTTCCGCCCGGCACTTCGCCCGACCGCATGACAGATGTTATTCGGCCGCTGGTTGACCGAGCGCACCTCCCCTGAACGGTGTGATGCGACCTCTTTCGGGTTTGCATGATCTAGCTGACCATTATGGTTTGGTCCGCTTTGGGTCATAGGCGGACATCTCGCAGTGCAATCACCATGTCCGCTTTGGGTCAAAAGCGGACATTCGCATTGCAAAAGGCCATGTCCGCTTTACCCCGAATAGCGACCGCAAAAGCAGACATGCCGTAAATGGTCATGTCCGCTTTACCCCTGAAAGCGGACATGTGCGGAGCAACGAGCGATGTCGGCTAAGGGCCAGAAGCGGACTCATGCAGCGCAACAAAGATCGTTATTCGATCACCTCGTCGGCGCGGGCAAGCACTGCAGGGGGCATCACAAGTCCGAGCGCCTTCGCGGTTTTGAGATTGATGACCAGTTCGTATTTGGTTGGCGCCTGCACCGGCAGATCAGCTGGCTTCTCGCCCTTGAGGATGCGATCGACGTAGCCAGCGGCATGCCGGAACTGATCGAAAAGGTCAGGCCCATATGAGATCAAGCCTCCGGCGGTGACAAAGAATCGCTCAAAGTAGACTGCGGGCAGTTTGTGCCGGGCCGCCAACGTGATGATCAGGTCGCGATGAAGCTGCGCCAACGCGCTGCCTGTCACGATCAGGCCACCATTTGAACCGCGCGCGAAGGCCGTGACGGCGCGCTCGATCTCCCTGGCGTCGCCCATACCGACCGGGCTGACCTCAATCCCGACCGACGGTGCCACCGACTGGATCGCGCCGAACTGACCAGTTCCAGTGGGAGAGGTGGGATCTCGCAAGATTGCTGCTCGCGCCACGCCCGGAGCAATCTGTTTGAGCAATTCCACCCATTTCCCGCTCAGGCCATATTCAAATTGGAGAAATCCAGTAACGTTGCCGCCCGGCCGCGCCAGACTATCTACGAAGCCGCCGCCAACTGGGTCGGGGACAATCACGAACACAATGGGCACGGTACGGGTCGCCTGCATCAATGGTGGTACGACTACGCTGCCATTCCCGAGGATGATGTCCGGTGCGAGCGCGGCCAATTCGGCTGCGTGCTTGCGGATGTTCTCGGCATAGGGTCCGGCCCAGCGAACATCGATCTCCAAGTTGCGGCCAACGATCCAGCCCAATCGCTGCAGCTCCTGTAACAGCGCCGCGATGCGAGGTGGCCCAACCGGATCGTCCTGAGCGAGCGGCATGAGCACGGCAACGCGCCGTATTCGCTCGGCCTGCTGTGCGTACGTCGCGATCGGCCACGCCACCGCCGCGCCACCGAGAAGCGTGATGAACTCGCGCCGCTGCATGCTCGCCCCAGACATTGGAGAGGCATCGTAGTGACTTAAATGGGTATTTTGGAAGGGTCAGCCCAATGTCCGCTTTGGGTCAAAAGCAGACATATGCGGCGCAGCAGGTCATGTCCGCTTTGCCCCCTATAGCGACCGCGAAAGCGGATTCCCGCAAACGGTCATGTCCGCTTTACCCCCGAAAGCGGACATGTGCGGTGCAGATACAGATGTCCGCTTTGGGCCAATAGCAGACATTGCGGCCCTTATTCGATCACCTCGTCGGCCAGCGCGCGTAGCGTGGGCGGCACATCGACGCCAAGCACTTTGGCTGTTCTCGCGTTGATGACCAGCTCGAAGCGGGTCGGTTGCTCCACCGGCAAATCCGACGGCCGCGATCCCTTGAGAATCTTGTCGACGAAGGCTGCTGCGCGTCGATAACCGTCGGACAGGTTGGCTCCATAGGATAGGAGGCCACCGAAGTACCGAATTCGCGGAAGCCGTACATCGCCGGCAGCCGGTAATCGAGCGCAAGCTGAGCAAGCTTCTCCCAGTGCGCGTTGGCAAAGGTGCTCGCAACGATGTAGACCGCGTCGAGTTTCTCTTCGACCATTCGTTTGAATGCTGGCTCGAAATCGTCGGGCGACCCGACCGGAAAGTGCACGAGGCCAATTCCCAGCGACGGGGCGGCGGCATCGGCGTCCTTGAACTCCAGCTCGTGATTGTCGCGTTTGTTGTACAAGACGGCGACGCGTTCCGTCTGGGGAAGCAAGCTCTTGAGCAGGCTAAACCGTTTGCCCACCAGATCGGCAGAAACACACGAAAAGCCAGTCGCATTTCCACCGGGACGCCGCAGGCTGCCCAGGAGTTTTTCGATCGGATCGCAAGTGACTACGACGATCGGAATATTCTCGCCCTTCTCTTTTGCCGCGAGCAGCACCGGTTCCCCCGGGGCGAGAAATACGTCGACCTTCAGACGCGCAAGCTCGCCGGCAAGAACCGGAAGCCGGTCATAGACGCCGTCAGCAAAACGAGATTCGATAATCAGGTTTCGTCCTTCCTCGTATCCGAGTCGCGCAAGGCCTCGCGAAAGGCACCGAGCCTTTGTTGCATAGTGTTGGCCGGTGGCAATGCGAGAATACCAACCCGGAAAACCTTTCCAGGTTGCTGGGCGTCGGAGGAACACGGGCAGAAGACGATGACGATCGCGAGGACGAAGAAATGTGCGAGGCGTTTCATTGTCATGTCCTGCCTCCCTGAATAGACCCCGGATTTGACGCCGCGAGCGGCCACGCCGCCAAGCCTCCTACTAATGTGATGAACTCCCGCCGCCTCACCTCCGCACCCGATGAATCAGGGCAAGCCGTCGAAAGCTCCTCAGACTAGCACATTGTAAGGGCCAGAGACGGGTTGAGCGGTAAGCCAATGTCCGCTTTGGGTCAAAAGCAGACGTGGGCGTCGCAAAACGTCATGTCCGCTTTACCCCCGAAAGCGGACATGTGTGGCGCAACTAGGGATGTTCGCTATGGGCCAAAAGCGGACATCGCTCCAGTCATTCAATCACTTCGTCAGTAATAGAGATAAGTCCCGAAGATGGCGTAAGGCCGAGCGCCTTGGCGGTTTTGAGGTTGATAGTCAGTTGAAATTTGGCCGATTGCACAACCGGCAAATCTGCGGGCTTCTCACCCTTAAGGATCCTACCGGTGTAAATACCCATCTGGCGATATGCGTCCGCAATACTGGTTCCGTAACTCATAAAACCCCCGGCGACGGCAAACTCGCGCTGCTCAAAAATTGCTGGAATGGCGTAACGTGCAGCCAGCGCCACGATCTGATCGCGCCGGCCGTTGAAAAACGGATCGGCCCCAACTAGGAGAGCTCCGGCCCGCTTTTGATTGATCGCCGCAAAAGCGGCGTTGATTTCGCTTTCGGTGCTGGCCTCGATGAGAATGATCTGCAGCCCCATGACCCGAGCGGCCGCCGCCACGTCTCTGACGTTGATCTGGGTCGGCGGATAGGTTGGGTTCACGAGATGGACGACTGTCGAAGCCGTCGGGACCATCTGGTGCAACAACCCCAGGCGTTTCGCCTCCAGCTCGGTGGTCAAAATGTTGACGCCGGTGATGTTGCCACCTGGCCGGCTGAGGCTGCCCACAAGACCAACCTTGACCGGGTCATTGCCGATGTTGAAGACGATTGGAATTGTCGAGGTCGCCGCCTTGGCCGCAAAAGCTGAAGCCTCGCCGCCACCGGTGACAAGTACGGCTACGCGACGATTGACCAAATCGGCGGCCATCTCCGGCAGCCGGCTGACTTGGCCGTCAGCCCAACGGAATTCGATTGCGACGTTCTGCCCTTCGATATTTCCGGTTTCTTTCAGGCCCTGCCGAAACCCGGCCACGATATGCGCAAACGGTTTGGCGGCTGCGACATGGAGAAAGCCAACTATGGGTATCGCCGAATTTTGTGCGCGCACCGGCAGCGCCCACGTCGCCGCGCCACCAAGAAGCATGATGAACTCGCGGCGTCTCATTCCTTCCCCCGAAGCACAAGGAACCGGGCATCGTAACGGCTCAAAATAATACTGGGAATGGGGCGACCGATGTCCGCTTTGGGTCAAAAGCAGACATGTGCGTCGCAAAAACGCATGTCCGCTTTACTCCCAATAGCGACCGCGAAAGCGAAATTCCGCAAAAGGCCATGTCTGCTTTACCCCCGAAAGCGGACATGTGCGGTGCAACTACGGATGTCCGCTTTGGGCCAAAAGCGGACATGGCTCACTTATTCAATCACCTCATCGGCAGCATTCAGTAAGCCGAATGGTACGGTGAGGCCAAGCGTCTTGGCGGTCTTCAGGTTGATGACAAAATCGAATTTAGCCGGCTGCAAAACTGGAAGATCGGCAGGCTTTTCCAGCCGGATATCATAGCGCAGCGGTGTGTCCTTATCCGAGGGGTCAGTTCTGGTTAGAAACTGCATCTGCGTCTGCATTGGCTCAATCTTCAGGAGCTCATATTTAACAGCTCCTCACCTGGACCTCAAAATGTGAAGAGGAATTCTCTAGGGAGGCATCCCATTCACCCGGGGATCGCTTGCCGCTTTTCTGCGCAACTGCTTCTATATTGGCGAGGTCAGATACAAGCGTGAGGTCTTTCCTGGCGAGCAACCAGCCATCCTCGATCGAGCGCTGTTTGAGGCGGTTCAAACTCAACTTGACCGGCAGAGGACCAATCACGCCAAGGCGCGGCAAAAATCTCAGTCACTCCTAACAGGCCGCATCTTTGACGCTCGTGGGAACCGCATGACGCCGTCTCATGCCGTCAAGAATGGCGTGCGCTATCGCTACTATATCTCGTCGGTGCTTATTCAGGGGCAGCCGGACAAGGCGGCTACGCTCAATCGGGTCCCCGCCGCAGAGATCGAGACTTTGATTGTCAGCGCCCTGCGCAAACATCTCGCAGAGCAATCGAACGACAAAGGGGAAGCTGAGGACTCTCAATTACTCAACGACAAGGACCTCATCTCCGCCCATATCGCACGCGTTGACATTAAGCCGGATCACCTCGCCGTTCAGCTTTCTTTCAAACCAGGCCAGCGAAGCGGGGAGCAATCACACGCCGGAGATCGCCGCCATGGATTTGTTCGTTGTTCCGACCATTGGCTTCGATCTGGTCTATGCCTTCATACTCATTCGACTAGACCGCAGAGACCTTGTCTGGATCAACGTCACAACAAATCCGACAGCAGAATGGATTGCACGCCAGCTCACCGAGGCATTTCCTTGGAATGAGACGCCGCGTTACCTCCTCCGCGATCGGGATCGCATCTATGGCAGCATCGTCACCGGTCGATTGCACGCCATGGGCATTCGGGACAAACCCATCGCACCAGCGTCACCTTGGCAAAATAGCTTTGCCGAACGACTGATCGGATCGATCCGGCGTGAGTGCGTGGACCATCTCGTCGTCTTGGGCGAGGCGCATCTGCGCCGGATCCTGCGAACTTATGCCTGCTATTACAACAACGTCAGAACGCACCGGTCATTGGATAAAGATGCGCCAGTCTCCCGTCCGGTTCAGCGCACTGGAAGCATCAAATCGCAGCCAATCCTTGGCGGGCTTCATCACCACTACGTCCGAGTCTAGGTTTTCGGTACACACAACGGAGGTCGCCTCATAGATCGGATGATTCGCCACGCCACGCCTCTTCAGCAGCCGCGGTCAATGTCGCAGCCGACTGCGCGTCGCGAAAGCAAAAAGGCTCAAATCATCGCAATGTTGCGAGCGCTAGATGGCGTGACCATCGAGGCTGTGCCTTCGCATTGATCTTGCTTACGACGGCAGGTTCACTCTGTGATAGAGTCTAGCTAAGGCGTATCTCATCCAGGACGGTACGTTCGATGCGATATCTTCATGTGTTCGTATGCTTCGCATTGGTGCCGCTTGCCTCGTCTGCTGTGGCCGAGTGCCTGAAATCAAATGTCGAAGGTCAGTCCGCTCAAGGCCGGCTTGCAATCGGTCGTGCGCGCGATGCTGCTGGACGGCCGGAGACCCCCTACATTCTTCGACTTTCCGCAAATGCCTGTCTCGATGCTAAGAACCGCGACGAAATTGTCAGGAGAGCACGCACGATTCATATTGTCCCCACCAACGAAAACCTGCGACGGACGCTCCGGCACCTAGTCGGCAAGACAGTAATTGTGCGCGGCAATCCGTCTATCGCTTACACGGCACGTCACCACACCCGCATCGTGATGCACGTCACTGAAATCAATGCGCGGTAAGAGCGCACCACTTCAGCGCTTCTTGTGAGGGCAAGATCATCGGGCGCATATCTGCGAGCCCGATGCCGTCGAGGCGGGTGTGGCGGCTCGGCCTGGGCCCGAGCGCGTCGTCCGAAACATTGTAATTGGC
>Ga0075419_10003398_pt1 | contig 10210 bp, 9 predicted proteins | sample SoiMetdeltSBSDD3_FD_76900 | JGI IMG/M metagenome (GOLD analysis project Ga0075419, IMG submission 76900) | Bulk soil microbial communities from a Populus tree surrounding site in Tennessee, USA - Soil MetaG P. deltoides SBSDD3 | ecosystem: Environmental > Terrestrial > Soil > Tree plantation... | reverse complement strand
GGAACAACAATTCCGGCGGCTCCCTGATACGGCTCGATCACCATAGCCGCCACATCATCCGTCGACGCCGTATCGAAGACCAAATCCAGATGGTCGACGCAAAAGAAATCACATTCCGGAAAGGTCTTACCGAATGGGCATCGATAGCAATAAGCGTAAGGGGCATGAACCACGCTTCCGCCATATGGCCCAAAGCCTTTTTTCCTGCTTTTCTTTGCGCCTAAGGTCAGAGTGAAGTTCGTCCGCCCATGAAACGACATGTAGAACGACATGATCTCGGCCTTGCCGGTAAAGTACCGGGCCAACTTAACCGCCGCTTCTACGGCCTCTGAACCAGTGGTTAAGAGGTAAATTTTGTTCTTACCACGAGTCTCAGGTATCAGCCGCAGCAGTTTTTCAGCGAGTTTGATGCGGGGCTCATTCAGTCGGTCGTAACAGGTGAGAAGTTGCTCAACTTGAGAAGAAACCGCCTTCACATATTTAGGATGGGAGTGACCGATAGCGGCCACAAATATTCCCGATGTGCAATCCAGGTATTCCTTCCCCTCGATGTCCCAGACCGTTACCCCCTTAGCGGCTTTCCAGACCATCGGGACGTGTTCCGTCAAGAATCGCGGCTCTAATTGGCGCGATAGCTTGAAATAACGGTCAGTCAGTGTTTCTTCTCGATCCATGCAATTCTCCCTTGCTCATTTTAAAAATGCGCGCAGTGCCGAAACCGATTCTTGGATACTTTTTCCATCAAAAACGATGGAGCCGCAAACGAGGATATCGGCGCCAAGCCGCGCAAAAGTCCCCACCGTCTCCGTATTAACTCCCCCGTCGATCTCTATCCTGAAATTTGGGAACCGAGATCTCTGTAATGTCTTCAATTCCTGAAGCCTTAAAAAGGCCGTGGGACTAGGCAAAACGCTATGAGCCCCCGGCGGTATGTTCAAGAGCAACACCGTGTCCACTTGATCGATCCAGGGCATCAACAACTGCAGAGGAGTCTCCGGCTTTAACGCAAGACCCACACGCGCGCCGCTTTGGCGAAAAATTTCTATGGTTTGCTGAAGCGTCGGCTGTTCCGCGCTCTCTATATGGAAACAGATCTGATCAAATGGCCCGAGGAGCATCTGGCTCGCATAGCGACTGGGCTCTTCGACCAACAAATGAACATCCAGGGGGATGCGAGTTTTATCCTTTGCTAGTTTAATGAGCCCCGATGGAAAACCAAGCGTTGGCGCGAAGTGACCATCCATAAGGTCGATATGAACGAATTCTACCTCTGATGCCTCCAGCTCTTGAAACACCCGCTCTAAATTCAAGAAATTTGCCCTCATGAGCGACGGAGCTAGCTTCATCCGGACACCCGCCTGCACTCTACGAGAACACACGGAGCACCTATTTTGCCCATATTATTCTTTGACCACTCGGGCCGTCTTGCCGCCTGGTCGTGGCAAGCCGGTAACAAAATTGACTTCCGCGGGGATGCCTGCTTTTTTTAATAACTGTTCTTTTATTTTTATCTCGATCTCTTGACTTGGAATTGTCCCGGGCATCAACTCGGCGCGGACCAAAAGGCTATCCTCCCGCGGCACCAATTGATACCAGTTTCCCATTTCCGGGATCTGCATCAGCAGTTCTTCGACGAAGTAAGGGGAATAGGCCTTTTCCCGGATGACGACTTGATCCTCATCACGTCCCCTCAGCACCATGCGCGGAAGTTCCAAGCCGCACGGACACTTCTCATTCTCGATGAAACCCATGTCCCCCGTCTGGTAGCGAATCATGGGGGACGCTGAGCGGGTAAGGTCTGTAACTACAATAATGCCCATTTGCCCGGCAGGAAGGGGTTCCCCGGTTTTTCTGTCCACCACCTCCACGAAGACATGCCCACTGGCGACGTGATAGCCGCCTTTTTGGTGACATTCGAAAGCGATAGGCGCCGCTTCGAGAGCACCGTAGAGGTAGAGAACGAGACAACCCCACTTCTGCTCTAAACGGTTTCTAAAAGAGGCAGAGCAGCCTTCCCCAGCGAGCCACATAAACCGCAGCTGGATATCTTTCCCCAGGCGGATCCCCCTCTCATCAGCGATCTCAGCCAGGTAAGCCGCGTAAGGTGGAGTCGTAATCAGGACGGTGGCTTCAAGGTCTCGCGCCATGGTGAGAGTACTCTCAGGCGTCGAATAAAGTCCGCCCTTGCCTGCGGGCACCATCAGGACCCCGACGCCTTTCTGGAACAGGTTGTGGGCGCCGAGCCCGGCCAGACTCATCTCGTGGGGCAAAGCGTCAATCAGGACATCATCGACACTCAGAGACATGAGCTGCGGCATGTCAGGCGCGACAAAGTTGATGAAATAGTCTTCCCAAGTGTAATACGTGTAGATGTGTTCTCCGCCGGTGGTTCCCGTGGAGAGATGGACCTGAGAGATCCGCTCGCGCGGCACGGAGAGAAGGACATAAGGCTTTCCCTGCATCTGAGCCTTAGTGGTGAAAGGAAATTTCTTGATATCTTCTAGCAATCGAAAGTCGTCGGGCCGGACTCCTTTCGCCGTGAATTTTTCCCGATAGAAATGATTGTCTTTGTAGGCGTGTTCCAAAACCCAACGAATCGCCTCCTCATGATAAAGCCTCATGTGTTCTTTGGACCACGACTCGATATCCCGGTTGGAAGTAAAATATTTTTTGACTATCGGATGAAGCGGCTCGCCAAATTTTTGTTCGATGAAAGACATAGAGCAGTCCTTGTTCAAAGGGAATCACCGCAAGCACTTGGCCGTCAGTCGGTCAAGAAATTCCACGGCCAGGTCGATCTCTTCTTGCGTAATCTCAAAGGAAGGGGAGAGATTGAAGACATTCTTATAGTATCCCCCGATATCCAGAATTAAACCGTAATTCTTGCCGTTTTTCACAAGCTCGCCTTTTAAGCCTTCGTGAAGAATTTTTCGGGCTAATTCCGGGTCGGGCGTGATTCCGTCTTCCTGGCACAACTCGATCCGCAAGGCTAAGCCCAATCCATCCACATCCCCCATGATCTTGGGATATTTTTTTTGCAGCGCTTTGAGTTGATCCAGAAAGTAGCGCCCTTTTTCCGCGACTTTCTTTTCATAATCCTCCTCTTCCAAGAGCTTCAACACCTCCAGAGCAACGGCCGTTCCTTGCGGATTGGCGGCATACGTGGAGTGGGTCGAGCCCGGCGGGAAAATTTCAGGATTGATGAGCTCTTCGGTAGCCCAAATCCCAGACAAAGGGTTCAGACCATTGGTTAAGGCATTGCCGAAAACGATGATATCAGGGACAACCTCCAGATGCTCGATCGCAAAGAATTTACCGGTCCGGAAGAAGCCCATCTGTACTTCGTCGTCCACCAGGAGGATCTTGCGCTCCCCGAGGATCTTCTTGAGTCCCACAAAATACTCTTTCGGGGGTATCACGTAGCCGCCATTGCCTTGAACCGGTTCCATATACAACGCGCCAAATTCACACTCTCCGGCCTTGGAGTCCCAGAATGAATAATATTCCGTATCGAAGAGCTTCTCGAATTGTTTTAGACAGTACAAACCGCAATCTTCACGCTTGAGCCCATAGAAGCAACGGAAACAATACGGGTAGGGGATGAATTGGGCACGATCGCCGAAGTGGCCGTAATCGCGCCGATGGCGATAGCTTGAGGTAATCGCCGTAGCCCCCAGGGTTCGACCGTGATCCCCGCCCATAAAAGCAAACCCGGCGTTCTTGTGCGTGTAGTTGCGTACAAGCTTGATCGCGTCCTCTACAGCTGCCGCGCCCCCCACGTTGAAATGAACTCTGCCTTTTTTGTGAAAAATTTTCTCGCACATCTGCGCGATGCGCGCCGAGACCTCAATTTTCTCCGAATGCAAATATTGGCTTCCCAGTTGCGGCAACCGATCCAACTGCTCTTTGAGAGCATGGTTGAGGCGTTTGTTTTGATAGCCGAAACTCGATGTCGCCGAAGCCATCTGCAGGTCGAGATAGGGGGTTCCCTCGGCGTCGTAAAGAACAGAGCCTTCACAGCTCTGAAAAATTTGCGCGGGCTTAACGGAGTGGGCGCTGACTCCGAACGAGGAATAACCGGTTTCCATTTTACGGTGTTCGTGATCTCTCAAAGTCTTTTTCTCGGTTCTTCTGACGCTATGGATCGGCAAAGGTCTCCGACACCGCGTTGGCGACATTCCGCTGAGATTTAATCGAAATTTTAAATTATGGCGACCTCGAATAGCATGCCATTTTAACTATATCCTTTATCAAAAGACCGGTCACTTGATATACAGACCCAGTTTTACACCGGCTCCTTACTTAGAGATCACTTACCAACAGATTGACCTCGGGATCGAACTTTTGGATCAACTTTTCGCCCGGTTTGAGAAACCGGGTTTATCCTTCTTCGATTGACGAGTTCTAAGCCCGTTCTCATACGCTCTTCCATCGCCTTTATTTTTTCAACCCGACGACGATGGTTCTCCTTACCAGAAAAGCTCGCCTCCAAGAAAGCCTTGACGAGCTCATGAGCGACCGCCGGGCCAACCACCTGGGCACCGAGCGCCAGCACATTCACATCATCGTGTTCCACACTCTGATGCGCCGAGTAAATATCGTGACAGAGCGCGGCCCGGATTCCCGGCATCTTATTGGCGGCTACGGAAACCCCCACCCCGCTACCGCAGATGAGGACGCCACGCGTAGCCTCTCCCGTAAGAATCGCGTGTCCAACCGCCTCCGCATAATCCGGAAAATCCACAGGATCAGCGCTATGCGGACCCAGGTCGAGGATCTCGTAACCCAGGCCCTTGAGGTAGACCGTGATATCACCTTTCAAAGAAAAACCAGCGTGGTCTGATCCGATCGCTATACGTGCATTAGCCATCAAAATGCCCCCTTGCGCCTGGTTTGTATCTTACCGAAATTTGATTTTCACCGCGGAGTTCCCTGTCTGTTTAAGCAATCCCCTATCATACGGTCTGCATCACATCAATTAGCTTGGGAAATTTATGTTCGGTCTGTGAGATTAGATTCGGATGAGCGCTGGGGGTTTCGGCTCCCGCTGGCAAATTACCTATCAAGAAATTGATTTTGGCCCCGAGCGGTTGGACCCCTCTTCGAGCAGTTTTCCGGGAATGGGAAATTTTTAGCGCCTGCCCGCTTAGAACGAGCCGTATTCACAATTCCTGGTTTCGGCATCCCACGCCGAGTAATACTCAGAGTCGAATATTCTTTTGAACTGAGAAAGGTAATACATCCCGCAAGAATCGGGTTCCATCTCATAGAAGCAGCTCGGAAGCAATAGGGATACGGAATAAACTGTGCCCGATCGCCGAACGGCTCGTAGCCGTGTCGATAACGGTAGCTGGAAGTCACTGCCGAGGCCTCCAGGGTCCGACCGTGGGTGTTTGTCTCAGGTTTCCGCCTTGTCGGATTTTTCCGGTTCGTTTAGATTATCACGCTCTGACTGTTTATCCCTATGGGAATGAGTGTCAGATCCTCCCCGTGCTCCGTTATGATTTCGTTCACCCTTTTCTTAACGGTTTTGCCGCCAAAGATAATCAGCGACGGATGTGAGTTTCCCGGGTGAACAGCGCACTGGTAGGCTGTGATCTGGCATACGCATCCGTGTTCTTGTTTGAGAAAAATTGTTTCGCCATTAGGCAACATGAGAAACGCTTCTTTCCATCGCTTTTCGACATGAAGGATCATGGAATAGGCGCTCCTTGGGCAGCATGAGAGTAGCGTGGTTCGGACAAAAGCATTGCTGGCCCAGCAAGGGCATGAAGAACTGGCCCAGCACGGAGGGAGGACATCCGCCTGGAATAAAGGCGCCCCCGTTCTTCTCCTCTGATAACTATCTCATAACTCATACAAACCGGGCGAAAAGTTGATCCAAAAGTTCGATCCCGAGGTCGACCTGTTGGTAAGTGATTTCTAAGTAAGGGGCCAGTGTAAACACGTTTTTGTAGTAACCTCCAACGTCTAAGACCAAGCCATACCGACGTCCCTCTGCCTGCAAATCGCCTTTTAGCCCCTCGTGAAGGATCCTGTTGGTGAGATCAGCGTCCGGTTGCTTGTCTTTGCCTTGACAGATCTCAATCCTCAGGGCCAAACCCAAACCATCAACGTCGCCTATGATTTGGGGATATTTTTCCTTTAGACGCCGCAGACAAGATAGAAAATAGGCTCCCTTTTGCTCAACCTCCGACGCGAAATCTCGTTCTTCGAAGATCCTCAAAACCTCCAGGGCGACGGCAGTTCCCTGCGGGCTGACGGACGAATCCGACTCCGTAGGCCAATCAGAGGGATCTAACAGATCCTCCCTGATCCACAACCCCGAGAGCGGGTTAAGGCCGTTCGTCAGCGCCTTACCGAAAACTATGACATCCGGACTCATGCCAAAGTGCTCAATGGCCCATAGTTTCCCGGTTCTGAAAAAGCCCATTTGTATCTCATCGTCGACAACGAGAATCTCTCGCTTGGACAGGACTGCTTGCAACCCGGGGAAATAATCCCGGGGTGGGATCACATAGCCCCCGGTTCCCTGGATCGGTTCCATGTACAAGGCGCCAAATTCACACTCCCCCGCCTTAGAGTCCCAGAACGAGTAAGATTCCGTGTCGAAGAGCTTCTCGAATTGTTTTAGACAATACAAACCGCAATCTTCGCGCTTAAGCCCGTAAAAACAGCGAAAACAATAGGGATAGGGGATGAATTGCGCGCGGTCTCCGAAATGGCTGTAGCGCCGGCGGTAGCGGTAGCTGGAGGTGATCGCCGTCGCCCCCAAAGTCCGGCCGTGATAGCCGCCCATGAAAGCAAAGTGAAAATTTTTCCCGGTTGTTTTCCGCACAAGGCGCAAAGAGTCTTCGATGGCTCCGGAGCCTCCCACGCTGAAATGGACACGCCCTTTGATGCCGAACCTCCTTTCCGTGAGGGCCGAGAGTTTTTCCGCTAACACAATCCGCTGCTCGTGCAGATGCTGGCCGTCTAACTGGGGGAGCACCTGGAGTTGGTGCTCCAAAACCTTAGTCAAGCGTGAGTTTCTATAACCAAGGTTAGCTGCCGAATATTGCATCTGGAGATCGAAATAAGGAGTTGCCTCAGCATCATGGAGAAACCCGCCGTCGCTAGCCTCAAATCGTTTAGCCGGATTGATATAGTGGACGGTGTCGCCATAGGAGCAGAACTGAGCCTCCAGATCCAGTATCTGTGCGTCCTCAGGGTCCTTCATAAGGGTGCCATGTGTCTTATGCCCGGCTTTTCCGCAAGCTTACGCATTTTTCGGACACTTGAATACCTTCAAGACATCTTGAAAGCTAGCGAACGGGTGGCAGCTTATGCTGTTTAGACGACAGAATTCGAGCAGTCCCGCCGCCGATCCTTCTGGACGCTTTCTGGCAAACACGATTGAGGCGTGGGCTTCTTTCCTGCAGTAGGAAGCAAATAGCGAAACGGTAGGATCCAAAGGGATCTCTTCGAGCAGACTCTTTAGATCCCCTTCACTAGCCGAATAAGCTGAAATTGCCGCTCTAGACATTCCCTATTCCCTGCTGCCAATTTTTCCCCGAAGCCATTCGCTCTCAATATCCAACCATGGGATCAGCGAAACGTTTAACAGGAGATCGGTGGAGTCTTTGAGGGTGATCGTGCCGTCGAAGTCGCAGATGACAAAAGAACGCTAGACTTTTCCTCCGGGTTTAGGAAATCATGGGGTTCTTATTGACGCTCCCCAACGAAGGCTTGATAGGCTCCATCGGCAAAGATGCGCCGGGCCGTAATGGCCCGTCGCAAGGCCAGCAGTCCTCGCGATTGCTCTTCGTCGCTAACCGCAAGTTTTTCCAACAACTGAACGGCCCTGTTTTCGTGATCCACCTCGACCTCAATATGGACGTAATAAAATTCCAAGTCTTTTCGCGGGATGCCGTAATGGGTTTCCAGGGCGACCGCCATTTTGTGACAGTGATCAGAATGTATCGACTCGGTGGCGATATTTCCGCCGCACAGGGCTTCAAGGATTGAGGATTTCTGCAGCAGAAAGAGCTCGTCTTTCTCGATTACCGTCGTTGGCAAGTACAAAGTCCCAAGCAGCTCCTCTTTGGGAATACCCAAGCTTTCAGCCAGCCGGATGAAAAGGAAGGCATGGGCCGTCGTCTTCCCTCCCACCATATCCTCACCCCCCTCGGAGACGAGAAGTGGGATCAAGGCCCGCTGCCTTTCGAGATCCTGTAAAGTAGGAGTATAACCACCCACGGAGATAATCTTCCATGCCGCGTGCCTAAGAGTATCCAAATAAAAGCAGCCTTGTTGCTTGACGATTTCGCGAAGCTCGATTTTGCTGAGCTTCCCTTGGTAAATCAAATGGTAGAGAGGATGATGGAGAAAGGGATGGGTTTCTTTTGCTTCCTCAAGGAGTGTCTGACAAAATTGCAGCGGGGGAATCGCCATCGTTTTTTTCCTTTCAAATGATTGCACAGAGATGCAACGCCCACAAAAACGGCCTATACGAGTTTATACACAACTTTTTCCGCATTGGAAGCCCATGCGCTTGCGAAACCGAGGGACAGTTTCGAAGTAAAGGGGGAGTACGCCTCCCACCATCTACTTCCTACGAACCCGAAATAGAACGCTGAGTTTGGGGAGAAGACGACGCCATTCCCACTTCTTAGCCTCCCCCTGAAGACGAGGGGTCGGTTAGTTATGAATTCTCTTTTGAGATGAACCATCTGTTGCGGTTTTTCCTCCTGAGGCACGTGCCCCAACAATCCTATCATCATTGCTATCTTCAAAGCACATTCAGGAGGAGGAAATAAAGGGCTATGGTTTGTTAGCCCTTTAGAGCTATCCGGCGTCGCATACACTGGGTAATAGTTTTGCACATTCTTTCTGCTGTCGACCGTGAGATGACCCCCTATCATGCTTTCCAAGGATGACTTGGAAAGGTTGCACTTCGATGAGAGTCTGTTTCATGAAAAGAATGAGTCATTTGCTTTTGATCGAAACCTTTGATCCGGCGCGAAGGTTTTCATGGATTTTTCCAATGACTTTATCACCTTCCTTCAAGCCTTCCTTGATCTCCACCAGGTTTCCCATTCGCTCTCCCAAAACGACGGGAAGCCCGGTAGCGCGATCATCCTTGACTTGAAACACCACTTGCCGGCCATTCCTGCTCGCCACCGCAGCTACCGGAATCGTCAGCAACGATTTCGCTCGCGCCGGGCTTTCATCTGAACCCGGGGCCAGAAAGGCTATTTTGGCTCCCATCTCCGGTAAGACGCGGTCGTCGTAATTTTTGAATTTGATCTTCACCAGTACGGTGGCTTTAGCTCTGTCAGCCGTGGGCACGATTTTAGTAACATACCCTTGATAACGCCGGTCCGGATAGGCGTCCAATCGGATCTCGCAAGCCTGGTCCGGAACGACGCGGGTGATGTTAGCTTCAGAAACGTCGGCCTCCACTTCGAGAGACGACATGTCTGCGATTGTTACAACCGCTGCCTTGGAACTGGCGGCGCCCGCTAATGGCGCCACGATCTCTCCGACGTCGGCGTTCTTCTTCAAAACCGTCCCATCGAATGGCGCGACGATGCGCGTGTTGTTCACAGCGACCTCGGCCTCTTTGACGGCGAACTTGGCGGCATCGATGCCGGCCACAACTCTTTTGTAGCGCGCTTCAGCAATATCGTATTCGGATCGCGCAACCATGTCGCGCGCTAGAAGAACTCTTTGGCGCTCCAACGATTGTTTCGCGTCATTGAGATCCGCCTCGGCGACCCGCAAGTTTTCCTGCGCCCTTTGCAGGGTTGCAGTCACATCGGAATCATCAAGGCGTGCGATAACTTGCCCTTTTTTGACTGCATCTCCTTCTTCGACTCCCAGGAAAACTAGCGTACCGGTTCCTTTGGACGCCACCGCTGCCTTACGACGCGCAACCACGTAACCACTGGCAGTCAATACTGCATTGGCCTGCGCCGGAGAAGTCAGAGTTGCAGTCGTAAGTTGAACTTCAATGGGCGGATCCAAGAAGTCCTTGAGAAATAGAAGAACACCCGCCAACACAGCCACGACAACCGCCCACAGGGCGAATTTTCCCAACCACTTGGATTTTTTCGACCTCCCGGCCACTCCCTGCGAGGAGCGGTCAATCCTCAAAGATGCCAAATCAACGTTCTTTGTTTCCATGAAGCGTCTTTCCAGTAAGCCGGTTAATTCAGTGTTTTTCAAG
>Ga0075419_10003388_pt1 | contig 10223 bp, 12 predicted proteins | sample SoiMetdeltSBSDD3_FD_76900 | JGI IMG/M metagenome (GOLD analysis project Ga0075419, IMG submission 76900) | Bulk soil microbial communities from a Populus tree surrounding site in Tennessee, USA - Soil MetaG P. deltoides SBSDD3 | ecosystem: Environmental > Terrestrial > Soil > Tree plantation... | reverse complement strand
GGGACAGTTGACATATGACTGCCGTTACTCAACAATGCACGGCATGCCCGTCACTGGCGGCCGCGGCTTTAGAGGCCTGAAACCATTGTGGTATAACGGTGTCCCGCCTTAAGTGGGTACCCACGGAAACTCGTCGCGAGCGGGTCCTGCTGCAGGGCGGCCTCAATGGTCTGGAGGGACCACGCGCGCGGCGCGCCGTCCAGCACGACCGTGCGCACCACATGCCGGACGTTGATCGTCCCAGCGGCGGCGGCAGCCTGGGCGTGCTCTCTGTTCCCAGCGGCGTACGGGGCGATTTCGACATGGAACCCTCGCGGAGGCCATGCGGTTGGGGTGACGCGCTGGTGCAGCGTGCTCACGGTCGACGCCGCCAGCGCCGCATAGACCAGGGGCATGGGGGGCGGCATCCAGCCTGCCGCGCTATGGCCCGCGAGGAGGGTCCAACGCCCTGGGCGGGTACGATTCGCACAGGTCACGTAGACCTTGACCTCACCTTCGTGTTGTAGCACGCCACTGACGTCATACTCCTTGGTATCAGCCAGATAGCGGCCGTGGACCGTTCCCGGAGGCACGAGCGGGAGAGGGTCCAGGGACGGCCGAAGTCCACCGGCCACCTGGGCCGCCGCCTCGGGCGTCACGCGCTCAGTGCTGTAGACCACCTGATCCTCGAGCGCCAGGGCACCCTTAGTGAAGAGCTGGCCCACCGGGCAATACTCGGCGGCACGGCGCAGGCGGAGTTGCTGCGTGTCCGAGAGGGCACCGCACAGGGTGACCGTTTTCCGGACCCCGAACCCGCACCCGTCGGGGTCAGTCACGGGCTCCACCTGAAAGTCGACGCGCATATCCTGCAGGGGAATCTGGCCACGGGAGGCAACGCCCACCGCGGTGACCACGGTTCAGGCGGCCCACGCTGCCACCGCGAGGTACGTGGTGTAGTATCCGCGCGTCAGCTATACGGATTTGGACAATTTAATCTGTAAAAAGTCTGAGGAAGAAGTGAGCAGCGACGCCGAAGGAGGGAAACACAGCTATGCGGCCTGTGCACCAAGCCAGCTCAATGGAGACGTAACACCTGTAGAAATCGTGGTTTGTAGCACCTCTCAGCTTCGTGGGTGCTCACTGCCGTCTCTCCTTGTGCCTCCTGCTCACCAGACGCGCAAAGTATTGGGCGATAATGACTACTCTGATTTGCAAATTAACGTGTCCAAATCCGTATAGAAGGTTCGCGGACACTGCAGTACGTGGCGGGTGGGCCTATCATGTCCTGGGTGGGATGGGGCGTATCCGTCAGGAAGGACCAGGGTCCCCGCTGGCCCGGATCCGGACCGATGATCGTGTGCACGGCACCACCTCCGATCGGCCTGGCGAGTATGCTCCGTCCGGGGGCCCTCCCCGCGCCACCTTGCATCGAGGCTTCGCTCATGACTCACTCTCCTCCATAGTCCAGCAACCATGCCATGCCGTGGTCGCGTTGTCGCGCTGCACCTCCACCCGTGGGCGCAGCCAGCTTGCCAGCTTCCAGAACGTGCGGCGTCTCCGCAGCCGTAGCGCCATCGGCCAGGCGTCCTCCGCACGTGGGCCGATGCCTGCGCCTGGGGGGCCTATATCGTGCCTGCCGCGTGCCGTTGCTCGGCCAGCGCCTGCCGATAGGCCGCATAAGCGCCGTAGAACGACACACAGAAGGGCACACAGGGCGTCACCAGCATTTTCACCACTAACCGCGGGGTGATGGCCCCCGCCAGAAGGCTATCGCCGTGATTCAGCGTAATAATCGTGCTCCCGACACAGAGGGCGAGGATGAGGCTCCGCCGCACCGCCGCCCATCCTGGACGGCGGTCTTCCACCCGTACGGCTGGGCCACTATTGAGGAACGCGCCCAGCATCGTGACGCAAAACGGCATCATCGGGGTCAGGAGGGATTTCACGAGTACCCGCCTGGTCACGTGCCCGGACACCCAGACGTCCCCCTGATTGAGCAACACGAGCACGGTGCCCACCAGCCCAGCCGCGAGGAGGGCCTTCCGCACCACCCTGGGCTGGCAGATAAATCGGAGGCGTGCCATAAGGCTCTGCCGGAGGGCTGGGGGAGCCTCGGATCGCATGGGCGCTCCTCTCATGCACAGACCGCTCGCACGGCGCGAGCTATGGCGCTACCAACGCGCGCACACTCCAACAGTTTGCGTTCGACGAGGGCAACCGTGGCACCGAGCCCGGCAGCGCCCGCAGCCGTGACGAGGCCTGCCGTCCCGCCCCCAATGACCACCAGGTTATAGCGGGCGCGGGACTGTGGGTTCTGCCAGTCGGTTGGATGCACGTGCACCACCAACGCACGGTTGTGATCGTCCAGCGGCGCGACTTCGGGCATCTCGTCAAGCAGAGAGGCCAGCAACATCGACTTATCCATCAGACGTTCTCCTCGCTCTGGTGCAACCGGTCGGCGGTACTTATTGGGGGCACGTCCTGCTGGAGCAAGCAGCCCCACGCGCTCATGGTATTATAGTACCGAGCCACGTGCGAGCCACGTCGAACACCTCAACGCGAAGGTCGCCACCAGCAGAGCAGCAAACTCTCGGGGCCATACGGGAACCTTCTCTTGGGATCGCACAGTTCTCACTCATGGTCAGGCCCTCGCTCGCTGCTCTCCAGGCAACGGTGGTTATTTCTTGGCCTCGAGCTGACCGCCGACAATCTTAGTGCACGAGCCTGCCGGGACGTAGATCCACGCATCCCCCTGCGCATCACGCTTGGAGGTACCAGCACACGACGAACTCGCTGTCTCACAGTCGTTCTTGCCCGCTTTCGCAATCCCGTAGCACTTCTCAGCTTCAAACTTGGGCTTGGGAGCGGGACCGCCTTGCGCATTGAGCACCAGCGGCATGCTGAGGACAGCAGCCATAGCGGACGCCACGAGAAACTGGGACTTCTTCATCGGTCTCTCCTTTGCTGTATGACAGCAGAACCCTGAAGCATCATGAGCCGTGACAGGCATCACCAGGGCACCTTCCCCAGCTTGCTGCGCTCTGTGACGCTTCCTGCTCTCCTCCTGGAGGGAGACAGCATCCCGTCACATGGCCCCTTTACCTGAGAAAGAACGTCTGCGCTCGCGCGTTATTCCCTGGGACAGTCGAGAGCTGTGAGGGATGGGGCGGAATAAAACGGGCATTCTGTCGTTCTTCCCCACAGGACGAGACACTGTGCGCAGATGACCTACGCACAAGCGGTGAATCCGGGCGCCGCCAAAGCCACAAACTCCTGTGCCGGCACGCAGGAAGCCACGGGTCTGGTAACGAGAGAAGACGTATGCAAGCTGTGGTATTCCTGGCATTCGCCCTGGGTGTCATGCTATCACCCGACACGCTGATTCTGTTGGGGAATACGCTAGGACATGAGGGCCGCGCCGCGCTCAGCGGGCTGCTTGTCGCTGGCGCCCTCCATGTGCTGACGGTGCGGGCCTATGGGCGACTCGGCTTGCACCCTGCCGCGCGCGAGGGGGAAAGCCGGGTCCTACACGCGGCGTTTGGGCCACTCGTGGCCACCGTGCTGCCGCTGTGCGCCCGGGTGATTTACACGGTCGCTGCTGCGACGGGTATCCTTGCTATTGCTGGGTATGTGTTTAATGAGGTGTTCGTGTACTGGTTCCCCAATCTGGGGTTTTCGTTGTGCCTCCTGGGGATGGTGGTCGGCCTCAACCTGGCGGGGTCGCGTGTGGCCACGCTGGCGCAACTCAGTTATGTGGCACTGGCCCTGGGCGGCGTATGCGGCCTGGCAGTCCTGGGGCTCCTGGGGGTTGGACAGGCCCCGTCACTGTCCGAGGTCACATCGTCCTCCTTCGTGACCGTGCGGAGTCTGCTGGCGGGCCTGCTGCTCTTTGTGGGCTTTGAGCTGGCGCTCTTCACCACGCCATACACGGCCAGGGTCACGTCACCTCCAGGCCGGCTCATGGCCCTGAGTATTGTCCTGGCCGCCCTGGTCTGGTGTTGCTGGGGGGTAGTGTCCATGCGTGTGGTTGCCCCAGCCAGGCTGGCCGAAAGCACGGTGCCTCACATGGTCGCGGCTCGGGCGATTGGCGGCGCCAGTGGTCGGGTAATGATGGGCGTGGTCGTCCTGGCAGGGACCTGTGCCGCCGTGCATGCGTTACTCAGTGCGGGGTCACACATGCTGGCTGGGATGGCCGGGCACGGCTTACTCCCGGCTTGGCTCGGCTGGCGTCAGGCACGGCCGGCCCTGCTCGTGCTGGCCGCGGGGCTGGCGGTGATGCTGGCCACGGGCATGGCTGGCGAACCGGAGACCGAGGTGTATACGAGGGCTGGGGTGCTGTTCTGGCTGCTTCTCTATGCGGCCATGCACCTGGCAGTCCTGGTGGCCCTGCGCCGTCAGACGCCCCAGACGGTGCGGGGCCGGGGTACCGCGCCAGCCGGTGTGTCACTGCTGTGCCTTGTAGTCCTCGGCCTGGGCGTACTGGGTCTCGCGTGGATCGACCAGGAGGCTACCCATCTGGTCATGTTTATGGGCTTCGCCGGTTGCCAGCGTGAGTGCCCTGAGCCTCGCCTGGCTCGGCTGGCGGCGTTGCTGGCGTCCCACAGCGTCCGCGTGTGATGACACCATCTCGACAGGGAAACACTCATGATGCAAAGGAGAGACGATATGACGATAGGACAAAGGCTCACAACGCTCACCATCACGCTGAGTCTCACCCTCCTGGGCCTGCTGTTCCAGGCGTCGGTGGCCCAGAGCGCGGTCCCGAAAATGACCAAGGAAGAGCTCCGTGCCCAGCTCGACAGTCCCGATGTGGTCATTGTGGACATGCGGCTTGGAAAGGACTGGAAGGCCAGCGAGGAGAAAATCAAGGGCGCCATTCGCGTGGACCCTGACGCGGTCGAAAGTTTAGCCGCCACGTATCCCAAAGACAAAACCCTGGTCTTGTACTGTGCTTGACCGGATGAGTTTACCAGTGCCCGGGGGGCACAGCAGCTGATCGACAAGGGGTTTACCAACGTCTATGCGCTCAAGGGGGGCTGGCATGAGTGGCACCGGGCGCAATTCCCGATTGAAACCAAATAGGCTATAGGGTGACCCGCCGGCCCGTGCGCTCTCCCTGTCGAGCCAGACGGGCCGGGGTATCGGCATCCTGCGAGGGCTGGGGCATACTTTTCCTGCGTGTGCGTTCTTCGTGACACTGATCCATTCGCATTTGTGCTGAGGACGCTCATGACCGAGCCAGAGCATGGGCCAGAGGCCTTTGAGCGCGTTGCCAAACCGCACTTGCTGCTGTTGTGGCGTTGTGCCCGCCGCCTGGTGCGGACTGGGCACGAGGCCGAAGATCTGGTGCAGGAGACGTGTCTCAAAGCCTTTCGGGCGTGGCATCAGCTCCAGCCCGGGACCGATGCGCGCGCCTGGCTCGTGACCATCTTGCTTAATACCGCCCGCGATTGGGCCCGGAAAACGCTGCGCCAGCCGGAGACGCTGGGCCTGGACGAGCTCACCGCGCTCTCGCAGCCAGACACCACAGAGCCGGCGCGCGCCGCCACGCCAGAACAGGCCGCAGGACAGGCGGAAGTGGGACGTCTGGTGCGGCTGGCGTTGGACGATTTGTCCCCAGAGTTTCGCATGACCGTGTTGCTGGCTGATGTGGAAGAGTTTACGTATCGAGAGATCGCGGACATCATGGGCTGTCCGATCGGCACTGTGATGTCACGGTTGTACCGTGCGCGCCACCTGTTACGCACGACGTTACAGGCGGTGCTTGAGGATTAACGTATGGCGTGCGAGAGGCCACCCGCCCAGCTCTCTCTCTATCTCGATGGGGAGCTCGCCCCCCCAGAGGCCCACGAGATGGCCCTGCATCTCCAGACCTGCCCCGCGTGCCAGGCGGAGGTGGCCGCCCACCGGCGTCTCCAGGGGCTACTCCGCACTCCCCGGCCGGAAGACGAGGTGCCGGAGCGGCTGTGGCCCGCCATTCACCAGCGCCTTGTCCAGGAGGCGCGGGCCACAGCTCCACGGCCGGCGCGACGACCACGGCACCGCCTCGGGCTCAGTCTTGGGACCCTCGCAGCGCTCCTGCTGGTCGCCGTCGCGGTGCGTCTCTGGCTCACCCCGACGGTCCCAGTCATGGTCCAAGAGGTCGTCGACAGTCAACTTCGCGCCCGTCTCATGGGAGCCTCGTATACGCAGGTGCCCGCAACCCCCGACGCCATTCGCCACTGGTTCGACGAGAAAGTCGACTTTGCCGTCCTCGTGCCGGCGCTGCCCCCAGCACGCTATCCGTTCCTCGGGGCGCGGCTGAACTATTTTCTCAACCGGCGGGTGGCAGAAATCGCCTATACATCCCAGGGCCATGTCCTCTCGTTCGTGATGTTTGCCAATACCGGCATGACCCTGTCAGCCATGGCGCCCGTGCGGGTGGGAAGCCGGACGGTGTATGTCAAGACCTATAAGGGCTATACGACGGTCTTCTGGCAAGACGGGACCCTCTTCTGTGGCCTCGTCTCTGAGCTGCGTCTCCCCGCCCTGCTCGAGGCGCTGCGCCAAGCCCAGGGTGTGACTTAGCATGCCTCCTCACCGGCCACATAGGTCTCGCCATCCGCTGGGGATCCAGTAGCAGGGTGCCCGGAAGGATACGCTGGCTGTCGTCGCTCCCAGAGAGTAGGGGTACATCTGGTGCAAGCACTGGGTGTATGCGGTTACGGCCCTAACCTAGCGAAAGGCGATTTTCTGGCCAAGTCAAGCCGCTCTGGGGCCACAATCAGTAGGGCATCGGCCTGGTGCGCTGGCTGGGACTCGCAAAACGGCACTTCGTGTGGGAGGAAAGTGCGCACAAACCGCTTACTGCGAAGTTTGGCCGGCATTAGAAGGCCAAACCCGCGCAAAAAAGTGGTGTCATCGAGCCAAAATGCGTGGTCAAACGAGGAAAGCGAACTTGTGGTGCGTGCTTCAGCACAGTTGGCATCGCCGCTCAGCGACTACTTGGCCAAGGTTTGGGGCTTCGCTAGATTAGGGCCAACCACAGCGACTTTGGCGGCACACGAAAGCTGAGCAACTCATCCATTGTCCAGAGGTGGTCGGTCAGGCCCGCAGCCATCGCGGCAAGTCATTGAGGGAGCAGGGTGTCCCGGCTTAAATCGCTACCCACCTTGTGCCAACCTGCTGACCGAGAAAGTTTACTTTACTGGACGATGATCGCTGTGACCGGAAATGACACGTATCCCGACCAAACCCCTGACCCGTCTCCCCTTCTCTTGTGACCCAGGGCATATGCTGATGCATCTATCCTACTTGGAACCAATAGCGCACCGTTTTGTAAACGGATGGTGGTTAACCCTACAGCGACACTTTTAGAACATGCGTCCCTAACACAAGGATTTATGGGTACATCAAAGAGTGCTTTCCCTCGGCGCTTGCGACCGCAAAACTGCGATTCTACGTGGGCAAATTTGGGCAATGCGCTAAAGTGTCGCTGTAGGGTTAAGACCTCAATGATTAGAAGAGCCGGCGAGCCTGTCTTTTCGCTACACCTCCAGCTGCCGGCGTTGCCAGCTGGAGGCAAGCAGGAACCAGGTGGTGGGGGTGGGCACTTATAGGCGGTCTGAGAACGGTTTCAGCGGCTCGACCAAGTCTCTTTGACGAGTAGGGGCAAATCATGTGCCCAGTCCATGGAGGTCACCCCGCCAGGATAGAGCACGTGAGCCAGATTGTCTTTGGTATAGGCTAGTACAAAAGACGCGTGACTCATTTCATAGACTTGGTTACCACGCACCGTTTTGCTGGCCGGTGGGATGTGTGCCGCACGCTGGGCTGCCGCGATGGCGGCTTCACTGCCTGTCAGACCGATAAAACGTCTATCGAAATGATCCAGCCAGGCACGTAGTACGGCGGTGCTATCCCTGGCGGGATCCGTGGTCACAAACACCACTTTCATGTGCTCCCCAACCTCCGGGGGCATCTGTTGCAGGCTCCGCGCGAGAGTGGTCATGTGGAGTGGACACTCATCGGGACAATGAGTATAGCCAAAAAAGAGCAGCGTGACATATCCCTGCGTCTGTGACCAGAAATCGAATGGCGCACCGGAGGTATCGGTGAGCGTAAAGTGTGGTTTCGGTAGCGGCGGGGTCACGAGTCCTCCACGGTATGTCGCTTTGGTGCGATCCGCCTGGCGCGGGGCAGGTTCTCCTTGGGGCTCTGCCGCGACCAACCAGCCGTCACTCGTCCCGCACACAAGGGCCAGGATGACAAGGCATCCGCAGAACAACCGCAACTTCATAGATACGCTCTGAGCTTTGCCATGCATCACAGGCCCTTACCGGTCCACAATCACCCGCCCCTTCATGCCTAGCTCATCATGCAGAGCACAAATATAGTGAAAGATCCCCGGCGTGGTGAACGTCACCCGAAATCGCGTTATACCCAGAGGCGTCTGCGGCGTTCCCGTCCTGTCCTGCGGTTCCGCAACAAGAAACCCTGAGTGGATGGTGTCCTGGTCTGGATCAAAGCTCGCATCGAGCGTCGTATGCCTTGCCCCATCTGTCTCCACAGTTACCCCGGCGGACGGAGGATTGAGGCCAGGGGGCGTCGGAGGCTCCTCCCCGAATGTGACAGTATGCGGCGTCACCGGGTCCAAGTTCGTCCACTCCACCGTGTCCCCCACCCGGACGACAATCGACTCCAGCAGGAAGCGCATACTTGACACGGTATGCGAGCCTCCTCCTGTCGCGACGATCTCTCCGATACCAGCGGTTACTTCGTTCTTAGAAGTGTGCTGCGCTGTGGCCGCTCCTCGGAGCTCTAAGCGAGCGCCATCCGCAAGCAGCTGGGATTGTTCCTTGTGCGTTTGCTCATCATAAAAGGCCTGATCATGGGAAAGAGTCTCTGAGAGGTCGAGCACATGCACCGCCCCAGTCATATTAGGATGGACCAGACAGACAAACTTGAAGTTGCCGGCAGTTGGAAAATTGACGGTATATGTCTCCCCGTCCACCAATTCGCTGGAGGTCACGCATGTGGAGCCATCGAAGCTGGAGCCATCGAGCGTCGTCCCTGGACAGCCCCCTCCGGGGACGCCTGGGCGAGGCGGTCGGACCTGCTGGGGGGTGGTGTTTTGTTGGAGGAAGGTCACCGTATGAATCTCGGCAGTGGGAAAGGTCCACGTAATGCTGTCGCCAACATGCACCCACAGCTCATTGGGCAAAAAGGCCAGCGCCTGCGTTCCCTTGTCAGCACTTTGCGCGCCCGCGATAGCTTGCCACGCTGTGGCCCACACTGCCTCTGGAGCGATGAAAAGAGCCAGTACGAATATCCAGCGGGAGAGCGTTACCACTGTGATCGAGTGGAAGGCTTGCATCGTTCATCTCCGTAAATGCGTCTTCCTGGATGTAGGAAAGTGTGTCCTCGACGGTTTATCAGACTCTTGAGCCCTTCATTGCACGGGTGCGCCAGCTGTATGAGTCAAGGTCGGAGGAGGATGTCTTCGCCGGGCTTGTACTCCCCCTACGCGGTCGAACACACAAAAGCGCACAGAGTCCTCCCTGATGTGCCGGAGCTTGCCCCTGTGCGCTGTCAGTATCTGCGTCTAGAGTGCACCTCGGTCAGGATTGTGCGATTGCGTGCTGCCATGCTGCGACAGGACAATCGGGTATGCGCTGCATGCTACATCGGGTCGCGAGCACCCGTCAAGCTGATTTCCAGGATGGTCTATAATAGGAAACATATGGCGACAAGCCGTGTACGTCTAGAACCAGCCCATGCTATAGAGAAGAGGGTCATATACTTTTTTTCATTCTGTCCCCTTTCGAAGGGAGATGGGTCTTCCCGCGCCGCGCCTCGTCGCTGCCCCCCTGCATAACTTCGGATAAGCCGTCATATGGAGCGCATAGCTTGGCGCTCCTCAATGAAATTCGAACGTGGGGTGTTGTGAGACAGGGAGGGAGGGGTACCGGGAAGACGGATTATCGGCACCGTGCAAGGACCGGGTGTGGATAGAAGAGGTCCGTTGCACACTGGTGCTTTGGTGCCCCCCGTATGCAGGCCCATCTCACCGCAACAAAAACTGCTTTGACGTTGTGATTGCAGAGGTCGTGTGGCTCTACACCTGTACGGGCCTTGCGGCAGTGCACCCCGACATTGGGCGGAAGCGCCCATCCAACATAGGCGGTCCTGCCGATGTGGAGGCGGCCTGGAACATGTATCCTTGTCCTGCTCCTCTCATGCGAGAACCGCGAGGAGAGAGCATG
>Ga0075419_10003386_pt1 | contig 10224 bp, 7 predicted proteins | sample SoiMetdeltSBSDD3_FD_76900 | JGI IMG/M metagenome (GOLD analysis project Ga0075419, IMG submission 76900) | Bulk soil microbial communities from a Populus tree surrounding site in Tennessee, USA - Soil MetaG P. deltoides SBSDD3 | ecosystem: Environmental > Terrestrial > Soil > Tree plantation... | reverse complement strand
TTCGTCATAATAAAAATGATTGGTCTTATTCACATCATCGACCGGATATCCATTGCTCATGTTAAAGAAACGGGCATCGTTATCGGCACTCACAAAACTTGTTTTGAATCCTGTTTCGATCTTAGCTTTCTTTTTTAGTGGGTTCACATAATCTGCTTTTGCAGTGGTAAGATTCAAATTTCCATCCTGTAAACCATCAAGGATATAATCCGGTTGCCTGCTCGTCCCATCGAGATTATGATATTGTGTAGATACCCTGGAAGAGTTATCGGTGTTGAAATAGGCATAGTCTACATCAGCGGTTAATTCACGACCTGTTGTATCAAATGTATGTTTGATGTTGAAGTTGGAGGCGATGTTTTTATTCTGATTGTTATTTTTTGTCTGGGTATTAAATTTATAAAGCGGCAGCTTATTACTTCCAATTACAACAGAACTGTTATTGTTATAAGGTTTGAATGAATTCAAATTGCTATTCACAACAAAACCATAGACTGTTTTTTTGTTGGGGTAAAAATCAGCACCGAAGCGCAGTGAATTCAGATACAAAGGGATCTTTGTATAGTTATCTTTCAGATCTTGTCCTGCAAATTGTCCGTTGGTAAAAAAGTTACGATCAAGAAGCAGGTGGTTAAGGTTCATTCGATAGCTATAATTATAGCCACCAAATAGATTTACTTTTTTATTTCGATAGTTGAAATTGATCCCTGCATTTGCTTTTGGATAAATTCCTTGCCCATAGCCGGCAGTAAATGAACCATTGGTTCCGAAGCGTTGATCTTTTTTCATCCGGATATCAATAATGCCTGCATTTCCTGCTGCATCATATCTCGCTGATGGATTTGTAATGAGCTCTATTCTTTCAATTGCATTTGAAGGAAGACTGCGTAAATAATTTACAAGATCAGATCCGCTCATTGGGCTTGGTTTACCATCGATCATAATGATAACACCTGCCTTGCCACGCATACTCAGGTTATCATTAGCATCTATCAAAACTCCGGGTGATCTTTCCAATACATCAAAGGCAGAGCTTCCAGCATTTATTACACTATTCTCTACATTTACCACAATGCGATCAGTCATTTGCTGAATAAAAGGTTTGCGGCCGGTTACCTGTACGTTTTGCAATTCTTTAGCTGCAGGTTTCAATGTTATCTCAGCAAGCGTTATCGCATTCTCCGCTTCCGATAAAGTGATCACTTGCGAAAAGGATCTTTCATGATTAAGATAAGTTGTTCTTACCAGGTAAGAGCCGAATCGAATACTCTCAAATTCTATCACACCTGATCTGTTACTCATAGCAACTTTTGCTAACGAGGAATCTTTAGCCCTTAGCAATTCGGCTGTTGCGCCTTCAACAGGTCTCTGTTGCTCATCCATTATTTTTCCAGTGATCCTGCCCCGGCCTGTTGTCTGCGCGGTGATAACGGACGACATAATGAAAAGTATGATTAGTGTAAGAGTAAATTTTTGCATACTGAGAATTTGCAACAAAAATGGGCATTAAACGAACCATTTCGTAGAGCTAAATGATAGGGAGTAGTATGGCAAGATGAATGGGGTTAAAAAAAGTTAAGTTTGTCTGATTTTTACATTGGTCAGGCTATTTGCTTACCAGGCTATTGTAATGAGTTACGATCGCTTCAAAGTTTTTTTCGTTGTCGCCAGATAATTTTTTGTCGCTAATAAATTTCGATATCTCATCTTTTTTATCAGGAAATACAGTTGGAAGGTCTTTTAATTTTTTTAGCTTGATCCACTTGCCGCTCAATAAAACAAAAAAATGCAGATCCGTCTGTATCGTTTGCTCAACAGTAGCAGAACCATAGGGCTTGTTCTCAAACATTCTTTTCTTATGTTGTTTATAAAGTTCTGCTTTGCCCGTTTGTAACAGTTCGTAGAAATCCTTTTCAGGTTTATCAGTTGTTTCAATGTAATCGGAAAAGATAAAGCGATGGTCTCTGTTGAAGATTGTGTCCCATAATATTACCTCCCTAACCGGTGTGGAAGCGATCAATTCAATTTGTTTGTCATTGAGATAATTTACCTGCGACTCCAAAAGATTTAGTCGCAGCAATACATTTTTGTATTCCTTTCCCCCACTTACACTGATGGCACCACGCATCATATTCTCATTAAAAAATGGGGAACCTGATACCACTCTTGCAAACTTTGCATTCACAAATGGAGTACCTGCTACCGTATATAAATAATTAAGAGCTCCGCCTACTCTATTCGGTTCTTTATCTACATCTACCGTTTTTTGGGAAACAACACTGAGCCAAATGCAAGAAAAGCAGCAGCAAATAAACAGGCGTTGCATATAAATAAGTTTCAGTTAGTTTCAAGTTACTAATTTATTTTCTGAATAGTGTCAATGTTGGCACCCTGTTTGGTCATTATCACTTGCTGAGAATTTATTTTTTTCAATTAAAAACCAGGTTTTATGAAGCTCAAACTAATTACCGCTTCATTATTTTTAGCCGTTTTTCTTTTTTCTTGTGTGAGTAGCAAAAAGTATAAACAGGCACAGGCGGATTATGCAAGCTTGCAAGTCAAGCATTCACAACTTGAGGGAGATCTAAGCAATTGTAATAATGACAAAGCAAAATTGGCCAAAGACAAATCTGATCTGGAAGCTGAAAAGGCAAGTCTTAATGGACGGATCGCCGACATGAACAAACAGATGGATTTTTTAAAGGATAACAACACTACTGTATTAAAACAGTTACAGGATCTATCAGTTATTACTTCATCACAAGCTGAAAGCATCAAGAAATCATTGGATAATATTGGCGCTAAAGATGCCTACATCGTAGATCTGCAAACTGCAATGGCCCGTAAGGATTCACTAAATATGGCGCTTGTCATGAATTTAAAAGGTGCTATTGGTAATCTAAATGACCAGGACATTAACATCAAAGTGGACAAAGGAGTTGTGTATATTGATATTTCCGATAAAATGCTCTTCAGGACAGGCAAGTATGAAGTAACGCCACAGGCCAAGGACGTTCTTGGAAAAGTTGCAATGGTACTGAAGAATCAACCGGATATTGAATTTATGGTTGAGGGCCATACGGACAATGTTCCTTTCCGCAGCGGTGTGTTGCTGGATAATTGGGACCTGAGTGTAAAAAGAGCGACTGCAGTTGTCCGGATATTGCAGAATCAATATGGACTTGACCCGAGGAAAATGGCAGCAGCCGGCCGCGGTGAATATAACCCGATCGTAGATAATAGCAGCAGTGATAACAAAGCAATTAATAGAAGAACGAGGATTGTGATCTTGCCGCAACTTGATCAATTCTTCCAATTATTGGAACCTAAAAAAACTTAAGGCAAAGAGGCCGTCTCAAAAGTGAGCAAACTTAACCGCAGAGTTCGCAAAGAAAATGCGCAAAGAACACAACGTGTTGATTTCTAAATTTTCTTTTTTGCGTCCTATGCGAGCACTTCGCGTTCTTGACGGTTAAAATCTCTTTTGAGACGGCCTCTTTTTGTTAGATAATTACATTCCATATTGCCCAAGAAATTTTATACGCATCATCTTCAATTGTTCCCAGGTAAAATTATGCTCGGATAGTTCTTCCTGCGCCACTTGTAGTGAGGATGTTTCGCAACCTTTAAAATACTCGATGATCTCTTCCTGGTCGTATTCATCAAGGATTTGCGATAAAGCATAATCAAGATTGAGTTTGGTCCCACTTCCTGCAATCGTTTCCATTTCTTCCAGTAGCTCATCCATCTTCATGCCCTTATTCTTGGCAATTGTTTCCAGAGGAATTTTTTTATCGATATTCTGAATGATAAAAACTTTGTTACCGCTTTTATTTACCACACTTTTCATTACAAAATCATCGGGACGTTCAATATTATTATCCTCGACATATTTTGCGATCAGTTCAATAAAAGGCTTTCCGTATCTAATCGCTTTCCCCTTGCTTACGCCTTGACACTTTTCGAGATCGGCCAAGGTTACAGGATAAAGCGTCGCCATGTCCTGTAATGATGATTCGAGGAAAAGCACAAAGGGCGGCAAGCTTTTTTTCTTTGCTTCCTTTTGACGAAGCTCTTTCAACATTTCGAACAACCTATCATCTGTTGCGGCTCCTTCACCGGCTTCAGCTCCCTCATCATCATCTGCATTTGCTTCTTCGTATGTCTCATTCAAAACGATCTTGAATGATTTTGGTTTCTTTAAAAAGTCAGTGCCTTTCTTTGTAAACTTAAGGACCCCGTATTCTTCTATGTCTTTTTGCAATAATCCTTCCAGCAACATTTGCCTGATCAATGAATTCCAGAAATGCGGCTCCTTATCACAACCGCTGGAAAATATATCAAGCCCCTCATGACGATACATGGTTATTTGCGGAGTAGGTCTTCCGTAAATCATATTCACCACGTACTCCATAGCAAAACGTTCATCAAGAGCCTCAATGGCTTTGAGTACACATACTACCTCTTCTTTTGCTTCGATCTTTTCCTTAGGATGTTTACAATTATCACAATTGCTGCATTTATCTTTTTCATATTCTTCACCGAAGTAGCTCAATAATATTTTTCTCCTGCAAACACCACTCTCTGCAAATGCAACTGTCTCACTGATTAATTGTGAACCAACTTCCCTTTCACTAAGTGGTTTGTCACGCATCAGGTGCTCGAGCTTCGCTACGTCTTTATGCGAATAATAAAGAATGCATTTCCCTTCCATCCCATCACGACCAGCACGGCCGGTCTCCTGGTAATAGTTTTCAATACTTTTGGGGATATTATAATGGATCACAAAACGAATATCAGGTTTATCGATCCCCATCCCAAACGCGATGGTGGCTACGATCACCTGTACATCTTCATTCATGAATTGATCCTGACGATCAGATCGTAACTTGCTATCAAATCCTGCATGATAAGCCACGGCTTTAATACCATTAGCCATAAGCATGTCAGCAAGCTCTTCCGTTGTTTTTCTGTTAGTTGTATAAATAATCCCGCTTTTACCCTTATTCTGCACTATGAACTTCGCCATATTCTTCAGCGTATCATCTTTCTTGATCTTTGGAATTATTTCGTAATAAAGATTGGGGCGATTAAACGATGAAATAAAAACTTTTGGATCGCGGAGATCAAGATTCTTAATAATATCACTTTGAACTTTGGGTGTCGCCGTAGCCGTCAAAGCGATCATTGGGATATCTGGATTTATTTGTATCATCATTTCTCGCAGACGGCGATATTCAGGTCGGAAATCATGCCCCCATTCAGAAATACAATGCGCTTCATCAACAGCGAAGAAAGAAATTTTGAGATCGCTGAAAAATTCCAGATTCTCCTGTTTTGTCAGGGTCTCCGGCGCAACGTAAAGCATTTTTGTTCTGCCGGTTAACAGGTCATCGTGTACTTCTTTTATTTCTTTCTTTGTAAGGGTAGAATTTAAAAAATGTGCCACATCATCTTTGCTGCTATAGCTACGAACAAGATCGACCTGGTTTTTCATTAAAGCGATAAGTGGGGAGACGATTATCGCTACCCCCTCGCTTACCAGGGCGGGTAGCTGATAACATAAGCTTTTTCCGCCACCCGTGGGTTTAATAACAAATGTATCACGTCCTGCAAGCAGGGATTCAATAATTTTTTCCTGGTTGCCCTTGAAAGAATCAAAACCAAAGTGTTCCTGAAGCGCTTTGTGAAGGTCAAGTTTCTTTTTTGCTACCGGTTTACCGTTTGTTGCCTTAGCTGTTTTTTTTGCTGATGCAGTTCCCATTACTCAAATCTTTTCATCTTCTTTAAACAAAGTATATCTGATTAAGATACAGAAAATATCCAATCAGGCCTTTTGCGGTGCATATTTTTTACCTACAAAACAATGCTTTTTAAACAGCGGGTGGCGGGAATTTCAGGGTGGAAGTATTGTATCTCCTTCGATTAACCCGTAGTCACTCCTCCAATACCTCAAAAGACAATGGCTGCGAATTTACGAAATTCATTTGCACAAACAGTTACTAAAAACGAAATGACAAACCTTAGTTTGTTTCATAACAAATCCTATAATTTTGGCGACTCAAATGACCGCTCCAATAAAACAGATTGCTTTAAGGACTATTGAATTAGAATCTCAGTCTATCAGTGGGTTAGCTCAATTTATCAATTCTGATTTTGAGAAAGCGATAAACGCAATCGCTGATAATAAAGGTCGACTAGTAATTAGTGGAATAGGAAAAAGCGCAGTTATTGCCCAAAAAATAGTTGCTACGCTTAATTCAACCGGCACTCCTTCAATATTTATGCATGCCGCTGATGCGATTCATGGTGATCTTGGCATTGTACAACAAGATGATGTGGTTATGATCATAAGCAAAAGCGGAGAGAGCCCGGAGATCAAAGTTTTAGTTCCTCTGATCAAAAATTTTAAAAATATTCTGATTGGAATGATAGGCAATACAGATTCATACCTTGCAAAACAATCTGATATTGTTTTAAATACAACAGTAGAGCAGGAAGCTTGCCCAAATAACCTGGCGCCGACAACAAGCACGACTGCTCAGTTAGTAATGGGCGATGCATTGGCCGTTTGTTTGATGGAAATGAAAGGATTTAATAGTGATGATTTCGCAAAATTCCATCCGGGAGGTACGCTTGGAAAAAAATTATACTTAAGGGTCGCTGATCTTTATATAAAAAATGAAAAACCAAAATTGACAAAAGAGAGATCATTGAAAGAAGTGATCGTTGAAATTTCTTCGAAACGTTTAGGAGCAACTGCAGTTGTAGATAATGATAATAACCTTTTAGGAGTAATAACAGATGGCGACTTGCGAAGAATGCTTGAAAAAAATATTTCATTGAATGGAGTAATAGCGGCTGATATAATGACTGCAACACCTAAAACAATTGGACCTGAAGAATTGGCTGTGGGCGCCCTCGATACGATGAGAAAAAGATCAATTACACAGTTGGTGGTTGTTGAAAAAGGAAAATACCTTGGATTTATTCATTTGCATGACCTGATCCGTGAAGGATTGATATAAAAAGAACATGAGTAGCAAACATAATTATGTGGCGATAATGGCTGGCGGTATTGGAAGTCGTTTCTGGCCAATGAGCCGCACCGCTTTTCCGAAACAGTTTCTTGATATTTTGAATACAGGCAAAACCCTTATTCAACAAACGTATGATCGCTACAAAAAGCTGGTGCCTGAAGAAAATATCTTCATCATTACCTCTGCGGAATATATCCCAATTGTAAAAAAACAACTGCCACAAATCGCGGAAGAAAATATTCTTGGAGAGCCTTCAAGAAAAAATACAGCGCCTTGTGTTGCTTATATTTCTTTTAAGCTGCTTAAGAAAGATCCCAATGCAAATCTTGTTGTGGCACCGGCTGATCATTTAGTAACGGAGACGAACGAATTTATCAAAACGTCAAAAAAAGCTCTCGATTTTGTAAACCATATCAATGCCTTTGTAACACTGGGAATAAAACCAACACATCCGAATACCGGTTATGGTTATATTCAACATGATACCACACCTGCAGCGCCTGATATTTTTAGAGTAAAAACATTTACTGAAAAGCCAAATGAAGAATTAGCAAGAACGTTTATTGCGAGCGGTGACTTTCTTTGGAATGCAGGGATATTTATTTGGAAAGTGAAAAACATTGTTACAGCCTTTGAAAAATATCTTCCTGAAATGTATGAGGTCTTTGCAGCGGAGAAAGATAAATTTAATACTGAAGAAGAGAAAGGAGCCATTGAACAAATCTATCCACAGTGTACCAATATTTCTATTGATTTTGGCATTATGGAAAAAGCGGATAACGTCTACATAATTCCTGCATCATTTGGCTGGAGCGATCTTGGAACATGGAACAGTGCCTGGGATAATATGGAAAGAGATTATTTAGGGAATGCTGTCGCCGGGAAAAATGTTATGATCATGGACGCTACCCGGTGTATGGTGCATGCACATGACAATAAACTTATAGTATTGCAGGGTCTTGATGACTTTATTATTGTAGACACAAAGGATGCATTGCTTATTTGCAAAAAGGAAAAAGAACAGGAGATAAAGGAATTTGTGGCCGAAGTGAAGAGAAATAAAGGCGATAAGTACCTATAAAATGGCATCGGATAATTGGCCAAAGGGTTTTATTTTTAGTAGGAAATCTATGGCTGCTCCTGTTAACAATATTCTATTTCTTGACATTGAAACGGTTCCTCAATATGGCGACTATAATTCTCTGCCAAAAGATTGGAAAGAATTATGGGATATAAAAGCAACCTCACTTTTAAAATACCACGAAGAGGAAACCAAGGAAACTATCTATCACCGCGCAGGTATTTATGCTGAGTTCGGAAAAATAATTTGTATTAGTTGTGGATTTATCCAGGGAAATGGAGAAGGAAAAAAACTTATCCTTAAATCTTTTTATGGAGAAAATGAAAGTTTGTTGCTTGTTGAGTTTTGTGACATGTTGAACAAATGGACCAATAGTGATGAGCAGAAATATTTATGTGCTCATAATGGAAAAGAATTTGATTTTCCATACATGTGTCGTCGACTTATTATCAATGGTATGCCGATTCCGGCTGTTCTTAATTTCAGTGGCAAAAAGCCATGGGAAGTTTGTCATCTTGATACACTCGAACTCTGGAAGTTTGGCGATTTTAAAAGTTTTACTTCATTGAATCTGTTAGCACACACGCTTGGAATTCCAACTCCTAAAGATGATATTGATGGCAGCAAAGTATGGAGTGTGTATTGGAACGACAAAGACCTGAAACGAATCGTAAACTATTGCCAGAAAGATGTGGTTACAGTAGCTCAAATACTTTTAAAACTCCAGGGAGATGCTTTGGTAAGGCCAGAGAATGTGGAAATAAAGAATTAGCAGGCAAAATTTCAGTTGTGTTTTTTCAGCCTTTGGCACAGAACAACTATTTTTGCTGCCCCAAAAGGGATTCCCGAATAGGTTCGGGAGAGTAAAGGTGCGGTAGCTCAGTCGGTAGAGCAAAGGACTGAAAATCCTTGTGTCGGCGGTTCGATCCCGCCCCACACCACATGGTAAACAATTAAGTCGCTGAATATCAGCGACTTTTTGCTTTTATAGATCGGCTGGTGACCCAAATGGGTGTCCCATAAAGGAGGCGAATAAGGTGAGTTTTCTGCGACAACTGGATAAGAGTATAAGTAACTTCAATTTCTTTCAAGTCTCTTTTCTATGGCTTCAGCAATGAGAGACTTCTACTTTTCATTTAATGGACGATAAACACTTTTATAAAGGTCACAAAAGAGGACCTGTAGCACCTGTGGTAGCATCAATGTAAGTCGGAGTTTTTGTATATTTCAGTATGAAAGCACTTATACTTTTATTAATTCCTATCTTTTCATTTTGTCAATCTCCGGTAAATAGTAATGGAAAAATTGAATATACTGAAGTGGTCAGTGTTGACAGCGCAAAAGCTGCTGATCTATTTAGCAGATCAAAGCTGTATATTACTAATGCATTCAAATCTGGCAAGGATGTAACACAGTTAGTAGATGATGAAACTAAAACCATTGTTGGTAAAGGAGTGCTGAAGATATATATCAATGCGGGTCTTGGTATAATGTGGGATGTGTATGTGCATTTCAAAACAACTATTCAATGCAGGGATGGAAGATATAAATATTCACTCACTGAGTTTGAAGCAGAGTTGATCGGTGGAAGTACTGATGCATTGGAAGAAGAGAAACCGAAATCATACACTAAAAAAATGTGGGCATCTCTAAAGGAGCAAACAAATTCGACGATAAACGAAATGATCATTGATCTTAAGAAACAAATGTCCTCAACAAAAAATGATGCATGGTAAGGATGATCAGTTTGAATTTCCAAAAGTTCCAGTGATTGTCTATTTTGCCGTCTGCGACAACTGTTGTTGGTCGAAAGGATAGGTACCTATACATACGGCTATCTATTATACTTTTTTAAAAGCCATTCCAAGACCGCCTGTTGATCGTCAATAGTTGCACGTTTGGTGTCGGAGTTTACGTATCGTTGATATTCTTTTAAATATACTTTAATCTTTTGATCGTCAACATTCCACAACAAACCCCTTGCCGAATCGTAAAGGGGCGCAAAGTTAGGCAATTTGGATGTCTTTTTCTTTGAATCAATCACACCCCAGTTGTAAAAATGCCTATCATTATTGCCAGTGAGACCATCAAAAACAATCATTT
>Ga0075419_10003385_pt1 | contig 10225 bp, 7 predicted proteins | sample SoiMetdeltSBSDD3_FD_76900 | JGI IMG/M metagenome (GOLD analysis project Ga0075419, IMG submission 76900) | Bulk soil microbial communities from a Populus tree surrounding site in Tennessee, USA - Soil MetaG P. deltoides SBSDD3 | ecosystem: Environmental > Terrestrial > Soil > Tree plantation... | reverse complement strand
CCTGCCGACAGGCGCTCGGCCGCGCTTTCCAGGCGGCGGATCCGGCGCGTGAAGAACCACGCCATCAGGTAGCCCACGAGCCAGGAGATGGCGAGCGAGACGCCGCCGGCGATGAGAAGGCTGCGACGGACGACGTTCACGTTCGCGAGGACGTCGTCCAGCGGCGCGGAGACGAGCAGCACGCGGTCGCCGTCGATGGGGAGCGAGGCCTCCGCATAGTGGGCTCCGTCCCGCTCGACCCGCCCCGAAACCAGGAGCCCGGTGTGCGCCGCCTCCAGCGCCACTGCGTCGGTGGACAGATCATCGACGTTGACGACGCGCGAGTCGAGCAGGTTGAGAAGCTGGCCCTCGGTGATGGGCTGGAGGATCGTGATCCGGATGCCGAGGCTCTCGGAGCTACTTGCCACAACGGTCTCCGCCACCTCGCTGTTCAGCGAGCGGAGCTGGCCGCCGACGTTCTGGACGGCAACCTCGAGCTCGCGCACCTTCGCGTCGACCAGCCTGTCCTCGAGCTGCGGCACGACAGCCGCGTAGACGATCGCCAGGGCCCCGGCCACGACCAGGAAGAGGGCGAGGCCGGCCTTGATGCTGAGGCTGAAGAGCGGCTTCCTCACGGCGAGTCGCGGAAGCGGTAGCCGGCGCCGCGCACAGTGAAGATGAGGGCCGGCTCGGCCGGGTCGCGCTCGACCTTCTCGCGCAGATGGCGCACGTGCACGTCGATCGTGCGCGGGTCCCGGAACTCGGAGCCGCCCCAGAGCTCGTCGAGAAGCTCTTTTCGCGTGAAAACGCGCCCGGGGCTCGACGCCAGCATGCGCAGCAGCTCGAACTCGAGGTACGTGAGCTGGACCTGCTCGCCACGGGCCTCGACGGTGCGGCGGCTCGTGTCGATCCGCAGGTCGTCGACCTCGATCAGCTCCGCGCGGGCGCCGGCCGCCGAGAGCTGGGCACGGCGCAGGAGCGCGCGCACCCTGCTCATGAACTCGCGGATGGAGAACGGCTTCGTGATGTAGTCGTCGGCGCCGAGCTCCAGGCCGAGCACCTTGTCCCCCTCGTCGCCGCGGGCGGTGAGCATGATGATCGGGACGGCGCTCCGCTCCTCCCGCAGGCGCCGGCAGACGGCGAGCCCGTCCAGCCGCGGGAGCATGAGGTCGAGGATGACGAGGTCGACCGGCGTCTCCCGGTAGCGCTCGAGCGCCTCCTCGCCGTCGCGCGCTTGCACGACGGTGTAGCCCTCGCGTTCGAGCGGGTATGTGAGGAGTTTCTGCACCGACTCCTCGTCATCGACGAGGAGCACCGTCGAGCGCCGTTCCATGGCCCGGATAAGGATAGGGACGCCGGAGGCCTCGACTACACTCAAGTGGCCAATGGCCGCTGAAGCGCCACGCCGCCGGCCGCGGCGCGGGTCCCTGGAGCGGCCCGTCTCGACGCGGATCTACCGGGCCGCCTGGCTGGTGGTCGCAGTGCCCCTTCTCGTGGCCGCGTTCAGCGTGGGCGAGCCGGATCCGCTCCCGGAGCCGCGCCTCCGCCCCTTCTTCGACCAGTCGACCGCGGTGCAGTTCTCGCGGGAGCTCGCGAGCACGTACCCGGACCGCTCCCCCGGCTCGCTCGGGGCCGAAGGCGCGACCAACTGGGTGGAGCAGCAGCTTCGTCAGTACGAGTTCACCGTCGAGCGGCAGACCTTCACGGCCGACGTCCCGGGCCGGGGCACCGAGGAGTTCGTCAACATCGTGGCCCGCGCCCCGCAGACCGGCGAGCAGGGAGTCCAGTCGCAGAAGGCGATCGCCGTGCTCGCGCACCGCGACAACCTGGGCACGTCCCCCGGGGCGGTCGACAACGCATCGGGGACGGGCGCCCTTCTCGAGCTTGCCCGCGACCTCGGGAGCGCGTCGCTCGCGCACCCGTTCATCCTCGTCTCGACCGATGGAGGCTCCTTCGGAGGCCTTGGCGCAGCCCATTTCGCCGAGACCGCCCCGTATGCGGGAAGCCTGGCCGCGGTCGTCAACCTTTCCGCCGTCGGAGGGGCGCCGGCCCCGCGCATCGAGTTCGGCGGCGACACGCCGCGGGTGTCGAGCTCGACCCTCGTGGCCACAGCGGAGGACGCCATCCTCCGGGAGGCGGGCCTGGAGTCGACCCGCCCCGGCCCGTTCGCGCAGCTCGTCGACCTCGCCTTCCCGTTCAGCTTCTACGAGCAGGCGCCCTTCGTCTCACGCGGCGTCCCGGCTGTCACGATCACGACGGGGTCGAGCCGGCCGCGCCCGCCCGAAGGCGACTCGATCGCGGCTCTGAACGGCGACCGGCTCGGAGGCCTCGGCCTCGCGTCACAGTCCCTCCTCGGCTCACTCGACGAGGCCGCCGAGGTCACGAGCGGCACCCAGTCCTACATCCACTTCGGAACGCGGATCCTCTACGGCTGGACGCTCCAGTTCGTCCTCATCGCAGCCCTGCTGCCGTTCCTGGCCGCCACCGTCGACCTGTTCGCCCGCTGCCGGCGCCGCCACATCGCGCTCTGGCCCGCGCTGCGGAGCTACCTGAGCCGTCTCGCGGTCTGGCTCTGGCTCGGCGTGGCCTTCGCCGTGTTCGTGGCGGCAGGGCTCTTACCGAGCGGCGCCGACCGGCCCCTCGGGCCCGACACCGACGCCGCGGGCGACTGGCCCGTGGCGGCCCTCGCCGCGCTCGCGGCCGTCTCTGCGATCGCGTGGTTGATCGCCAGGCCGCGCCTCACGCCGACCCGTTCGATCGGCCGTCCCGAGGAGCTCGGCGGCCACCTCGCGGCCATGCTCGTGCTCGGCGTCGTCTCGCTCGTCGTGGCCGCAATTAACCCCTACTCGCTGATCTTCCTGCTTCCATCGCTGCACGCCTGGCTCTGGCTCCCGCAGGTCAGCGACCGAGGCCGGCTCGGGCAGCTGGGCGTCTACGCGCTCGGCTTCCTCGGCCCGGCCGTCCTGCTCGCCTCGTTTGCGTTCAGGTTCGACATGGGCTTCGACGCGATCTGGTACGTGATCGCGCTCACGGCGGTCGGCTACGTGCCGGTGCCCCTGGTCGTCGCCTTCCTCGCCTGGGGCGCCGCCGCCGGCCAGGTCGGCGCGGTCGCCATGGGGCGCTACGCCCCGTATCCGGAGGCGAGCGAGCGCACGCGCGGGCCGCTGAGGGACGCCGGAAGGCAGGCTATTCTTGTCTGGCGAAGATCTCGCCGGCGGCATCTCGCGGCGGTTGATGTTGACGCGGAGGCCGAGCGGGCCGAAGCTGAGTAGTGAAGGGCTCATGAAGAAGCGGCGTCTCGGAACGGTCCTGATCGTGGGCGGGTTGCTCGTGCTCGCCTATGCCGCCGCGGTCCTGTTCTGGCGCGACCCCGTCACGGACCTCTACAACCGCTACGAGCAGAACAAGCTCGAATCCGCGCTCGAGCACGAGTTCGAGGCCTGGGATGCCGGCCCGCCGCCCGCAGTCGCCGAGGTCGAAGACGGCGCCAAGGATGAAGCGGTCGATCCGGCCGCATCCAGGGCGGCCACGTCCCGCAACGCCCGCCGGTTCCTCCGCAGCCTCGAGCAGGGACAGGCCTTCGGGCGGATCCACATCCCGCGCATCGGCGTCGAGGCCGTCGTCGTCCACGGCACGCGCTGGGGCGCCGACCTCTCACGCGGGCCCGGCCACTACGAGCGCACGACGGTCCCCGGTCTCGGGAAGACCGTGGGCATCGCCGGCCACCGGACAACGTTCGGCGCGCCGTTCCGCAAGATCGACAAGATCAAGGTCGGCGACGAGATCACGCTCGAGATGCCGTACGCGACCTTCCGCTACCGCGTCTTCCAGCACGAGATCGTGGACGAGAAGGACTGGAGCGTGATCCGCAACCGCGGCTTCGACACGCTCATGCTCTCGGCGTGCCACCCGCTCTACGGGTCGTCCGAGCGCTGGATCGTCTACGCGCGCCTGGCCGAGGTCAAGCCGCGAAGCGGTGAGGCGTACACGCTCGCGGCAGGTCGCTAGATGGCCAGGTAGCGAACACGGGAGCCGCCGGCGAGCTCGCCCTCGCCCGCCTCGACCCAGACGAGCGCGTTCGCGCGTCCTGCACGCACGATCATGTGCGACTCCTGGCCCGAGACCGGCTCGAGCACGTCTTCGTCGCCGTTCCTCCGCACCGCGGCACGCACGAGCTCGTCGCGGTCGGCGTTCCGCCGCACGGCGGAGCCGAGCGTCCCAGTCCGGAAGGCGGGAAGGGGATCGGGCAGGCCGAGCAGCGCGTTGATCGCCGGGCGCACGAGCAGCTCGAAGGTCGCGAGCACTGACACCGGGTTGCCGGGCAGGTTGAACACGAGGTGGTCACGGCGGACACCGAACGCCACCGGCTTGCCCGGCTTCATCTTCACGCCCCAGAAGAGCTCCTCGACGCGCAGCTCGGCCTGGACCTTACGCACGAGATCGTGCGGGCCGACCGAGGCTCCACCCGTCGTGACGAGCATGTCGAAGCCGAGGAGCGCGCGCTCCATCGTCCGCCGGTGCTCCTCCTCGTCGTCGGCCACGACGCCGAGCTGCGCGGGCACAGCGCCGGCGAGCCCGAGCGCGGTTGCAAGCAGAAGACCGTTCGACTCGTAGATCTGCCCCGGCTCGAGCGTCTCGCCCGGCTGGCGCAGCTCCGAGCCGGTGACGAGGATCCCGACGCGCGGGCGCTTCGTGCACTGCACCTCCGAGACTCCGGCCGCCCCGAGCGCCCCGACCTGCCCGGGCCCCAGCACGACGCCGGGCTCGAGCACGGCCTCGCCCGCGCGAACGTCACCGCCCGGACCGCGGACGTTTGCTCCGGAGACAACGAGAGCGGCGACGGCGAGTCCTTCGTCGCTCTCCTCGACCAACTCGATGGGAACGACGGCGTCGGCACCCTCGGGCACGGTGCCACCGGTCGCGATCCCCATCGCCTCGCCGGCACCGAGGGCCCGAGAGGCCGGGCTACCCGCGGCGATGCGCTCGACGACCGGCAGGACGACCGGCGCGGACGCGGTATCGGCCGACCGAACGGCGTAGCCGTCCATCGCCGAGCTCGGGAAAGGCGGCAGGTCGACCAGGGCCGCCGCGCTCTGGGCGAGCACACGCCCGGTCGCCCGCTCGATCGGCACGCGCTCGGCCTCCAGAGGCTTCGCCCGCTCGAGGATGAGGCGCTGCGCCTCGGCGACGGTGATCAGGTCGGCCACGAGGCCTACGGTAGTCGCTAGATCGGGACGGCGTCCCGGAGGAGGTAGGCCGACATCGCGAGCGCGAGCACCCGCGCAGTGCGGTCCTCCTCGACGGCCGCGAGCGGCACCGCCCAGACGGCGTACCAGGGCACGAGCCACGAGGTGCAGACGAGCAGCAGGCCGGCCGTCAGGGCGAGCCTGGCACGGCCGCGCCAGGCCTCCCGCAGAAGCCAGAGGTACGCGACCACGAACGCGCCGGCGAAGACGCCGGCCACGGCACCCTCCGGCAGCCCCAGGCTCGCGATACGGACAGGAATGGCGTACCACGCGCGATCCTCGGCCAGGTTCGTCGCGAGCGGTCCGGTCGCGCCCGCCCACTCCAGCCCGTAGCGCCACGTGGCGATCGCCACGATGATCACCGCCGTCGCGGCCAGCCCGCGATGGTCGATCCTGCGGCCGACACGGCGCGCCTCGAGGAGCCTGAGCGGCAGGAAGAGGATCGGGACCCACTTGATCGCGATCGCCGCCGCCCAGGCGGCCCCGGCGAGAGCCCGCCGCCCGGACGCGGCCAGCGCCAGCGCTCCGAGGACGAACGCCATCATCCAGGCGTCGTTGTGACCGCCTCCGGCGAAGTGGATCGCCAGGAGCGGGTTCCACCCCACGAAGGCGGCTGCGAAGGCCGGCCGCGAGGACAGCCTCGCCGCAAGCAGGACGAGCACGACCATCGCGAGGGCCGCAAGCGTCCGATAGGTCCAGGCGGCGGCGTCCGGCGACTCGCCGACCGCTTCCGCGTGCACCTCGGAGACGAGCGTGAACCCCGGCCCGTAGACCGAGGTCGTGTCGTACCAGTACGAGCCCATGAGCGGGTACGCGGGGTCATCCGGGTAGTCACGCGGGACGTCCACGTAGGGGTTGCCGTCGTGCACCGCGGCGATGCGTCCGTAGTCCCAGTACGTGTAGACGTCGGTCGAGAGCAGCACCGGCCCGGCAAGCGGCAGGAGCTGGATCGCGCACGAGAGCGCGATGACGAGGCGGAGCCGGGCGCGCGCGCCGGCACCGGAGAGCAGGAGCAGGCCCGCCAGGTAGGCGACGAATGCCGCGCCTATCGCCCCGAGATAGAGCCACGCCCAGGTCGTGTCCTCGCCGCCGTGCTCGGGGACGAGCGGCGAGCTCTCGGGGTAGGCGAGCGCGACCGCCGTCGCGACGAGCGCGAGGACGAGCGCTCCCGCGACGAGTGCCCAGCCTGCGCTAGCCGGGACCGGTGGTCGTCGGAGGCGGCTCAGTCGTCGTCGGCGGAGGCTCGGTGGGGGTTTGCCCGGTCGTCGTGCCCGGCTTGTTCTTGTCCTTGTCCTTCTTCGGCTTCGGAGGCGGCGGCGGAGCGCCGAAGTTCTGGTACTCGAGGTCCAGGGACGACCAGACCGCCGGGTGCCTGACCTCTGGCCAGCCGATGTAGCGCATGCCGCCGAACGCGCCTTGCATGAAGAGATGCCAGATGTCGGCCGGGAACGTGCCTCCCGCGACGCTGATGCCGTGCACGCTGTTCATTTCGATCTGCGCGTTGGGGTAGCCGACCCAGACGACGGTCGAGGCGCGCGGCGTGTACCCGGCGAACCAGGCGTCGACATGCTCGTCGGTGGTTCCGGTCTTGCCGGCCGAGTACGGGTCGCCGTAGTAGGCGCCCGTGCCCGTGCCGCTCGTCATGTTGTCCTGGAGGATCTCCGTCACGGCCGCCGCCTGGCCGTCGGTGAGCACGCGGCGCCTCTTGGGCTTGCCCCAGCGGGCGGTCCTGTCGACCTCGCCGCTCGCGAGCACGACCTTCTTGATCGCCATAGGCTCCGAGAACACGCCGCCCGAGGCGAGGGTCGCGTAGGCGGAGGCCATCTCGAGCACGGAGACCGAGTTCGAGCCCAGGCCGATCGAGGGAACGGCGAGAAGCTTGGTCTTGATCCCCATCTGCCGCGCCGTTCTGACGACGTTCTCCGGGCCGACGTCGAGGGTCAGGCGGGCGTACACGGTGTTGTCCGAGCTGAGCGTCGCCGTCGAGATCGGCACGGAGCCGAGGTACGAGTGGCTGTACGTCGCCACGTCCCACGCCTCCGAGTTCGGGTCCGGCTGCCAGTGGAGCGGCGCCGAGAGGTAGCTCGTGCTGAAGGGGTTGATCCCCTGGCGCACCGCCTCGACGAGCACGAACGTCTTGAACGACGAGCCCGTCTGGCGCTTCCCCTGCGCGGCGTAATTGAACTGAATGTTCGGCTGCGCGGGGTTCACCGCCGTCATGGCGCGAATGGCGCCGTTCTTGGGGTTGATCGACACGATCGCTGACGACGGGTCGTCGTGCTCGCCGAGCGCGTCCCGCATCGCCCGGACGGCCAGCTTCTGGAAGCGCGGGTTGATGGTCGTGTAGACCTTGAGCCCGCCGCCGCGGACGGTCGACGCACCGTACTTGTCGATCAGGAGCTCGCGCACGTACGCGAAGAAGAACGGTTCACGGATCCTCGTGTAGAGCTGCCCTGCCTTGAGCTCGAGCGGTGTGTCGACCGCTTCCACGTAGGTCGCCAAGTCGATGTAGCCGGCGTCCTTCATCGCTGCAAGCACATCGTTGCGGCGCCGCAGCGCCTCTGCGGGCCTCTTGAACGGGTCGTAGATCGAGGGCGCCTGCGGCAGGCCCGCGATGAGGGCGGCCTGCACGAGGTCGAGGTTCTTCGCACGTTTGGAGAAGTACGTCTGCGCCGCCGCCTCGGCGCCGTATGCGTGACTGCCGAAGTAGACCTGGTTCATGTAGGTCTCGAGGATCTTCTCCTTGCGCCAGCGCTTGAGCTCGGCTCCGGCGACCCCGGCCGGCTGGGCGCCCCAGAGCGTCGGCAGGCCCTCCTCCTCGAGTTTGAGCGCGAGGCAGGCCTCCTTCGTCTTACGCTCCCACGAGACCTCGTTCCCGATGTAGAGGTTTCGGACGAGCTGCTGCGTGAGCGTCGAGCCGCCCTCGACGATCTCACCGCTCTGAAGGTTCTTGACCGCGGCGCGAACGATGCCTTCGTAGTCGACCCCGGAGTGGGAGTAAAAGCGCCGGTCCTCGATAGCGACCGTCGCCTGCGCCAGCAGAGGCGATATCTGGTCAAGGGCGACGGGCTGGCGGTTCTTCTCCGCTGGAATCGCGCCGAGAACGGTGTTGTCGGCCGCGTAGACGAACGAGTTCTGGCCGATCGAGACCGGCCGCAGCGAGGAGAGGGAGCAGCTGTTGCGAAACGCCTGCGCGCCGGTGAACGCAGCGGCGACGAGAATGGCGGCCCCGCCGAGGAAGATCGCGAGCAACGTGACGAGGATGAAGCGGCGCGACTGCGCCCGGTCTCGCCGGCGCCGGTCGCGGCGTCGGCGGCGCTGGCGGTTGTCGGCCGCCCTGTGGCCGTTGCCGTTGCCGTTCCGGCCGTTCTTCCCGTTCTTGCCGTTGCGTCCGTTTGCGGTCATGCGACACACCTTCCGAGCGAAGGCGTTCAACTGCTCTACGCCGCAGGGCGGACGACAGGTCCGCCGCCGCGTCGGCGTTGCGCGCCCACGCTTCAACCGTTACGACGGCACCGCTCGAATCGAGTTGGCTGACGTGCACGGTGGGTTCCTTCTCAGTCATGTTCTCGGAAAGTGCTCGTGCTTCCTCAAGTAGGAGGGTGATCACTCGGTCGAGGTCGGCGGTGAGGGGCACCGCCACCCTGACCGCGACCAGGTGCTCGGCGCCCGCAATCGTGGCGTTTCTGATGGTATCCGAGGCCAGCTTGGCGTTCGGGACGTAGTACCGGGCGCCGTCGCCGGAGCGGATGGTCGTGTACGTCAGGCCGATCGACACCACGGTCCCCGACGCGCCCGCGACAGCGACGTTGTCGCCGAGCCGCAGCGGCTGCGCGAATGCGATCAGGATTCCGGCGATGAAGTTCGAGAGCGTCGACTGCGCCGCGAGGCCGAGAACGAGCGCGATCACGGCCGACGAGGCGAGGATGCTGCCGGCCACGGCGCGCACCTGGGGGAAGACGAGCAGGGCACTGAGGACGCCGACGCCGATCACGACAGCCAGCGCGCTTCGCCGGACGACCCGGTAGATCGTCAGCGTCTCCGGCCGCAGCGTGTAGCGCCGGGAGATCAGGCGATCGACGAGGCGCGCGACGATGAACGTCGCGATCAGAACGACTCCGGCAATGATGGCACGCTGCATCCACTCGTCCATCGGTGCGGAGTTCTCTAGAAGGGGAGCGGCTTCCTGCCCGCGAAGCCGTCCTCGAGCCCGTGCCAGAAGGCCACGTCGGGCTCACCGAGCTCCCAGCAGAGCAGCACGGTGGCGCCGTCCTCGGGGTGGCGCGCGGGAAAATCGACCAGCCCGCGGTCGAGGTCCTTCACCTGCACACCGAGCTCGTTGATCTCGCCGACGATCGCGGCGAGCTGGGCCGCGGCCCGCGCGACGGCCTCCTGCAGCTCGCCGACGCGACCCGGATCGAGGCTGCCGCCGTTGCCGGCGACGAGCGACTGCACCTCCTCGAGCTCGGTGCCGAGCTCGACATACGACCGCCGCTCCTCGACGAGGCGCTCGACCAGAGGCCGGACGACGGCGAGCGCGCCGTTCGCCTCGTCTGGCGTGAAGAACTGCATGTTCGACATAGTGCCTCCCGTCGTGATCAACCGCGTCACCGGTGCCGCCCTCCTCGCCCTCCTCGCCCTCGCCGCCGCGGCCTGCGGTGAGCGCTCCGAGCCGACCCGGGAGCTCGAGCAGCCATATCCGGTCACCGTCCAGGGCGCCGGCGAGCAGCCCACGGTCGCAACCGCGCGGCCGGAGCGGATTGTCGCGCTCGACCCGGGCGCGGCCGAGCTCGTGATCGCGCTCGGCGCCCGCGACCGCCTCGTCGGCATCCCGGCCGGGGTCAAGCGCGGCAACGGCGAGCGGCAGGCTCCGGGCTCGGCCGAGCAGGTCGTCTCGCCCAGCGGCCAGGTGCAGGTCGACGACGTCGCCCGCCTCGAGCCGGACCTGATCGTCGCCACTCCGGGCATGGACCTCCTGGACCTCACACGCGCACAGCGGG
>Ga0075419_10003378_pt1 | contig 10234 bp, 6 predicted proteins | sample SoiMetdeltSBSDD3_FD_76900 | JGI IMG/M metagenome (GOLD analysis project Ga0075419, IMG submission 76900) | Bulk soil microbial communities from a Populus tree surrounding site in Tennessee, USA - Soil MetaG P. deltoides SBSDD3 | ecosystem: Environmental > Terrestrial > Soil > Tree plantation... | reverse complement strand
CGGCGGCGATGTGCCACGCGCGGTCAGGCTCGCGCACCAGCTGCGAGATCTCGGCGCCGTCCTCGTCCACCACATAATGAGCGCTGACGTGTGACGTGGGGCTCACGAGCCAGCTCCAGCAGCTCGTGTAGCCGCTCTCGCACGTGTGCACGATCACGACGTGGATGATCCCAGTCGAATCCGCCGGACGGGAGTTGAAGTTTGATGATGGGCGCTGCACCGGGGGCTGGCGTGGTTGCGGAGGCGGCGGCGGTGGTGGCGGTGGCGGGCAGGGAGGGGCGACCTGAAGGTGCAGCCGCACGTCTGGAGCCAGGGCGCGGTCAATGTCCCGCGTATAAGCGGCCCGTCCTTCCGGGATTTCAATCCCACTGTAACGGGCGACGACCGGCTCCCAGGCTTCCGGACGCGAGCGGTCGATGCCGGCGGCCGTAGCGTCGGCGTCCAGGAGGGCCGCGGCGCTGCGGATGTTGGCGGCAGGCTCTGTCCGAGCAGCCTCCACGCTCACCCGGGCGAGCGCCGCGCCGCGAACGAGCGCCGTTCCCCGCAGGGCCATGATGCCGAACGCGGCAGGCCGGCCCGCGAACTCTTCCTCCCCCCGGACCATTTGCCAGCGCGTTTCAACCCAGCCGATAGCCTTGAGGATCGAGCGTGGCACCCCGAACTCGGTCGCGGCTGCCGTGAACAGGCTGTCGTAGCGGGACGCGAGCGAATCGGCGTTCAGGGTACGACCCATGCGGGCCGCGCTCGCCTGGAGGCAGGGCTGTTGGGGTGGCGGCGCCGGCTTTCGACACGCCGCGACCAGCGTCGCGACAATGACGACGACCTCGATCACGCGACATTTACACACCGGCCAGCTCCCGCAATCGCTCCAGCAGCCGCACCATCGCCCACGTATCCCGCTCGCAATAGTTCAGCAGATCCTTGCGCACGCGTTCGTGCTCGTGCCGCGGGATCCTCCCCGCAACAAAGAGCAGGCGCGCGATCTCCACGCTCGCCAGCCGACCATCGACGATGACCAGGTCATTGTAGGTCAGGTCGGGGACGAGGGGCGTGAGGATCGCCTTCAGGCTGTAACTCCCGTTGAAGCCGGGGTGGTACACACAGTTCCGCATCACCGGATGGAGATCGAGCAGCTTCGCCTCGAGCACCGCCAGCTCGGCGGCCAGATGCGGCACCGACACTTGCATTTCGCGGATGCGGGTCTTCTCGAACGCCGTGTACATCACCACCCGGTCGGCCTTGGCGGTGGCCGCGATCATCGCCTCGACGAGCGGCGGCCGAGCGTCCCGAGGTCCCTCCGCCAGGTGCTCGGCGTGCGTGTATGTGCCGTCGGGTTGCCGCTCGTGGTAGCTGAACTGGGCGGCCGCCTGTTGCCACGGGGCCATTCCCGGCCAGACAGGCACCGCGCGCTGGATGGTCTCGAAGTCGAGAAAGCCCAGCCGCTGCGCCGAGATGAAGGGCTCGAGCTCTGTCGCCAGTGTGGGCTCGACGATGAGGCGATTCTCGGCCATGGCCTTGAGCTGGCGCTTCTGCGAGAAGTTGAGCCTCTCATTCGGCGGCAGGTCGCGGATCCAGTGGATCCCACGCTCGAAATAGGCGGCGGACCGTTTGGGACCTACCCCGCACAGGTTGACGATGTGGTCGGGTGAATCAGGCCAGCAGCGACTCATGAAAGGACATTCGCGCGGCTCGAAACAGTGCTCGCCGATCGGTATGTCGGGGAGCCGGCCCGCGAGCATCTCTTCCTGCCGGGCCAGCTCGTCGGGCACGTTGGGGAGATACGCGGCCACTGCTTCGGTCACATTGGTCCGCGCGAAGAGGTCTCCCTCGTCCGGATGCCGGAACTCCTTATTGAGATGCATCACCTCGGCACTGTTGATCTGCACGCCGCACGCGGCCGCGATGTAGGCCTGCACGGCGACGTCCGGGATGTGCTCTTCTTTCTGGGAATTCGAGGCTTTGACCTCGATCAGGTGGTTCCCTGCCCCACGTTTCTCGAGCACGTCGACCGCGGCGTAGGTGTCGCCGGCGATGAAGGTCGCCTCGAACACGGCGGGAGCGTCGGACGCCAGGGCCGCTTCGGTCGCGGCGACCCGCTCACGGCGGGCGGTGTGTGGCAGGTCGATGAGCACGCCGCCCGGGTAACGGGTGCGGGCGAGCTCTCCTACCTGGCGGCCCTGGTTGAACAGGTCCTGGAGAACTTTGTCGGGTTGGAGCTCTTTGGCACCCGGCTCGTGGACAGTCCACCAGAGGAGCTTGTGACATTGGCAGCCGGTGACGAAGCGGGACTTGGACAGCATGCGATTGGGAATCTATCAGCTATCAGCCGTCAGCTATCAGCTATCAGCCACATCCTGCGTATGTTTGGTGGACCCGAACACGAGCCCGAACCCGAAATGTTTCGATTGCCGTTACGCTCCGCAGCCTTCGGCCTGACCATACTCGCCGGCGCTTGCGCCTCGCATCGCGTCCTCGTCCCGCCCCAGCTCGACCTGGTTCCTTACGGCAGCGTGGGTCTGGTCAGGTTCAGCTTCGAGGGTGCCAGAGGAGGGCTGGGCGAGCTGGTCACGCAACGCTTCGAGGAGTACATGCTGGCGGCACAGCGCGGCATCGAAGTGCAGCGGTTCTCGCCCTCCGACTCGTCTGCCGCGCTGGGCGGCGCGCGCGGAGTGCCCGTGGTATTCCTGGGACATCTCAGGGTGTCCAACGTGAAGCCGAGCGGCGGACTGGTGGGATTGGCGACGGGGCACGTGGAGGGGACGGTCACGGCGGAGCTGTCGGTGGAGCTGCGTTCCACCAAGACCGGCGGGATACTGTGGCGCTCCAGCGCGTCGCGCACCGAGAAAGTGGGACAGTTGACGCTCGCGGGAGGGGTGCCCGAGTTCTCGGCGCGCGATCCCGATGAGGCATACGGACACCTGGTCAATCGTCTGGTCTATGCCGTGACCTGGGACCTTCGCTCGACCTGGGTAAAGCAGTAGGGTAAGACCATTGCATCGATGACCTTGGACTTCGAGCACCTCACCGAGGCGCTGGCCGAACGCTACCGACTGGAGCGCACACTGGGTGAAGGCGGGATGGCCACCGTCCATCTCGCTCAGGATCTGAAGCACCACCGCAGAGTGGCGATCAAAGTAGTCCGACCCGAGTTCGCCACCGGGCTCGGCACCGAGCGTTTCATGCGCGAGATCGAGATCGCGGCCTCGCTCAACCACCCACACATCCTCTCGCTCTACGACTCCGGGGAAGCCGGCGGCGTGCTCTACTACGTGATGCCCTACGTCGAGGGGCATTCGCTGCGCATCCGCCTGTTGCGCGACCGGCAACTGCCGCTCGAGGAGGCGCTGCAGATCACCCGCGAGGTGGCCGACGCGCTGGAGTACGCGCACCAGCACAAGATTATCCATCGCGACATCAAGCCGGAAAACATCCTGCTGCAGGCGGGACATGCGGTGGTGGCGGACTTCGGGATTGCGCGGCTGATCGCTGCCGCCGAGGAGAAGGAGAAGGGAGCAAAGCGGTCGGCGCTGACACAACCCGGAGAGCAAATCGGGACGCCAGACTACATGAGCCCCGAGCAGGCCCTGGGAGAAATGGAGCTGGACGGGCGGTGCGATCAATACGCGCTGGCCTGCGTGCTCTACGAAATGCTGGCGGGGCAGCCGCCGTTCAGCGGGACGACGGTCGAAAGCGTGCTGCTGCGGCATCTGACGGTCGAACCGCCGCCCATCACGGATCTCGCACCCGCGGTGCCGAAAGCGGTGGCTGCGGCGGTGGCCCGCGCCCTGGCCAAGTCGCCGGAGGACCGGTTCGGCGGGATGGCCGCGTTCGTCGAAGCGTTGGCCGCGCCCGAGGCCCCGGCGAGCGCACCGCCACCCGCCCAGCTCACCTCCTTCATCGGGCGTGAGCGCGAGGCGGCAGCGGTCCAGGAGCTGCTCCAGGGCACGCGACTCCTGACCCTCACCGGCGTCGGCGGCAGCGGCAAGACCCGCCTCGCCCTGGAGGTGTCGACCCGCCTCGCGGCGCAGTATCGCGACGGGGTCGTGTGGGTGGAGCTCGCCCCCCTGGCGAATCCCGAGCTCGTCCCGCATCAGGTTGCCGATGCGTTGGGCGTGCGCCGCGACGGCATCCGCTCGGCGGGAGACGCCCTGGTCGAAGCGCTACGCGACCGGGACACGCTGCTGGTGCTGGACAACTGCGAGCATGTAGTCGAGACGTGCGCCCGCCTGGCGGAGGCGTTGTTACGGGGCTGCCCGCGACTCCGCATCCTGGCCACGAGCCGGGAGGCGCTGGGGATCGGCGGCGAGCGCACCTGGCCTATGCCACCGCTGGTCCTTCCCCCCGCGGAGACCGGCGAGCCCATTACCCGCGCGGTGGCCTCCCAGAGCGAGGCGATCCGTCTGTTCGTCGAGCGAACCCAGGCGGTGCGGCCGTCGTTCGAGCTGCGGGACGACAACGCCGCGGCGATCGCGCGCATCTGCCGGCAGCTCGACGGGCTCCCGCTGGCCATCGAGCTGGCCGCGGCGCGCGCCCGCGTCCTCGATCCCGAGCAGATCGCCAAACGGCTCGACGACGTGTTCGGTTTGCTCTCCTCGAGCAGCCGCACAACGCCGCAGCGCCATCGCACATTGCGTAGCACCATCGAGTGGAGCCACGACCTGCTCACCGAGCCGGAGCGGATCCTGTTCCGGCGATTGGCGGTGTTCGCGGGCGGGTTCACGATCGAGGCGGCGGAGGCCGTTGCGGGGGGCGGGCTGCCGGACGTGCTGGACCTGCTGAGCGGTCTCATCGACAAGTCCCTCATCTCGCTCGATACCGAAGCGGTCGAGACGCGGTATCGCATGCTGGAGACGATGCGCCAGTTCGCCCGAGAGCGCCTGGACGAAGCGGGTGAGGCGGCGGAGCTGGGGCGGCGCCATGCGCAGTTCTTTCTTGCGCGCGCGGAGACCGCGGAGCCGTTCCTCTCGAACCAGACCGAGGGGTGGCAGGAGCGGCTCACCGAGGACCTCGGCAACCTGCGCGCTGCAGCCGATTGGTTCGAGCAGGATCCCAAGGCGATCGAAGCGGCGCTCCGGTTGGCCGCCGCGTTGCACTGGTTCTGGTTCGGGTTGGGGCATTACCGGGAAGCGCGGCGGCGTCTCGAGTCGGCTCTCAATCGGAGCGAGTCGGTGCGAACCCGGCCGCGGGGACGGGCGCTCTCTTCATTCGCGACGTTTCTGGCCCTCCAGGGCGAGGCGGCGGTGGCAGTTCGACCGGTAGCCCTGGAAAGCGTGGAGATCTTGCGTGAGACGGCCGGCGCCTCGGTCGATCTCGTGTGCGCGCTCGTGGGGTTGGGGCAGGCCTGTCTGCTCGAGGGCGACATAGAGGGCGCGGCCCGTGTTCTGGAGGAGGCCCTCGCAATGGCGCGGACCGTGCGGCCGCGTTACTGGATCACCTATGCGCTGTATTGGCACGGTCGCGTCGCACAGGCCCGTGGCGACCTCGTGGCGGCGCGGGCCGCGTTCGACGAAGGCGTCACGCTCGGACTCGAGGACGGTTACAACCAGCCCATCGCGCACCTGGCCACGATGCGGGGCCGGCTGGCCCTCGCCGAAGGGGACTCAGGCGCCGCGCTGAGCTGGTTCGCCGTCGCGCTCCCGGCGCTGTCGCGCATGAAGAACCACTGGTCCTCGATCGTACTGGCGGAAGACCTTGCACGCGTCGCCGCCGAACGCGGCGACCCGGAGCGCGCGGCACGCCTGCTCGGTTCCGTGGCCAGGCTGCGAGAGGAGGCCGGAGCGGCCCCGCTGCCGCTCGAGCGCGAGGCGTTGGATCGCCTCGCTGAAACGGTGCGTGCCGCCCTCGGCCCGGCGACGTTCGTAACGGCGTTTCAGGCGGGACAGGCGCTGAGCATCGGCCAGGCGCTCGAGCTCGCCACGATCATGGTAGGGGAGGCAGCTCGCGAGGAAGCAGTACAGGGAGCCCGCCCGGCCGGCGTCCCAATGTTGCGAGTCAACGCCCTGGGAGCCCTGCGCGGCGCTCGCAAGAAACGGCGGGCGTAACGCTTCTACTTCTCGCCGTGCACCTGAGAGAAGAAGGTCGGCAGATCGATACCAAGCGGCTCGAAGCCAGAGCCCGGCTGCCAAGTGAGTGAGCCCGTCAGCACTTCAGGGCGGTCATCGCCCGGGCGCCAGCGCTCGACGAGCCGGGCATCGACGTCTACGATCCAGTACTCGGGGACGCCGGTGCGCTGAAACAGGCGGCGTTTGACCGTGCGGTCGGCGCGCGCAGTGGACGGCGAGAGGACCTCCACGGCGAGCAGCAGGTGGCTGAAATCGGCCCAACTGGACGGCCTGCGTCCTTCGGGCAGCGAGCCCACGAATACGTCGGGCTGGACCAAGGCTCCCGCTTCCGGCTCGATGTCCGCAGGTGACATCAAAGTGTGCCCCGCCCCGGTCTGCTCGGTGTAGTTCCTCAACAATATGAAGAGGCGCCCGACAGCTTCCTGATGCGGGAAACTTGGCGCCGGCGTCACGAGCAGCTCGCCCGCGACCACCTCGTAACGGCGGCCGTCGTCGGGGAGGGCGCGCACTTCGTCCGGCGTCCATGCGTGAATAATCTGCGGCATACCCATAGTCTGCTCGGCGAGGCGGGGTGTTTGCAAGGGGGCACGCTCCATGATGGGTGGAGCGCCGTGAGAGGCCGGCATCAATCCATCGCGACGATGACCTCTTTCACGCGGTTGAGGATGGTAGCGAGGCAGCATTCAGAATAGGGGAAAAGCTGAATTCGTCACTCCCGCCGAGCCGTCCGCTAAGACTCTTGTAATCCCGCTTTCACTTACTCTCGCCAACGTCCGTGTGTCGCTTGCAGACCGTCGCACGTCTCTAAGGGAAACCGATCCTGGCGATCACTCTTTCGCGGGACTCCTCCATGACTACACACGCTCGTCTCATGATGCTCGCCGCGCTGATGCTTCCAGGAACGGCCGGGTGGGCCCAAGGGGGACGTGCCACGCGAGCCCTCCCCTCTTTCCGATCCGAACGAGCGCTGTCCGAGTATCTGCACCAAGTGGCCACTCAACAGAGCGAGCAACTTTCGGTTGTCGCCAATTGTTCGAGCAACATGCGCACGGCCCGGTACGAACGAGTCACGCGTGGGCCCGCGGTCATCGTGGGGAGGGTAACGAATCCATCGGGCGAGGCCATTGCCAACGCATCTGTGGAGATCAACTCCCTCGCGGTTACTACCGCGACCTCGAAGGAGGGGCGGTATCGGCTCCGCATCCCAGCGGACAGCCTGCCAGCAGCCCGCCGCCTTATGATGAAAGTACGGATGATCGGCTACGGGCAGGTGGCGCACTCGCTCGAGATGGGCCCGAGAGACTCCCTGGAGTTCGATGTCTCCCTCTGCCCAGCCAGTACTCAGCTCGCAGGGGTCGCAGTCAGCGGAACAATCACCATTGATGGCGGGGCTCTCTACCGGGCCGGGGGCGAGGCGATCACCAACACGCAGCACGCAGGTGTCGACGAGGGAGGGATCGTGAAGCTGCACGGCGATCACCTGGTCATCCTGCGCCGCGGCCGGCTATTCACCGGCGCGATCGGTGTGGACGATCTGAAGCCGATCGCAACGGTCGACGCGTTCGGACCCGGCATCGATCCGCAGTACGCCTGGTATTACGAGCTGCTCGTGTCCGGCGATCGCGTGGTGGTCATCGGATACAGTTACGAGCGCGGTGGCACGGAGTTGGGCGTGTTTGACATCGATGCAGCGGGCGGCCTGCGGCATCGCGGCACCTACCAGCTGCGTTCCAATGACTACTACTCAGCGCGCAACTATGCGTCCCGTCTGATCGGCCACCGGCTCGTGTATTACACGCCGTTGTACCTCCCCTATGGACTGGACGAGCCGCTGTCGGTGCTGCCCTCGATGCGGCGCTGGATCCCCCGGGCGGGAGTGGATAGTGGACGCTTCGAGCGGATCGTCACACCACAGCGCGTTTACCACCCCGCGGGATGGAGCGCTTCAGGCGGGGCCGGGGTCGCGCTGCATACCGTCACAGTGTGCGACCTGGCGGCGGCGGAGCTGTCCTGCGAGGCCACGGTCGTGATTGGACCCGCAGGACGAGTCTTCTACGTCGCGCCCGAGGCGGTCTACGTGTGGATGAGTGACTGGACTCGCTACCCTCGCCACGTCGGGACGGCGATCCTGTGCCGCATGCCGCTCGACGGCTCGGCGCCGAGCGCCGTTGGCGCCACCGGCAGCCCGGTGGACCAATTCTCCTTCCTCGAGAGCGAGGACGGCCACGTCAACGTGCTGGTACGGTCCGACGCGTGGGGAGACGCAATGTGGGCCCCCGAGTGGGCGGCCGGGAACGCGTCCCTGCTGCGCTTGCCGCTGGCCACCTTCGGCGACGGCAGCCAGGCGGCAACGGCGAATATGTATCGTCGCCTTCCGACCGAAACCGGCGGCACCTTCCACAACCGGTTCGTGGGTGACTTTCTCCTCTACGGCAACGGCAGCGGCTGGGGGTGGCCAGCAGCGGACGGCTCGATCCTCTATGTCGTTCCTTGGAAGGGTGGCGGGGTCACGCGGCTAGTCCTACCGCACGGCACAGACCGGATCGAACCGATGGGTCAGGACGCCGTGATCGTGGGCGCCGATAAGCGGGACCTGCACTTCACGGGCATCCGGCTCGCCGGCACGCCGGAAGTGGCACAGCGTTACACGCTGCGGCAGGCGTCTCAGGGCGAGCTACGCAGCCATGGGTTTTTCTACAAGCCCGACGGCGACCACAGTGGCGTGTTGGGTCTTCCGGTGCGCGGCCCCGGACGGCCCGGCTACGAGCACTTGTTCGACGGATCAGCCTCGATTCTGTTTCTCCGCAACCACAATTGGCGCTTCGATCCGCTCGGCACACTCGAGGCCGATGTGGAGGGGACGAAGGACGACGCCTGCAAGGCATCGTGCGTCGATTGGTACGGCAATGCACGCCCCCTCTTTATCCGCGGCCGCATCTTCGCGCTGCTGGGCTATGAGCTTGTGGAGGGCAGTGTTCAGCAAGGGAAAATCGTAGCCGTGCGCCGCGCCAGCTTCGCACCGCCCGCAGTGAGGGCGGCGAGGCACTGAGCCAAGCTTTTGGCCCTCACGTGTGCGACTGTAGATCCGTTCTCCCGTCCACCGTGCCCTCCTGCACGATGCCCATGCCGGGGCAGTACACCTTGAATTGGACGTCTCCCTCGCTGAGCGTCTCCTGAACCTTCACACAGTTGTGGTACGTCCCCGCAGGGACGGTCACGCTGTCGCTGACAGAGATGACCTCATCGTCCTCACGCGTGATGCGCGGGACGTCCTCGCTGCGATACCGCTGACCGATCTTCGGCGCGGCCGGAAACATGATGCCGAGCTTGTCGGTATGGACTCCATACAGCCACGAGCCCTCGTGGTTGGCTACGCGACCGTTGCGGTAGTTGTTCACGTCCTCGCCGAAGTAGTAGACGTCGCCGGCGTCGGATTGTCCGTAGTAGTCGAGGGCGACCTCCTCCAGCCGACCACCCAGGAACACACTGTCAGTCATGATGATGGTCTGCACCGCCTTGCCATCGACGGTGAAGCGCCGCGTTCCCGGCAGGCGGGTCCGCACCACGCGCTCGGGCTTGCCACCTTCCGTGCCCGTCAGCACGTCCTGTTTTACGGTGGCGTAAGGGAGGTAGGGATTGGTGACGGCGGTCGGGTTGCTGAACACCGCCGGAGGATTGTAGTTCGGCGGTGGCGGCGTCTGACCGCTGGCATTCGCGACCAGCGCCGCTATCAAGGGAAGCACCTGCCAAGTCCACCGTATGGGTGACATTCGCGACCTCCGAGTCTGCTGGACCAACTACTCAGGAAGATGCCACAAAGGTAGTCAGGGATGATCAGCAACTAATCCGGGCTCTAGTCCGTCCTATTTGGGGATCCCCCCGTCCCCCAACCGGGAGCGCCAATGCAGCACGTAACGCTCGCGTTCCGTAAGCTGTTCAAGACCCCCGTGGTCACCGGCGTCGCTGTCCTTTCATTAGCTCTCGGCATCGGCGCCAACTCGGCCATCTTCTCCCTATTCGACCAGATCCTGCTCCGCCGCCTCCCCGTCCCCGAACCAGGTCAGCTCGTCAATCTCGAGGCCCCGGGTCCCAAGCCGGGCGGCCTGTCGTGCGGTCAGGCGGGTGAGTGCGAGGTCGTCTTCAGCTATCCCATGTACCGCGACCTGGAGCGG
>Ga0075419_10003364_pt1 | contig 10246 bp, 11 predicted proteins | sample SoiMetdeltSBSDD3_FD_76900 | JGI IMG/M metagenome (GOLD analysis project Ga0075419, IMG submission 76900) | Bulk soil microbial communities from a Populus tree surrounding site in Tennessee, USA - Soil MetaG P. deltoides SBSDD3 | ecosystem: Environmental > Terrestrial > Soil > Tree plantation... | reverse complement strand
TTGCGCTCGATGACGACGTTGGAGCCGAGCGTGGTGCCGTGTACCGCCTGCGTCACGTCGCTCCAGGGCACGCCGGTCTGCGCCAGGAGCGTATCGAGGCCGGCCAGGCACGCCTGAGACGGATCGGGATACGTCGTGAGCCGCTTGCCGGTGGCGAGCTCGCCGGAGGGCGACTGCAGCACGAAGTCGGTGAACGTGCCCCCGACGTCGAACCCGATGCGATAGGGCACCGTCAGTTCCGGCGCTCCGCGCGCGAGAGGACGATGCGGTACGGATAGCGCCGCCCGGTCTGCCACGAGATCGTGTGCTCCACGGGCTCGCCGCTCAGCGCGAAGTACGTCCGTTCGAAGAAGAGCAGCGGCGAGCGCGCACGGATCTGCAGCTGCTCGGCCACCTGGCGCGGCGCGAGCGCGGCGTCGACGACTTGCTCCATCAGCTTGATCGGAATGCCGAGCAGCCGCTCGATCGCGCCGATCATCGACGTCTTGGACAGGTCCTCGTCCGAGAGCGCGGTGCCGATGGTCAGCGGCATGTAGGCGGTCACGTGCTGGAACGGCCCGGCCTCGGAGTGGCGCACGCCCACGATGCAGTACGCCGAGGAGCGTGGCGGTAGCCGGAGTGCCTGGGCGATGTTGGCCGGCAGCAGCACGACCTCGCGCGACACGAACTTGAACCAGGTCTCGTCGCCCAGCGCCATCATGTCGCCCACCGAGCCGATGACTCGCAGCTTCCGGTCCCCGCCGGCGGCGGGGGTGGCGAACGTCCCGCGGCCCGCGTGGCGGTAGAGGCGGCCCTCTTGCACCAGGACGTCGAGCGCCTGGCGGATGGTCGGACGGCTCACCTTGAAGCGGGCGCAAAGCGCGTGCTCGGAGGCGATCCGCTCGCCCTCGTCACGCAGCTCGTGGCGAATCGTGTCGGCGATCTGCAAATAGCGCGGAATACCGGGGCGGTAATTCAAAGGGAGCGACCTCCTGCTGTCAAGATGTCTAGACACGTACCACTGCCGGGCCGGCTAGGTCAAATCACGCGTTCCCGCGGCGGAATTACCCGGCCGAGAAGCGGCGGGCATTGCCCATATGGGGCCAGGCAGCCGCCTGGACGTTGGCCAGCATCTGGCGGAAGTGATTGCGATCGTGGTGGACCCACTCGTGGAGAAGGTCGCTCACCCGAAGGTGGCCGACCTTCGGATGTTGTCCCCCGCGGCCGAGATCGCTGGCGCGCAGTCCGGCCACGAGGGTGACGCTGTCCCGCCGGAGCGCGTCGAACTCGGCGATCAGGCTCGCGGCCGAGCGCTCGCAATCGCGCCGGGCCCGCGCGACCTCCACCTGGTTCCAGTTCTCCAGCGCGGGCTCGTTGCCCGCCAGGATTATGCGGATCCGGCCTGCAAAGCCGCGGCGCTCGCTCTCGATGATGTGGCCCAGCACTTCCTTGGCGCACCACTCGCCGGCCGCCGGATGCCAGCCGAGAACGTCGTCGGGAAGTGCGGCGAGCTCGGCGCGGATGGAGGCTCCGGCGCTGTCCAGGAGCCGCGCGACCTCGGCCGGCGTCAGCGCCCGCGCGTCCGCCGTCATCGGCCGGCCGCGCGCGCGAGCTCGCGCGCGATCACGATCCGCTGAATCTGGTTCGTGCCCTCGTAGATCTGCGTGATCTTGGCGTCGCGCATGAATCGCTCCACGGGGTATTCGCGGGTGTAGCCGTAGCCGCCGAAGATCTGCACCGCGTCGGTCGCGACCTTCATGGCCGTGTCGGCCGCGAAGCACTTGGCCATCGACGATTCGAGGGCGGTCGCCGCCGCTCCGCGGTCGACCAGCGTCGCGGCGTGATGGACGAGGAGCCGGGCGGCGTGCACGGCGATCGCCATGTCGGCCAGCATGAACTGGACGCCCTGGAACGCGCCGATCGGCTGGCCGAACTGCTGGCGCTCCTTGGCGTAGCCCACCGCGGCATCGAGCGCGGCCTGGCCGATGCCCACCGCCTCGGCGCCCACCGCGGGGCGCGAGCCGTCGAGAACGCGGAGCGCGATCTTGTAGCCCTCACCCTCCTCGCCCAGGCGATTCTCGACCGGCACCTCGCAGTCGGACAGATGCAACGCGGCCGTCGGCGAGCCGCGGATGCCGAGCTTGCGCTCGAGCTTGCCGACCGCGAAGCCCGGGAACGTCGGCTCCACGAGAAACGCCGTCACGCCACCCTTGCCGCGCCCCTTATCGACAGTCGCGAAGAGCGTGATGACCGACGCTTTGCTGCCGTTGGTCACCCAGAGCTTGACGCCGTTGAGCACGTACCGATCGCCCTTGCGCACCGCGCGCGTCGAGATGGAGGCCGCGTCGGAGCCGGCGCCGGGCTCCGAGAGCGAGAAGGCCGCGGTGATCTCGCCCGAAGCCAGGCGCGGCAGGTAGCGGCGCTTCTGGGCCTCGCTGCCCGCCGCGACGATCGGCCAGCCGCCGGCGTACTGCACGAGATAGATGGTCGCGGAGGACGCGCACGCCCACGCGATCTCCTCGACCGCGAGGCAGAAGGCCAGCGTGCCCATATCGGCCCCGCCGTACGCTTCCGGAATGTAGAGGCCCATCAGCCCCTGGTCGCCCAGGAGCTTGAGCGACTCGTCGGGGTAGGCTTCGGCCTCGTCGACGTGCGCGGCCAACGGCGCGATCCGCTCGCGCGCGATCGCGCGAACCAGGTCGCGCATCTCGCGCTGCTCCGCTGTCAGATAGAAATCGTCTCGCGCCATCGCGATGAGCCCGCGTTTAGTCTACACGCTCCGCCTACACGCCCAGCGGGGCGAGCCCCGCCGCTGACAATTCTCGTCACGCTGGTCAACGATTTTTTGTAGCGAGAAAATCCGGATACTGCGTCGACGTGCCGCAAGTGCGCGAGATTTCGGCAAGCCGCCACCTGGCATCGCGGCTGCACCTGGGTGGCGCCATGCAGACGAGCGAGAAGGTCGTGGTGGTGATGCCGGCCTACAACGCGGGGCGTACGCTCCGTCTCACATACGAGGAGCTGCCGAAAGACACGGTGAGCCTCGTGATCCTGGTGGACGACGGGTCCACCGATGGAACGCTCGAGGTCGCGCGGCAGCTCGGCCTCGAGATCTTCGTGCACAACCGGAACTACGGCTACGGCGCCAACCAGAAGACGTGCTACGCAGAGGCGCTGCGCGCGGGGGCGGACATCGTGGTGATGGTCCATCCCGACTATCAATACGATCCGCGTCTGGTTCCGCAGATCATCGATCCGATCGTCCGTGGGGAGGCCGACGTCGTGTTCGGCTCGCGGCTGAAGAGCGGTTCGGCGCTGGCCCAGGGGATGCCCTGGTGGAAGTACTTCTCGAACCGCTTCCTCACGAGCCTCGAGAACAGGATGTTCGACCTGAGGCTGTCGGAGTACCACACGGGCTACCGGGCCTTCCGCCGCGAAGTGCTGGAGAACGTCAACGTGGCGCTGAACTCGGACGGCTTCATCTTCGACCAGGAGATCGTCGCGCAGGTCGTCGCGTCGGGCTACCGCATCGCCGAGATCGCGGTGCCGACGCGGTACTTCCCGGAGGCGTCCTCCGCGAGCTTGAAGGACTCGACGGTCTACGGTCTGCGCATCCTCTCGCTGCTCGCGCGCTACGGTCTGCACCGTCAAGGCGTGTGGCACTCGCGCGCGTTCGACAGCCTGCGCGCCCGGTACGCGCGCCTGGCGCCGGCCACCTCGACGCCGGCGCGCCGGCCCGTCGCCGAGCCCCGGACTGCTCCGGCGCTCGGTCGCTGAGCGAGCGTCCCGCTCTTATCCCGCTTCGCATCTCGCGCGCCGCGCGCCGGCGCGCTTGACGATTCCCGCGCTTCTGCCCGATCATTGCGCGTCCCTCGGCTCCGGCTCTCCAAAGGAGGCGCGCAATGGCGATGGTGAACACGAAGAGGCGCATCGTCACGGCTCTCACCACCCTGATCGTCATCGGCTCGGCCGCGGTCTACGTGCTCGCGCAGCCGGCGGGCGACTCGAAGAAGAGCCCGACGCTCGTCATGGGCAAGCGCCACACGCTGGCGGCCACGCTCGAGACGGTGCAGTGGGGATGGCTCGACCCGAAGGAGCCGCCGAAGCTCACCGTCGACTCGGGGGACATCGTCGCGGTCGAGACGATGATGCACTCACACGACAAGGTCCGGCCCGGAATCACGATGGACGAGATCGTCGCGCTGCGCCGCGCGAACCCGGGCGGCGGGCCGCACTCGATGACGGGCCCGATCTACGTCAACACCGCCGAGCCCGGTGACGTGATGGAGATCCGCATCGTCAAGATCGTCCCGAAGGCGTTCGGCATCAACTTCAACCTGCCCGGCAAGGACTTCCCGACGATCGGCGCCCTGGCCCCGGAGATGCCCGACGGGTTCATAAAGTTCTTCACGCTCGATCTCAAGAAGCGCCAGGCGGAGTTCAAGCCCGGCATCACGCTCGACCTCAGACCATTCCCCGGCACGCTGGCGGTGGGCATCGATCCCAACGATCCGTCGCCGCGCAAGGGCGGCGCGACCGACCCGATGGCGCCGGTCTCGACGCTGCGGCCGTGGAAGAACGGCTCGAACATGGACATCAACGAGCTCCAGGAAGGCGCGACGATCTTCATTCCCATCTTCCTGAAGGGCGGGCTCGTGTGGACCGGCGACTCGCACTGCCGGCAGGGCAACGGCGAGGTCAACCTCACCGCGCTCGAGTGCTCCTATAAAGAGATCGCGATGCAGCTCATCGTCCGCAAGGACATGAAGCTGGAATGGCCGCGCGTGGAGACGAAGACCCACTGGATCGCCATGGGATTCGACGAGGACCTCAACAAGGCGATGGTCAACGCGGTCCGTGAGGCCGTCGATTTTCTGGAGCAGCAGAAGGTCGTGCCGATGAGCCGCTACGAGGCGTATTCCCTGGCCTCGATGGCGGCCGACTGCCGTGTCACGCAAGTGGTGGACGTCCGCAAGGGCGTTCACTGCATGATTCCGAAGTCGATCTTCGCCAAGAAGTCGTAGTTGCTCCGGGCGCTCGCCCTCGTCCTGGCCACCGCCGCGTCCGCGTGGGGCGCGGCGGCGCCGGACGTGATCGCCGTGGTGACGACGTCGACCGATCTCAAGGCGCTCGTCGCCGCGGTGGGCGCTGGGCGCGTCGCGGTCGAGAGCCTGGCTCCGCCCCTTCACGATCCTCACGCGGTCGAGATCACGCCCGGTCAGCTGGCCAGGCTCAGGTCGGCGGCCTTGCTGGTGCGGATCGGTCTCGATCACGAGCCGTGGCTCGGGCGCGTTCGCGCCGCCGTGAACGATCCTCGCTTCGCGCCCGGCGGTCCAAACGACCTCGACCTGTCGCGTGGAATCGACGTGCTCCAGTCGGAGTCGCCTCGCGTCCGCAGTGAGCGCGGCGTCCACGTCCACGGGTTCGGCAATCCCCACTACTGGCTCGACCCGATGAACGCTCGCCCGATGACCCAGGCGATCGTGGACGCGCTCGCCCGCCTGGCCCCCGGCGAGCGGGAGACCTTTGCGCGAAACCAGGCGCGCCTGCTGGCTGGGCTCGACGCCGACCTGGCGCGATGGATTGTAGCCCTCGCACCCGCCCGCGGCGCGCGCGTCGTGGCCTATCACGACACCTGGCCCTACTTCGCGCGCCGCTTCGGCCTTGTCGTCGTCGCGACCATCGAGCCGGCGCCCGGCGTGCCGCCGTCGGCGGCGTCGCTCGCCGAACTGACCGCGCGCATGAAGGAGGCCGGCGTCAAGCTCGTCATCGCCGAGCCGTCGTCCAACGCGTCGATCGCCGGCCAGGTGGCCGCGCGAAGCGGCGCGCGTCTGGTGACGCTCGTGCCGTCCGTGGGCGGCGACCCGGAGGCGCGCGACTACCCTGGCCTGTTCGAGGTCAACGTGCGCCGCCTCGCCCGGGCGCTGGCCGGCGCTCCGTGAGAACCGCCGGATGATGGAGCTGCTCTGGGCTCCGCTGCTGGCCTGCCTGGTCCTGACGGCGATTCACGTTTATCTCGGGCTCCACGTGCTCGCGCGCGGCGTGATCTTCGTCGACCTGGCGCTCGCCCAGGTCGCTGCGCTCGGCGTAACCGTCGCGTTTCTCGCCGGCCACCCGATCCAGAGTGAAGCCGCCTACGGCTACGCGCTCGCCTTCACGCTCGGTGGCGCCGCGCTCTTCGCCGGAAGCCGGGCGCGGCGCGCGCCCGTGCCCCAGGAGGCGATCATCGGAATCGTCTACGCGGTGTCGGCCGCGGCGGCGGTGCTCGCCGTCGACCAGGCACCTCAGGGCGGTGAGCACATCAAGCAGATCCTGGTGGGCAGCATCCTCACCGTCACGCCGGCCGAAGTCGGCACGCTGGCTCTCCTCTACGCGTCGATCGGCGCGCTCCACTGGCTCGTCCGCCGGCCCCTGCTCGACATCTCGTTCGACCCGGACGGCGCCGGCGCGCAGCGCGCGGTACGCCGCTGGGATTTCGTCTTCTATGCGTCGTTCGGCGTGGTCGTGACGAGCTCGGTGCGTCTGGCCGGTGTCCTGCTCGTCTTCGCCTATCTGGTGGTGCCCGCCACCGCCGCGGCGATGCTGGCGCGGTCGGTGCGGGGCCGGCTGGCGCTTGTATGGGCGCTCGGGGCGCTGGTGAGCATCGGCGGGCTCGCGGCGTCGTGGGCCTGGGACTTGCCGACGGGCACCACCGTCGTCGTCGCGTTTGGTGTGGCGCTGGCGGGCATCGGCCTCGGCCTCGCCGCACGCGCGCTCGCGCTGGCGACGCGGCAGCGAGGCCCGGGCGCGCTCCGCGGTGTCGCGATCGCGCTGTGCGCGGCGGCGGCGCTCGCCGGCCTCCTGCTGGTGCTGGCGCCGCGGATCGACCACTGGTGGCTCGACGGGCTCGAGGCGGCCGTGCCCGCCGCCCGCACGCTGTTCCTGGACGCCGACGAACGCGAGACGTACCGGGATAGCCTGGAAGGCGCCGGACGCAGCGCCGCCGAGCTCGCGCGCGTTCGCGCGATGCAGCGTGAGGCGCAGTGGGGCACCCGGCCGATGACGGAGGAGATGCAGGAGCGGGCGCGGCAGTACCTGGCCGGGCGCGCCGAGCTCCTCGCCGGCGACCGGATGGTCATTCAGGCCTTGCGGGCGCAGGCGCGAGAGCGCCAGCGGTGGTGGCTCGGACTGCCGCTACTCGTCGCCGGAGCGGGCGGTGCGCTCGCGCTCTCGCGCCGCGGACGGGCTACGTAGTGGAGTAGCGGTAGAAGCCCTGCTTGGTCTTCCGGCCGAGCTGACCGGCCATGACCATGCGCTTGAGCAGGGGCGGCGGCGCGTAGCGGGGCTCGCGGAACTCCTCGAACATCACCTCGGCGACGTACATGGTGGTGTCGAGCCCCACCAGATCGAGCAGGGTGAACGGTCCCATGGGATAGCCGCAGCCGAGCTTCATCGCGGCGTCGATGTCCTCGAGCGTGGCGAGCCCGCTCTCGTAGACGCGGATCGCGTCGAGCAGGTACGGCACCAGGAGCCGATTCACGATGAACGCGGTCGAGTCCTTCGCCTGCACCGGGGTCTTGCCGACGGCCCGGACCCACTCGAGGGCGGTGGTGACGGACGCGTCGTCCGTCAGGATGGTGCGCACGACCTCGACGAGCTTCATCAGCGGCACCGGGTTGAAGAAGTGCAGGCCGAGCACCTGGCCGGGGCGCTTGGTCGCCGCTGCCATCGCGGTGACGTTACACGAGGAGGTGTTCGACGCCAGAATCGTGGTCGGCGGACAGATCCGGTCGAGCTTCGCAAAGGTCTCGTTCTTCAGCGCCTGATTCTCGGTCATCGCCTCGACGACCAGATCGGACGACTTGAGGTCTTCGAGCCTGGTCGTGCCGGCGATGCGCCCCACCGCGGCGTCCCGGTCGCGCGCCTCTATCTTGCCGCGCTTCACGAGCCCCTCGAGCGTCTCGTGTAGCCGCATGAGCCCGCGCTTGACGAGCTCGTCGTCGGCCTCGACGAAGAGGACCTGGAATCCGGCCTGCGCCGCGACCTGCACGATGCCAGAGCCCATGAGACCGCATCCGACGACCCCGACGTTGGTGATCGGCATGCGGTGAGAGCGGCTACTTCCGGACGACGCGGCCCGGCAGTGGCGGCGGCTCGTAGTGGACGGTGCCCGGCGGACACGGGTTTCTCACGGTGATCACCGTGGAGCCGTACCGCACGCTTCCGTCGGGCTGCACTTGGCCCTCGGAGAGGTCGGATCTCGGACCTGGACCCGGCTCCTTCATGGCCCGGTCGAACGCGGCGTCGCGCGATTCGGTGGTCGACGGCGCGAGCATGTTGAGGAGCAGGGCGGCGTTGATCGGCGCTTTGGCCTCGTCGGCCCGGGCCGCGGCGGCCCACCCGCCGATCAGAGCGAACGCCACCGCGACCGCGGCGATTCTAATCATTGATGGAATCCTATTCATAGGTGATGAGTGCATGGACCGGGTGGTCCTTGAGCTTGTCGCGGCCGCGAAGGAACGCCAGCTCGATCATGAACGCGACGCCCACGACTCGCCCGCCCAGCTGATCGACGAGGCGCAGCGTCGCCGCCATCGTGCCACCGGTGGCCAGCAAGTCGTCCACGACGAGAACGCGCTGCCCGACCTTGATCGCGTCCTCGTGAATCGCAAGCGCGTCGCGGCCGTACTCGAGCTCGTACTCGACCGCGATGGTCTTGCCCGGCAGCTTGCCCAGCTTGCGAACGGGAACGAAGCCCGCCTTCAGCTGATGGGCGAGCGCGCCGCCGAGGATGAAACCGCGCGATTCGACGCCGACGACCACGTCGACCCCCTCCGCCTGATAGTGGCCGGCGAGGCTCTCGACGACGGAGGCAAACGCGGGGCCGTCCTTCAGCAGTGTGGTGATGTCCTTGAAAAGAATGCCCTCGGTGGGGAAGTTCTTGATGTCACGAATCTTCGACTTGAGTGTCGCCACGTCCATCGCCCGATATCTTAACCCTATTGCCGCAATGCGCCAGGGGCCAAAGTGTCCGCGGAGCGGTGGCACGTTGACACCGGCGACCCGAACGCGCACGGGAGCGCGAGACCGCATTCGCCTGCGACGGCCGGGCCAACCCACGGATTTTCGGCCTCGAGATCGACGTGGGAATCGCCGTGGCACCCGACTTGCTCAGCCTCGGGGCAGCGTCCTTTGAGGAGGGCAGCATGTTGCTCCCGGAGCAGGTGCAGCGATTGGTCGAGCTCGCTCTGGCCGAATTCGCCCCAGAGTGGCAGGTGACCGGCCTGTGCTCCGAGCTCAACCTGCACAACCCCGATCACTGGGTCTCCGGGCTGGGGACGTTCGGACTGGTGCTGCGCAATCGCAAGAGCCGGGCCGCGAAGGTGCTCGGCTGGCGAACCGGCGACTTCAGGAGCGCGTCGTATCACCGCGGCATCTCGTATCGCGTGCTCGAAGCGTACGCCGACCGCATCACGGATCCGATCCGCCGCTACTTCGAAGAGATCGGCCTGCTCATCCCCGGCAACGTCACGACCACGCACAGCGTCTGAAGACTCATCGGCTCACGACTCCAGCTGTTCGATCGCCTCGGGTAGCTCCGCCAGCCGCGAGATCGTGAGGTCGGGACGCGGCCCGCGGGCCGCGCCCGAGGAAATCACCTGGATCACCCGCATCCCCGCCCCACGGGCGCCCTGCACGTCCAGGACCGGATCGTCGCCGACGTGCACGGACGTCCCGGGCTCGCCGGCCACCGCGTGCAGCGTGAGATGAAAGATCTCCGGGGCCGGCTTTCGAATCTGCACCTCGTCGGAAAAGGTCGTGTGCCGGAAGTATCCGAGCAGCCGAAACCGCTCGAGCATCCGGCGCAGCGCCGCGCCGGGCGTTCGCATCACGTTCGAGATCAGCGCGAGCGTGTAGCCACCGCCGCTGAGCGACTCCAGGGCCGCCAGCGCGGTGTCGTCGACGGCGGGCGGGACGACGAGAATCGGCCGCGAATAGGCCTCGATCAGCGCGGTCATCAGCGTCGGTGTGATACGTGTGGGCAGGGCGGGATCGACCGCCGCGAGAATCGCGCGGATGTGGTCGTCGACCGGCACGTCACGGTGGGTGGCCCAGATCCGCTCGAGGTAGACTCCCGAATCGTTGTAGGCGCGGTCGAGCGCCGCCGGCGATACCGCCACGCCTGCGCCGCTCAGCAGTGTTTTGATATCCGCGAGACGCTGCTTCTTGTAGCGGTTGTCGGTGGACGGCCGGTCGAACAGCAGCGTGCCCCAGAGGTCGACGGTGA
>Ga0075419_10003361_pt1 | contig 10250 bp, 8 predicted proteins | sample SoiMetdeltSBSDD3_FD_76900 | JGI IMG/M metagenome (GOLD analysis project Ga0075419, IMG submission 76900) | Bulk soil microbial communities from a Populus tree surrounding site in Tennessee, USA - Soil MetaG P. deltoides SBSDD3 | ecosystem: Environmental > Terrestrial > Soil > Tree plantation... | reverse complement strand
GGGCGGTGTCGAAGTTGCCCAGGGTCTTGTCCGGCCCGTTGGTGACGAAGTCGGAGCGCATCTTGTCGATGGCGTAGCTGGCCAGGCCGGGCGTGTAGACCCAGCCGGTGTTGTACTCCTTGACCAGTCGCAGGACGAACTCGTTGGTCTTGTCAGGGTTGTTCAGGAAGTCGACCTGGGCCCGCTGGACGAGCGGGACCAACTTCTTCAGGCAGGGGGCCAGCTTGGCCTTGTCGGCGGTGCGGATCGACAGGGCCTGGGGATAGAACGGGTAGCCGGCGTCGCTCACCAGCGCGTACTTCACCGGCTTGGCCCACTGGCGGACCTCGTGCTCGTAGATGTAGGGCTCGGAGGTGGCGAACCCGGCCTGGGCGGTCTTGCCGTTGGCGGCCACGAAATTGGCCGGCTTGCCGTCATAGGACCCGTCGACCTGGGACTTCTTCAGGACGTTGGTCCCGGTCAGATAGGCCATGTAGGTGTCGCCCTCGAAGTAGAGGACCTTGGCGTCGGTCTTGCCGATGTCGGCGATGGTGTTGAACTGCGGGTAGGTGGCCGGGTCCCACATGATCATGAACGGGCTCTTCTCCATGGGCGCCACCACGGCCTGGGTGGCCTGCTTGTTGGAGAAGCGGATCGCCTCGTCGGTGCTGACCTGGCCGAGGGTGATGCTGGTGTCCTTGTACATCTGGGACGAGACCGGCTCGAAGCCGATCGACGGCCCGCCGGTGCGCACCTCGAGCTGGACCCCGGTGTTCTTGCCCTCCACGACCAGCGGCCCGGTCACCCGCTTGTGCTGGGTGTCGACCTTCGGGTTGGGCCCGAGCATGTGGTAGTAGACCCCGTACTCCGACTCGGGGTCCCAGTCGGTCTGGACCACGATGGTGGCCGGGCAGGTCCCGGCCAGGCTGACGCTCGCGTCCGATGGGGCATTGGCGGCCGGGCTCTGGGAACCTCCTTCGTCCCCCCCGCCGCCGCAGCCGGCGACGGTCAGGGCGAGCACGGCCGAGACGACGATGCCGAGGCGAACGCTGCGCATGGGCCTTCCTCTCCGGACATGTAGGCATAGTCGGGACATTGACCGCCCTAGGTTTCACCAGCGTCGAAGAGCCTGTCAACCACGCAACTACTTCGCCACGCACATGAGCGTCATATGGACCGCAAGCCATACAGCACCCGCTCGAGCAGAGCCAGGTCGGGCCGGTCGCTGCCCTGGGTAGGCCGGTGGATCATCACCATGCCCTCGTCGGCCATGTCACCCACCAGCACCCTGGTGACGCCCAGGGGCAGGTCGAGGCGGGCCGAGATCTCGGCGATTGACAGAATGTCGCGGCACAGGGCGGCGATGGCCCGCTGCTCGACGGTGAGGGTGGGCGTCCGCTCGCCGAGCGACGTGGTGGAAACCAGGGCCTCGATCTCGAGGTCAGTATGGGCCGGCCGAGTCCGCCCGCCGGTCATGGCGTAGGGACGGACCCGCCTGCGGCCGGCTGCTGGCTGGTCTTCGGGTGTGGTCACGCGCTGTGCCTCATCTGGACCCTGGCTCGGCGTGGGTGGCTCATTGGGGAAGGATGGCTTGGAGCTCGGCACGGAGACTTGGGGTGAGGACGTCGCCGGCGCGGGCCACGAGCACGGTCATCTCGTAGGCGACCACGCCGACGTTGCAGTTGGAGGTGGCCAGCACGGCCAGGCAGGAACCGTCGCTGATCGACATCACGAACAGGAAGCCGCGGTCCATCTCGACCACGGTCTGGGTGACCAGCCCGCCCTCGAAGGCGCGGGAGGCGCCCTGGGTCAGGCTGGCCACGCCGGATGCGATGGCGGCCAGCTGGTCGGCCCGCGGCCGGTCCAGCCGCTCGGAGACGGCCACCGGCAACCCGTCGGCCGAGACGACCATCGCGTGGGCCACGCCGGGCGTGGCCTTGGCGAAGTTGGTGACCAGCCAGTTCAGGTTGCGGGCGTCGGCGCTGAGCTGGTTGTCCATCTCCCCCCTCCGCGGCTCCTCAGGGCGCTTCCGGTGGACGCTCGCCCGGGTCCGAGCCCCCGGCGACGTTCCGACCTCGCTCGATACCGGTGCGGTAGCTGGACAGCATGCTGCGGACCTCGTCCGGGGAGCGACCCGAGGCCGGGCTCGGCGCCGGCTCGGCCTCGGCCTGCTGGGTAGAGATCATCCCGGGGGCCAGGTTGGCCCGGGGCACGCGCCGGGGTAGGCCCGCCTGGGTCACCCGCGCCGCCGGGTCGGGGGCCGGCGGCGGCGCGCCCGCCGCGTGCTGGGAGGTTGGCGGCTCGCCAGCTGGCGGGACCGGCGGCGCCTCCCGGCGACGTGCTCGCTCGGCCCGGTACAGCGGCGGCTGCTCGTCGGCGGCGCGAGCCGGCTCGGGCCGGTACGGCGCCGGCTCCTCGGCCGCCGGTGGGACCGGCGGTGGGGCCGGCGGCAGGTTGGTCGGCGGGACCGGGCCCGGTCGGTAGGCCGGCTCCTCGGACGGGGGGACGGACGGCCCGGAGGGCGGCGGTGGCGGCCCCGCGGGCCGGGACATCGGGCGCCCACCGCGCCCGATGCCGTCACCGTCGCCGTCGGGCGTGGGCCCGCGGTGCAGCCGGTGCGGCGGCGGCTCCGGCGGCTCGGCCACGAACCAGTCGGAGCGGGCGGCCTCGAAGATCGGCGTATGGTCCCCGGACGGGGCGGACGGTGCCGGGGCCGGCTCGGCCAGCCGCTCCGGCGGCGGCAACTGGGCCCGGCCCTCGACCACCCCGGCCGCGGCGGCCGGCTCGGCCACCACCACCTGTGGCACCTTCGGCCAGACGAGCAGGCCGTGGGGCAGGAGGGTCAGCGCGGTCACGCCCCCGTACCAGGAGTGGCGCAGCTGCACCTTGATGCCGTGGCGCTGGCCCAGCCGACCCACCACGTACAGCCCCAGCACCCGCGATAGGGCGAAGTCGATCTCCGGCGGGTTGGCCAGCCGCTCGTTGGCCTGGATCAGCTCCTCGTCGCTCATCCCGAGGCCACGGTCCTCGATCTCGATCACGTAGCCGTGCGGGACCGCCTGCCCGGCGATCTGGACCTTGGTGTTGGGAGGGGAGAACGCGGTCGCGTTCTCGACCAGTTCGGCCAGCAGGTGGATGACGTCGACGGCCACGTGCCCGGCGACCTCCAGGTCGGCCAAGGGCAGCAGCTCGACCCGCTGGTACTCCTCCACCTCGGCGGCGGCCGCCCGGACCACGTCGACCATGGTCATCGGCTGCACCCAGTGCCGCCCCGGGTCGGCGCCCGAGAGGACGATCAGGTCCTCGGCGTTGCGGCGCATGCGGGTGGCCAGGTGGTCGAGGCGGAACATGTGCTCGAGGGTCTCGGGGTCGGTCTCGTTGCGCTCCAGGTCGTCGATCAGCTCCAGCTGGCGGTCGATCAGGGTCTGCGAGCGGCGGGCCAGGTTGGTGAACATGTCGCCGATCGAGCGGCGCAGGCCGGCCTGCTCGGTGGCCAGGCGGACAGCGACCTGCTGGATGTCGTCGACCGCCTGGGCGACCTGGCCGATCTCGTCCTTGGAGCGGATGCCGATCGGCTCCACCTGGACGTCCAGGTCGCCGCGTTCGGTCGTCCGCAGCCGCTGGACGGCATCGGGCAGCCGGTGCTGGGCGATATCGATGGCCCCGACGCGCAGCTGCTGCAAGGGTTGCGCCATCGACCTGGCCACCAGCGACAGGGCCAGCAGGGCGATGCCGAGGATGAGGGCGATCAGCAGCGCGTTGCGCAGGGCGTCGCGCTGGGCGGAGGAGCTGAGCTGCCCGCTCTGGTCGACCACGCCCTCCAGCAGCTGCGACTCGACGCTGCGCAGCAGCTCCATGTTGGTCGTAGAGGCGGCCAGCCACTGCTCGGGGTCGATCTCGTCCCCGGACTGGCGGCGGATGGTGTTGGCTTCGATCCGGTCGACCGTGAGCACGGCCTGCCCCTGGACGACGTCGGCGAACAGCCCCCGCTGCTCGTCGTTGGCGTCGGCCTGGAACTCGTCGAAGGCCGCCTGCTGCTGGGCCAGCAGACCCGAGAGGTCCTGGAAGCCGCCGAACTCGAAGTTCTCCTGGAACGCCAGGGCGTACAGGATGCCGCGCACCTGGGAGGTGACCTCCTTGGCCCGCGACAGGTCGTTGAAGGAGCGCACCGACTGGGTGAGGTCCTCGTCACCGCTCGGCTCGGCGATGTCGGCGTTCACGTCCAAGAGCCCGTCGATGATCCGCGAGTACTCGGCCGCGATGGCCCGCGCGGTGAGCGAGGAGGACCGGGCCGACTCGCGCAGCGCCGCCAGGTCGTCCAGCCCCGCCCGCACCGCATCGAACTTGCCCCGCAGGCTGTCGCCGAGGTCGTCATGCAGCGGCTCCTCGGCCTCGCGATAGGCGTCGGCGGCCGCGTTGGCCCGGGACTGCTGCTCGCGCAGCGCCTTGCCGATGTCCTGGTTGCCACTGACGGTGTAGGCGCCGCTGAGGTCGCGCTCGGTCTGCAGCTCGTGCACCAGCGCCGTGACCTGCCGCCCAAGCTCGGCCAGCCGGCGGCCGTCCTCGAAGCCCTGGGCGTTGGCGACCAGGGTCCCGATGCCGAAGCTGGCCAGCCCCAGGAAGGCCACAGCCGGAATGACCAGGACGGCGATCAGCTTCGAGCGGACGCGCCAGTTGCGCAGTCCGATCGACCGACCGGTGTCGCTGGCTGGCGGAGACGTTGTGGACGTTGTGTCCATACGGGGGTTTCACTACCTCTCTCGCGCGAGATGCCGGCTGGCGCCGGATTATACTCAGGCCGGCCTGGCCGCAACCGTCCTTACTTGGGAGACTTGGGAAAGATGACGAGGAAGCGCTTCTTGTCCTGGGTGGCGCTCGCCGCCGTGACCCTGTCGATCGCCGCCTGCACCTCCTCGGAGCCGCAGGCTGGGACCAGCTCGGTGAGCGAGGTCCGTATCGGCGTGCTGGTGCCGAAGTCTGGGGAGAGCGCGGCCGCCGGGGCCGAGGCCCTGCACGGTGCCGAGCTGGCGGCCGGGCTGGTCAACGGCGACGAGCGGCCGGTGCCGCTGGCCGGGGTCGGGTCCGGGGGCCTGGCCGGCCTGGGCGGAGCCAAGCTCTCCATCGTCTCCGCCGACACCCAGAGCAAGCCCGAGGTCGGCGCCGCCGAGGCGGCCCGGCTGGTGGCCGAGAAGCAGGTGGTCGGGCTGGTCGGGGCCTACGACACGGCCGTCACCGAGGTGGCCAGCCAGCGGACCGAGCGGCTGCAGGTCCCCTTCGTGAACGGCGACAGTCCGGCCGGCTACCTCACCGAGCGGGGGCTCGACTGGTTCTTCCGCAGCGGGCCGACCGACCGGATGTTCGGCGAGGCCTTTTTCTCGGCCCTGAGCCAGGCCCCCGGCGGTGCCCACAAGATCGCCCTCGTCTATGCGAACGACCGGCCCAGCAACGTCACCGCCCTGCTGACCAAGGAGCTGGCCGACGAGGGCGGGTTCCAGCGCGTGGGCGAGGCCAACTTCAGCCCCGGCCCCAATGGCGACCCGGTGGCGGCCGTGACCCAGCTGCGCAACCTGGCCGACCAGCCGGACGCGGTGTTCGCGATCGCCTCCACCCCCGGGGACGCCACCAGGCTGGTCAAGGCGTTCGGGCAGGCGCGCTACTCGCCGCCGGGGATCGTCGCCGCCGGCAGCGGCTTCCTGCCCTCGAGCGTGCTCGGCGCCACCGGGTCCGACGGCGAGGGCCTGTTCGCCGGCACCGCCTGGTCGCGGGAGATCGCCGGGCGCAACGCCAGCGCCAAGCCGGTGATGGACCTGTACGAGGAGCGCTTCGACCAGCCGATGAGCGACATCGCGGCTGGGACCTTCACCGCGGTGTTGATGCTGGCCGACGCGATCAACAGCGCCGGCTCGACCGACGCCCAGCGGGTGCGGGCGGCGCTGCTCAACCTCGACATCCCCGCCCGCGAGATGATCATGCCCTGGACCGGTCTCCGCTTCGACGCCTCGCACCAGAACGTGGACGCCAACGGCGTGGTCGAGCAGCGGGTCCAGGGGCTGTTCCGGGTGGTCTTCCCCGACGAGCTCCAGCGGGCCAAGCCGGTCTGGCCGCGCCCGGCCGCGAACGCCTGAAGCCCAGCTCAGGTCGTCCCCTTGTCCGCGTCGACCAGACGCTCATCCAGGTAGGGCAGGGTCGCCCCGAACCGCTCCTGGAGGTGGGCCAGGGAGGTCGTCGGCGGGTACCGAGGCTCCTCGCCCTCGCGCAGGACGGTCGGGATCACCTCGACCGGGGCGTCCCAGTTGGGGTCGTAGAAGAAGGGGATGGACTGGCGCTCGGCCCCCGAGGTGTTGATGACCCGGTGCAGCGTCGGCGGGAACAGGTCGTTGGTCCAGCGGGCCAGCATGTCCCCGACGTTGACCACGAAGGTCCCCCTGACCGGCTTGGCGTCGATCCACTGCCCGGCCGCGTTGCGTACTTGCAATCCGCCCCGATCGTCCTGGGCCAACAGGGCCAGGCAGCCGTAGTCGGAGTGGGCGCCGGCGCCGATGCGGGCCTCGCTGATCTCACCGCCGTCGGCCGCCGCCTGGGGCGGGTAGTGGAGCGGGCTCATGATCACCATGGGCGTGGTGAACCAGTCGTCGAAGTAGTCCTCGGGCAGCTCCAGGGCGACGGCAACGGCGTGGGTCACCTGGCGGGCCAGCCCGTGCACGGCCCCGAAGTACGCCCCCATCGTCTCCCGGAAGCCGGTGACGTCGGTGGGCCACTGGTTGGGGCCGTGGAACGGCAGGCCGCGGCGGACCAGGGGGTGGTCGGGGGCGAGGTCGTTGCCGATCCGGTAGCCCTCCTTGAGGTCGCCCTCCTCCTGCTTGTCCGGGTCGAGGTTCTCCATGCCGATGTCGAACCAGCCCCGATCGCAGTTGGACTTCTCGACGGCCACCTCGGCCTTCTTCTCCCGCGGGAGGGCGAAGAAGCGGCCCGCCTCGGCGAAGGTCCGGTCGATGAGTCCCTGGTCGACCCCGTGGCCGGCCAGGTAGGCGAACCCGACGTTGCGGAAGGCGCCGGCCAGCTCGAGCGCGGCCCGCTTGCGCTGGTCGGGGTCGCCAGTCCGGAACGGCGTGAAGTCGACGATGGGAATCTGCTCGACCGGGATGCGCTCGGCGCGCAGGGACGGTGCGATCTTGGTGGTCATGACGCGACTCCAATGGTCGGGTCCACGAACTCGTTGGTGAACAGGTCCCCCGGCTGTAGCCCGGGCCGTGCCGGCTGGCGCTGACCGATCAGGATCGGTGTGACGATGTCGATCATCCGCTGCACCCGGGCGGTGTCGAAGTTGCCGAGCGTGGCATCGGCGCCGTTGTTGACGAAGTCCTGGCGCATCTTGGTGATGGCGTAGTCGGCCAGACCGGGCGAGTAGGTCCAGAAGGTGTTGTACTGCTTGACCAGCTTGATGATGAAGGCGTTGGTCCGGTCGGGGTTGTTCAAGAAGTCGATCTGGGCGCGCTGGACGATCGGGACCAGTTTCGCCAGGCAGGGGGCAAGCTTCTGCTTGTCGGCGGGGCGGATCGACAGCGACTGGGGGTACATCGGGTAGCCGGTGTCGTTGACCAGGGCGTAGCTCAGAGCCTTGCCCCACTCCTTGAGGTCGTGCTGGTAGATGTAGGGCTCGGAGGTGGCGAACCCGGCCTGGGCGATGGTGCCCTTGGACGCGAGGAACTTGGTCGATGAGCCGTCGTAGCTGTCGTCGACCTGCCCGCGGCGGATGATGCCCGAGCCGATCAGGTACTCCATATAGGTGTCGCCCTTGAAGTAGACCACCTTGGCGTCGGTCTGGCCGATGTCGGCGATGATGTTGAACTGCGGGTGGGTCTGGGGGTCCCACATGATCATGAACGGGCTGATCTCCATGGGTGCGGCCACGGCCAGGGTGGGCTGGGTCGCGGAGAAGCGGATCGCCTCGTCGGTGTTGACCTGGCCGAGGGTGATGCTGCGGTCGGTGTACAGCTGCTCGGACACCAGCTTGAAGTCGGTCGCCGGCCCGCCCGAGCGCACCTCGAGCCGGACCCCGGTGTCCTGGCCCTCGGCGACCAGCGACCCGCTCACCCGCTTGCGGGCGACGTCGACCGTCGGGTTGGGCCCGAGCATGTGGTAGTAGACCCCGTACTCGGTCTCGGGGAACCAGTCGGTCTGGACCACGATGTTGGCCGGGCAGACCCCCCTGAGGTTGAGCCGGTCGTTCCCGGCCGCCGCCCCTCCGGACGCCGATCCGGTCGCCGTCGACGACTTGTTGTCGCCGCCGAGGGAACAGCCGGCCACGGTCAGGGCGGCCGCCAGCAGGACGGTCATGGCGAGGCGAAGTCTGAGCACCTGCGCTCCTCCTAGTCGCTCCTATGTGTCGAGTCCACCGGCGGACTCGTGCCAGGCTCCGACCACTCGGTGGGCCAGGAAGCCGAAGAACCAGAACACCACGATGCCGAGCAGGGACGAGAGGATGATCGCCCCCACCATCTGCTCGGACTGCAACCGGGACTCGTAGCGGTCGATGAGGATGCCGATTCCGGGGTCGCCCTGCTTGAAGAAGAAGTCGGCCACGATGGCCCCGATGACGGCCAGGCCGGCGGCGATCCGCAGGCCGGTGAAGATCGACGGCAGGGCGGTCGGGAACTCGAGCTTCCACAGGCGGGTGAGCCGGTTGGCGCCGTGCAGGGTGAACAGGTCGTGGTGCTCCTGGTTCACCGACTGCAGGCCGAACAAGGTGTTGGCGATGATCGGGAAGATGCAGAACAGCACCACCACCAGGACCCGGCTGAAGTTGCCGAAGCCGAACCAGAAGCCGAACAGGGGCACCATGGCCAGGATGGGGATGGTCTGGGTCAGGACCGCGTAGGGGTAGACTGAGCGTTCGATCCACTTGGCCCGGTTCATGGCCACGGCCAGGGCCAGCCCGAGCACGATCGAGATGGCCAGGCCGATGAAGGCCACCCGGGTGGATAGCCACAACGCGTCCAGCAGCTCCCTGAGGTTGTAGGGGTCGAGGAAGCTGACCCGGATGACGTCGTGGGGGGGCGGGACGAGGAACCGGCGCCGGGGGTCCAGCAGCAGGTAGCTGACCCCGTACCAGACCCCGATGCTGGCCACGAACACCGCCGCCGGCGGGCCCCAGGTGGCCAGCCAGCGCCAGCGGCCGCCGCGGACCACCCGTGAGGTGGCCCCGATCGGCCCCCGGCCCACGGCCTCGTCGGGTCCGGTCAGGTCGGTGTCGACGCTCATCCGCCCTCCCGCAGCCCCGCCGACACCTGGCCGGCCAGGCGGGCGAAGCGCTCGTCGAAGCGGAGCCGGGGCGAGCGGGGGTACTCGAAGGGGACGGCGAAGTCAGCCAGGACCCGGCCGGGCCGGCCCGACATCACCAGCACCCTGGTCGAGAGGTAGACCGCCTCGGTCACCGAGTGGGTCACGAACAGGGCGGTGAACCGCTGGGTGAGGTACAGCTGCAGCAGCTCGTCGTTGAGCCGTTCCCGGGCGATCTCGTCCAGGGCCCCGAAGGGCTCGTCGAACAGGAACAGTTCCGGCTGGAGGGTGAGGGACCGGGCCAGGGAGACCCGCATCCGCATGCCGCCGGAGAGGGCCCGGGGGCGGTGGCCGGCGAAGTCGCTCAGGCCGACCAGCTTGATGGCGGCGTCGGCCCGGCGTCGGCGCTCCGTCTTGGCCAGGCGGCGCAGCTCGGCGAACAGCTCGACGTTGGCCTGCACGCTGCGCCAGGGGAGCAGCGTCGGGTCCTGGAACACGTAGCCGATCTTGTTGGTCTTGATGTCCACCGTCCCGTCGCTGGCCTTGGTCAGGTCGGAGACGATCCGCAGCAGGGTGCTCTTGCCACAGCCGGAGGGGCCGATCACGCTCACGAACTCGCCGGCCCGGACGCGAAAGTCGACGCCGTCCAGCGCGGTCGTGCCGTCGAGGAAGCGCTTGCTGACCCCGGCGAAGGTCAGCAGCGGGGCGGCCTCCGACGCGATCGGCGAGTCATCGAGCGGGCTGGATTCGGCCAAACTAGGGCCGCCCCCGCTTCGACGACCTCGTTCCTGCATCGCGGACCCAAGCGCACATCTACGGCATCTTTGTAAATTTGGGGTTGCTGGCCCACATAGTTCCCTGGGCCTGAAGGCGGTGTCAACCGCCTCCCCTTTCCCCGAGGAGTGGCCGGTGAGCGAGGTCGGCGTGGTTCGCGGCGGGCACGTGCTGACCATGGGGTCTGCCGGCGACCTGGAGGACGGCGCGGTCGCCTT
>Ga0075419_10003359_pt1 | contig 10255 bp, 16 predicted proteins | sample SoiMetdeltSBSDD3_FD_76900 | JGI IMG/M metagenome (GOLD analysis project Ga0075419, IMG submission 76900) | Bulk soil microbial communities from a Populus tree surrounding site in Tennessee, USA - Soil MetaG P. deltoides SBSDD3 | ecosystem: Environmental > Terrestrial > Soil > Tree plantation... | reverse complement strand
CTCAGCAGTGCGGATCGTCAGTTGCTCGGAGAGACCGCCGCGAAACTACGTAGCCTCAGACCACCCGAGCCGTATAAAGGCAAGGGCGTCAAATATCGTGAAGAAGTCATTCGGCGGAAAGCCGGAAAAGCGGTTGGTTCGGCGGCGGGCGCATAGCGCTTGAGGTCAAGAACAGATGGCAAATAAACAGAGTGACATTGCCCGCACGAGGCGAAAACAGCGGGTTCGCAAAAAGGTCTTGGGAACGGACCAGCGCCCGCGCATTTCTGTCTTCAAGAGCAACAAGCACATCTACGCGCAAATCATTTCCGACGATCGCGGGATAACATTGGCGTCGGTCTCGACGCTCTCTAAAGACTTGGCGGCCAAGGTCGAGAATATCAAAGGCGTAGAGGCAGCAAAACAGGTCGGATTGGCGCTGGCCAAGATCTGCAAAGAAAAGAATATTTCGCATGTTATCTTCGATCGCAACGGGTTTCTCTTTCATGGGCGAGTCAAGGCCATTGCCGATGGCGCTCGTGAAGGCGGATTAGAGTTTTAACAATATTCATGAAGCGAGGTTTCTTTGGAACGGATTGATCCCCAGGGTTTGGAGCTGAAAGAGAAAGTGGTTCACATTAGCCGGGTGGCCAAGGTCGTGAAGGGCGGCCGGCGATTCAGCTTCAGCGCACTGGTGGTGGTGGGTGATAACCACGCCGTTGTCGGTCACGGAATGGGGAAAGCGAACGAAGTACCGGAGGCGATACGAAAGGGGCTGGAACAGGCCAAGAAGAATTTGATTCGCGTCCCCGTTATGGAAGGAACCATTCCCTTCGAGGTGAGTGGCAGGTTTGGTGCCGGGTACGTCATTCTCAAACCCGCGTCCGATGGAACTGGGGTTATCGCCGGTGGGGGCGTGCGAGCAGTGGTGGAAGCTGCGGGGATACAAAACGTTTTGACCAAGTGTCTCGGCTCCAACAATCCGCACAACATGGTTAAGGCGACGTTTGAGGCACTCAAAGATCTGCGCCCTCCCGAGGAAATTGCCGTCCGACGAGGAAAGGTATTGGCGGAGATTCGCTGAGTATGAAACTAAGTGATCTAAGACCGCCGCAGGGATCTAGCAATAAACGGAAGCGCGTAGGACGGGGAGATGGCTCTGGCCATGGGAAGACCTCATGCCGAGGCCACAAGGGACAGGGCGCTCGATCGGGAGGAGGAACGCGCCCGGGGTTCGAAGGTGGCCAGATGCCGCTCCAACGGCGTCTTCCAAAGCGCGGCTTCCATAATGCCTTCAGAGTTGAAATGGCGATCGTTAATCTAGAACAACTGGAAGCGTTTCCATCGGGGAGCGAAGTAACGCCCGCGCTGCTCGCTGAAAAAGGGCTTCTGCGGGGTAAGAACCAAAGGGTCAAAATACTCGGCGACGGGGCTCTGACCAAGCCACTGACGATCAAGGCCCATGGGTTTTCTGCCAAGGCTAAAGAAAAAATCGAAGCCTGCGGCGGCAAATTGGAGTTGTTGGACACTCATGCTTAACGGTTTCCAGAACGCATCGAAAATTCCCGAGCTCAGGCGTCGGGTCCTCTTTACCCTGGCGATGTTGGCGGTGTATCGGCTCGGCGTTCATGTACCAACGCCGGGAATCGATCGCCAGGCATTGGCCGCTTATTTTGAGCAAGTCAAAGGAACGATTTTCGGACTTTTTAATCTCTTTTCCGGGGGTGCCCTTGAGCAATTTTCGGTTTTTTCCCTGGGCATCATGCCCTACATCAGCGCGTCGATCATTCTCCAGTTGTTGACGGTGGTTTTTCCTTACATTGAAAGACTTTCGAAGGAAGGCGAAGCCGGGCGCCGCAAAATCACACAGTATACACGCTATGGAACTGTGGTCTTATCGATCATTCAGGGACTCATGATTAGCTTTGGACTGGAGGGAACGCGGGGTCCTGGAGGCGCCGCCATTGTTTTAGATCCAGGATGGAGCTTTCGGTTGATGACAGTTATCACACTGACATCCGGCACGGCTTTCATTATGTGGCTGGGTGAGCAAATTACCGAACGTGGAATCGGTAATGGTATCTCCCTGATCATTTTTGCCGGCATCGTGGCCCGACTCCCATCGGCGCTCACGACAACCTTTCAGTTCATTCGCGAAGGTGAATTGGGAGTCTTGATCGCGTTGTTTCTGCTCGCTTTCACCGTCGTCATTGTGGGAGTCATTATTTTCATGGAACGAGGACAGAGACGCATTCCTGTCCAGTACGCCAAACGGGTGGTTGGACGAAAGATGTACGGTGGGCAAAGCTCCCACTTGCCATTAAAGATCAATACAGCGGGAGTGATTCCGCCGATTTTTGCCTCGTCCATTCTGATCTTTCCCGCCACGGTTGCTCAGTTTGCGCCCTACCCCTGGGTACAATCTATTTCCGGCATGCTGAGCCCAGGACAATGGCTTCATGACTTGGTGTATGTGGTATTGATTATTTTCTTTGCGTATTTTTACACTGCGGTTGTCTTCAATCCTGTGGATGTAGCGGAAAATATGAAAAAATTTGGCGGCTATATTCCCGGAATCAGACCCGGCCAGAAGACGGCGGAATTCATCGACCGAGTCCTCTCCCGCATTACCTTGGGGGGGGCGCTTTACATTTCCGTTGTTGCGCTTTTGCCAACCATTTTGATCCAGCAGTTTAACGTGCCGTTCTACTTCGGCGGAACAGCGCTGTTGATCGTGGTCGGGGTTGCACTGGACACCGTGGCGCAGATGGAGACGCATTTGATTACCCGCAATTATGAGGGCTTCATGAAACGAGGTCGCTTGCGGGGAAGAAGGGGCTAAAGGTTGGCGAGTTTACGCGTCGTTTTGCTAGGGCCTCCGGGAGCTGGCAAAGGGACTCAGGCGAAACTGCTGCGCGAGAAGTTCGAAGCCTGTCAGGTATCGACGGGAGACATTCTCAGGAAAGCGGTGGCGGACCAAAGTCCGCTAGGAAAAGAAGCTTCCGCATACATTAAGCGCGGGGATTTGGTGCCGGATAGCCTAATCGTCAAGCTGGTCGCCGAACGGCTTAAGGAAAAGGATTGCGCGCCGGGCTTTATTCTCGATGGCTTCCCGAGGACGATTCCGCAGGCTCAAAGCCTCGAGGGGATCCTGAAGAAAATGGGATTGGGACTGCAGTCTGTTTTGTTGGTCGAGGTGCCCCATAGAATCATTGTAGAACGGCTTGCAGGTCGCCGAACCTGTAAGAATTGTGGCGCGCTATACCATCTGAACTTCAATCCCTCGACAAGGGAGAATATTTGCGATCGCTGTGGCGGTGAGCTGCTGCAACGAGACGATGATCGCGAAGAAACCATCAGTGCGCGTTTGAAGGTATATGACAACCAGACCGCGCCTTTGGTCGATTATTACCGGCAGCGAGGGATATTGAGGGAAATCGACGGGGTTGGAAAGGTAGAGGACATTCAAAACCGTGTGCTCAAGGCTCTGGGGGACCCGGCAACGTGATTTCGCTCAAATCGCCTCGAGAAATCGACATCATGAGGCGGGCGAACCTAATTGTTGCTGAGGTCTTGCAAGAGCTGAAACAGACAGTGGCTCCCGGAGTAACGACTCTTGATTTAGACGCGGTGGCTGAGGAGCTGACGTTAAGAAGGAAGGCCATTCCGGCGTTCAAGGGTTACAGCGTAGCCGGTAGAGTTTTTCCGCGCTGTCTTTGCGTGTCGATCAACGAGGAGATTGTTCATGGAATCCCGTCCAATCGAGCGCTGCGTGAGGGAGACATCGTCGGGCTCGACTACGGGGTGATTTACGATGGTTTCTATGGTGATTCGGCGGTGACGGTTGGCGTGGGAAAGGTGAGCGAGGAAGCCAAGCGTCTGATGGAGGTTACGGAGCAGGCGCTTTATCGGGGCATTGAACAGCTCCAAGACGGAAAGCGGCTGGGAGATCTCGGCTTTGCGGTTCAGCAAACTGCAGAAAGCGCGGGCTACTCGGTTGTCCGTGCCTTCGTCGGTCATGGCATCGGCAAAAAGTTGCATGAGGAACCTCCGGTGCCGAATTACGGTGAGCCTGACCGCGGAGTTCGACTGAAGGAAGGGATGGTTTTGGCCATTGAACCCATGGTCAATGCCGGCAGTTACGAAGTTGAAATTAAAGAGGACGGCTGGACGGCGGTAACCAAAGACGGTAGCCTGGCGGCTCATTTTGAGCATTCGGTGGCCGTCACAAAAAACGGCCCGTTTATTTTAAGCAAGTTATAGTTAGGTATCATTCAATCGAATAGCTCGAAAGTTTGGTATGCCTAAAGAAGATGCCATCGAAGTAACCGGGAAGGTGTTGGAGACCTTACCCAACGCGATGTTTCGAGTGGAGTTGGACAACGGGCATAAAGTACTCGCTCACATATCGGGCAAGATGAGGATGCACTACATCAAGATCCTCCCGGGGGATAAGGTCAAGATCGAATTGTCCCCCTACGATTTGGGACGGGGACGGATCATCTTTCGGGAGCGCTAAGAACGGAGTCGTTGTTGTGAAAGTCAGAGCGTCGGTAAAAAAAATTTGTAACAAATGCAAAATCATCAGACGCAGGGGAGTCGTGCGCGTGTTGTGTGTCAACACCAAGCATAAGCAAAGACAGGGGTAGATAGCTCAAAAACCTGAGAAATTAGAGAGGAGCTAAGAGATATGGCACGCATTGCAGGTGTCGATTTGCCGAGAAGCAAAAGGATGGAAGTCGCGCTTACCTACATTTATGGAATCGGCAGGAGCGCCTCGCGAAAAATCCTTGAGCAAGCCGGAATCTCCTTCGACCTGAAGAGCGACGATCTGTCGGACGAGGACGTGGTAAAGATCCGGCAGATTCTCGACGGGGGACACAAACTCGAGGGTGATCTGCGGCGCGACGTGTCCATGAATATCAAGCGGCACATCGACATGGGATCCTATCGGGGCTTGCGCCATCGTAAGAACCTGCCGGTGCGCGGGCAACGGACGCACACAAACGCACGCACGCGTAAGGGACCACGCAAAACCGTCGCGGGGAAAAAGCCAGCTCCCTCTAAGGGTTAGTCCCAATAGGAGAACCATATGGCAAAAGCGGAAGACGCCGTCGAGGAAAAACCGGAAAAGAAAACTGAAGGGCAGGCCGAGCAGAAGTCTGCGGACAAGGCCGCGCGCAAGAAGCGGGGACGAAAAAATATCTCCGAGGGCGTAGTTCATATTCATTCGACCTTCAATAACACGATTGTTACGATTACGGATTACCAAGGTAACGTCATCTCATGGTCAAGTGCCGGAAGCATGGGTTTCAAAGGCTCTCGAAAAGGGACTCCGTTTGCGGCCCAGCAGGCAGCGGATAGTGCGGCCAAAAAAGCGATGGATCACGGGTTGCGAAGCGTTCAGATCTTTGTCCGAGGCCCGGGCGCGGGGCGAGAGTCGGCGCTGCGAGCGCTCCAGTCAGCGGGTTTCAACATCAGTCTAATTAAAGACGTAACCCCCATTCCCCACAACGGGTGCCGTCCGCCGAAACGAAGGCGGGTTTGATAAGGAGGAAGGATTGGCTAGATACACAGAATCTGTGTGCCGGCTTTGCAGGCGAGAAAACCTCAAGCTCTTTCTGAAAGGGGAGCGATGTTACACGGACAAGTGTGCCATTGAAAGGCGCAACTATCCTCCGGGGCAGCATGGGCAGAAGAGACCCAAATTCTCTGAATACAGCATTCAGCTGCGCGAGAAACAAAAGGTAAAACGGATGTACGGCCTGCTGGAGAATCAATTTCGGCGCACGTTCGCCCGGGCGAGCCGCGAAAAGGGGATTACCGGAGAGGCCTTGCTAGTTTTACTGGAGCGGCGGCTCGACAACGTGACCTATCGGCTTGGGTTTGCCAGTTCCAGAGCGGAAGGCCGATTGCTCGTTCGGCAGGGGCATATTCTGGTTAACGGGAAGCGAGTCAATATTCCGTCTTACGTTGTTCGTGTTGGCGACGAAGTTTCTGTCAAAGAGGATAGTCGGCAGATGGCGAGAGTCTTGACGGCGATGGAGGGCGCACAGCGTCGCGGTGTGCCGGAATGGGCGGAACTCAACCGGGATGCATTTAGTGGGCGGATCAAACTCATGCCCGCGCGCAGCGACATCACGATGCCCATTAACGAAAAATTAATTGTAGAATTATATTCGAAGTAATTTTCGAATGTGGGAGACGCTATGTCCACGATGTATCGGCATTGGACGGATTTGATCAAACCCAAGCAACTGGAAGTCGAAGAGAAGTCATTAACCTCCACCTATGGAAAGTTTTATGCGGAGCCCTTTGAGCGCGGTTTTGGCCAGACCATCGGTAACACCCTGCGTAGAATCCTGCTTTCCTCGCTTATGGGCGCATCCATTGTCGCCGTTCGTATCAAGGGGATTCTCCATGAATTCTCAACCATTCCCGGGGTTACGGAAGACGTAACCGATATCATATTAAATCTGAAAGAGGTGCGGCTCCGGCTCAATGATGGCGAGCAGCAGACGCTTAAAATCGATGCCAAAGGGCCTGGAACGGTGCAGGCAAAAGATATCGTCGCTCCCGCTACCGTGGAAATCTTAAATCCTGAACATAAGATAGCTACCCTATCGCGCGACGCCAAATTGGAAGCGGAGATCACTGCAAAACTCGGTCGGGGTTATGTCCCTGCAGAAAGGAATAAAGAAGAAGGGGCGCCAGTCGATACGATTTTTATCGACGCGGTTTTTTCACCCATCCACAAGGTGAACTTTAATGTGACCAACGCTCGCGTGGGCCAACGGACCGATTATGATCGTTTGGTGTTTGAGGTTTACACCGACGGTAGCGTCAAGCCGGAAGACGCCGTGGCTTATGCGGCAAAGATTCTCCAAGACCAGGTTGGGATCTTCGTGAACTTCCAAGACGAACCCCGTCAGGAGAAACGCGAAGATGGACCCACGATTCCATTGAACGATAATCTTTTCCGCAGCGTGGATGAGTTGGAATTTTCAGTGCGCTCGCAGAACTGCCTTCAAAACGCTGATATCAAGTACATTGGTGAGCTGGTCCAGAAGACCGAACAAGAGATGCTGAAGACGAAGAATTTCGGCCACAAGTCGCTCAACGAGATCAAGGAAATTCTTCGTGAGATGGGGCTGGAACTGGGCATGAAGATCGATCATTTTCCCTCCCGCGAAGAGATCGAAAACCGCCGGCGCGCCAGTGAGAAGGAAACGGCATAAACTATGCGCCATCTCAAGTCAGGCAGAAAACTTAGTCGACCTTCCAGTCACCGGTGGGCTTTAATGCGTAATCTCATCACCTGTTTGCTACGCGATGAGAGGATTCAAACCACCGACCCGAAAGCCAAAGAGGTGAGACGGTGGGCTGACCGCGTTATTACGTTGGGCAAACGAGGGAGCTTGCATGCTAGGCGTCAGGCCCTGGAAATCGTTCGTGATAAAGCGACCGTGCGCAAACTGTTCGACACCCTCGCGCCACGCTTCAAGGATCGTCCCGGCGGCTATACTCGGATCGTCAAGATCGGTCGGCGGCGTGGAGATGCGGCGCCGATTTCGTTGATAGAATTAGTGGCCAGTGCGGAGAATGCGGTTGAAGCTCCGTCCGGAAGACGGAGAAGACGAAGTAGAGGTAGAGGGGGGGCATCAGCCAAAGAGGCCGGCGCTCAAGGGAAAAACCCGTCGATCGCGTCAGTATAGTCAGGCCTTTTTATCGGCAAAACAAGAGCCGGAGCCAGGTGGTTTGTTTGTTCACCTGGCTGCCGGCTCTTTTATTGTCAGGGGCGTATTTATCGTCAGCGTGAAAATCCCCGCGTCAATATAAGGAACCGATAGCTTTTGTTCGCCGGACGGTCGTGATATGAGGCACGAGGGAAAGGAAAGGCGATGGGGTTACTGCATCGATCGCTCACCGATATCTTGCGCATTGACTTAAACGTTGGTGCTTTGGATCAGCTCCAGTGGCGCGACTTCGGCAAGGGTCTTTCCATGTCCCGATTAGCGCGGGATGGGAAACGGGAGTTGATTCTTTATCGAATTGCCGCCAACGCCGCTGCAGACGCGTTTCTGAAGCACGAACACATTGGCGGCGAGTTTTATCTTGTCCTTAGAGGCAAAATCGCCGATGAGACCGGAGAGTATGTGGAAGGCGACCTGGTTTTTTTGGATCCGCAGTCGGTGCATACGCCACGGGCAATTGGCGATACGGTAGTATTAGTGCTATGGCCCGAAGGAGTGCGCATCGTAGATTGAACCGGAACAATCAACGACGGGAGGATTTATGAAAACCTTGGGATTTATCGGTACGGGCGGTATGGGTAGTGGCATGGCGGCAAACTTGATCAAAGCGGGTTACAGCTTGGTCGTTAATGATTTGCGGCGGGAGCAGGCGCGGGGATTGGAGAGTCAGGGGGCAGTGTTCAAGGAATCGTCCCGAGCGGTTGCCGAGTCCTGTGAGATGGTGCTTTCGATGCTGCCGTACAATGAAGCGGTTCAAGCGGTCGGACTGGGTGGCGGCGGATTGCACGAAGCCGCTGGCGGCGCCAAGCTGTGGGTCGATTTCAGCAGTATCGACAAGAAGACGATTGTTGGGGTAAATGCTGAGTTGGAAAAAAAAGGGTGGACCGTTCTCGATGGCTCTGCCGGCGGTGTCGAAGAAGCAGCAGCAGCGGGAACGCTGTCGCTCTGGATCTCGGGATCGAAAGAACTGTTTGATCAACATCAGGCCGTCTTTAAGGCGATGGGCAAAAAGATCCTCCACGTCGGCGAGCTCGGCAACGCCAAGTTGGTGAAAAACGCCATGGCGATGTTCGCAGCCATTCAACACTTGGGGCTCGCAGAGATTTTCTCTTGGCTCAAGAAAGGCGGTGTGACGGAAAACACCTTTTACACCGTTTTGCAGAATTCCCAGCAGAGCTCCGAAGCTATTGACCGTATCTGCGAGATTGTTGTGAGTCGAAAATACAAACCCCGCAAGTCGTGGATGCCCAAAGATGTCGGCTTCGGCCTAGACATGGCTCGCGAGATGGAGGTGCCGGTTCCTTTCACCGCATTAGCTTATCAGATGTTTTCTATCGCCCAAGCCACCGGCCTTGACGGATATGAGGCTACCGGCATTGCCTGCAACGTGTTCGATCTGATTACCGGACAAAAAAAGGGCCACTGAAGGAGAGGGGAGAGATTGTTTCCCCAAAACGATCTCGCACTTTCTTAGCTATCTGTTACGCGGGCGGCCAAAGCAGTATCCGATTGGTCTGACCGCCATGGGTCTCTCCGTCGGGCGAACTTCCGAAACCGTAAGGAAGCGGTTTCGGGAAGAAGTCACTGAGGAGCAAATGTGCGCGGCCGTTGGTTCCGACAAGCAACGAAACCCGGAGGGTCCAATCATTTCGATGCAAATCTTGGGCACTGTGGGTTTCTTTGGCTACCAAAAGAGGGCAATAAACCGTAACGCCTTGGAGCCCGCAGACCTAAACGAAGACGGTCCATGAAGGGAGGTTTGTATGTACTTGCGCACACTATTCATTCTAATTGTACTTGGAGCTGTGGCCATTTTCGCGGCCATCAACTGGAAGGCGTTCATGGCACCGACAACATTGTCAGTGGTTTTCGCGACCGTGGAGGCGCCGCTCGGGTTTATTTTGCTCGTCATCGTTGGTCTGCTCACTTTGTTATTTCTGCTGTACGTGGTCTATTTGCAGTCCTCCATCCTCGTGGAGAACCGGCGTAATGCACGCGAACTGCAAGCACAGCGCGAACTCGCCGACCAAGCGGAAGCTTCCCGGTTTAGCCAACTTCGCGCATTTCTGGAAAAAGAGCTGGGAGGACTCGGGGAAAAAACCGAGGAATCAAAGGTGGTCGTGTTGACGAAACTCGAAGCGCTTGAACGCGAGCTGCGCTCGGTGGTGGAGCAGTCCGGAAATACTCTTGCCGCTTACCTCGGGGAGATTGAAGATAGGCTTGAACGTGCTCCCGGCGGGCGGCTTTCAAAGGACCCTGTGTGAGCGAGGTTCGAACTATCCACATTCGACAAATAATAAATTTACCGTAAAGAAATCGATTCCTGCTACTCGTCAATCCGCCTAGGCAGCTTCAGCGGCCGCTTGCTTCATACGTAGAAAGCCATTATAAATACCTAATTACCTCTATTAAAAACGAGTTTTCCCGCAAAAATTGTATGAAAAAGCTATTTGGGTATTGGTGGGGCACATGCCTAGAGACGCTCAGAATAAACCAGAATAGAAATGCGAAGTCACCTTAGG
>Ga0075419_10003358_pt1 | contig 10257 bp, 6 predicted proteins | sample SoiMetdeltSBSDD3_FD_76900 | JGI IMG/M metagenome (GOLD analysis project Ga0075419, IMG submission 76900) | Bulk soil microbial communities from a Populus tree surrounding site in Tennessee, USA - Soil MetaG P. deltoides SBSDD3 | ecosystem: Environmental > Terrestrial > Soil > Tree plantation... | reverse complement strand
TCCGGATCCTCGAGGCGGCCGCGCACGGTGACATCGGGCTCGCCCGCCAGATCGACGACCAGCGTGGATGACCAACCGGTAGCGGCCGGGACGGCCGAACCCAGATCGGTGACACAGGCGTGGGACCGCGCCATCGCGCTGATCCAGGAGGGTACCGAGGAGTCGCTCGACCGCTGCGTCGACGAGCTGCGCGAGGCGATCGCACATGCCGAGGACCCGCTGCTGACGTACATCCTCGAGCACCATCTCGGCGTCGCCTACAACAAGCTGGCCCGAGACCATGGCCGGCCGTGTGGGCGGGAGACGGTCGCGGTACTGCTGCGGGCCGCGCGGCGCGGGCAGAACCTTGTTCTGGGTACCGGCGCGACGGAGTTGTTCGGCAGAACGCTCTCCGCTCTGGTCACCGCGTTGTCGTTTCCGGACATCCTGCTGTCCGACCTCCGGGTCGTCGAGAGCCTCGTTGGCGAGAGCAGCGTGCTGCCGCCCCTGGCGACCGACGGGGATCTGCGCGCCCGGGTCGGATGCGCGCTCGCCGCCGGGTACCTGCGCCGGGCCGGCCAGGAGGAGACAACCGGGGCCGAGTACGCCGAACGGGCCCGGCAGATCCTCGACACCTGCCTCGCCGAACAGGCATACCCCCCGAACCAGCAGCCGGTGCAGGCCGGTACCCGGGCCGTCGTCCTCATCAACCGGACGTTCGCCCAGCTGCTGGCCGCCCGTACGCAGTCCGATGTACGGCGGAGCCTGGTGGACGCATTCGCCATCGACGGAGATCTGGCCGCGCTGGACGACATGCCGCTGAGGAAGCTGGCCGATCACGGTCCGATCGCGTCCGCGGTGGTCGACGTGTCGTTCGACAGCCCGCGCCAGCTGTACCGGTGCAACGTCGTCGAGCTGCTCCGCCGGCACGGTTCGCGGGACGAGGGCGCCGCCGAGTGGCTCACGCCGTTCCGGCTACGGCTGTGGCGGGAGTGGGCGGCACCCGTCCTGGCGCGGCTGGCGACGGCGGTGGCGGAAGAGGAACAGCTCGTGGACGACCTCCACGAGTACCTGAAGGATCCGGTGGCGATCCGGCTCCTGGTGTGGGACGTCGACTTCGTCTCGCAGGAACTCGGCTTCGACGAGCCCGGGCGTACCGTCGCCGACATCTCCGCGGACGCCACGACGCTGGCCGCGATCCTGGGCTACCCGCCGGGCCTGATGGAGCTGTCGGTGATCTCGGCGCTCGGGTCGTACCCGCGATTCGCGGCGGAGCTGACCGACGACGCGACCGGTAGCGTCGGCCTGTCGGCGGACGACGGAGAGTTCGACGGCATCGACCTCGACGCGTTCCTCGCCTGGGCGGAGCAGGAGGTCGCGCGCGCGTCCGACGACGGGGAGCAGAACAGCTTTCTGGAGCTGACCGTCCTCACTCTCGAGATCTTCCGCAGTGAGATCGCCGATCCGGCGGCGATGCGTACCCGGCTATCCGAGCTGATCCCGCGCGTGGCGACCGAAGACGACGACCGCGCGTTCGACCTCTGGCCGTTGGTCGTGCTCGCGGCCGCGCGACTGGCCGACTGGTGCGAGGAGCCGGCCGAGGCGATCGCCTGCTACCACGCGGCCGCGCTCGCGGCCGACCAGATCGCGCCGTCGGTCGACATGGTCGGCGGGTACGCCCGCATCGCCGTCGAATGCCTCGCGCGGGCGGGCCGGGACCTCCGATGGTGCGAAGAGTCGGTGGTATGGGGAGAGCGCGTCGCCGCCACGACGCGTAGCCTGCTGGAGACCTTGCCCGCGGACGGTGCCGACCGCCCGCGGGCAATGCTCTACCTGGTCGAGTCCGCGGCTCTGCTCAGCTACTGCGACTGGGCGCTGGACCGGATGGACGAGTCGAGTCAGGTCCGGCTCGCCGAGGCCCGCGACCTATTGTCCACTATGGACGAAACGAGTGACGAGCCGCGGGTTCGCCGCGCCTGGCGCGAGGTCGAGCACGTCGCCGACCTGCTCGACGCGGGACATCAGAGCGCCGAGCTGCTGTTCCGGGCGCACGCGCGGCACCTCTTGCGACTCGGTGAGGACGAGCCGCTGCGGCGGTGGCTGGCGGCCACGTCGGTGATCAACCTGACCGGGTTCGTGGCGCTCGACGTGCTGAACGACGAGGCGGACGCGCTGACGACCGCGGCCGGCGTGTTCCTGAGCGACCTCGGCATGCGGCAGCGGGGCGCCGACGCGGCCAGTGCCGAGCTGGTCGTCCGGGCGCTCTACGCACTGGCCTCCCCGCCGATCCGCGATGTGGTGGGCATCGAGGAGGACGAAGCGCATCACCTGATCAGCATCGCCCACCAGCTCGGTGGCCCGAGCAACGCCGGCCTGCTCACGGAGTTGGACGCGTTGGCGACCGCGCGCGGCGGACTCGGCCTCCCACACGGTGCGTCGTTCGCGGAGGTCTCCACCCATGCGCTCGACCGGATCCGGGCCGGCGAACAGCGGCGCGGCATCAACGCCTTCGTCGCGTGGTTCATCAGCAACCTCAGCGGCGGATCGGTCGGGCGGTCGTACACCACACGGATCCTCGACCATCTCGCGACGCGGCAGGTGCTGGCGCTGGCCCTGGTCCTGCGCCAGCCGCCCGAGGTGCTGCGGGGAGTCGCGTACGTGGTGGCCGAGACGGCGCGGTACGTCGGCATGTTCGCGATCGGGGAACGATGGCTCGGGACCATGCTGGACTCGTACGACCCGTCGACGCTGGAGCCGACCGAACGCCGCTGGTACGAGGCGATGACGATCGACCGCCTGAACCTCCGGGTGCAGCGGGCCAGCCTAGGCGCCGACGCCGAGCCGGCGGCCGCCGCCGAGGCACTGGACGCGCTCGCGGATCGGTGTCTCGGCGGGGACGACGACCCCGAACGCGTGCTGAGCCTGCTGACCGGGATGGCCAACTACACGCAGTCGTTCACCGACGAGCACGTCCGGGAGCTGTTCCGCACGGTGCACGAGCGACTTCGGGCCAGCCACGCGGCCGGGTACCGGTGGCGACCGTTGGACTTCGTCCAACTGGTGAACGCCGAGACCCGGATCGCCGCCGCGCTCGGCGAGACCGGCGTGTTGAGCGAGCTGGTCGAAATGCTCGATGCCGTCCTCGCCAACCCGTTGCCGGAGGAGTCCGAGGCGGCTCTGCGCCGGCTACGGATGACCTGCCTCCTCGCGGCCGGCCGGCTGTCGGACCTGCGGACCGACTTCGAGCGGTTGGGGTTCATCCAGGACCGCCGGCTCGGTACGGTGACCGAGCTCGACCTGTTGCGCTACCCGGACCTGTTCGAGGACTCGCTGATCGAGGCGGCGCAGGCGGCCCTCGACGAGGCGGCGCCGGCGTTCGCCATCGACGCGGTCGAGCAGGGACGGCTGCGACTGCTGGCCGCGCTGGGCCAAGGCCTCGCGGGGCAGGAGGTCTCCGGGTTCGGGCACTTGCCGCTCTGGTTGCTCGACGACGACGTGCTCGACGCGGCGGCCGAACTCGTGCGGCGCAACCTCACGGCCGAGAACCCGACCCTCACGGACGACGACCTCGTCGCGCTCGGCCTGCCCACCGAGCTGACCGGACCGGACGACTTCCCGGCGTCCTTCGGCTGGCTCGTCGACGCGGACGAACGGGCCGACACGTTCACCGTCGACGAGGCGGCCTGGCCGGCCGTGTTCGGCCGCGCGGGCTGGGCCGACGTGCGGGAGCTGTCCGAGCGCGCGGGCGTGGTGGTCTACCAGCTCGTGCACCGGAAACAGGCGCGGCTCGTCGGAGTCGTGGCCGGCGGTGGCACCCGGGTGACACCGGCCGTCCCGCTCGACGCGGACGATCTGCGGGACGGGTTGGCGGTGTTCTGGACCGCGTGCCTCTCCGACTGGGCGGCGGTGGGCGTACCCGAGCTGCGGCCGGTGTGCGTCGACATCGGCGGGACGGCCGAGTTCGGTACCGAGACCGACGCCGCGTACGAGCACGCCGTCGCCAGCCTCGGTCTGGCCGAGCGGGCGGCACCGTACGGGCCTTGTCACGTACCGACCGTGCGGCTGGCGACCGCGCGGGTCGATCGACCGGCGCTGTCCGGTACCCCGCGCCTGCTGCACCTCGGCGACGCGACCAACACCCTGCTCGGCCCGTGGCTCGAGGCCGCCAGCCTGGCCGAGTTCGGTCACGTCGAGCCGACCAGCCTGCTCGGGCCGGCCATGACCAAGCAGGCGTTCCACGAGCACCTGCCCGGTACCTCGATCGTCGTCGCGAGCTGCCACGGCTCCTTCGACCGCGCGGACGCGCTCGCGTCCTCACTCGGTACCGACACCGCCGCTTTGTCGCTCACCGACCTCACCGCCAGCGGCGGCCTGGACCGGGTCGAGTTTCTCCTGCTCGCCTCGTGCGAGATGGGCCGGCGGCACGACGTCAGCCACGAACAGGAGGCGCTGTCGGTAGCCAATGCCGCGCTCATCGGTGGCTGTCGTTTCGTAGTCGCGCCGGCGAGACCGGTGAACGACCTCGTGTCCGCGCTGCTGGTCGTGGAGTTCGCGCGGCGGTTGGCCACCGGCCCGCCGGCCGAGGCGTACGGGGGCGCGATCCGTGCGCTGCGCCAGCTGACGGGAGCGGAGTTCACCGAACGGCTGGACGCGCTCTGGTCGGTGTTGCGCCGGTCCGACCTGGCCCGGTACCTGCCGTGGCCGGTCCGCGCGATCGAGCCGATCTTCCGCAGCCGGCTCGCGCGGGCCAGCGCGGACCGCGAGTGGCTGGACAGCACCTATTACCTGTCCGGGTACTGACGTTCATGCCGGGTGGCGCGGCTCGATCCAGCCCTCGGACGCGAGGTGGTCGAGGACCGTGGCCACGGCCTCGTCGATCGTGATCGCTCCGGCGTCGACGGTCAGCTCGGCATCGACCGGTACCTCGTACGGGTCGTCCACCCCGGTCATCCCGGTCAGCTGACCGGAGCGCGCCTTGGCGTACAGACCCTTGCGGTCCCGTTGTTCGCAGACCTCGAGCGCGGTCGACACGTACACCAGGATGAACCCGGCGCCCGCCGCGTGGGCCAGCGCCCGGGCGGTGGTCCTGGCCTGCGCGTAGGGCGCGATGGGGCAGCAGATCGCGACGCCGCTGTGCCGCGCGGCCTCGGCCGCGACCCAGCCGATGCGGCGGATGTTGAGGTCGCGGTCGGCCTTGGAGAACGTCAGCCCGGCGGACAGCTCGCGGCGCACGATGTCGCCGTCCAGCAGCGTGACCGTGCGCTCGCCGGTCTCCAGCAGCGCGTCGGAGACGCCCCGCGCGATGGTCGACTTGCCCGAACCGGACAGCCCGGTGAAGAACACCACGAGTCCCCGGTGCCGGCGCGGTGGCCGGGCGCGGGTGAGCTCGCGGGCGACGGCCGGCGGGGTGTGCCACTCGGGCAGCGCCGCCCCCCGCTCCAGCAGGTCGTCGATCTCGGACGCGGTCAGCGCGTTGCGCCGGCTACGCGGCGGGATGTCGTCGCGCCACCGCCATTGCCCGTCGCGGCCGTCGTACGCCAGCTCGCGCGGGACCAGCACGCGTAGGCCGCCGCCGGACAGGGTCTGGCCGGTGGACAGCAGGTGGGTCACGCCGTACGCGCCGGCGACCCGGGAGCGCAGCAGCGCGTCGCGGATGTCGTCGCCGCGGGCGGCCAGCGGCACCGCGACGAGCGTCGCCGGAGGCATGCGGTCGCGGGCGGCGAGCACACAGCGGACGAGCACCTCGGCCGGTAGCCCGTCCGGCCCGGCCTCGGCCACCGGGATCAGCACGAGAAGGTGGGCGGCGAGGGTACGGGCGGCGTGCGCGATCTGGGCCAGCTGGGGCCGGTGCAGGGGGCGGTCGGCGATCACCCCGAGGACCCGGCCGGACGGCAGCAGCTCCCGGATCTCGGCCGGTCCCCGGCGCAGCTGGCGGAACGGGCCGCGTACCCCGCTGCCGATCCGCCGGACCGGGCCACCGACGCCGGACAGGCCGTCGCGGGTGGACCAGGCGTCGGTCACGTCCAGCGCGGCGACCGGCGCGCCTTCGTCATCGGTGAGCACCAGTGCCCGCTTCAGCGGGTTGCCCAGATCCAGCCGTTCGACGGCGGCCGTGGGGATCTCCAGCGTGACCGGTACCGGCCAGGCCGTCCCGTCCGCCAGCCGACCGCGCTGCGTGAGGCTGGCCAGGTCGTCGCGGCTGAGGAAACCGGTCAGCGGAGCGTAGGCACCGGAGAGCAGCAACTCGAGATCGGCCAGCTCACGCGGGCGCGGTGTGTGGACCGGAGCGTCCCTCAGCACATCGTCGGGCAGCACCCAGCCGGTCACCTGTCACACCCCCTCGAGACAACAGGTTCACAGTGTTACAGCCCGCTGTCATCCGGTCGAGCCCGGCATGGGGTGTCCGTCGGGCGGGGCTCAGGGTTTTGTACGGGTCCAACCCCGATGACCTGGCTGGAGGGCGTTACGTACGGTGGGCAGGTGACCCTGATCGCGACCGAGTCGCTCACCAAGCGCTATGGCGGAGGCGTCACCGCGCTCGCCGACCTGACGGTCGGCGTCGAACCGGTCATCATCGGGCTCGTCGGAGCCAACGGGGCAGGCAAGACCACGCTCATCAAGATCCTGCTGGGGCTGCTCGCGCCGACCAGCGGACGGGTGGCGGTGCTCGGTCTCGACCCGGCCGTCGAGCCCGAGCAGGTTCGAGCGCGGGTCGGCTACATGCCCGAGCATGACTGCCTGCCGCCGGACCTGTCCGCCGCCGAGTTCGTCACCCACATGGGCCGCATGAGCGGCCTGCCGAAGACCGCCGCGCGCGAGCGGGCGTCCGAGGCGCTGCGGCACGTCGGCCTCTACGAGGAGCGATACCGCCAGATCGGCGGCTACTCCACGGGCATGAAGCAACGCGTGAAGCTGGCGCAGGCGCTGACCCACGACCCGGACCTGTTGCTGCTCGACGAACCGACCAACGGGCTCGACCCGGCCGGCCGGGACGCGATGCTCACGCTCATTCACCGCATCGGTACCGAGTTCGGCATCTCCGTGGTGGTCTGCTCTCACCTGCTCGGCGAGGTCGAGCGGATCTGCGACTGGCTGGTCGCGATCGACGGCGGGCGGCTGCTGCGGGCGGACCGGGTCGCGTCGATGACGACCGCCAGGGACGTGCTCGTGGTGGAGGTCTCCGAGGGTACCGACGAACTCGTCACCCAGTTGGCCACGCTCGGCCTGGTGGCCACGCGGGACGGCCACACGCTGCTCGTCCCACTGTCCACAGACGATACCTACGACCTCATCATCGGCGCCGTAGCCGACCTGGACCTGCCGTTGCACCGGTTGGATCAGCGTCGCCACCGGGTCGCCGAACTCTTCCGAGAGGAGCCTGCCGATGTCCACTGAGCAGTCGGTCATCCATGACATCGGCTACCAGCGCTACACCGGGGCCCGGCTGGGCCGGTGGTACGCCGTCCGCTCGCTGTACACGCACGCGCTGCGTACCTGTTTCGGCCTGGGTCGGAGTGTGAAGGCGAAGATCTTCCCGTGGTTCGTCGTGGGGATCGTCGTCATCGTGGCGGCCGTCGTTACCGCGGTGCGCTCGCAGATCGGCGAGGTCGTCCTGACCTATCCCGCGTTCTCCGACTCGGTCAGCTTCCTCCTGCTGCTGTTCTGCGCCGCCGTCGCGCCCGAACTGGTCTCCCGCGACCTGCGTACCGGCGTCCTCCCCCTGTACTTCTCCCGCCCGCTGACCCGCTCCGACTACGCGCTGGCGAAGCTCGCCGCGCTCATCACGGCGGTATGGCTGGTGCTCGCCGCCCCGCTGCTGCTGATGTTCATCGGAGGGGCGTTCAACCTCGACGGGCTACGACCGGTCTGGGACGAGTTCCTGGACTTCCTGCCCGGTCTGGCGTACGCGGCCATCTACGCCGTCGTGTTCTCGACCGTATCCCTGCTGGTCGCCTCGCTCGCCAGCCGGCGGGCCGTGGCCGCGGCGGTCGTCGTCGCCACGTTCCTCGTCACCACCCCGGTCGTCGGGGTGCTCGGCATCGCGGGCGGGGACGCCCAGTACCTCGCCTTCATCGCCAGCCCGTTCACGCTCGTGCAGGGGATCGGGGTGTGGGCGTTCGAGATCGAGAGCTTCGACATCGGCCAGTACGGCCCGACCTACGGCCTCGCCGCCGCGTTCCTGGCCGGCATCTGCACGCTGCTACTGGTGGCCCGGTACCGGAAGGTGGCGCAATGAGCGCGATCTGCCTCGATCGAGGAGCGCTGGGCGCGCTAGCGCCCGAGTGGACCCTGTACGAAGGTGGTGTGCGGCGATGAGCCTCGTTGAGCTGAAGGGTGTCTCGCGCTGGTACGGCAACGTGGTCGCGGTCAACGACGTGACGATGACGCTCGGGCCCGGCGTCACCGGGTTGCTCGGCCCCAACGGCGCCGGTAAGACGACCGTGCTGCACATGATGGCCGGCTTCCTCGCCCCGTCCCGCGGTACCGTCACCGTCGACGGCCAGTCGACCTGGCGCAACCCGAGTGTCTACAAGGGACTGGGCCTGGTCAGCGAGCGGGAAGCGGTCCACGGTTTCCTTTCGGGATGGGACTTCGTCCTCGCGAGCGCGCGTCTGCACCGCCTGCCGGATCCGGCCGCCGCCGCCCGCAAGGCCATCGACCTGGTGGAGATGGCCGACGCACAGCACCGGCGGCTGGCAACGTACTCGAAGGGTATGCGGCAGCGCACCCGGGTGGCGGCGGCGCTCGTGCACGACCCCGCGGTGCTGCTGCTGGACGAGCCGTTCAACGGTATGGATCCCCGTCAGCGCCTGCACATGATGGACCTGCTGCACGCGATGGGCGAGCAGGGCCGGACCGTACTGTTCAGCTCGCACATCCTCGAAGAGGTCGAGCAGGTCTCCGGCACGGTACAGGTCATCGTCGCCGGCCGCCTTGCGGCATCGGGGGACTACCGGACGATCCGGCGGCTGATGACACACCGGCCGCACGTCTTCTCGATCCGCTCGAACGACGACCGTCGCCTGGCGGTGGCACTGGTCGGTGAGCCCTCCGTCTCCGGCGTGGATCTGTCCACTGTGGATGGTCTGACGGTGCGCGCGAGCGACTACGGCACGTTCACACGTGTGCTGCCGAAGATCGCGCGGGCCGAGAAGATCCGAGTAGAGCGGCTGCTACCCGCCGACGAGTCCCTGGAAAGCGTCTTCTCATACCTGGTGGCGTCATGAACCTCACGATCGCACGGATCACCGCACGCGGGCTGTTCGGCCGGCGCCGGTTCCTGTTGCTGCTTCCGTTGCCGGTGCTGCTCGTCGGCCTCGCCCTGCTGTCCTCGTGGCTCGGCGCGCGGCCGGACGAGTGGACACCGCCGGTCGTCATCGGGCTCGGGTTCGGTGTCGTATTGCCGGTGATGGCGCTCATCGTTGGTACCGGGGTGCTCGGCTCGGAGATCGACGACGGCACAGTGGTGCACATTCTCGCGAAGCCGTTGCCGCGCCGGGAGATCGTGTTCGCCAAGCTCGCGGTGGCGGTACTGGTAACCGCGCTGACGGTGGGTGTGCCATTGTTCCTCGCCGGGCTGGTGACTGGCTTGCCGCGCTTTGCCGTGGGGTTGGTCGCGGGCGCTCTCGTGGGAGCGGTGGCTTACACGGCCTTGTTTCTCGCGTTGAGCCTGGTGACCCGGCGGCCGGTACTGGTGGGTCTGGTGTACGTGCTCGTCTGGGAGGATCTGCTCAGCAACCTGCTGTCGGGGACGCGAGTGCTGTCGATCCAGCAGTACGTGATCGCGGTGGCTGACAAGGTCGCCCCGACGGATCTGTTGCAGGGCAACGTGTCGCTCGGGGTTTCGCTGGTGATGGCGTCGATCATCACCGTAGCCGGTACCGTGCTCGCGATCGATCGGCTGCGCTCGTTCAGCGTGGCCGGCGAGACCAGCTGAGCCGGCTCGCCGGAGGCTCAGCCGGTGTTGCGTAGCCCCGCGGCGATTCCGTTGACCGTGGTCAGCAAGGCCCTTTCCAACGACGGGTCCGGCTGGGACAGGTCACGGTACTGGCGCAGCAACGCGACCTGCAGGTGGTGCAGCGGCTCCAGATAGGTATCCCGGACCGCGAGCGTACGGCGCAGTACCGGTTGGGAATCCAACAGTGCCGACTCACCGGTGACCGCCAACACCTCACGGACGGTCGAGGAGTATTCGTCCTCGATTATTTCGAGGAGCTCGGACGAGGGCGCGAGCGTCTCGACGTACCGCCTCGCGATGCCCAGGTCCGTCTTGAACAG
>Ga0075419_10003344_pt1 | contig 10276 bp, 7 predicted proteins | sample SoiMetdeltSBSDD3_FD_76900 | JGI IMG/M metagenome (GOLD analysis project Ga0075419, IMG submission 76900) | Bulk soil microbial communities from a Populus tree surrounding site in Tennessee, USA - Soil MetaG P. deltoides SBSDD3 | ecosystem: Environmental > Terrestrial > Soil > Tree plantation... | reverse complement strand
TTGATTATTTTTCCCGGATTGCCGACTACTAAACTTCTTGCGGGAATTTTTTCATCTTGTTTTAAGAAACTTAATGCGCCGACTATTGATTCATCTCCGAGGTCAACATTGTCCATGATAACTGCGTTCATTCCTACTAAACAATTTTTGCCGATTATGGCACCATGAATAATGGCACCATGACCAATATGGGCACCCTGTTTTAATAATACGGTTACACCGGGAAACATATGAATGGTACAATTCTCCTGTACATTACATCCATCTTCAAGAATTATTTGACCCCAATCTCCACGCAATGCGGCGCCGGGACCGATATAACAATCTTTTCCAATGATCACATTCCCGGTGACTGCTGCCAGGGGATGAATAAAAGTTGATGGATGAATGACGGGTATGAAACCCTTGAATGAATAGATCATAATATAATTTTACTCCGGTATCAAAATTGTTCTATTTCCGCGTAATGGCTGATTTTTTTTGTCATTAAAGCAGGAAACAAAAACTTAACACAGATTTTTTTGGTTGGTATTTCAAAACGCCGTTACATTTGCTAACAGTGTTAGGTAAAATGAGTTTATGGGTATAACTGAACGCAGGTTAAGGGAAAAGGAGAAATTGAGGTCAACCATACTCGGTACGGCCTGGAACATGGTGGAGAATGATGGCTGGCAATCTCTTTCGATCCGCAAAATTGCTGATGCCATTGAGTATAGTGTTCCGGTGATCTATGATCATTTTGAAAATAAAGAAGCTATACTGTTTGAGTTTGCAAAGGAGGGATTCACCATTCTTGCAAAAAAAATAGAAGAAGCCAAAGCAAAAAAGAAGGAACCTGAAGAACAATTAAAAGTTATAGCCTATGCTTATTGGGATTTTGCATTTAAATACCGGGAACATTACCAGTTGATGTACGGTTTGGGAATGCAGGGATGTGAAGTAGAAAAATGTCTTCCGGAAAAAACGACTTTCAGGAAGCTTGTGATGGGACCGATCACAGAACTGATTGAAAAAGGAAACAATCCAAATGCTAACCCTTGTTTGAAATACTATACATTCTGGTCGATATTACACGGATTGATCTCTATTAAAAACATGAGAGGGAATGGTGTGTCTGATGAGATCAATAAAATGGTAATGGACGATGCAATCGCTGGTTTTGTAAAGAATCTTAGTTAAGAAATGGTTATTTGAGAGGACAGTGACGTAATCGACCCATAAGATTGGCGCAATTGCATACTCTGTGATATTTTAATTGCATGAACTTTGTGTTGAATAAATTTATCCTTGAAAAACTGTCCAATTTACAAACCGCCAAACGTTATACTCTGATTAGCCGCGATTGCCACCGTAACTGCAGACCTTATACTTGCCGGTAAGCTTGCAGTATATCCACAGCCCTTATTTATTCATTAACCGGGAAATGATGATTGTTTCCCTATATTAAACTTTTATGTCAGGATTTATTGAAACGAAACCAAAGACAAACCCATTGATTATTGCTGCGACAGCGACCGTATTTCTTTTTGCATGTAAATCGGCTGCTGATCATGCCGGAGGATTTCAAATGTCCCCACCGCCATTACCAGTAATTACAGTTAGCAGTGTTCGCGCTACTGCCAACCAGGAATACACCGCGTCACTAGAGGGAAAAAAGGATATTGAGATCCGTCCGCAGGTAGACGGCTATATTGATAGGATATACGTGGACGAAGGCGCCCGTGTAAGAAAAGGTCAGCCGTTGTTTCATATCAACGATCGTCCATATCGTGAGCAATTGAACAGTGCCAAAGCAAGTTTAGCAGCAGCGAAAGCAAATCTTGCCAATGCTCAGATCAATGTGTCCAAACTTACCCCGCTTGTACAAAATAACGTGATATCCGATGTCCAATTAAAAACAGCACAGGCAGCTTACAATGCAGCTGAAGCAAATGTTGCGCAAGCAGAAGCAAGTGTTCAAAGTGCGCAGATCAATTTGGGTTATGCCCTGATCAAAGCTCCTGCTAATGGATACATCGGGAAAATTCCACTTAAGACCGGAAGTCTTGTGGGAACTACAACTGATGAACCACTTACCATTCTTTCAGAGACACGGGAGGTGTATGCTTATTTTTCATTAAGTGAAACTGATTTTATGAAATTCAAAGACGAGTTTCCGGGAAAAACTATTGAAGAAAAAATAAAACAAATGCCGGCAGTGGACCTCGTGCTGGCTGACAATAGTGTGTATCCTGAAAAAGGAAAAGTGGAAATTGCAGAAGGCCAGTTCGACAGAACAACGGGCACTATTAATTTCCGCGCTACGTTTCCAAATGCACAGGGAATACTGCGTTCAGGCAATACTGGTAAAATAAGGATTGCAAGAAATCTTGGTAATGCTATTATAGTGCCACAAGAAGCTACTTTTGAAATACAGGATAAAATATTTGTATATACCGTCGCCGACAGTAATAAAATAGTTATTAAGCCAATTACTGTAAGTGGCAGAACCACTAATTACTATTATGTTTCAAATGGCGTGAACCAGGGCGAGAGAATTGTTTTATCCTCTCAATCTACATTAATGATGGGTGGTTTAAGAGACGGAATGCCTATAACACCTCAAATGGTTTCAACCGACAGCTTGTTAAAAGCAAAACCCCTTTAATAAATTACTATTTCACCTACTGATAAAAAGTAAAGCTATAGTCAGTAATAAAATTCTACATCAATGCTAAAGCGATTTATAGAACGGCCGGTATTATCAACGGTGATATCAATCATCCTTCTTTTGTTGGGCGCACTCTCCTTTTTCACTTTACCTGTGACCTTGTTTCCGGATATTGCGCCGCCCAGTGTGCAGGTAACGGCGGTGTATCCCGGAGCCAATGCGGAAGCTGTGGCTCGCACTGTGGCTACTCCCATAGAAGAAGCTGTAAACGGAGTCGAAAATATGACCTATATGACTTCCAACTCAAGCAATGACGGAAGCATGAATCTTACTGTGTTCTTTAAACAAGGGACCGACCCGGATATTGCTGCGGTAAACGTTCAAAATAGGGTTTCAATAGCCAATAGCCAATTGCCGCCGGAAGTAATACAGGCCGGCGTTTCCACACAAAAAGTGCAAAACAGCTTTTTAATGTTTGTGGGGTTGTACAGCGAGGATAGTACAAAGTACGACGAGGTCTTTTTGGAAAACTATCTTAGAATTAATGTCATTCCACAGTTACAACGTATTTCTGGTGTAGCACAGGCCCTGGTGTTTAGTTCCAAAAACTATTCTATGCGTATTTGGCTAAAGCCCGATCGTCTTACTGCTAATAATCTGTCACCGCAAGATGTTACCAATGCTATTAAAGACCAGAACATAGAAGCGGCTCCTGGTCGCCTGGGGCAAAACAGTCCCGAATCGTTCGAGTATATTATAAAATATAAGGGTAAACTCAATAGAAATGAAGATTATGAAAATATGGTGGTAAAAGCCAACAATGATGGTTCTGTTCTGCGCTTGAAGGACATTGCACGGGTAGAATTTGGCGCCTACACCTACGCCTCAAATAATAAGTTGAATGGTTTACCCGCCGCAGGGTTTGGTGTTATACAAACTCCCGGTTCTAACGCTAATGAAATTACTACCGAACTCGAACGTCAACTAAACGACTTTTCTGCGGGTTTGCCTTCAGGAATGAAGTTTAAAGTTATGTACAACTCCAAAGAATTTTTAGATGCGTCAACAGAGCAGGTAACAGAAACGTTGATTATTGCGTTTATACTGGTGGCACTTGTCGTTTTCATTTTTCTGCAAGACTTGCGTTCCACTCTTATTCCTGTTATTGCCGTGCCCGTTGCAATTGTCGGTACCTTTTTCTTTTTACAATTGTTCGGATTTAGCATCAACCTCCTTACATTATTTGCACTGGTATTGGCAATCGGTATTGTAGTTGATGATGCTATTGTGGTGGTAGAGGCCGTGCATACTAAAATGGAACGTACCGGATTGCCGGCACGCGAAGCCACTATTCAAACTATGCATGACATTTCGGGAGTAATTATTTCCATTACACTGGTTATGGCGGCTGTGTTTATTCCCGTAAGCTTTATGCAAGGTCCGGCTGGTGTGTTTTATAGGCAGTTTGCCATTACACTCGCTACTGCCATCGGTATATCCGCCATTAACGCGTTAACACTGAGCCCTGCTTTATGCGCTTTGTTTTTAAAGAATGCGCATGCCGGGGGAGAACGTGGACGGAAGAGCTTTGGTGCCCGGTTCTTTAAGGGATTTAATGCTGGCTTTAAAGCGACTACACAACGCTACGTCGGTAGCGTACGTTTCTTGACGCGTCACAAATGGGTAGGTCTATTGGGTCTGTTGTTGATCTCTGTTGCGGCATTTGTATTTGTAAAGAAAACGCCAACAGGTTTTATTCCTGAGGAAGACCAGGGTTTTATTATTGCTGTCACTCAAACACCAGGAGGTAGTTCGTTAAGCAGAACTACAAATGCTACTGATCAAATAAGCAAAACTGTTTTGGAGGATGGAGCGGCAAGCGATGTGTGGAATGTAAATGGGATGAACTTTGTGACATTTGCATTTGCTTCACCCAATGCCGCAGTTTTTTCACGGTTAAAACCAATAGACGAAAGAGGGCCGGTAACAAATCCCAACCAAATTGCGGGAAGGTTAATTGGCAAAACAAGCCAGGTACATGATGCGCTTACCATCTTTGTTAACTTTCCTACCGTACAAGGCTTTGGAAACGTAAGTGGCGTTGAAGTAACGCTGCAGGACAGGGCAAGTGGGCCATTGGATAAATTAGCCGGTACAGCCTGGGGATTTGTAGGCGCTTTATCTCAACGAAAAGAAGTCGCCTCGGCCTTCACCACTTTTAATACCAGTAACCCGCAATATAACATTGAGGTCGATTATGAAAAGGCCAAACAATTGGGCGTGGGCATTAGTGACCTTATGAATACGCTGCAAATTTTTTATGGAAGCACTTTTGTTTCGGACTTCAACCGGTTTGGAAAATATTATCGTGTAATGGCACAAGCCGATGTTTCTTACCGAACCGATGTAAATTCTTTAAATGGGATTTATGTAAAGAACAATCTGGGTTTAATGGTTCCGGTGACAACTATTGCAAAGTTTACCCGAACATACGGTCCCGAAACTGTTACCCGTAACAATTTGTACAATGCGGTTGTCATCAACGCCTCACCCAAACCTGGCTACAGTACCGGTGATGTAATTAAAGCAGTGCAGGAAACAGCTAAGACTGCATTACCCCCAGGCTTCGGGTATGAATGGACGGGAATCACACGTGAGGAAATAGCGGCAGGCAGTCAGCAGACACTCATCTTCGTGCTTAGTATAGTGTTTGTGTTCTTTTTATTGGCTGCCCAGTATGAAAGTTATATCCTTCCTTTTGCTGTGATACTTACTGTTCCCATTGGGGTGCTGGGTGTCTTCTCGTTTGTAGGATTTGCCGGTTTGGATAATAATATTTATGTACAGATTGGATTGATCATGCTCATAGGCTTGTTATCTAAAAATGCCATCCTGATTGTTGAATACGCTTTACAACGCCGCCGCAATGGAATGGGCATGATTGATGCCGTGCTTGAAGCCTCCAACTTACGTTTTCGTCCCATTCTAATGACATCCTTTGCGTTCATCGTAGGCATGCTTCCATTGATTTTTGTGAAAGGAGCATCAGCAAATGGGAATCATTCTATCGGATGGAGCGTTATCGGTGGTATGCTTACTGGTGTGGTTCTTGGAGTATTTATTATTCCTGTGCTCTTTGTCATCTTCCAGTATTTGCACGAAAAGATCGGCAGAAGAAAATCCAAGCAGGAAATACAAACTACAAAACGTTTAAGTGAATAGTTTTTATCATGAACAAATAAACGATATGATGATTTATAAGATAAAAAGTAAAAAGGCAATGGGCAATGGACAATGGACAATGGGTAAGCTGGTAATTTCATTTTTCATTATCACATCTGTCCTGTCATGCAGGGTGGGAAAAGAATATCAGCGGCCGGCAATTGAATTACCAAAACAATTCAACGCCGTTCCTTTTGCAGACACCAATAGCATTGCAGATATTGAATGGAAAAATTTTTTCACTAATGCCGAGTTGCAAACTTTAATTGATAAGGGACTAAAGTATAATCATGATCTGTTGATCGCTATGAACAGGATTGAAATAGCGCAGCAAAGAGTAAAACAAACAAAATTGTTACAATTACCCGAGGTGAATTTCCAGGCAACGGGTTCTATCAATCGTCCTTCTGACAATAGCTTGAATGGTATCAGCATTAAAAATTTCCTGGGAAGCAGTTATGTAGAAAATTACCAGGCGATTTTTAATATTACATGGGAGGCGGATATCTGGGGAAAGCTACGCAATCAGAAAGAAACAGCTCTTGCAACTTATCTTCAAACATATGAAGCAAGCAAAGCCGTGCAAACGCAATTGGTGGCAAATATTGCACATGGTTTTTACAACCTGATGATGCTGGACAAACAATTGGAAATAACCAGGCGCAATCTTGCATTGAATGATAGTTTTGTAAGTGCTACAAGACTGTTGAAAGATGCGGGCATTACAAACGCATTAGCAGTTCAGCAAGCGGAATCGCAAAGACAGTCGACAGCTTTGTTAATTCCTCAACTGGAGCAAAACGTCCTCATTCAGGAAAATGCTTTGCAGGTATTGACAGGGCAATTACCCGGAACTGTAACACGCAACGCATCATTAGCTGAATTTTCTGTTCCGGATAATTTTTCCACGGGGTTACCGGCAGCATTGTTAAGCAGAAGGCCTGATGTGCGTTCCAATGAAATGGCATTGATGGTTGCGAATGCACAGGTAGGAGTGGCGCAGGCAAATATGTATCCCACCTTGAATATCAGTGCGGGCACAGGCCTCGAGTCATTCAAAGCAAGCAATTGGTTCAGCATTCCTAATTCATTATTTGGATTAGCAGCAGGTACTATTGCACAACCTATTTTCAAAAGAAAAGAATTAAGAACACAATTCGAAGTGGCAAAACTGCAACGCGAAGAAGCGGTCATCCAGTTCAGGCAGTCTGTGCTGATCGCGGTCGGGGAAGTATCCGATGCATTGGTACAGCTGGAGAAATTAAAACAACAACAACAGATCGCAATCGGACAAGTCGATACCTTACAACATGCTATCTTCAATGCAAGGCTGTTATTCAGGAGTGACCTGGCCAATTATCTTGAAGTGATAACGGCACAGGCAAATGCATTGCAGGCTGAATTGAATCTTGCATCGATTCAACGTCAACAATTAAGTGCCATGGTTGAATTGTATCGTTCTTTGGGAGGAGGATGGAAGTAAATTATTATTAATTATTGATTATTGGGGGGTAAGCTTTATATAGGAAATGGTTAATAATTAATAATCAGTAATCAATAATTTCTTATACCAACTTCTTATCAGTTCTAAAACACAATCCTTTAAAATGAGCGACTACATGATTGTTTTGGTTTGTGATCGAGATATGGTACAAACCGGTACTTCTTCCATTATGGATTTCTTTGGCTTCCGCAGTCAATTCATCGCCGACATGAACGGGTTTGATAAAATTTATGGAAGTATCTAAAGCCACTGAGAGATTGTTGCGATTGTTACAGGCAAATGCAAAGGCGCTATCGGCAAGTGAAAAAGGAATCCCGCCGTGAACGATCCCAAACCCATTCACCATTTCTTTTCGCACGGTCATTTTTATTTTGCTATAACCTTCTTTTATATTCAGTACTTCAATTCCCAACCATTGACTAAAAAAGTCATTTTCCATCATGTGGTTAACTACCTCCTGGTGAACTGTAGGCATAATAATTAGTAATTATTAATTAATAATTATTCCTGCCCGACTGTCGGTCAGGCGGGGATTATTGGGTTACTCTCCTGTAAACTTCGGTATCCTCTTTTCCAGAAAAGCCTTCACTCCTTCTTCAAAATCTTTTGTACCTGCCGCTCGTTGCTGGTAAATATCCTCATCCTGCAATTGTTCATCAAGTGTACTCTTTGATGAATGAAAAAGCAATTGTTTGGTGTATGCCAATCCTTTTGTAGGCATTTGTGATAAATACGATGCGATACTCATCGCATTCTCCGCAAAAGTTTCATCAGGAAAAACTTTGTAGATCATTCCGATCCTTTCTGCTTCTTCTGCGACAACTTTTTCTCCGAGCATCATCAACGCACTTGCTTTTTGCCAACCGATCAATCTTGGTAAAAAAAATGTTCCGCTGCTATCAGGGATCAATCCAATTTTTGAAAAGGCTTGCATAAACGATGCTGACTGTGCTGCTACAACAATATCACAACACAATGCAATATTTGCTCCCGCACCGGCAGCCACTCCATTTACGGCTGCCACTACAGGTTTTTCCAATCTTCTTATTGCTGATACGATCGGGTTATAATGTTCTGAAAGGATCTTTGCCATGCCCGGTCCATTTGGATCGACCACTTCGGAAAGATCCTGGCCTGCAGAAAAAGCTTTCCCGGCACCGGTGATATAAACACTTCTTACTTCTTTGCCTTTGCACTCCTCCAGTTTTTCCTGCATCAGCAAAGCCATTTCCCGATTGAACGAATTCAGCTTGTCAGGCCGATTCAGTGTAATGATGCCAACAGAGTTTTTTATTTCAAAGAGGATAACGCTCATCTGATACTATTTAATGGTTAAATTGTCAAATTGTCTAGAGGTCTTTTCACAAACCATTTAACAATTTAACCATGCAGCGATTTAAAATATCCTAGATGTATTTTGTCTTACCAGGAATTGCTACGGCGTAATGTCCATTTCCATCAGGAACAACAGGCGGCTTTGCATCCCACGCAAACTCCTTTGGCATGATATCAATATTCGAATTGATCAATTTATCCCAATACAAAACCTGACCTGAATACGTTGCCATTCTTCCCATGATAGCCGTCATTGTACTTTTTGCGCCATTTTCTGTATCGGCAAATTTGTATTCACCTTTTGCAATCGCGGCAAACAATTCATCATGCTCTGTCTGGTATGGATTATTCTCATTCTTCCTGTCAAACTGTAACAACACTTTACCTGCATTGTCTTTTATCTGTGCAGCCCCGCAGAAGATTTTCCCTTTGGTGCCGATCAACAGCTCATCTACTTTACTCATCGTACCCGGAATATGACGGCATTGACTATTTAAAATCGAACCATCGGCGTATTGAAACTCCACATAGTGATGATCGAATATCTCTCCATGATCCTTTCCTTTTCTTACCTCCCGACCACCCATGCCTTGGGCTTTTACAGGATAGCTTCCTTTGAACCAGTTTACCACATCAATGTTATGGATATGTTGTTCTACAATATGATCACCGCAAAGCCAGTTGAAATAATACCAGTTGCGCATTTGATATTCCATTTCAGTTTGTCCTTCTTTTCTTGGATTTACCCAAACGCCATCATTATTCCACCAGGCCTGGGCTGAAGTGATATCACCGATCATATCTTTCTTTGCATACAATTCGCGATAAGAATTCTGGTAATGACGCTGCAAGCCGACAACCACGTTCAATTTTTTTTGCTTTGCAATTTCGGCAGCATCTAACACTCTTTTTATACCTGCGGGATCAGTTGCAACCGGTTTCTCCATGAAGATTTGTTTGCCTTGTTTCACTGCTTCTTCAAAATGAATCGGGCGAAACCCCGGCGGCGTTGTAAGAATAACCACATCGGCATGCGCCATCGCCTTCTTATAAGCATCGAAGCCAACATACTTCCTGTCTTCCGGCACATCGATCCTGTTTTTGATGCTTACTTTCTTATCGCTGTCACCACCTTCAGCAGTCAATTCTTTGTATGCACTATCGATCCTGTCACGAAATGCATCAGCCATCGCAACCAATTTTACATTTTGTTTTGTGAGGCATGCCTGCATGGCGGCGCCCGTGCCACGGCCACCACATCCGATCAATGCAACTTTTATGGTGTCATCAGCTCCGCTGAAAAAATTTGCTTTGGATAATAATGGCATCGCCATCGCACCACCCGTTAACACCGCAGATGTTTTTACAAAATCACGACGGGTGTTTTTAGTTTCATTATTCATGATGTAAGTTTTAATTTGAGAGGTATAAGGTAAAAAATTTTTCGATGTCTTCAGCTGAAGGTTGCTTAAAAGGTCTTACCAGCCTGAAACCGGCAAAAGGAGCATCGGTCAACCACCATTTGCTTTTTGGTATTTGCGGATCACGGCGATTCCATTCAGGAA
>Ga0075419_10003339_pt1 | contig 10283 bp, 10 predicted proteins | sample SoiMetdeltSBSDD3_FD_76900 | JGI IMG/M metagenome (GOLD analysis project Ga0075419, IMG submission 76900) | Bulk soil microbial communities from a Populus tree surrounding site in Tennessee, USA - Soil MetaG P. deltoides SBSDD3 | ecosystem: Environmental > Terrestrial > Soil > Tree plantation... | reverse complement strand
GCAGGACGGCCCGGTCCAGGACGGGACGCCCGCACCGCTGGAGGCACCGCACCCATCGGCGGAGGAACCACAAGCGCCGCGCGAGGCGACGCCCGACGAGACGCGACGCGCCATCCGCGACGCCTTCGCCCAGGCCCTCGGGCTGGCCGACATCGACGAGAACAGCGACCTGTTCCACCTCGGCGGCGACTCGTTGACCGCCACCAAGCTGGCCGCCTGGGCCCAACGCCGGTTCGGAGTGTCGCTAAAAGCCGTGGACATCATCCGGGCGCGCACCGTCATCGCCTGCACCCGCCTGATCGACCAGCGACGTCGAGAGGAGACGGCAGAGCATGTTCGAGGATGACACCGATCGCGAGTACCAGGTGGTCCGCAACGACGAGGAGCAGTACTCGATCTGGCCAACCAGCCACGACCTGCCGGCTGGCTGGCGGGTGGCGGGCCGGACCGGGACCAAGGCCGAGTGCCTCACCGAGATCGCCGAGGTGTGGACCGACCTGCGGCCCAGGAGCGCCCGCCGATGAACCCGTGGCTGAGCCGGCGTCGCGCCGTCGACGCGCCCACCGTGCGGCTCTACTGCCTGCCGCACAGCGGGGGCAGCGCCGGTGAGTACCTCCGCTGGGCCGACGCCATGCCGAAGGTGGAGGTCTGGGGAGTCAACCTGCCCGGCCGCGGTGCCAGGCTCGACGAGCCGCCGGCGACGACCGTGGCCGGTCTCGCCGAGGCGATTGGGCGCGAGGTCCCGTGCGCGCCGCCGTTCGTTCTGTTCGGGCACAGTCTGGGTGGGCTGCTCGCGTACGAGGTCGCGCAGTGGTTGCGAGCGCACGGTGGCGAAATGCCCGAGCGTTTGGTGCTGTCGGGTTGCGCACCACCGCACCTGCCGCGAACCGCGCCACGTGTCAGCCACCTGCCTGACGAGCAGCTCCTGGAGCAGGTCGCACGATCCTACGGCGGCATACCCGTCGAGGTACTGCGGGATCCGGACCTGCGCGCGTTGGTCGTGCCCCCGCTCCGGGCCGACCTGGCCGCCCTGGAACGGTATGCCCATCCGCCCCACCCGCCACTGCCCTGCCCGATCGTGGTGCTCTGCGGCGACCGGGACGGGCTGACCAGTCTGCGGCTCACCGAGTGGGACCGACACACCACCGCCGGATGCCGGGTACGCCTGCTGCCCGGCGGCCATTTCTACTTCCGCGAGAAGCCCGAGGCGATGATGGACGTGCTGGCCGACGTGCTGACCGAACCCAGCCTGCGATGAGCTTCCTGGTCGAGCTGCGCGCCGGACGGTTTCGCTGGGACCTAGTCGACCCGTTCCCCGTCCAGTCCACTGAGGACAGTAAGCGGGGTACCGCCGCGCTCACCGACCTGCGCGCCCTGTTGACCGCGCGCGTCGACGCCGACGCGGTGGAGGCCTCGAGCGAGCTGCCGGCTGGACTCGTCGAAGACCTGCACGCCCATCGGTTCCTGGCCCTGACCGTGTCCAATATGGACGGTGGGCTGGACCTGTCTCCGCTGAACGCGTTCCGCGTGCTGGAGGAGGCCGCGCGCTACTGCGTACCCGTCGGGCTCGTGCTCTCCTGGCACAACATGCTCGGCATGGGCGCCTACCTGCCGGCGCTACCACCGGGACGGCTTCGCGACCTGCTGACCGAGCGGCTGGCACAGGGCGCGGTGTTCGGGGTCGCCGACACCGAGCCAGGCCGTGCCGCCGCGGATCCCCGGCGGCAGACCGTGGCCGTGCCTACCGCAGACGGCGGTGGATACCTGCTGACCGGCGAGAAATGCTTCATCGGCAACGGCAGCATCGCCGACCTGCTGGCGGTCTCCGCGACCGTGCGGGACGACGGCCGGGAACGGATCGACCTGTTTCTGGTCGACACCCACCGCGACGGATTCTCGGTGACCACCGAACACGGGTTCATGGGTCTCCGCGGATCGCCGAACGCCGCCCTGCGGCTCGACGAAGTCTACGTACCCGCCGACCACGTGCTGGTCGCGATCGACGGCGGCTGGCGGGCGTCGCCGGTCGTCGCGCGGATCAACGCGCGGGCCCGGATGAACATCACGGTCGCCCCGTCTCTGGCCATGGCCAAGGCCTGCCTGGACTGGTCGCGGGAGTTCCTGGCCCGGCGGTACGTCGACGGCCGGCCACTCACCGACTACGACGCCGTACAACGCCGACTCGCCACCTCGCTGGCTGACGTATTCGCCGTCGACTCCGTGGTCGAGTGGTGCCTGCTCGGCGAGCACGGCGAGGCCGAGTACATGGCGGCCAAGAACATCGGCACCGTGACCTGCTGGCGGGTGATCGACAGGACCATGTCGCTGTTCGGTGCCGAGGGCTTCGAGAGCGCCGCCAGCAAGGCGCGTCGCGGCATGCGCGCACTGCCGGTCGAGCGGGCCCTCCGCGACATCCGCGGCATGCTCATCGCCGGCGGCGTGGACTTCAACATCGATATGCGCGCGGGCTGGCGCGGCATCCTGTCCCCGTACTACTCGGGCCAGGTGGGCGCGGCACCCGACCCGCCGGCCGAGTTGTCCCCGACGGCACCCGCCGCGGCGCGGTTCCTGCGCGACCAGGTCGCCGACTTCGCGGCCCGCTGCCGGAAGCTGACCCACACACATCCCGCCGACGACCTCCGCCAGCGGCAGGAGGTCCACATCACGCTGAGCCGCCTCGCCGACGAGCTGTTCACCATGTCGCTCGTGGTAGCCCGGGCCGCCGCCCTGGACACGGCCCACGCCCAGCACTTGGCCGGCGTGTACCTCGCCGGAGCCCGCGGCCGGATCGCGAGCCTCTGGCGGGCGCTCGACCGGGTTGACGAGGTCGACCACGCGCGCGTCTGCCGTGCGTGGCTGGCCGGCGACCTCGAACCGATGGTCCCTATCCGATGGTGAGGGCGTGGCCCATGGCGAGGCGGGATTCGGCGTTCTGCAGAGCCACGACGGAGATCGCGTGCAGTAGGGCGGGTTCGGGGTAGCGCGCGTCGCGCAGGGCTTGCAAGTCCGCCGGGACCATGCGCCAAGGTTCGCGGGAAAGCTTGCGAGCGAAGGCGACCAGCAGTAATTCGCGGTCGTCGTGCGGGGTGTAGCCGGCCAGCTCGTCGGCCCGGGCGCGGTCGCAGCATTCCTGGGCGGCCGCAGCGGCCAGCAGTCGGCGCTCCCGACGGGCCAGTGGCGTATCGGAGTCGAACACATACCCGTGCCATTGCTGCCACGCGTGGGTCATCTCCGCGGACGCGACCACGGGCCAGGCCGCGCGGTCGGGACGCGGGACAGGCTCGCGTCCGCGGTCGGGCTGGAACTCCGGTAGCGGTGACCGGTAGTCGAACTCGATGCCGGTGGCGTCGGCGACCCGGGTCAGGTAGTTGAACATGGCCGTCACGCCGGTGGCGGCCTGGACCGCCTCAGCCCCAAGGCCCTGCGCGGCAAGCTCAGCGCCGAACTCGGGGGTGATCGACCATGGCGCAGCGGTCAGTGCGGTAGCGAACCGGGCCAACGCGGCGCTGCGCGGCGGTAGCTGGTCGTCCTCGCCCCCGAGCACGGTCTCCGACAGCGCCGAGCTGCCGCTAGCGACACGCAGAAACTCTGCGTGAGCGGACGTTCAATACAGGCACTGGTTGGTGCGCGAGGTGACGCTGCTGATCAGCTCCCGGTCGGCCCAGTCCAGTGCCGACATGTGCAGCGTCCCGGACACCCCGAACGTGAGGCGCATCAACTCCGCATCCAGGCTGTGCGCCCGGATTATGCCCGGGGCGTCGTCATGCGGCGGCCGATACGCATCCGGTATGGGCCTGGCGGCCATCTCCGCATAGGTCTGTGCCAGGTCCCCGACCGCCTCGGCCCGCGAGATGGTTGTCAGCCACGGCATCCCCCCAGAGTAGGTGGGAAAGACGGCCGTTTCCGTGATCCTCGTTTCTACGGCAACCTGAGAGAGATCAGTTCGCGGTACCGGTGATCCGGCGCAGTGTGGTGACGAGGAGGACCGCGGGTGTGGTGTGCATGACGAATGGCGGGTAGACCGAGGTCGGTGGACTCGGTACAACGGTTGCGTGGCGACGGTGAGTGGGTACAGCGAGGCGGGGTTGCAGCGCCGGGTGGCGGTGGTGGTGCTCGTCGTCGGTCTGGTCTTGCTGCCGTTCAACGCGGTGCTCTGGTGGTTGGTCACCCGCGACTACCCCGCCGCGCGGGACATCGAGTGGTACGACTCGATGTTCCTGCGCTTCCCGGACAACATCGGCACGATCGTGGCCGTCGGAACGATCGCGGTCGGCTCGGTGCTGCTACGACGGGCCTGGGAGACCGCCCGGATACTCCGTGACGGGATCGCCGCGCGGGCCACGGTCGTCGAAGCCACCGAGACCGGTACCCGGGTGAACCATCAGCCCCAGCTGAGACTGCGTCTGTCGATCTCGCGTCCCGACCAGCCGCCGTACGAGGTGACGATCAGGCGGGTGATTCCTTTCATGCTGGTACCGAGGCTGATGGCCGGGCGGCCGCTACCGGTACGCGTCCATCCGGATAGGCGGGACCGCGTGGTGATCGACTGGTCGGGCGACAGTCGCGAATGGGCGCCGGTACCACCGCAAGCGTTCCGGCCCAGCGAAACGCCGTACTTGCCCGATCTGCCCCAGGTGACCGGCACGCCGACCTCGCGCGAGGATCTGAAGGCACGAGTCCGGGCGGTCGGCCTGCCCGGCACCGCCGAGCTGACGGCGGTCATCCCGATGCCGCCGGTCGACGAGCGGCGCCTGTACCGGATGGACCTAGCCATCCGACTCGACAATGGCGCTTCCTACCTCGAGCGCGACCAAGCCGTTCCAGTCGACCAGGAGTACGCCGCCGAGGCCGTCGCCGGCGCCCGGGTCCCCATCCGCGTCGCGCTGGTCGAGGGAGTCGCCATGACCCTGTTCGAATGGGATCGCCTCTAGACCGACCACCTTCGATGCCATATGACCCGGTGTCGCGGACGACCGTCAGGCAGGGTGACGGCAGCGACCAACCGCCCGGCGGCATCGCATGCGGTCACAGCGGGCGGCCGGCGGGAGCCCCAAACCACGACCAGGTGACCGTGGTACCGGACCGGCAGTTGGCGGCCAGCGACGACCAGACAAGCGATCTGGCTACCGACAAGCACCTCTGCGGCGCGCACCCAACGCCCTGTCCAGGGCAACCGGCGGTCGGAGTCGCGCCGGACCATGGAGTAGCCGCCAACCACCACCTGATGTGGCGCGAGGTCGTGCCGAGCCCGCACGAATCCCTCTGCGGTGCGGTCCTGGGGATCACCCCATGACCTACTGCCGCCGAGCATCCGCCAGCTGCCGCTGCCGTCCGCGACCAGCAGGTGGATCTCGTCCCAGAAGACGCCGGCGCCGCGACGCAGGAAGCGTGTGGCCGCGACGTCGCCATCGACATCGAACGCGATCGGTGCGAACCGGCGGCGACGGCTCAGCCGCACCGGCTGATCCGGCAGCCCATCGGCGATCAGACGGATGCTCTCGGCCCAGGCGTCGTACGCCACCCGATGACCGTACCCACGCCGACTGTCTTTGGAGCCATCACTTTTCCTGCACCTGTCGGAGGATCGTGGCGACGACTCGAGCTACCGGGGCGCTGGTGTCTATCTCCAGGTCGGCGGCGGGTCGCAGGAGCGGCTCGATGGTCTGCTGTAGGTGGAGTACGCGGGCCAGTTCGTGTGGCCGTTTGCCGTAGGGATTGTTCGTCCTGGTGGTCAGCCGCGCAGCGATGACGGGTGCAGGCGCGGTCAGCAGGATGATGTGGTCGAACTGGGGGTAGAAGCTGACCTGGTTGGGGGCGCAACCGCTGAGGAAGAGCAGGTCGACGTCGTCGGTGGACAGTAGTTCCTGGATGCGGTCCTCTCGCCAGAGCCAGTCCTGTCCCGGTGTCAGGCTGGTTGGATCGTCGTCGGGGACGTCGACCAGTTCTGTCAGGCCGTCGTAGTCGGTGTCGATGGCCCGGTAGCCGCGTGCCGCCAGTTCCTCGATCACTGTCGACTTGCCGGTCCCGGACATCCCGGTCAGGAGTACCCGTTTCACCGGAACAACTTATCCCGGCGCGGCGGAGGTCACCTGGTCGGTCGTGCGGGCGCTGCGGTGCACCCGAGCGAGTGTGAGCACTTGGCCGAGCATCACGTGCAGCTGCCTGGCCGCCGGGGCCGCGGTCGGCCGGCCGTCGGCGTCCTGTGACATGTCCATCGTGGACAGAGCCACGCCGAGCGGAGTCGGCCAGCCGCGCAACGCGTGGACTATGGCCCGGAGCGTAGCGAGGCTCGCGACCGCTCCCTGCTCACCCGAGGCCAGCGTGACGCAGCCGACGGGCCGGCCATCCAGGTACGGCCGCTCCTCGTCGTCGGTCCCGTTGATGTAGTCAACGGCGTTCTTGAGCAGCCCGGAGGGGGCACCGTGGTACGTCGGGGAGAGCAGGACGACACCGTCGGCCCGGACCAGCGCCGCGCGGTAGTCCCGCACCGCGAACCCTTCGACCAGCCCTGGCCGGTAGAACGGAAACTCCAGCGCGGTACCGGGAAACAGGCTGATGGTGGCGCCACGCCGGACACATTCATCGGCACACCAGCGGGCCAGCCGGTCGGTACGTGACCCCAGCGCCAACGAGCCGCTCAGCACCACCACGTGCGGGTCGTCCGAGGACACCGATTCATCTCCCGTGCAGCTGGCAAAGCAACTCGTAGTTGCTCGGCAACGTCCGAGCAAGCTCCTCCTGTTGCCGTCGGACCTCCGCGAACAACGGCTCCGCCCGGCGTACCGAGTCCGGCTTGTAGGTCAGCGCCGGCAGCGGGTGATCGGGCATCAGGTTCATTCCGGTGAAGATGCAGTAGTAGCTGCCGTTGGTCCAGAAGTTACGGAGGCGGGTTGACCGCTACTCCGGCCTTGTACATGGCGATTTTCTCCAGGATGTTGTCGGTCAGGGTCAGCTCCTTGTTCGCCCGCCAGAACGGGGTGTCCGTCCGCGGCGCGAGGTAGAAGTGCGCCTGGATGAAGTCGCGGGTGTCGTCGAACATCACCTCGACCTCCCGGTTGAACCGGTCGATGAGCCGCTGGTCGAACCCGCGGTCCGGGAAGTGCTTCGCGAGGTGATAGATCGCCGCGTAGATGAAGTAGATGCCGGTGGACTCCAGTGGCTCGAGGAAGCACGACGACAACCCGATACCGACACAGTTCTTCACCCAGGCCCGGCGGTTGCGGCCGACCCGGAACCGGATCTGGTTGAACTTGGTACGTTCCGGGTCGAGCCCCCACAGCCGGCTGAACTCCGCCGTGGCCCCATCCCGGTCGAGGAACGCGCTGGAGTAGACGTAACCGGTACCGTGTCGGCCCAGCATCGGTATCTTCCACGTCCAGCCCGCGGACATCGCGATCGCCGAGGTGTACGGCTCGACGCCCAGGCGCGCGTCGTCGTTGGGGATTGCCGTGGCCACCGCGCTGTCGCACAGCAGGTGGTCACTCATGTCGATGAACGGCTCCCCCATCGCCTGGTTGATGAGCAGGCTGCGGAAGCCGGAGCAGTCGACGAAAAGGTCGCCCTCGATCAGGCGTCCGCCCACAGTGGACAGCCCGGTGATGAACCCGCGTCCGTCCTTGTGTACTACGAGAAGCTCGTCGGCGACCAGTTGCGCGTCGAAGTGCCACGCGTACCGGGTGACCCGCTCGCCGTCCAGCCTCCGCGGCGCCCGGTTCGCGTCCATCAGCGGCGGCTCGCGGAAACAGGCGTAGTCGTACCGCTCCGCGCACTCGCCGCGCTGCCTGGCGTAGTACCAGTAATGCGACAACGGGATCTGGTCGCAATCCGGCAGCAGGCCGAACGGGTGGTAGAAGTGATCCGGTACAGCGCCGAACCGCCGCGCGACAGGCTGGCTCTCCCCCGGCGTACGCCAGTTGACGAACTTCACCGCCATCTTGAAACTCGCGTTGCACTCGCGCATCCAGTCGTCCTCGGCGAGGCCGAGGTAGTCGAAGAAGGCCCGCTGCAGGTTCGGCACAGTAGCCTCGCCGACCCCGATCCGGCCGATCGCCGGCGCTTCCAGGACGGTGATCCTGATGCTGCCCTGCAACGCCTTACCGAGATATGCGGCCGTCATCCAACCCGCGGTTCCACCGCCGAGGATGACCACGTGCTCGAGGCGCTGGTCCATGAGTCAAAGCTGACCGCCCGCCGCACCGGCACGGAAGCCCTGAAAGAGGCGTCACTCGAGACCCCACGATCGGGTAGGTCGTGTGCATACCCGATCGACCGGGCCCGAGCACTGATCTGTTTCTCTCGGAAGGTAAAGGTCGATTGCATCAAGCGGCTTCAGGTGAGCGATCGGACGATCCATCGGCGATGGTCAGCAGGTGGGCACGTTTGGCCGAGACTGCCCGTTGGTTGGCCGGGCCGTGGAGTTGGATGTGGTCGCCCGGCTGCTTGCTGACCGTGCGGGCGGTCCCGCCATCGTGGTGGTCGAGGGCGAACCCGGCATCGGGAAGACGCGGATGCTCGCCGAGATCGTCGACCGCGCGCGAGCCTGCGGGCGTGAGGTACGCGCCGGCCGCGCGACCGACTGCGAGCAGTCGACGCCGTTCGCGCTCCTCGGTGACGCGTTTCCCGCGGCCGACGGGGTGGATCGCCGCCGGCGCAACCGGGTCACCCGCGACGAGCTGGTTCGGCTGGCCAGGGCGGGTGGAGCGGTACTCGCTCTCGACGACGTGCACTGGACCGATCCGGCCTCGCTCGAGGCGCTGGAGTACCTGGTGCGACACCCGCCGGACGCGGCAGTGCTCATTGCGCTGGCCTACCGCACCGGCCAGTGCCCGCCCGCGCTCTACCGGGAGCTCGGCCGGGCCGGGCCGGTGGTGCACTGGCTGAGCCTGGCTCCGCTGCGGGCGGCTGATGTCGCCGAACTGTTCCCGGGCGAGCCGGCGCGATGCCTACTGCTTCATCAGGCTAGTGATGGCATCCCGCGGTATCTGGAGATACTCGGCGACGCACCGGTAGAAGTGTTGGCCGCGTTGGACGAGGCCCGGCCCGAGCTGGACAGCCGGATCGTGGCGAAGCTGGATCGGGTGATCACCGCCGAGCTCGGCGGGCTCGCCGAATCCGAACGGTTGGTCGCGCAATCGGCCGCTTTGCTCGACCACGTCGACCTGGAGGTTCTCGCCACCGTGGCGCAAGTGACGTCCGCCGTAGCGGTCGCCGCCGCGGATCGGCTGGTGGTTCGGGACGTACTGCGGGTACGAGACGGCCGGCTGGTGTTCCGGCATGCGCTGGTGCGGGCCGCGGCGTACCGGCTGGCCGGCCCTGGCTGGCGGACCGGGGCGCACCGGCGGGCAGTCGAGCACCTGGCGCGGTGCGGCGCCGCGCCGGTCCGGCTGGCCTGGCACCTCGAGCACGCGGCTCGCTTCGGCGACGAGGAGGCGGCCGAGGTACTCGCCGAAGCCGCCCGCGCGATGCTGGACACCGCCCCGACGACCAGCGTGGAGTGGGTGCGTACGGCGCTGCGGATCCTGCCGGAGCGCCCGCAGCTCGGCCCGTGCCGGGCCGAGCTGCGGTTGCTGCTGGCCAAGGCGCTGGTACTGTCCGGACAGCTCGCGGCCGCCGAGAAGGAGCTCGGTGACCTGTCCGGACTGACCGGCCGGACGCGGGCCGGCGCGGTCCGCTTGCTGGCCATGACGGCGCGGCTGCTCGGTCGGACCTCCGAGGCGAGCGCGTTGGCCAGCGCCGAGCTCGCCCGCTCCAGTAACGCCTCAGCCACCGTGTCACTGCGGTTCGAGCTCATCGCCGCCGAGCTGCTCGCCGGTCGCTGGGAGAGTGCCGCCGAGGCGGCCCACGCGCTGGTACACGCCGTGGGAGTCGGTCACCCCGGCGAAGCGGCGGTCGCCTGTGCCCTGGACGCGTTGGCGGCCCTGCCGGGCGGCAGCTCGTTGCGCGAGGTGCTGGGACGGTTGGAGCGGGCCCGGTCCCATGTGGACGGGCTGGACGACGGCTCGCTGCGCGACGTGCTCGACGCGATAGTTCCGCTGAGCTGGCTGGAGCTGCTGGTCGACCAGACCGACCACGCCGTGCGCCATCTCGACCGGGGTGCCAACCTGGCGCGGCGGTATGGGCGGATGCTTCTGATGCCGCAGCTGTACCCGATCAGGGCCGTGGCCGTCAGCTTGAAAGGGCGGGTCGCTGAGTCGTTGCAGGACGCGTTGACCGCGGACGCGATCGCCCGGCAGGTGGGCAGCGGTGAGATGACGGCATTCGCCATCGCGGTCCGGCTCCGGCCG
>Ga0075419_10003338_pt1 | contig 10284 bp, 8 predicted proteins | sample SoiMetdeltSBSDD3_FD_76900 | JGI IMG/M metagenome (GOLD analysis project Ga0075419, IMG submission 76900) | Bulk soil microbial communities from a Populus tree surrounding site in Tennessee, USA - Soil MetaG P. deltoides SBSDD3 | ecosystem: Environmental > Terrestrial > Soil > Tree plantation... | reverse complement strand
CTCGTCGACCGTGAACCACGAACCGTTGGCGCCGTCACCCGGCACGACCTCGAAGACCACCCGATCCGGTGCCGTACCGCGATTGGTCACAGTGAACGTTGTCTCGCCTCTGTTCTGACCATTCAGATCAACCCGCTCCGCGGGCGCCGTGACGACCCACTCCGTTGCCATCCCCGGATGATGGGTTGCGGGTCCGGTTCGTGGTATGGGCGCGCAGGAAAATTGACTGTCATGACTCGGACGTTTCGCCGAGCTGGCTCCAGTCCCCCACGCGTAGCGAGGCCAGATCCGACACAGGCCGTTGGGCCCGCACGGCGGCGATGATCCCCGGTGCCTCCCGGGCCATGCCAAGCAGCACCGTACCGGCCAGACGACCGTTCGACACGAGCAGTCGGGCGTACCGGTGCGCGGCGACATCATCGACTACCACGACATCGTCGGCCGGCCCGGCGGCGAGCCGACCGGCCGAAGCCAGGTAGATGCCTATGCCTTTGACGAGCATCGGCACGGCCTCGACCGGCGGCGATCCCGGCCGACGCGGCGAGTTCCACATTGGACGATACGCCGGTACAGACGATGACGAGCTCGGCGGCGATCCGGTCGCCACTGGTCAGACCGACCGCGCACACCCGATCCGGACCGACGATCTCGGCGGCTCGGGCACGGGAGAGCACGACGATCCCGCGGGCGGCGAGGTAGTCGCCGAGCAGCGTCGAGCACCGGGGGTCGAGGTACTGGTCGAGCAGGCGGTCGCCGCGTACCAGGATGGTGGTGGCCAGACCCAGTTGGTGCAACGCGTACGCGGACTCCAGACCGAGCGGTCCCGCCCCGATGACGACGGCCCGCCCCACGCTGTGCTCCTGCGCGTACCGCCGGATGGCCAGCGCGTCGTCGGCCTCGCGCATGACGAAGCAGCCGGCCAGCGAGATCCCGTCGATCGTGGGAACACTGGCTCGCCCACCCGTCGCCAGGATGAGCCGGTCGTAGCCGAGCCGGTCGCCGGTACCGAGCTGGACCTGCCGGCCGGTGAGGTCGATACCGGTCGCCTGGGTGTTGAGCCAGCAGGTGATGCCGTTCGTGTCGTACCAGTCCTCGGCGAGCAGGTAGAGCCCGGCCATGGCGGATCGCCCGTACACCATCCGGGAGATACCCATCCGGTTGTAGAGAGGATGGCTTTCCCGCCCCACGATGTGCAGCTCGCAGTCAGGGTGGATGGTCCGGATCTCCTCGGCGGCCGTCACACCCGCGATCCCGTTGCCCAGCACCACAACGCGGTGCACGCCCGGATCCCTCGGGCCGCGGGCCTTGCCGGAGACGGCCCGCGGGCCCGGCGGGGCGGCGCGCGGGTCGAGGGACACCGTCACGTTGCCGTTGACACGGGCGCAGCAGGCCATGCGTACGTTGCCGGTCAACCCCAGCCGGCGCAATGTGGCCGCCTCCCCCTCGCCGCAGGGGGACAGCGCCTCGGCGCCCGCCAGGACGGCGACCGGGTCCGCGCCGCACAGTCCCATCCGGCAGCCGGCTTCGATGGGCAGACCGCTGTCCTCGGCCACGTCCAGCAGGCTCGTACCGGCGCGGGTCAGCACCCGCCGATCCTGCGGCTGGAAGGTCACCTCGGACTGGTTGGCGGCGCGCAGGGTGCCCGTGTGCACATTGGACACTCGCATGGGCTCGGCTCGCGCGGCCTGCAATCGGAACTCGCGGTCGACGCGAACCGTACGCCAGATCCAGATGGCGGCGACGAGGCAGATCGCACCGCGGATGGGCCACACCGTCCGACCCGCCAGACCCAGCACGTCGTCGAGCCGGGGCGCGGCGAACCAGTAGAAGACGCTGAGCGCCAGTCCGCCGTACCCGGCGGCGAGGTGCGCCGGCCGGACGCGGGTCAGTGCGGTCAGCGCGAAGAAGGACCCGGCGCTGGCCAGGGCGTAGGCCGCGAACGTGAGGTACAGCCTCGGCGCCGGCAGTGCACCGAGGGTCCAGTAGCCGAAGGCGACTCCGGGAAAGCACCCGGCGAAGAGCCGGCGGGACGCAGTCCAGCGCGTGTCCTCGTCGTACATGTCAGCCAGGTACGCCGCCCGCGGGTTGAAGTCGTAGCAGTTCTTCGCGCAGCCGACGCACGGGCGGCAATGGCTGTTCGGGACGGTGACGAACGGGGTCTGCCCGTACAGGCGCTGTACCGGAAACAACGGGCAGATGCTCGAGCACCAGCCACTCTTGCCGCGGTAGAGCACCCCGCCCGCGAAGGCGGCAACCAACGCACCGGCCAGGAGAGCCGCGCTGGCCGGTCCACTGTGGTCGAACAGGGTCAGGCGGGTAGGCACGATCGTCACGAACAGCGCCACCGCAACGACGTACCCGGAACGCTTCAGCCATACGGGTGGCTTGACCGCGAGGCTGAAACGGCCGAGCCGCGGCAACTGGTTCGCCGCGGCCAGCGGGCAGATGTTGCGCCACAGCCCGGGCGCGACGAGGAACAGCAGTGGCAGCAGCGGCACGACGATGCGCCACAGCACGTACAGGCCGACCGCCGGTCGAACCACGAGAACCATGCAGAGGCCGGCGAGCGCGGTGACGCTCACGGCCCGCACGACATGCCACAGCCAGAGCGGGACACGGGTCGGCAGCTCGAGGTAGTTGAGAAACCGGCGCGGCGGTGGTTCACGGACCTCCTCCGCCACCGGCAACGGGATGGTGGGCAGAACGGCCGGCGGTACCGCGTCGGCGGTCAGGATCACCAGCTGTACCGGACCGAACTCGACGATGTCGCCGGCCGCCAGGACCGTGGGGGATCCGATCGGCGTGCCGTTGACCCGCGTGCCGTTCATGCTGCCCAGGTCGGTCACGGTGAGCCGGCCGTCGGACACGTCGAACCGGGCGTGGCGGCGCGACACGCTCGGGTGGTCGATGCCGATGAGGCCGGCCGAGGACCGGTCCGCGCGACCCACCTCGGTGATGTCCCGGACGGTGAAACGGCGCAGCGGCCGGTCCTCCTGCCGCACGATCACGACATACGCCGCCCCGGTACCCGGCGGCCGCGGCGCAACCGGCGCGGTCAGGGCGCCGTATGCCGCCGTCACCGCTGCACCACCCGGCGCAGGGCATGCAGTCGCGCGGCCAGGACCCGCGCGAGGTCGAAGAGCAGGTGCCGGGCGAGGATGGGTTCCTTGCCGGCCAGTACCTCGAAGCCGGCCAGTCCCAACCGCAACAGCGTGGTGTCGACGGCCGCTAGTACCGTCGTGCCGGCCGGCGTACCGGCCAGGAAACCGAGTTCCCCGAATACGCCACCCGGGCCGAGCTCGTCGCCGAACCGCCGGCCGTGGCGAAGGTGGACGCGGCCCTCGAGCACGAACCACAACGCCCGGTCGGCGTCGTTCGGCCCGACCACCACGTCGCCGCCGCGGAACGCGCGAAGCTCTCCGTGCGCGCGGATCGCCTCCCAACTGTCGGCCGGTACGTCCGGCAGCAGCACGAACGCCGTCGACTCGAGCGGCTCGTCGGGATAGCTGAACAGATCGTTGGCCATGATCCCTGCCAATTGAACGTATCTGGCACGCTAGGTCTCTGGCCGACGCTACCGCCCCAGCGAGGAGGGCATAAGTGGACGTCGATCGGGTAGTTGGCGGGCGCTACCGGTTGCGCTCGCGACTCGGCACGGGCGGTATGGGGACCGTCTGGCGGGCGTACGACGAGCTTCTCCAGCGCGAGGTCGCGATCAAGGAGATCCTGCTGTCCGGCTTGCGCACTGGACAGACCACGGCGGACGTCTCCGCACGGGCGCTGGCCGAGGCACGTAACGCCGCCCGGCTCCATCACCCGAACATCGTCAGTGTCCATGATGTACTGTCCGATGAGGACAGAGTCTGGATCGTGATGGCGCTCGTGGTGGGCCGATCCCTGCAGGAAGTCGTCGAGGCGGACGGGCCGTTGGACGCGATGCGGGCCGCCCAGATCGGCCTGGGTCTGCTGGACGCCCTCGATGCCGCGCACGCCGCAGGCGTCGTACACCGGGATGTCAAGCCGTCCAACGTCCTGCTGCCGGACGCGGGCGGCGTCATGCTGACCGACTTCTCGATCGCCGCGGCGGCCGATACCGCCGGCCTCACCCAGACGGGGGTGCTGCTGGGCACGCCGGGTTACGTCGCGCCCGAACGCGTGGCCACCGGCAGTTCCGATCCGCCCGTCGACCTGTTCGGTGTCGGGGCGACGCTGTACTTCGCCACGGAAGGCCGAGGGCCGTTCGAGCGCGACACCGCGTTGGCCGCGCTGTTCGCGGCGGTCAACGAACCGCATCCCCCTCCGGCACACGCCGGTCCACTCGCTGAGGTCATCGACGGGCTGCTCGCCAAGGTACCGGGACAGCGGTGGCCCAGCACGCGCTGCCGCGAAACGCTGCGTCGGGTCGCCGGTGGGGCCGAGGTGTTCGCGGTCGGGCGGTCGGCCGTCGCGCCGCCGCCTTCGCCGGGCGAGTCGCGGCCCGGATGGGCCCGCCGGCCGGTCGTCGCGGCCGTCGCGTCGACGGTCCTGCTCGGTGCGCTCGTGGCCGCGATGATCTGGTCACCCGCGGGCCGCCTCTTCGCCGACCTGTCCGGTGACCCGACCTCATCCGTCACCCCTACCCGCCCTACCGCTGTCTCGACGACGCCGCGAACGTCCGGCCCGGCTTCGCCGACGGCGTCGCGACCGCCGCCGGCGGGCGACCTCACGCTCGCCCTGGACGGAACCTGCTCGTGGTACTCCAACACCGACGGAAAGGTCTGGGTGATTCTGCCGTTCGTCGTCCGCTGGGCCAGTTCTGTTGCCATGCCACGCACCTTCTACAACATGGGCGACGACGCCCGCGGTGGACCCGCCCGAGCAGGCGGCTACACCGACCTGGGTTCGCGGACGGGCGACGGGACCCACCTGCGACATGCGGTCGGCGGTGACCCGGCGGCGGCCAGCCCGTACGCCGGCCGGACGCAGGTCCGCTTCACGGTGCGCATCGACCCGGATGACAAGGTCGTGGAAACCAGCGAGTCGAACAACACGCTCGTCATCATCGCCGGACCGTTCGGCACGCCACCTCCGGCATCCAGAGCGGACGTGCGGATCCCGTGCCGGACCTAGATGCGGCGTCCTCGCGCGACCAGTGCTACCCGGGGAAGTTCGACCCGCCACCGGCCCGCGACGCGCGTGTAGCTGACCTTCCGCACCCGCTGGCCCGGTGCTGACTGCTCGTCGGTGTACCGGAAGCAGACCGTCGCCAGCTCCGCCACCCGTTCGGCGTCGACGCGGACGAGCCCGTACATCTGCCGCAGGTGCTCGCCCAGCGCACGCCGCACCACGGCGCGACTCGTACCGGTCAACACGAACGGGTCGTACAGCGGCTGGACAACGACGTCGACGAGGCCGGCTCCGGCCAGCAACCGGCGCATCTCGCCGCACGTGAAGTGGGGGTACCGGTGTCCGGTTCTGCTGTACGCGTCGACTACCTCGCCGAACCACTGCGCGGCCGGCGAACACTCGTCGAAGTCGTGCAGCACGAGTCGTCCACCGGGGCGCAGCACGCGGCACGCCTCACTGACCGCGGCGGCTCGTTCGGCCACCGGTATGTGGTGCGTCCCGTAAGCCAGGACGACGGCGTCGACCGCGTCGTCGCGCAGCCGCAGCGCCTGTGCGGCCTGGCGTACCGCCGGCAAATCGTGCTGTTGCGCGGCGCGCACCATACCGGCGGAGAGGTCACTGGTGAACACGGTCGGTCGGGCACGACGCGGGAGCAGGTCGACGATCGCGCGCGCCAAGGTTCCGTCGCCGCCCAGCACGTCGAGCACCACATCCTCCGGCCGCCACGAGGACAGATGCCCGTCGCTGCTGGCCAGGCGGAACAACTCCGCGATGCCACAGGCACGGATGCGTGGGTCGCGCTGCGCCAAGCGGTACGAGTCCCCGCGGCCTCCGTCGCCGGATGGTTCGAAGTCGACGGGTGTCCCTAGTGGACTGTCGGCCGTCCTGGCCGGATCCAGCAGGGCGTACAGGTCGGGCGCGCGCTGCCACAGGTCGAGAAGGAGTGGGTCAGCGAATGTCGGAAGGCTCGGGATGACGAGAGACACGGGCGTCACCTCCGGTCGGAGGAACCTTGCTGTGCTGGCCAGGCGCCTGGACCTTCGGCTGGCGCAGATCCAGCCCAAGAAACTTTCGCCGGGTGGACAGGTCGGGTAGCAACGCCAACTGGACAGCCGCCCCGACGAGCAGGGCGAGCAACGCACCGGTGGCGCCGAACGGGCGTACGAGCACGATCGCGGTCACCGCCGTGGACGCGAGGCCGACCGTCCCGGCGCGCGTCGTCGCGCCCAGCATCGCGGTCGCGGTGTTCTCCAGCGCCCAGATCACGAGGGCGACGGCGATGAGCATCGGGGCGACGGCCGCCATCCCCGCCAGGGAGGCGATCGACGGATCGAAGGCCCAGCCGGTCGCGAACACGGCCAGCACTCCGGCGGGCGCCAGCAGGTTCCGGCCGAGCCGAACGGTGCGGCGGAACGGGCCGCGGATCCGGTCCGGGTCGGACCGCAGCGCGGTGGTCAGCCATGGTTGGTAGACCCGCTGCAGGTAGTCCAGGACGTTGCCGACGATGGAGTACGCCGTCACCGCGACGTAGACATTGCTGACCGTAGCGGGATCCGACTGTCCACCTAGGACAGCGATGACGACGCTGAACGGCGCGGTAGCCAACAACGTGTTGGCGCCCATGAGCAGCGTGGTCCTGGTGACGAGCCGGACGGTACGCCCACGCGGCCGACGCAGGCGCCGGCGAAGGCCGAGGACCAGGGCAGCCGATACCGCTCCCGCCGATCCGGCCTGCAGAGCCAGGTACACGGTCGGCCCGGCACCGGCGAACGCGGCCAGCGCGATACCTCCCGCGGTCACCACTGCCAGCACCCCGAAGCTCGCCGGATCCGCGATGGGCGTACCGAGGACGCGCCAGTACGCCACCAGCGCCTGAACGACACCGAAGGCCACGTTGGTCGCCCCGGCCAGCAGCCACAGTCCGGCCATCCGTGGGTCCACGACGGCGAACACGGTAGCGAGCAGCAGGCAGCCGCCGGTGATGGTCCCCGCGGTGAGCAGATGCGCCGTGAGGAGCCGATCGGCGGCCGGACCGCGGTACCGGGGAATCACCGTGCCCGCCGACTTCTCGGTACCGGAACCCACCAGCGGGTTGAGCACCAGCGTGCTGCCCATGGCGAGGGCGTACGGCCCGAAGGTCTCCGGACCCCAGGCGGCGAGCAGCAACGGGGCGCTGAGCACGATCGCGCCGCGGAACGCGGCCCGCCCGGCGAGCAGTGTGACGACCACGCGAACCGGTGGTGGTCCGGTCACCGACCGGCCGCCGATGGCTCGCGCGGCCGCCGGACCACCGCGGTCAGCACGCGACCGGGGAGCACCAGCACGGCACCCGCGAGCAGCACGTGCACCGCGATGAACGCGTACGCCTCGTACCTGCTCGGCGGGTGTCCAAAGAAGACAGTCATGTGCGAGGCCCAGGTCCAGACGTCCGGGATCGGCCTGCCGTTCACGAGCAGGAACGCCAGGTCCTCCAGGCCGGACAGCATCAGCAGCAGCATGCCGACCGCCAGCCGGGCCGTGGTCCCGGGCGCTCCGCCGCCCAGCCGGAAGGCGAGCGCCAGCCCGAGAATGATCAGCGGGATCGCGGTCAGCATGTGGTAGTAGAGCCGCGGGAAGTCCCCATCGGTACCGGAGAGGGCGAAGATCCTCGGCACGAAGTAGCAGAAGAACAGCAGGAACGTCGCCGGTATCGCCACCAGATGCACCCGACGCCGGCGGAGCGCAACGTCGTCCGCCAGCGCGATCGCGGCCGTGGCGCACGCGAACGGGGTCAGCTTGAACAGCAGCATCCCGACGCTGCTCACCTCCCGGTCGTGCGGGAGGACGAACCAGATCACGGCGGCGAGTACACCCGCCGCGACCGCGAACACCACACTCAATCTCGAACCTCTCATGTGGACGGTTCCACGTTCAGCCGAAGGGTCGCGGTACACCAGGCCAGCAGCCCGTCGAGCGCCTCGTGGTCGTCGGCGACCAGCGTCAGGAACCCGAGCTTGTACGCCGCCTGGGTGAACGGTCGGACCGGATCGCCCGGCCGCACGAACAGCTCGACGGTCTGTACCCCCGGATGTGCCCGCACCTCGTCGAGGTCGGTCACCTCGCGCAGCACGCCGGGAACGGCCAGCGGTGAGGAGAGAATATGCAGCAGGCACACCCGCGACCGCTGCGGCGTGAGATCGAACGGCTCGCCGACCGCCAGGGAGATCGTGGCACCGACCGTGTCCACTCCCCAGGCCGCCGCCATCAGCGAGGGGTATGCGTTGCCGCCGAGCCGCGCGCCCACCTCGATCAGGTACATGTCTCCGCTGGCGGTACGGACGAGGTCGAAGTTCGCTGGTCCGTCCGTGATGCCCAGCTCGGCACACATCCGCACAACCGCGTGCCGCACCTTCCTCGCCTCGGGCGAGGGCAGCCGGGCCGGGATCAGGTGTCCACTGGTGACCATCGTGGGCAGCGGCGTCATCCGCTTCTCGGTGATCGGTACGAAGTGGGGCTCCCCGTTTCTCAGCCAGATCTCGACCGCGTAGTGCCGGCCCTCGACGTAATGCTCCACAGTGGCCAGTCCGGCCGCGGACAGCTCGCACGCGTGGTCGATCGCGTCGTCGAGCTGGTCGTACCCGGTGACGAGGCTGATGCCCTTGCCACCCGAACCGTCGGCGGGCTTGACCACCAGCGGTAGCGGCATCTGCTTGGCCTCCTCGACGAGCCGGACCCGGTCCGGATCGGAGACGTACGGGTAGGTCGGCAGCCCCGCCCACGCCACGGCCTGCCGGAAGTACGTCTTGTCCATGGAGGCCCGTACCGCCTCTTCCGGGGTAGGTGACGGCAGTCGGTACCGGATCGCCAGCTCGCGTTGGCTCGCGAGGCCGGCGTCGCTGGCCGTGGTGACGATCCCGTCGATCGTCTCGCCGGCCAGGGCCGCCGCGATGGCGTCGGTGTCCCGCGTCGAGATCGGCAGGAACCGCGCCGCCAACGCCACACCCGGGGCGTCGGCCCGCTGGTCGACCGCGATCAGCCGGTAGCCACGCCCGATCGCCTCGCGGTACGCCGGCAACTGGTCGATACTCGCGCCGAGCATCAGCAGTGTCTTCACCGCAACACGACCTCCTCCACAGTGGACGGCTCGCCGTACAGCGAGTCCTCCGATGCGACCGGGATGTTCGCCTCCCGCACGTAGTACTGCGCCGGCCTGACCGAGCCCCGGATCAGCCTGTGCACGTACGCCGCCAGCACTCCGACTGACGCCAGCACCAGAGCCTGGCCGGCCAACAGCAGCGGGACGGCCGGCCGCCCCGATACCGCGCCGATCCCCAGCAGACCCGCACCGACCGCGGTCACCCCGTACAGCCAGACCAGCGGACGCTCGGAGAATCCGAAGAACAGCTCGAAGCTGTGCGAGACGAGCCGCCACGGGCGCCACCGGGAGCCGCCGGCGGTCCGCCGCGCGTGCTCGACGTCCACGGTCGCCGCGCGGGCACCGAGCAACGGCAGCGTCGCGATGAAGTACGGCGTGGCCAACCGCAGCGCGACCGCGCGTCGGGCCACGCCGGCGCGGACGACGCGGAACGCCGAGGAGCCGGGGACCAGCGTCACCCCGAACAGTTTTCGGGCCAGGTACTGCTGCCAGACCGAGCCCAGCCTGCGGATCAGCGGATCCTGACGGTCGCGGCGGATGCCGTACACGACGTCGTAACCGCGTACGGCGGTGGCCACCAGCCGGGGCACCTCGGCCACCGGCCACTGCAGGTCCGCGTCCAGTTGCGCCACCCAGGGCTTGCTGGCGTACCGGAAACCGGCCGAGAACGCGGCCTCCATGCCGAAGTTGCGGGAGAACGACAGGTAGCGCACCCGTGCGTCGCGGTCGGCCAACCGCTTGATGCGGGCCAGCGTGTCGTCGGTCGACCCGTCGTCGACGAGCAGGATCTCGAGGTCCGGGTGGCGCACGGACAGGACCGCGTCGATCGCCTCGTAGAGGACGTCGACCTGCGCGCCCTCGTTGTAACACGGCACGAGGACGGTGAGCGGTGTCAGATCAGCTGCCGCGTCCACGTCGCCGGGGTCCGCTCGGTAAGGATCTCGATGGGCAGGTAGTACGAGAACTCGCGTGGCCCGGAAGCGCGGATCCAGTCCACCATCTCGGCCAGTCCGTCGCGCAGCGACCACCGCTCGCGAAACCCG
>Ga0075419_10003335_pt1 | contig 10287 bp, 10 predicted proteins | sample SoiMetdeltSBSDD3_FD_76900 | JGI IMG/M metagenome (GOLD analysis project Ga0075419, IMG submission 76900) | Bulk soil microbial communities from a Populus tree surrounding site in Tennessee, USA - Soil MetaG P. deltoides SBSDD3 | ecosystem: Environmental > Terrestrial > Soil > Tree plantation... | reverse complement strand
TACTTCTTTTCCAGCTCGGTGATGAGCGCCGGCACGATCTCGAACAGGTCGCCGACGATGCCGTAGTCCGCGACCTCGAAGATCGGCGCATCGCGATCTTTGTTGATCGCGACGATCGTGCGCGAGCCTTTCATGCCGACGAGGTGCTGAATGGCGCCCGAGATGCCGAGCGCCATGTACAGCTTGGGTGCGACGGTCTGGCCGGAGCTGCCGATCTGCCGGTCCATCGGCAGCCAGCCGTTGTCGCAGATCGGCCGCGAGGCCGCGACCTCGGCGTCCATCGCAGCGGCGAGCTTCTGGACGAGCGGCAGATGCTCCTGCGACTTGATGCCGCGGCCCACGGCGACGATGCGTTCGGCCTGGCCGAGATCGACCGCCTGCTTGGCCTCCTGAAACGGCGCCTCGGGTTTCTGACGAATTGCCGCGGCGTCGATCTCCGCTGCAACACGTGTGACCGTGGCCGACCCTCCCATGCGAACCGCGTCCGCGCGGAAGGCGCCGATCTGGACCGTGATGACACACGGACCGGACGGCCGCGGACGAACGGTTGCCACCAGCTTGCCCTGGAACATCGGCCGCGTGAACGTGGCCTCGCTCCCTGTGCCGCTGATGCCGATCACGTCGCTGACGAGCGTCGTGCGAAGTCGCGCAGCGAGCATCGGCGCGAAGTCTCGAGCCTGATACGTATGCGCCGCCACGACAAACGTCGGGCTCGACGCCGCGATGAGCGCCTGGGCAGCCATGGTGAACGCATCGGGCGTGTAGGTGGCGAGCGCAGCGTGCTCGACCGCCAGCGCTTCAGCGACATCCGCCCTGGCGAGCTCTCCGGCCTGGGCCGCCGTCGACTCCCCCATCACGGCGACTCGAATCGGCATGCCGCCGGCAAGCGCCTGAGCCGCGGCGACCGCCTCCCATGACGCGCGATTCAGCGTGCCGCCGCGCTGCTCGGCGAGAACGAGAATCATCGAACCGCCCTCATAACACTCTCGCCTCGTCTCGCAGACGCCGCACGAGCTCCTGCGCCGCCTGGGCGCTCGGGCCGTCGATCAGTTGGGTCTGCTTGGACCGCGTCGGCAACGCCAAGCCGACGATCTCCTGCGTCGGCTCGAGACCTGCCGGCATGGCGACCTTGCGGATCTCCTTCTTCTTGGCGGCCATGATGCCTTTCAGCGTGGCGTAGCGGAGCTGATTAATGCCGCTCTGAATCGTCAGCAGCGACGGCAGCGGCATGGCGATCCATTGGAACCAGCCGCCTTCGAGCTCGCGCTTGATGCGAAGCGCACCCCCTGAGCCTGTCGAAGGGTCGATCTGGACATCCATGACGATCGTCGAGTGAGGCATGCCGAGCCGCTCGGCGAGGATGACGCCGGTCTGTGCGTGCCCCTGGTCGTCGGATTGGAGGCCGGTGAGCACGAGATCGAATTTCTCGTCAGCCATCGCCGCCGCCAGCGCCTCGGCCGCAAGGGCGGCATCCGCGGCCGCCAGCCGATCGTCCTCGACGTGCAGGGCGCGGTCGGCGCCGCGCGCCAGCGCCTCACGCAGCACCTGCTGCACACGCGCCGGCCCGGCGGCACACACCACGACCTCGCCGCCATGCTTCTCGCGAAGGCGCAACGACTCCTCGAGCGCATACGCATCGGGCTCGTTCATCTCGAACGCAGCGTCCTGTTCGCGGATCCAGGTCTTGGCGTCGTTGAGACGAGGCTGCCACTCGCGGGTCGGGACTTGCTTGATACAAACGGCGATCTTCATGGTGGAGTAACGGCGGGTCTCAAGACCCGCCTCTGCGGCGATCGCAAATGACGATGAGCGATAACGTCAGCCTTCGTACTTCTTGAACAGCAACGCCGCGTTGGTGCCGCCGAAGCCGAAGGAGTTCGAGAGCGCGTAGCGGATCGGCATCGGGCGGCTCTTGCACGGCACGTAGTCGAGGTCGCACTCGGGATCGGGGTGCTCGAGGTTGATTGTCGGGGGCGCGATCTGATCGTGCACCGCCAGCGCGGAAATGCCCGCCTCGAGGCCACCGGCGCCGCCGAGTAGGTGGCCGGTCATCGACTTCGTCGAGGAGATCGCGACCGCGCGCGCGTGCTCGCCGAAGCAGGTCTTGATGGCGATCGTCTCGAGCCGGTCGTTGTACGGAGTCGAGGTGCCGTGGGCGTTGATGTAGTCGACTTCGCTCGGGGCGACGCCCGCCTTCTTCAATGCCATCCGCATGACGCGAATCGCCCCGTCGCCGTCTTCCGATGGCGCCGTGATGTGATACGCATCGCCCGACAGCCCGTAGCCGACCACCTCCGCGTAGATCTTGGCGCCGCGCCGCTTCGCGTATTCCAGCTCCTCCAGGATCAGGACGCCGGCGCCTTCGCCGATGATGAACCCGTCGCGATCGGTGTCGAACGGCCGGCTGGCGCGGCTCGGCTCGTCGTTGCGCGTCGAGAGCGCGCGCAGCGCCCCGAAACCGCCCAGGCTCATCGGCGTGATCGCCGCCTCGGACCCGCCCGCGATCATCGCCTCGGCGTCGCCGCGTTTGATGATCTCGAACGACTCGCCGACGGCGTGCGCCGATGCCGAGCACGCGGTGCACGTCGCGATGTTGGGCCCCTTCGCGCCGAATCGAATCGAGACCTGGCCGGAGGCCAGGTTGATGATCGCCGACGGAATGAAGAAGGGTGAAATGCGGCGCGGGCCGCCGTCGAGCAGCGCGCTGTGCTCGCGCTCGATCGTCTGGAACCCGCCGATGCCCGACCCGATGAACACGCCGACGTCGGGCGCGTTCTCTTTCGTGATGAGCAGCCCCGAGTCGTCCATCGCGAACTGCGACGCCGCGACGGCGTACTGGATGAAGACGTCCATCTTCTTGACGTCTTTCTTCTCGATGAACTGCAGCGGATCGAACCCCTTGACCTCGGCGGCGATCTGGGCGGCGAATCCGGTCACATCGAATCTCGTGACACGGGTGACGCCCGGCGTGCCCGCCAGCAGCCCCCGCCAGGTCGCGGCGGTGCCGATGCCGAGCGACGACACCAGTCCGATCCCGGTGATGACGACGCGTCTGCTCAAACGGCCCCGACTCCTATTTTTTGCCCTTGCCGTGGGCTTCGATGTAGTCGATCGCTTCCTTGACGCGGGTGATCTTCTCGGCGTCCTCATCCGGGATCTCGATCCCGAATTCCTCCTCGAAGGCCATCACGAGCTCCACCGTGTCGAGCGAGTCGGCGCCGAGGTCGTCGACAAACGACGCGTCCGGCGTCACTTCCTCTTCATCCACGCCGAGCTGCTCGACGATGATGCTCTTCACCTTGTCTGCGACTGCCATCGAATCCTCCTAATCAACGCCCAATGCCCAATGCTCATTGTTCGACTCCTCACGTCGGCGGGTTTGAAGACCCGCCGTCATCCGGGGCGGTCATTGAGCACGTGGCTTTGATTACATGTACATGCCGCCATTTACGGCGAGAACGTGACCCGTAATATACGACGCCTCATCCGAGGCGAGAAAGCAGACGGCCGCGGCGATGTCCGCCGGCAGGCCGAGGCGTTTGAGCGGAATCAGCGCTTCCCAATCGGACTGCGCTTTCCCCGCGACGGCGCGGGTCATATCGGTATCGATCATGCCCGGTGCCACGACGTTCACCGTGATGTTCCGCGACGCGACTTCGCGCGCGAGCGCCAGGCTGAACCCGATCAACCCGGCCTTGGATGCCGCGTAGTTGGCCTGACCCGCATTCCCCATCTGCCCGACGACCGAGCTGACGCTGATAATCCGTCCGTTGCGCTGCTTGATCATCGGCTTCAGCACCGCCTGCACGCACGTGAAGGCCGCCGTCAGGTTGGTGGCGATGACCTCGTCCCACTCCTGACGCTTCATGCGGAGCATCAGCTGATCGCGCGTGATCCCCGCGTTGTTGACGAGCACGTCGATGCGGCCGTGCCGCTCCAACACACCGGCCACCATGGCGTCGACGGCCGCCGTGTCGGTCACGTCCAACGAGACGACCTCGGCGCGCCCGCCGGCGGCCTGGATCGCGTCGACCGTGGCCTTGGCGTTGTCGCTGCGGGCGGCGGCGATGACGTGCGCGCCGCGGGCGGCGAGCATCTCGGCAACGCCGCGGCCGATGCCGCGCGACGCGCCGGTCACAATCGCTAGTTTTCCGCCGAAGTCGAGCATGCCGCTACGATCGTGCCGAGGTCGTCAGGCGACCCGAACTGCACCACGCGAGCATCTTTGTGGATCTTCCGGACCAGACCGCTGAGCACCGCACCTGGGCCCACCTCAACATACGTGGTGATGCCCTCGGACGCAAGGCGTTGGACGACGTCGGCCCAACGCACGGGCGCGGACACCTGCCGGACGAGCGCATCGATGGCGGCCCAGGCCTCACGTTTGGGCTGCGCGTCGACGTTGGCGACGACGGGCACGAGCGGCGACGCCGCCGGCAAGTCGCGGAGCTCCGGCTCGAGTCGCGCTTCGGCAGGCGCCATCAACGCACAGTGGAAGGGAGCGCTCACCGCCAGCGGGATGGCTCGCTTTGCCCCGAGCGCGCGCGCCCGCTCGGAGGCACGCTGCACGGCCGCGGCATGGCCGGCAATCACGATCTGGCCCGGCGCATTGATGTTCGCGGGGCTCACCACCTCGCCTTGCGCAGCCTCGTCACATGCGCGCTGAACGACGTCGAGCTCGGCGCCGAGGATCGCCGCCATCGCCCCGACGCCGACGGGCACCGCCTCCTGCATATAGCGGCCGCGCCGGCGCACCAGCCGCACGGCGTCGCCGAAGCCGATCGTGCCGGCGGCGACATGGGCTGAGTACTCACCGAGGCTGTGGCCAGCGACGAACGACGGTCGGATGCCTCGCGCCTCGAGGACACGGCAGGCGGCGATGCTGGCCGTGAGGATCGCCGGCTGGGTGATCTCGGTGAGCATCAGCTCCGCCTCGGGGCCTTCGAAGCACAACGTGCTCAGCGATCGAGGAGAGGACGCTTCGCTCGCAAAGGCCGCGTCGGCGTCCGCGAAGACACGCTGCGCCTCGGGGAACGCCTCGGCGAGCGCGCGACCCATGCCGACCTGCTGAGAGCCCTGGCCTGGAAAGATGAAGGCGATCACGCGTCGATCGCCACTATTCCTCGTCGACGGGCCTGACCTGTCGCGTCTTGTAGTACCCGCAGTGCGGGCAAATGCGATGCGGGGCTTTCGGCTCGTGACACTGTGGGCACAGGCCCGTCGTGGCGGCGCGCAGCGCGTCGTGCGTGCGGCGCTTGGCAGTGCGCGTCTTGGAATGGCGGCGTTTTGGATTCGGCATAGTCTGATCGAACGTCTAAATCAGTCGCTTCAACGGCGCGAGGCGCGGGTCCTCCCATTGCGGCGAACATACGCACGTCCCGGTATTCCGGTTCGTGCCGCACTGCGGGCACAAGCCCGCGCAGTCCTCCCGGCACAGCGGCTTCATCGGCAGCGTGAGATAGAACTGCTCGCGCAGCAACTCGTTCAGATCGATTTGATCGTCCCGATAGACGCTGGCGTCGAGATCCTCTTCGCTGACCTCGCGGTCGGTCTCACTGCCCTCGCCCGCAGCCTCGACCGGGAGGTAACGCAGGTCGAAGCTGCTGTCGATCGGCAGCGAGAATGGCTCGAGGCAGCGGCTGCATGACAGTTCCAGCCGCGTCCGCACCGTGCCCACCAGCCGGAATCGCTCCTTGTCCTTGTGGATCTGCATGTCCACGTGGACCGGCTCGGCGATTCGATACGCCTCGCCCTCCTGGCCGACGTCGTCGGGCTGAAACACTCGCGAGAAGTGATTGAGCCCTTGGCGATATCGGGTCAGGTCGAGTTGCATACGGCCGGCAAGCCCCTTCGCGAAAATCGTGCGAAAGGGGACCTGTCATTATACTGCGACCTCCAAGGAATCAGGAGTCGGGAATCAGGAATCAGCCTGGGCCAGCCCAGATGTCTAGAGTTGGCTCCAAGCCATCGGGCCGACCCACGGCTTCGGGATGAACAGCCGCTCATAGAGAGCGACGGCGAATCGGTCGGTCATGCCGGCGAGGAAATCCCTCACCGCCGCATCGAGGCCCTCCGTCTCGACGATGCGCGCGTCGAGCAGCTCGGCAGGGCGCTCGCGAACGCGTTCCCAGAGGCCTCCGAGGATGTCGCTCGTCTTCTTGAACTCGGCAGTCGCGGTGTCATTCTCGTACACGGCGCTGAACAAGAACGACCGCATCGCCAACGTGGCCGACAGCACTTCATCGCTCATGCTGATCTCGGTCAGGTTGCCGCGCTGCGTCTCGGTCACCACGTCTTTCACCATCGTGGCAATGCGCGCTGACGAGGATGCCCCGAGCACGCGCACCGCGTCGTCTGGCAGGTCTCCGGGATGCAGCACGCCCGCCCGCACCGCGTCGTCGATGTCGTGGTTCACATAAGCGATCAGGTCGGCGACGCGCATCACCTGGCCCTCGAGCGTGGCGGCTCGTTTCTCGGGAGCGAGACCGACGGGCGACCCGTCCTTCCCTTTCGAGTGCCGACCGATCCCGTCGCGGACCTCCCAGGTGAGGTTCAGCCCTTTGCCATCGTTCTCGAGCACGTCGACCACCCGCAGGCTCTGCTCGTAGTGCCGGAACCCTCCGGGCACGAGCGAGTCGAGTACCCGCTCGCCGGCGTGGCCGAACGGTGTGTGCCCGAGATCGTGACCGAGTGCGATCGATTCGGTGAGCTCCTCGTGCAGACGAAGCACTTTGGCGATGGTACGCGCGATCTGGGACACCTCCAGGCTGTGCGTGAGCCGGGTGCGATAGTGGTCGCCGGCCGGCGCGAAGAACACCTGGGTCTTGTGCTTGAGGCGGCGGAACGCCTTGCTGTGAATGATCCGATCGCGATCGTGCTGAAACGCTGGCCGCACCTCGTCCTCGGGCTCGGGCCTGAGCCGGCCGCGCGAGCTCGCGCTCTTGGCCGCCTGCGCGGCAAGCGTCTCGCGCTCGCGCTGCTCGAGCGACTCACGAATGGTCGACAACGATGTCCTCCAGGAAGCTGGTGCCGTGCGCCAGCGGTCCCACACCGAAGTTGGCGGCCAGCGTCTGGCCGAGATCGGCAAAGGTCTGGCGGGTACCCAGACGGGTGCCGCGGCGCACGCGTGAACCCGTCACCAGCAGCGGCACGTGCTCGCGCGAATGATCGGTGCTCGGGGTCGTCGGGTCGTTGCCGTGATCGGCAGTGATGATCAAGAGGTCTGACGCACCGAGGGCCTCGAGTACCGACTGGAGTCGCTCGTCGAATCGCTCGAGGTTCATCGCATAGCCGTCGACGTCATTGCGATGCCCGTACACCGTATCGAAGTCAACGAGGTTGACGAAGATCAGCCCCTCCTGCTCCGTGTGCATCGCCTCCAGCACCCGCGTGACCCCCTCGTCATCGCTCGCCGTCGGCGTCGCACGCGTGATGCCACGGCCCGCGAACAGATCTTTCACTTTGCCGATCGCGACAACCGGAATGTTGCGCCGAGTCAGCAAATCGAGCAGCGTTTCCCCGGCCGGATCGAGGGCGTAATCGTGTCTGTTCGCCGTGCGCATGAACGCACCTGGTGTGCCGATGAACGGCCGGGCGATCACTCGTCCGACGCCCATACCGCGTCCAACCAGCTCGAACGCGACCTCGCACATCCGATACAGCTCGGGCACCGATATGACCTCTTCGTGCGCGGCAATCTGAAACACGCTGTCGGCCGACGTATACACGATTGGGTAGCCGGTGTGGACGTGCTCGGCGCCGAGACGGGCGATGATTTCCGTCCCTGACGCCACCACGTTGCCAAGCACGGGGCGGCCGATTCGCTGCTCGAATGTCGCGATGACCTCGGCTGGAAACCCAGTCGGAAACGTCGGGAATGGGCGGTCGAGCACCACTCCCATCATCTCCCAATGGCCGGTCACCGAATCCTTGCCGGCTGACGCCTCCGCCATGCGGCCGTACGCCGCCTGCGGCGCGGTGGACTCCGGTGCCGCAGACAGATCGACGACACGCCCCAGGCCAAGCGCGCGCAAATGCGGTACGCGGAGCGGGCGGTGTTTTGCGATGTTGCCGAGTGTGTTGCTGCCTTCGTCGCCGTATGCGGCCGCGTCGGGCAATCCGCCGCAACCGACGCTGTCGAGCACGATCAGGATGACGCGAGAGAAGGGAGTCAGGTTAGGTGTTGGTCTCGATGGTCGCGATGGCGTGCTTGAACACGAGTTGGTCGGCGCCGTCCACCTCGACGACCAGCGCAAACTTGTCGAAATTCTTGATCCGAGCGTCGAATTGACGACCGTTCACCAGATGAATCGTCACGCCCAGGCGATCGCGCCTCGCGTAATTCAGAAAGGCGTCTTGAATGTTGGGCGGGGCCGGGGACGAGGTGCGTGGTTCTGATACCTGGGCCATCAGGGCGCGTCTCCTCGCGTGCGCACACCGCGCGAGGCGAGCGCGCCGTCGACGCGATGAAGGATCTCCGGCCGCTCGCCGGGTCCATCGAACCAGATAAGGTTAGGCTCTTTACGGAACCAGATCAACTGGCGGCGAGCATAGCGACGGTTCTCCTGGACGATGAGCGCGCGTGTGGCGGCCTCGTCTCTGACCCCTCGCAGCATCTCCATCACCTGACGATAGACGAGTCCACCGAACGGCCGCGCATCGCCGGGCACGCCACGCGCGAGCAGTCCTTTCACCTCGTTGACGATGCCGGCGGCGAACTGTGCGTCGACACGGCGCGCCACGCGTTCAGCGATCAGCGGCGGCGGTATCGTGAGGGCCATCGCGACAATCTCGCAGTCCGAGATCGGCGACTGTGTGTCGGCGAAATGCGACGTGAGCGGCCGCCCCGTCGCCAGAAACACTTCGAGCGCTCGAACCAGCCGCTTTCGATCGCGCGGCATGATTCGCGCCGCCGACTCGGGATCGACGCGCTGCAGCATGCGATGCAGGCGTTCCGGCCCTTTGCGTGCCGCCACGCGGTCGAGCCGCGCACGCAGTCCGCTATCGGCGCCGGGACCAGGGAACAGGCCGCGAGTGAGCGCGCGATAGTAAAAGCCGGTGCCCCCGACGAGAATCGGCAGCCCACCTCGCGCATGAATCTCGCGAATGGCACGATCGGCATCGCGAGCGTACTGCGCGGCCGTGTAGACATCGGTCGGCTCGGCGATGTCGATGAGGTGATGCGGGACGCCACGCCGTTCGTCGGACGGCACTTTGTCCGTGCCGATGTCGAATCCGCGATACACCGCGGTCGAATCGCAGTTGACGATCTCGCCGCCGTATCGTTCGGCCAGGGCGAGGCCCAGCGCGCTTTTGCCCGTCGCGGTCGGACCGAGCACGGCGAGGATGAGTGGCCGCCCCTCTTCTGATCGGGCGGGCCTGAACGCAGTCGAAGGCCGCTCGTTCAACGCACGCTGATGATGACGTACAGCGCGAGAGCGGCAAGCACGATGATCAGACCGAGCTGCTGCGTCCGGGTCGGCATGTTCAGTCGAGGTCTCAACGGAGCGGCGGCTGCTCGTTGTAGTAGAACGTCACCGTGAAGAACGCCACGGGATCCGGATAGTCCGGCGGCAGCGGCTCAGTCGGGTTCGAGCCGAGTATCGCATTGTAGGCGGCGCGATTGAACGCCTCGATGTTGGATGGTGAGGCGACGAGGACGTCCGTGATGGCGCCGTTCTTGTGGATGTTGAACTGCAGCACGACACGACCACGGAAGGTCATGGCGGCATAGGGCACGAACCAGTTTCGACGTACCTGCGAGACGAAGCGGCGCAGCCAGGGTCCAAAGTCGATGCCCTTGCTGTCGAACTGGATCGTCGCGCCGGGATCGTTCGCGCCGCCCTGCTCGTTGTGAAACGTTTCGTTCTGGACGTATTTCTGCAGGTTGCGCAACGCCTCACCGAGCGCTCCCTGAGCAGGGCGTGAGATCTCAGGCGCTCGGCGAATGCCCTGATCGGCGCGCGGCAACTGCTGCGCCGTCTGCTCTTGCGGGTTTGGCTGTGGCGGGCTCGTATCGGGCTTGACCGGAGTCTCAGCGCCACGCGCCTGTTCGGGCTGTGCCTGCTCGATGCGTTCCGGAGTGTTCCCGCGGGCAAACGGCAGCGGGTTGTCTGGTTTCAACGCCCGCTGAGGTGACTGGGCGCGTCGATTCAAATCGGACAAGTCGACGTCGGGCTTTGGTTTTGGCGTCTCCAGCTCGAGGCGCGGCTGAATGAAGACGAAGCGGCGCTCGTTCCGCTCGCGCTCGCGTTGCTGCCTCAGGAGCTCCTCCTGACGGGCCTTGAG
>Ga0075419_10003325_pt1 | contig 10296 bp, 11 predicted proteins | sample SoiMetdeltSBSDD3_FD_76900 | JGI IMG/M metagenome (GOLD analysis project Ga0075419, IMG submission 76900) | Bulk soil microbial communities from a Populus tree surrounding site in Tennessee, USA - Soil MetaG P. deltoides SBSDD3 | ecosystem: Environmental > Terrestrial > Soil > Tree plantation... | reverse complement strand
TCGTCTTACCATGATCAATATGACCCATCGTCCCAATATTCAAATGCGGCTTCGTCCGCTCAAACTTTTCCTTAGCCATCCTGCGGATCTCCTGACATGGCGGTGATGGAAGTAGCGGCGGCCGGACTCGAACCGGCGACAACTCGATTATGAGCCGAGTGCTCTAACCAACTGAGCTACGCCGCCAAGGGTGGGCTGGGTGGTCTGACGCGCGACAAGCGCGGCGACGCCGCGATTCTCATGCGAGCCCCCTGTCGGAATCGAACCGACGACACCAGCCTTACCATGGCTGTGCTCTGCCGACTGAGCTAAGGGGGCGGCTCTGGCTACCCAGGGTCGGACAGCGTATCGCCGGCAGGCCGCGACCGGCCAACCAACCAGCCCGGGCACCGCACCGTAACGGCCGGCGAACGGCGGGGAAACCGTCGGCGAGGCCCTCGACGGCCCGGAGCGCTCCGGATCCGCCACGGAGAGTGGTGCTGTCGCCTGTTCGCGACACGTTCGTAAAGAAAATGCTCAAGTCCGTGACGGAACGCGCCGATACATCCCCCGTGCTGGTGGAACGCCTGATTGTCGAGGGCGACGGCGAAGCCGCGTCCGTTGACTTCCATCCGCGGCTGACCGTGCTGGGCGGAATGCCGGGTGACGCACGTGGGGCCTTCGGCTCCCTGCTCTCCGGGGCCCTCCATGGAACGGTGCGCGGGGTTCACCTCGAGGTGGTAGACGACTCGGGGCGGCGCCTGGTGGTGCTGCGCCCGTCGTCGGGCCCCCACCGGGTCATCGACGTGGCCACAGCGGCCGACGTCACGGCCCAGCACCGGGGCTTCGACGGCCGGGTCGACCTGCTGTCCAGCCAGTACGGCAGGTCGACGGTGACCCGCATCACCGCCGCCGACCTCCGCAACCGCACGCCCCGCAACGACGCCGTGCGGGCCCTGTCCGCCGTCGACCAGGTCGCCCTGTGGGGTGCGGCCGACGAGTTGCTGGGCCGCGGTTCCGGGCGGGGCGACGCCGCCGCCACCTGGCGGTCCCTCGCCGGCGACACCGACGTCCACTGGGCGATGGACCACCGCACCGAGATCCAGGCGGCCGCCCGCCTGCGCCAGCACATCGCGGCGCTGCGCTCGCTGTCGTCGAGCGCTCCCGACCTGTCCGACGACGACGCCGTGGCGCTCGCCCAGGGCATCGTGTCGCAGCTCACCGCGGCGACCAACTCGGCCGGCAGCCGGCCCCCGGTCCTGCTGGACGAGACGTTCGACCAGCTCGAGCCGGCGGTCGTCCCGCTGCTGCTCGAGCTGCTGCCCGGGCTGGTCGGCGACCTCCAGGTGATCCTGCTCACCGAGGACGAGGCCATCGCCAGCTGGGCCCGGCTCGAGGCCCTCGCCGGGGAGCTCGCCCTCGTCGAGCCGGCCCTCGCCGCCGACTGAGCAGGCCTGATCCCCCTCCGGGGGGACCATCTAGCGTGACGCCCGTGGTCACTCCCGTGACGTTGCGACTCGCGCGCCTCGACGACGCCGAGGCGATCCGGCGGATCTACAACGCCGAGGTCCTGACCTCGACGGTCACGTTCGACATCGCCCCCCGGTCCCTGGATGAGCAGCGGCGCTACCTCGGCGACCGCAGCGGTGCCCACGCCGTCGTCGTCGCCACCGAGGGCGGGGCCGTCGTGGGCTACGGCGCCCTGTCGCCGTGGCGGTCCAAGCCCGCGTACGCGACCAGCGTCGAGGACTCGGTGTACGTCCACCGCGACCACCAGGGCCGCGGCATCGGGCGTACGCTGCTCACCGAGCTGCTGGCGGTCGCCACCGCCCACGGCTTCCACGCCGTCTTCGCCCGCATCGTCGGCCACCACGAGGGCTCGATCCGCCTCCACGAGGCGCTCGGCTTCGAGGTCGTGGGCACCGAGCGGGAGGTCGGCCGCAAGTTCGGCCGCTGGCTCGACGTGGTGGTGATGGAGACGATCCTGCGCAACCCGGCGGCGCCACGGCTGTTGCGCTGACGCGCTGCGATGTCGCTCCCGCTGGACCGCGCGCGGCCGGCTACCCCACCAGCGCCCCCAGGTCCCCGGCCGGGCGGCCCAGGGCGTCCGCGACCGCCAGGTTGACCACCTGGCCACCGGCGGTGTTGACGCCGAGGGCGAGGGCCTCGTCGGCCCGGACGGCCTCGCGGACGCCCAGACGGGCCAGCTCCGCGATGTAGGGCAGGGTCACGTTGGTCAGCGCGTAGGTCGACGTGTTCGGCACGGCGCCCGGCATGTTGCCGACGGCGTAGTGCAGGACCCCGTGGCGGACGTAGACCGGATCCTCGTGCGTCGTCTCGTGCGAGGTCTCGACGCAGCCGCCCTGGTCGATGGCGATGTCGACCACGACCGCGCCCGGCTTCATCGTGCGCACCATGTCCTCGGTGACCAGCACCGGCGCCCGGCCGCCCGGGACCAGCACGGCGCCGATGACGAGATCGGCGCCGGCCACCACCCGCTCGACCGTGCCCCGGTTGGACGCCAGCGTGGTGATGCGCCCCATCTGGATCTGGTCGACGTGGCGCAGCCGGTCCACGTTCTTGTCCAGCAGGTTGACCTCGGCCTCCAGCCCGGCCGCCATCCAGGCCGCGTTCAGCCCGACGTTGCCGGCGCCGAGCACGACCACCCGCGCCGGCTGCACGCCGGGCGCCCCGCCGAGCAGCACGCCACGGCCGCCGTTGTGGCGCTCCAGGTAGTGGGCGCCGATCTGGGCGGCCATGCGGCCGGCCACCTCGCTCATCGGGGCGAGCAGCGGCAACGAGCCGTCTTCCAGCTGGACGGTCTCGTAGGCGATGCCGGTCATGCCCCGCTCGACCAGGGCGTCGCCGACCTCCGGGTACGCGGCCAGGTGCAGGAACGTGAAGACCGTGAGGTCGGGTCGGAAGTGCTCGAACTCGTGGAGCTGGGGCTCCTTGACCTTGCAGATCAGGTCGGCCCGCCCCCACACCTCGGCAGCGTCCTTGACCACCTCGGCGCCCGCGCGGGTGTAGTCGTCGTCGGTGAGGCTGGACCCGGCGCCGGCGCCGGCCTCCACCAGGACGGGCACGCCCTGGGAGGCGAGCTCCCGCACGCCGTCCGGGGTGAGGGCGACCCGGAACTCGTCGACCTTGGTCTCCGCGGGCACGCCCACCAGCAGGGGTGTCGGTCGGTGCATGGGCCTAGGTGTATCCGATCGGCGGGGGCCGGGCGCGCCGGAGAGCCCGCGGGCCGGAGGGGACGGCCGCACGGCGCTCCTGCGTCGTCACGCGGTCGGGTGCAGATCCCGGAAGGCGGCCCGGTAGCGCCGGAACGCCACCCGGAGGTCCTCGGTGCCCGCGTCGCGGGGCGTCGCCTCGGCCAGCGCCTTGGACAGGAGGTCCGCAGCGCCGTCCACGGCCGCGCGGGGATCGTCCACGAAGGTGGCCTGGAGGTCGTCCCAGCGGCGGGCCCAGGCGTCGTCGGGCTCGGCCTCGGCGACCGGCTCCGGCTCGGGCGCCGGCACCGGCACGACGGCCGGCTCCCACTCGCGCTCGGTGTCCGGCTCCGCCACCGGCTGCTCCGCCAGGGGCTGCTCCGCCACCGGCTGCTCCGCCAGGGGCTGCTCCGCCACCGGCTGCTCCGCCACGGGTTCCGGCTCGGGCTCCTCGGCGACCGGCTCCGGGTCGGGCCCGGGCTCCTCGGCGACCGGCTCCGGGTCGGGCTCGGGCTCGGTGTCGAGCTCGTCGACGTCGAGAGCATCCTCGTCGTCGTTCCGCAGGTCGACGACCGGATCGGGCTCGTCCCCAGGGACCTGCCGTCCCTGCTCGTCGATCACGACCGCCTCGATCGGCTCATCGCGCTCGTCCACGGCGTCGCCCGGCAGCGGCCGGGACGGCTCACGGCCGAAGACAGCGCTCACCGTGTCACCCCGAACCGGACGGCCTCGTCCTGCTCGCCGTCGCGGTCGACGTCGCGGTCGACCCCATCGGCCAGGATGGCCTCGAACAGCTCCCGGTAGTGGATGAAGGTGGCCCGCAGGTCGTCGAGCGACGCCGCGGCCCCGCCCGTGCGAGCGGTGCGGTAGTTGGCCACGAGGTGCGGGTGGTCGATCGCCACCAGCTCGACCGGCTCGGGCACGCCGTCGCCGTCGGCGTCGGCGTCGGCCGTCGCCTCGTTGTAGCCCCGGTCGGCGATGAGCTGGTCGACCAGGTTGCGGGCCGCGGCCACGCTCCCGCCCGGGTCGTCCACGAAGGCGGTCTGCACTGTGTGGAACTGCGCCCGGTAGCGCTCGGCCGCGGCGGCCGGCACGTCGTGCAGCTCGAGCGACTTGCGGCGCTTGAGCCGCCCGCGCAGCGCCGCCTCCGCGCCCTTGCGGTCGCCGTGCTGCTCCCTGACCCGGTCGTACTCCGGCCCGAAGCGCCGCTTCAGCGATGCGGACCTCTGTTGCTCGATGACGACCGCGGCGACGACCAGAAGCGCCACGACCACCAACGCGAGGATGACCCACGTCATGTCAGGACCTCCCCAGTCCCGTCGGAAAATGCCTTGCGGGAATACCCTCTCGCGGCCCCCTGCCATACGTAGCGGCGCCGGTACTGTCGGGCCATGGCTGAACGTGTGATGCGGGCGGCGTTGGCGGTGCTGGCGCTGTCCGCCGTCGTGACCGGTCTGTGGGCCACGCTGTCGCCCCGGTCGTTCTACGACGGGTTCCCCGGCGCCGGGCGGGAGTGGGTGGCCGCCGACGGGCCCTACAACGAGCACCTGGTGCGCGACTTCGGGTCGCTGAACCTGTCGCTGGCGGTCGTGAGCCTGGTCGCCCTCGTGACGGTGGGGCGGGCGGTGGTGACCGCCGCGGCCCTGGCCTGGATCGTCTACGGCGTGCCCCACCTCGTGTACCACGCCCGTCATCTGGACGTGTACGGCACCGGCGACCAGGTCGGCACGATCACCGCGCTGGTGCTGGCGCTGGTGCTCCCGGTCGTGGTCCTGGTCGCCGACCGCCGCCGGGGCGCGGCCGCTCCCGCGGGCTAGACCGGCGGCGTGCCCCAGGCCGGGTGGATGTCGAGGCCCGGCCGGTTGGTGACGTTGCGCTGCCCGCTGCCGTCGGCCGCCATGACGTAGATCTCGGCCTGGTCGCCGGCGGTGGGCGTGTCGCGCTTGGTCTCGAACGCGATCTGCGTGCCGTCCGACGACCACGACGGGTCCTGGTCGTCCGCGGGGGCGGCCGTCAGCTGGACCTGGTTGCCGCCGGTCGGCGCCATCACGAAGATCTCCCAGTCGCCCTCCCGCTGGGACGAGTAGGCGATGGCGCTGCCGTCGGGCCTCCACGACGGGTCGGCGTCGTCGCCGGGGTCGGCGGTCAGGCGCCGCGGCGTGCCGCCGTCGACCGGGATGACGTAGACGTCCTGGTTGCCGTCCTTGCGGCTCCAGTACGCGATCGACTCGCCGTCGGGCGACCAGGCCGGATCGCCCTCGTCCTCGGGGCTGTTGGTCAGGTTCGTGACCTCGCCGGTGGCCAGCTCCACGATCGTGATGTCGGCGGCGCCGTCCCGGGCGGTCACGACGGCCATGCGCGTGCCGTCGGGGGACCAGGTGGCCCGGGCGTCGGGGACCAGGCCGCCGATGACCAGCCGGTCGCCCTCGCCGCCGGTGTCGATCACCCGCAGCTCCAGCGCGGCAGGCGATTCGAGCGAGTACGCCACCGACCGACGGTCCGGGGCGAGGACGGGCAGCCGGGGGAACGCGGCCTGTTCGCGGGTCAGCGCCCGGGGGTTGCCGCCGTCGGCGTCGATCATCCAGATGTTCCAGAACGGCGGGTCGAGCTGGGTGTAGACGATCGTGTCCTCGTCGAGGGGCTCGCCCCGGGGGACCTCGACCGGCAGCACCCCGCCGGGCGGGGCGGTGGGCGGGACGTCGGCCGTGGCCTCGTCCTCGTCGCCGCCGCCATCGTCGCCCCCGAGCGCGACCACCGCGCCCACGGCAAGGGCGGCGGCGACCACGCCCGCCGCCACCAGCAGGGGTGCCCGGCTGCGGCGACCCTCGCGGGACGGCGCGGGCGCGCCCCCCGGCGGGGCGGGCGACGGCGCCGACGGCGCGTACGGCGGTGCCGGCGGGCCGGGGGGCGGGGGTGGCGGAGGAACCGTGCCGGCACCCGGTGGGCCGGCGTCGGCGCCGGCCGGTGACGTGACCGTGGTGCGCCCCGCCCGGGTGACCGCGGGCGGGGCGAGCGTGGCCAGCGCGCTGTCGACCGGGCGGGCCAGCGTCGGCGCATGCTGACCCGACAGGAGCGCGGCGCCGAGCGCCACCGCGTGCTTGGGGTGGACGTCGATGGCCACGGGCCGCTCGAGCGCGGCCACCAGCATCTGGCCCACCAGCGGGATGCGCGACGAGCCGCCGACCAGCAGCACCGACCGCAGCTCGTCGGCGCGGACGTCGGCCGAGGCCAGCGCCCGCCGCATGGCGTCCACCGTGTCGTCGAGCGCAGGCCGGATGAGGCCCTCGAACTCGGCCCGGGTCAGACGGATCTCGGTCTGCTGGGTGGGCAGGGCGATCGGGATGGCCGTGTCGGTGTCCCACGACAGGGTCTCCTTGGCCTCGACGCACTCGCGCCGCAGCCGCGACACCGCGGCGACCGTGGACGGGTCGTCGGGATCGAGTCGCGCGAAGGCCGGGCCGAGGTGCCCGACCACCCAGGCTGAACACGGCCTCGTCGAAGTACACGCCGCCCATCTGCTCGATGCCGCGGGGGTCGCCCACCAGCTCGAACCCCTCGCCGGTGTCGCGCAGCACCGCGGCGTCGAACGTGCCGCCGCCGAGGTCGTAGACGGCCACCACCTCGCCGGCCTGGACCCGGGTGGTGGAGGCGTAGTGGACGGCGGCCGTCTCCGGCTCGACCGCCACGCTCACCGGCCCGATGTCGGCCTGGGCGACGGCCTGGTCGAACAGCTCGCGCTTGTACTCGCCCCAGTTGGCCGGGCAGGTCACGACCGTGTGATCGGGCGGGCCGCCCTCGCGGTCGGACACCACCTTGACCACCCCGCGCAGCAAGTGGACCATGAGGCCGTGGGCCGAGAACGGGCTGCCGCCCAGCAGCACGGGCGTCGGGTCGCCGATGCGGCGCTTGAACTCGCGGGCGAAGCGGGCCGGCTCCATCAGGCTGCGGCGCTCGGCGGGCTCGCCGATGAGCAGAACGCCGTCCTCCCTCAGCAGCACGACCGAGGGGATCTCCAGGCTGCGCGTGCCGAGCGTCGCCACCTCGGCGTGTCCGTCCCGCAGCACCGCCGCCGCCGTATAGGTCGTCCCGAGGTCGACCCCGAGGGAGTAGTAGGTCACCGCCCTGCCCTTGTCACGGCGCCGAGACTAGGCGGCGGGTTCAGCCGGTTGCGGCCAGGGCCTCCCCTGCCGGCTCGAGCTCGCACCAGACGGTCTTCGTCCCGGTGCCCCGCACGACGCCCCAGCTGCGGCTGACGGTGTCCACGATGTTCAGACCCCGCCCGCCCGTGTCCTTGGCGGTGGCGGACAGGGTCCTGAGCTCGGCATCGCCCGCCGAGTCGGTGACCTCGAGGCGGAGGCGCTCGCCCACCTGGCAGCGGACCACGACGTCGGACCGGCCATGGACCACGGCGTTGGCCACCAGCTCGGTGACGGCCAGGACGGCCCGCTCGACGCCGAGTGGCGCCCAGCCGACCGCCCGCAGCAGGCGGCCCAACTCCCGCCGCGACGCCCGTACCGACAGCGCCTCGGGTGCGAGGGTCATCGTGAGGTCCTGGGTGTACGCGGTCGCGCTCATGACATCGTCCGGGCTCCGCCGTGTCGCTGTTCGTTGGTGCCGCACAGCTACCCGTCACAACCCCGCCGACACACCGCAGCCAGGTGAAAGATGTCTCACCCACCGTGGTCGACCGGCTGGCGGGACCAGCTCGCCGCCCACATCGGTGCGGGCCGCCCGGCGGGCGTCGGTCAGCAGCATCAGGGCGAGCAGGCCCGCCATCTCGCCGTCTTCCGGCCGCGCCCGGTGGACCGCTCGGGTCAGCCGCACCGCCTCCGCGGTCAGGTCCGTGCGGCCCGCTCGCCCCCGGGCGGCAGGTGGAACTCGGCGCCGGTGGCCCGGATCCGCTGCTTGGCCCGGCTGATCCGCTGGGCCATGGTCGCCTCGGGGACGACGGAGGCCCGGGCGACCTCGGCGGTGGTCAGGCCGCCGACGGCCCGGAGGGTCAGTGCCACCTATGACGGTGGCGACAGCTCCAGGTGACAGCACAGGAACAGCAGGGTGAGCGTGTCGTCCCGGTCGGGCACCTCGCGCTCGGCACCGGGCGGCGGGGTGTCCCGAGCGGCCGTCCGGCCACTGGCCGGCCGCCGCGATCAGTGCCTCCTGGACCGCGTCCTCGGCCGCGTCGAACTGCACCGTGCGGCGGACGACGGCGCCGAGCACCGGGGGCGCGAGCTCGCGCCCCAGGGCGTCGACACCCGCGTCCTGCGTCACATCTCGACCCCGGCCTCGTGCAGGATCGGGGCGCCGCTCCTCGCTCACGCCGTCGACGATCGTGACGCTGGCCAGGTGCTCCTTGGCCTCGACGTAGGGCCCGTCGGTCACCGGGGGACCCCGTCGCGCACCCGCACTTCCGCCTCAGTCGTAGCGGCCCGCCTCCGGGGGGACCTCGGTCGAGGGGCCGACGTGGGCGGCCAGCCAGGCCGTGATCGGGCCGGTGGCCCGCCAGGCGTCGGTGATGCGGCGGGCGGCCGCCCGGGTGTGCAGCCAGGCCGCCGGGTCGAAGCGGCGGATGCCCGCCAGGCCCTTGTGGCGGAGCAGCTCGACCCGCGGGTGGTCGCGGACGTAGCCGCGGGGCGCCGTCTTGAGCGCCTCGCCACCGATCTCCAGCTTCGCAGCGCGGACGGCGGCGACCGCCTCGACCAGGGAGGGGCCGGTTTCGTCGTCGTCGACCGCCGCCCGGTACCGCTCGAGCTGGTCGCCCGCCATCATCCAGTAGCCGCAGCCCACGACCAGCCCCGCGGCCGAGATCTCGACGTAGTAGCGCTCGCCGCCCTCGCCCTCGCCGACGGCGTAGCCCCGGGTCTTGTAGGGCGTCTTGTCCTTGCTGAACCGGATGTCCCGGTAGGGCCGGGTCATGCGCAGCGGCCCGAACTCGCCGGCGACGAGGTCGCTCAGCGCCTCGAACGGCGCCCGGACCTCCTGCTCGTAGGTCGCCTTGTTGGCCGTCCAGTAGGGCTTGGCGTTGTCGGCCTCCAGCCCCCGGTAGAACTCGAGCGCCGCCGGGGACCAGCCGCGGAATCGCTCTGCCATGCCCCGATGCTGGCACGCGGCTCACCAGGGCAGGGTGCCGAGCCCCCCGCGCGGTGAGCTGCTGGCGGGTCAGGGCGACGTGGTCGCCAGGTAGGCGTTGATCGCCCGCACGTGGTCGTTGCGGAACATCATGCGGGCGTAGAGGAGCTGGAGCTCGATCGGCGGCACCCGGACCTCGCGGTCGCGCCAGGTCACGGTCTCCAGCGACGCCCGGGCCGCGGCGTCCCATAGCGTCGGGCGGGTCGGCTGCTCCTTCATCCCGGCGATGACGGTGATCGCGCAGCCGTGGAAGAGGGTGCCCATGCGGGTCGCCACCGGCCAGTCGCCCATGTCGACGATGGGCTTGAGGACGCCGCCGGCGACGTGGGGCATCAGCCGGTCGGCCGACGCCTCATCCATGGCGAGGTCGACGCCTCCCGGCGCCACGTCCAGGCCCCGGACGGCCATGGCCGCGCTGCCGATGACGAACCAGTCGGCGCCCCGCTCGTCGAGGATCGGGGCGACCCAGCCCAGGCCCGCCTCCCAGTCCACCGGACGGACGCCGTGGGACTGGTCGAGCATGTCGGCCCCGTCCCGCTCCCAGTTGCGGGCGGCGTCCTCCCAGCACGGGGCGTCGGCCGGGTACTCCCAGGTGAACGTGACGCCGTCCCGGCCGAAGTCCATGCCCCGGACGAGGTTGTGGGTGTAGGCGCGGGGCACATCGATGATGGTGACGAGCCGCCGCCCGTCCTCGATGCCGGTGGTGACGATCATGGCGTGATCCCTTTCCGTGCCGGCGCGCGGTCCCACGACGCGGAGGCGGGCGGTCGAGTACGACTCGCCCGTGCGCGCCATGCGGGCGCGGATCAGCCGCTTGAGGTCCTTGTGCGCTGGCATCCGTTCTCGTGCACGCCGCGGGCTCCCCCATCGCCGAGACCGCACGGCCGCATCGGAACAGTCACCCGGCCCGGGAGTGTTCCCCCCTTTGCCTCCACGAACCGCCCCGATGGGGTGGGCGGGCAGGAGGTTCGGCGTCGGG
>Ga0075419_10003324_pt1 | contig 10297 bp, 10 predicted proteins | sample SoiMetdeltSBSDD3_FD_76900 | JGI IMG/M metagenome (GOLD analysis project Ga0075419, IMG submission 76900) | Bulk soil microbial communities from a Populus tree surrounding site in Tennessee, USA - Soil MetaG P. deltoides SBSDD3 | ecosystem: Environmental > Terrestrial > Soil > Tree plantation... | reverse complement strand
CGTTCTTTCGGACGTCCGCTAAAAGCGGACACCGTAACCGGTGACGTTTCCTCCCGGCCACGGAAAGCTCGCGACGAAGCCGCTGCCGATCGGATCGGCAAGGAGCCCGAAAACGATGGGAATGGTGCGCGTTTGTTGCAGCAGCTCCGCAGTGGCGGGCGTGCTTTGCGTAAGAATGAGGTCAGGCTGCAGCGCGACGAGTTCCTTGGCGAATTGTTGCATCAATTCCTTGTCGAGCGCCGTCCAGCGAGTTTCGATCCGAACGTTGCGGCCATCCGTCCACCCGAGCTTTTGAAGTCCGTCCCGGAATGCTGCGATAAAGCTCTGTGCTTGCAAGTCGCTTTCGGGAAATCCCATCAGCACTCCGATCCGCCGCATCGGCTCGGGTTGCTGCGCGCGCACCGCGAGCGGCCAAGTTGCCGCCGCTCCGCCAATCAGCGTGATGAACTCGCGTCGCTTCATTGCCTCCCCGAGGCTTAGGACAGATATCGTAGCGGTTTAAACCTGCACGGGGAAAGGGCCGACCCATGTCCGCTTTGGGTCAAAAGCGGACATATGCAGTGCAAAACGTCATGTCCGCTTTACAACCAATAGCGACCGCGAAAGCGAAATTCCGCAATAGGCCATGTCCGCTTTACCCCCAAAAGCAGACATGTGCAGTGCACCAGCCCATGTCTGCTATGGGCCAATAGCGGACATGATCGTTCAATCAATCACCTCGTCGGCAAGCGCAAGCATCTTGTCTGGAATTGTGAGTCCGAGTGCCTTGGCGGCCTTACGATTGATCACCAGCTCGAATTTGGTCGGCTGCAAAACGGGTAGATCGGCGGGCTTTTCGCCCTTGAGAATGCGACCAACATAGACGCCGACCTTGCGGTGCGCATCCGTAAAACTGCCTCCGTAACTCATCAGGCCACCGGCCACGACAAATTCGCGAAAGTAAAAGCTGGCCGGAATCGCGTGTCGGACCACAAGTGCGGCGAGCTGTTCGCTCCGACTGATGAGGAATGAATCGGCGCCAATTATGAGCGCACTTGCCCGCAGTTGGGCCAAGGTTGCGAAGACGATATCGAAGTCGAGTTCGGTGCTCGCATGCAGGACATGAAGCTGCAGCCCCAGCTTGCCGGCCGCCGGCTGTGCGTCTCGCGACAGGGCCTCGGCAAGCATGCGATTGGTCGGGTTGATAAGCAGGGCAATGGTCGTTGCGGTCGGGACCAATTCGTGCAGCAGCTGTAGCTGCTTCGCCGATACCTCCACGCCCAAATTGGTTGTACCCGTGAGGTTTCCGCCCGGTCGGTTCAGGCTGGCGACAAGTCCAACGTCGACCGCGTCGTACCCGATCTCGAAGACAATCGGAATCGTCGTAGTTGCAGCCTTGGCCGCAATTGCCGCGGGTGTGCTGGAAGTGGCAATCACGGCGACCTGCCGCCGAACCAGTTCAGCTGCCAGTAGCGGCAGGCGATCATATTGCCCCTCCGCCCAGCGGTATTCGATCGCGATGCTTTGGCCCTCGACATGACCGACTTCCTTCAGACCCTGGCGGAACGCGGCCACCACGTGCGCGTACGATTGGGGCGACGCGCTGCTCAGGAATCCGATCACCGGCATCGCCGCCTGCTGCGCACGCGCAGTAAGCGGCCACGCAGCCGCTGCACCGCCAAGAAGCGTGATGAACTGGCGGCTTTGCATGGGCCCTCCGCGAGGACCACGCTTTGTGCCAATGGCTAAAGGCTAGCACTTTGCAACCGGGTGGCCAGAGAGAAATGGCGCACAACCGCCTTCAAACGCGGATCCAGTCCGATGTCCGCTTTGGGTCAACAGCAGACATGTGCGGTGCAATAAGCAATGTCCGCTTTAATCCTAATAGCGACCGCAAAAGCGGATTTCCGCACAAGGTCATGTCTGCTTTACCACGGACATGTGCAGCGCACTCGGTCATGTCTGCTTTGGGCCAGAAGCAGACATCGCCTCGGCTTATTCGAGACCCTCTTTACGAGTACTAAGAGCCTGTAATGTTCGCTTTCCATAGGCGGCATCAGGAGACGTAATATGGCGACTACCGCCGGCATGCAGGCTGCGAAATTCGCGCGGGTCTGGCGCGGACGCACGCGGAGGGATAGAGCCGACGAATATGAACGCTACTGGCTCGCGAATGGAATCGACCCACTCGAAGCGAAGGGGGCGCTCAGCGTGCAGATGCTGCGCGAGGATCGCGGCGCCGAGACCGAATTTGTGACAATCTCCTGGTGGTCAAGCATCGAGGCGATGATTGGCCACAGCGGTGGCGATCCGCACCTCACGCATCATCTCGACCGTGATCCGGAATTCCTGCTTGAAGTGCCGAAGGAAGTGCAGATCCTGACCATACTTGCAACACGAGGCGCTGCTTGAAGCCATCGCGATGTCCGCTTGGGGTCATTAGCGGGGTGCAACAAGGCATGTCCTTTGCCCCCAATAGCGACCGCAAAAGCGGATTTCCGCACAAGGTCATGTCTGCTTTACCCCCAAAAGCAGACATGTGCGGTGCGCTAGCTCATGTCCGCTTTGGGCCAATAGCGGACATGACCATACATTTTCAAATGGCCACGGCTGATGTCGGCTTGGGGCAAAAGCGGACAAAACGATAAGTCGATCTTGAAGCCACAGGTGGACGGGGAAAGGGGGCCACCATTGGACACGTACACGCGCGGTGCGACGTTCAGTTTAATTGCGATCATTTTGGCAAGCGCCGCAGTTCTCGCCGGGTCACATTGGTGGTGAATAATCCGCGACAACGTCACGCGCATGCGGGCGCAGCATCCGTGGGTTAGGCTGACGCGGTCAGTTAGCCGCTCCACCAATCTTCGCGATTGTTTGCACGCAATTCAGCGCGGGCACGCTCCCGTGCTTGGTCCGCAGGTAATCCTTGGTCCATATACTTTTTTGTCAGCTCATCTAGAGGCTCGGTGCGGTGCCACTGGGGCTTGCGTGCGCGCTTCGCCTTCCGCGCCCTAGTACGCACCGGCTTTTTCTTCTTCTTCCGGGCCATGTGCTTTTGCCCTCGCCCACGAGACTACACCTTTGTCCAGCACCGGCCTATAGATCGGTGCTGGGTCGGCTGCCTGCCCCCGCGCTAGGCCGTGGGCGATTACTCCGCCAACGCCCACAGGGCCAGTCTGGTCTAGGACACAGCAGTTGCGCAGTGAAATCGGCCCTGTACTCGGCAGTGAGGTTGCCTTGCGCCAAAAAACAGATTCATGCGCCGCCGCACTCTGTATTGGTCGCGTATCATCAGCGCGGGAAAGCACAGAGGGCAGCCTGGTCGGACATGCTGTAGTGGAGCGCAAGCAGTTGCAGGGAAGCGTGTGTCGACCAGTGTCGAACAGCTGGAAACCCAGTCTTACACTATTCCGGTAACCCAGCCTTCAATAGCCCTTCACGCAAGTGTTCGTTATCCCGTGCCTGCCGATAATGAAGCGTGGTTAGGTAGCTCTGCACGGTGAAATTTGGCTGCTGCTGGAGAACCTCGCGAGCGTGGGCGGCGGCGGCGGTACGGTTTCCCAACTGCGCCGACGATGCAGCCAGAAAGGCGTGATGCGTGTGATCGGGCGCAGTCAGCTTGCTGAAGGATTGGATCGCATCAGCATAATTACGCGCCGTATATTGTGCTCGACCGAGATGACTCCAGAAACGTTGCGGATGATAGGGGTTGAGGCGCATCGCTCGCCGAATCCACTCGATCCCCTCTTCTGGGCGTCCGAGCCAGGTCAGTAGCTCGCCCTGCTGCACCACTACGAGGTCGCTGTTCGGATTGAGGCTAAGAGCACGTTCCTGGTGATAAATTGCCTTGTCGTGCTCGTTGAAGTTCAATTTTAGGGCAGCGAAGATTCGGTGCACATCGGCATCATTGTTGTCGAGCGCGAGAGCTGTTTGCACCTCTTCCGATATCATTTGCAGCGCTTTGGCATCGGTATCCCCGGACCAACCACTCCGCCACGCCTGCCCGGTCACGCAAGCCTTCCAAGCATGAGCATGTGCGTAGTTCGGATCGAGTTTAATGGCTCGGTTCAGCATACGAAGTGCTTCGGCGTTGGCTTGGCGATTGGACAAATGGTGCAGAATCTTGCCCGTCAGCACATATTCGTATGCCGCCATATTTTTGGTGCGCTTTCGTTGCACCCGGTCGTGCCTTGCAGCCTCCACACGGCCAAACAATGTCGCGACGATGGCCGCCGTCACCTCATCCTGGATGTCAAAAATGTCCTCAAGTTTTCGATCGTAACGTTCGGCCCAGACATGTGTTTCTGTCTCTCCGTCGACGAGCTGGACAGTGACCCTGACGCGATCCGCTGTCTTGCGCACACTTCCTTCCACGACGTAGTCGACGCCGAACTCACGCGCAATTTCCTTCGCCTTTACCGCCTTTCCCTTGTGAACGAAAACAGCGTTGCGGGAGATTACAAGTACTTCGTGGAAACGCGACAGTTCGGTGATGATGTCCTCGGTTAGCCCGTCGGAAAAAAACTCCTGTTCTCTATCACCGCTCATGTTGATAAACGGTAGAACTGCGATCGACGGCATCCGAGCACTCGCCTCAGGCGCTGCCCGCTCGACGGAGACTGTATTGCTTCTGCCTGAAGGTCGGCCGGTTAGAACAACTTTAAAAACCCGAATTGGACGGTTGATATTCTTGACGTGCTGATCGCCGAGATCCTCGTATCCGACTTCCAGCCGGTCCCCGACCTGATCACGCACCGCCGCAGAGATGCAGATTCCGCCTGGCTGCGCTATGGACTCAAGTCGGGCCGCCACATTGACGCCGTCACCGAGGATATCGTCTCCCTCCACGATCACATCGCCCAGATTGATGCCGATACGATAAAGAAGGGTGCGCGATGCGGGCATATCGCGATTGCGTCGCGCCATGCGCTCTTGGAAATCCACGGCGCAGCGCAGCGCCTCGGTGACGCTTTGGAATTCTACCAACATTCCGTCACCCGTGGTCTTGATGATGCGACCCTTACATTTGGCGAGTGCTGGGTCGATGAGCTCTAGCCGAACTGTCTTCAGCCGCGCGATAGTCCCATCCTCATCAGCTTCCATCAGTCGGCTATAGCCGACCACATCCGCCGCTAGAATTGCAGCAAGCCGACGCTCTACACTCGGCGTTTCCATTTGACGCCTCATTCCACAAGCGCGTCTCAGGCGTGGCGTCGCTCGGAAATTGAGCTAATGATAATCAGACACGCCAATTATTCTATTCCACCAAAATGAGAGAAGCGGGCATCGATCAGAAGCCCGTACCTCTTTGCGTGGATAGCGAACCGCGACAAGTTGGCGCAACCGAGATCGTTTGTGAGCAAGCGACATGCATGTCCGCTTTGGGTCAAAAGCGGACATCCGCAAGATTATTCGATCACCTCGTCGGCGGCCAAAAGCAGGCCGGGCGGAAGCGTTACGCCGAGCGCCTTCGCTGTTTTGAGATTGACAACGGTTTCGAACTTAGTCGGCGCTTGTACTGGAAGATCGGCCGGCTTGTCGCCGCGCAGGATACGGTCGATGTAGGACGCCGCTTGTCGCATCTCATCGACGCGGTCAGTCCCGTAGGACATGAGTCCGCCTTCCGCGACAAGGTAGCCGAACGCATAGACGGCGGGCAAACGATGCCGCGCCGCAAGCGCGATGATGAGATCGCCGTGGACAACGATGAAAGCATCGGGCGCCACGATCAGTCCGCTGTCCGACACGTGTGCGAGGTCCTCGATTACGTTCGTGATTTCCGCCGCATTCTTGACGGGACGCGGGATAATCTCAATGGCGAGCGCTGCGGCCGGAGCCTGCACCGCACGCAAATAGAAATCGTACGTTTTGATTTCGGGATTGGCTAGGAAGGCAGCACGTTTCATGCTGGGGTTCACTTCCTTCAGCATTGAAACCCATTTGCCAGCAATGCTTGCTTCGAAAGTTGTGAGGCCCGTCATATTGCCGCCGGGTCGGGCTAGACTGACGATGAAACCCGAGCCGATCGGGTCAGCGAGGCTGACAAAGACGATCGGAATCGTGCTGGTCTCCTTCTGCAGCGCTGCCGCAACGGTCGTTGTGTGCGCCAGAATTACTTCCGGTTCCAACGCAATGAGCTCTTTCGCCAACGCCTGCGCATGGATACCGCCCGGGGCGTAACGATAGTCGATGCGAATATTGCGATCCTCCGACCACCCACGCTTTGCCAATCCCTGTCGTAGCGCCGTTAGCCGCGCAACCATATTGGCGTCGTGCTCGCGCAGGCCCACGAGCACGCCAATGCGGCGCATTCGATCAGCCTGTTGCGCACGCGCGGCAAGTGGCCAAACGACCAAGCCCGCTACCAACTCAATGAATTTGCGCCGCCTCATGTGGCCCCATGGTAATCACAACGTATTACTCAGTCACGCCGACACGGGAAATGGGGTTCCGCGTGAGTTCGGAGCAGATCGTTTGATAGAAGGCATGTCCGCTTTGGGTCAAAAGCGAACATATGCAGTGCAAAAGGGCATGTCTGCTTTACCCCCGAAAGCAGACATGTGCAGCGCAGTACCTCATGTCCGCTTTGGGCCAATAGCGGACATGCCAGCACGCAACATTCGACTATTTATTATTTCGGACACCTAACAGCAGGTCGTAGTGCCTAGAGACTGTCTCATAACACTCGCAAGCGTTTTCCTGCATTCCTTCTAGATCGACGATCTGGATGCGCCCCCGCGCATACTTCAAAAGCCCGGCTTGCTGAAGCGTATGCGCGACCATGGAAACGCTGGTGCGGCGTACGCCCAGCATCTCGGCCAAAAACTCCTGCGTGAAGGGAAGCGTATCGCTACGAGCGAGGTCACGGGCCCTGAGAAGCCAGCGGGCAAGACGCTCCTCGATAGTGTGCGTGGCGTTGCACGCAGCACTTTGCTGCGCCTGCGCGTAGACGACTTGTTCATGGCGGATGAGCAGAGAGTGCAGCGTCGGGCTCTGCATTGCCGCTCGCTTTAGCGCTTCGACGTCGCAGGCGGCTCCGTCTCCTGTGATTTGTACGATGGCGCGGTTGATTGCTATTTTTCCGTTGAGTGCCGCCGCTGCTCCTACCAACCCGTCCCGCCCTACCATCGCGGCTTCAATAACTTCGCCGGTGGAGAGCGTGACAACGAGCGACACGACCGCGTCATAGGGAAAGTAGGCATACGATACGGATTGACCGGGTTCGAACAGAATCTTGTGCTGAGAGAATGCCTGCGGATTGAGATATGGCTCAATAAGTTGGAAATCAGCGGCCGAAAGGGATTTGAGTAGTAGATTTCGTTCTCTTGGCACGACGCGCTCCATGGCCAGGCGGAGCACTAAAGGGTCTCAAGCTACCTGCACCTAATGGCGATGATCGATGATACTCGATCCAACGGGTAAGAACCGTCGCCTAGCAGACAGAGGGGAAAAGTTTACGACAGCAAAATTGCTTACGATTCAAGGCAAGCGTGTCGTCTACCCGACAGAATTCGTTCCTGCCCCCGGCTTTGGGCGGTCGGTCCTACGAGATTAAAACGTCGGTTGCACCGTTGCTGCGTAATTATTGATGTCCGCTTTGGGTCATTAGCGGACATATTTAGCGCAAAAGGGCATGTCCGCTTTACCCCCAATAGCGACATCGATTGCGTTTTTCGGCATGTCTGCTTTGGGCCAATAGCTGCCATTGCGATCAAGTTCGTTTAACCGCAGCGGCGTGTCCATTTACACAAGCGTGTGTTGTTGATAGGGAGTTTAGCTCACAAAAATAAGGGATTTTGGTATACAGATGCTCCAACTGTTTAGAGCGCTCGCAGTCTTTGCCATTACCGCTGTCCTTGTCGGCGGTATTGCATTTGCACAGACGCCTCCTTCGGTTTTTTCGCCGGCGCCCTTCGTTGACAGAGGGGCTGAAAAGTCGCGGATCAAGCAAGAAGAAGGTCGCAAAAAATGGTCTAGCTGCAAAAAACAAGCTCGAGCACAAAAAATTAAATTGCGAAGCTGGAATAGATTCATGAAGGATTGCATGGCTAAATGAGTCTTTGAAATTTCTTGAGCCGCACTTTTCAATCATAAGCCGCCACGCGCCTCTGACCGGTGTCCGCTATACCCCCAAAAGCGGACATGTGCGGTGCTACTAGGGATGTCCGCTATGGGCGGCCGCACTTACTTCCAAAACGTCAAAAGGCGGCGCTACACTGATGTGGTATTAACGCGCTTATTGGCGAAAACCAGCATTAGGGTGTCTTGAATAAGTTCATCCACAATTCAGTTATCCGCCAAGTCGAGCAGAACTCTCCATGACCAAAATTCCTATGACCGCCGCCGGGCACTCGGCTCTTGAAGGTGAGTTGAGGCACCGCATCGCGGTCGAGCGGCGTCTCATTCAGCGTGTCCAGGAAGCAATTGCCGACGATACGAACCTGGCTGAAAACTCGGACTATCAGATTGCCAAGGCAGAGCAACAGACTAACGAGACACGTATAGTCGAGCTTGAAGATAAGCTCGCGCGTGCCGAAGTGATCGATGTTTCAAAACTGTCTGGCGATACGATCAAGTTCGGAGCCACGGTAACGCTGATCGATGAGGATACCGACGAGAAAAATGTGTGGCAGATCGTTGGAGAGCCGGAAGCCGACGCGACCAATGGAAAAATTTCGGTGAGTTCTCCGGTCGGCCGCGAATTAATCGGCAAGACCAAGGGCTCAATCGTAGAGGTCATGGCGCCGGGTGGCGTTAGGGCTTACCGAATACAAAAAATAGAGTGGCTGGGCTACAAGCCTGTCTGATAGATGTCCGCTAAGGGCCAATAGCGGACATTCGCGCAAGCTCCAGCTTTTTTGGCTGGCGCTTCTTACGCTGAACTTTGCAGCTTTGATTAGCCTCGAGTTTGAACGACCGGAGCTTTGCCTTTACCAACCGGTGCTTTGCCTTTACCCCAGCATCCAGTTAGGCCGAAGGCGAGAATTACCGAGCACATTACAAGCAAGAACTTTTTCATGAACCACCCCGCTGGAACGACTATAAAAAAATACGGTTACTATTCGATTTATAACTAGTGCAGAAAAGCCACACGTCACCAAAATAGGTGGCATGAAATGGCGAAGAAGAAGAAGATTGAGGGTGCGCATTTCTACCGTCGATTCGGTCCCCATGCAGACCACAAAGTGCGCGTTGTTGATTGCTCTGGTGTTTGCGGGTATTTCCTGCAACACAGATCGAGCCAAGGGCGAAGTACTCATCAAAAATGACGGTGGCGGCGATATCCCTCAATACATCGCCAAATATCTGTATTTGCAACTGAGTGGTGAGCGAGTCGTAATCGACGGGGACTGCCTCTCTGCATGTACGCTGGCGCTTGGTCTGTTAGCGCAGGACCGGCGATGCTTTACCAAAAAAGCACGGCTCGGCTTTCATGCGGCCTGGGAAGAATCTGGTACGTTCCGGATAAGGCACCCTCTCGGCACCGACTTTTTTTGGTTGGTCTATCCCCCGGAAATCCGCCGCTGGATTAGCGGGCATGGCGGGCTCACTTCTAGAATGATTTATCTCGAGGGCAAAGAGCTCGCCGCTATGTATCCCCCGTGTAGGCGTCCGATCAGATCCTTGAAGAAGAGAGATTGACAGGGCGCACGACTGCACGGCTTCCGCCAATCTGAATTGCTCTCCGCCTTACCCACATCCCTACCGGCTGCGGGAGGCGCACGTACTTTTAAAATAAGACCGGTGTTGATCGATGTCCGCTTTGGGTCATAAGCGGACATATGCGCCGCAACAAGCCATGTCCGCTTTACCCCCGATAGCGACCGCGAAAGCGGACATCTGCCCCGGGGCATGTCTGCTTTGCACCCGAAAGCGGACGCGTGCGGCGCAACTAGGCATGTCCGCTAAGGGCCAATAGCGGACATGCGAGCATCTTCGGCGTGAACTGGAAAAACCCGCCGTCTGCGCGGCCCTAAGTCCTCGGTCGCGACCTCGCGCTTTATCAGATCAACTTGACCCTCGGGCAACGGTTTTGTCTATGCAGCGCGAGCCATTCAACTGATGCTCTATGTGAGCAATCAGAGCTTGCGCGTCGAGCACAGCGAACAGCGGTAGAGCCATGACGCCTGCGCAGGTGAAAAGCGCAGAGTGTGAACGGAATCCCCTCTCGGCCGTTTTCAACGACAGGAAGGATTCTGAATGTCTCGCCCGACAAATGCCTGGCGGAAGGTCATGGCCCAGCCCGGGCACTTTACCTTGCGGGTCCTGAAGGCCTTCCAGAAGAACCAGGGCCTGCTGCTCTCGGGAGCGCTCGCCT
>Ga0075419_10003320_pt1 | contig 10303 bp, 9 predicted proteins | sample SoiMetdeltSBSDD3_FD_76900 | JGI IMG/M metagenome (GOLD analysis project Ga0075419, IMG submission 76900) | Bulk soil microbial communities from a Populus tree surrounding site in Tennessee, USA - Soil MetaG P. deltoides SBSDD3 | ecosystem: Environmental > Terrestrial > Soil > Tree plantation... | reverse complement strand
CTAGGAGGCGGCCAGGACCTCGTCGGCGGCGCGCTGGCCGGACTGGACGGCGCCTTCCATGTAGGCGGTCCAGGCGGTGGCGGTCTCGGTCCCGGCCCAGTGGAGGCGGCCGACGGGCTCCCGGAGGGCTTGGCCGAAGGAGGTCCAGACCCCGGGGGGGAAGTAGCCGGCGTAGCAGCCGCCGCTGTACTCCTCGTCGGCCCAGGACCGCTCCAGCAGCTCCCGGGGCCGGCCGGCCCGCTCGCCGAAGTAGTCGGCCAGGCAGGCCAGGACGCCGGCCCGCCGGTCGGCCGGGTCGCGGCGGGCCCAGATGCGGGCCTGCTCGCCCTCGATGAAGCCGACCAGCACCCCCGGCGAACCGTCCTCGGGGGAGTTGTCGTAGACGATCCTGACCGGGCCGCTGTCGCTGACCACGAAGCCGGACAGGCCCTCGGTGCGCCAGAACGGCTGCTCGTAGATGGCGTGGACCTTGATCACGCTGCCCATCGGCACCCGCTGGGTGAGCTGGTTGCGCCAGCCTGGCATGGCCGGCCGGTAGCCGATCCGCCCGGCGATGGCCGGGGGCACGGCCAGGATCGCCCGGCCGGCGGCCACCGTCCGCCCCGCGGCCTCGACCACCACCCGGCCGTCGCCGTGGCGGACCACCTGGGCCGGGGCGCCGAGCACGACCCGGTCGCCCAGCGACTCGGCCAGCCGGATCGAGATGGCCTGGGCGCCATGATGGAAGCGGCGTTCCTGGGCGCCCCCGGCGGTGGCCAGCAGCAGGGCGATGCCGCCGGCCGAGCGGATGACGAACAGGGTGTGCAGCAGCGACAGGTCTCGGGCCTCGGCGGCCAGCGTGCTCCTGATGGCCTCGCGCAGCCAGGTCCGGGCCTGCCCGGCCGGCACCCTGGCCTGGAGCCAGGTCTCGACCGTCTGGGAGTCCCAGGCCAGTGCCTGCTCGGCCGTCCAGGGGGCCTCCGGCGGGACGGTGGCGGCCATGGCGTCCAGCTCGCGGATGGCCTGGCCCATGGCGACCGCGCTGGCCGGGTCGTCGTCGCCTGGGAGCGGGCCGTCGTAGCGGCGGGCCCGGCCCTCGCGGAACTCGGTGTGCAGCCCCCGCTCGTAGCTCGGGTAGGTGGTGACGGCGACGCGCTCGGCCAGGGCGGCGATGCGGTGCTGGGTCGGGCCGATCCACTGGGCGCCGTGGTCGATCGGGGTGCCGTCGGCCGCGGGCAGGGTCAGGGTCCGCCCGCCGACCCGGTCGCGGGCCTCCAGCACCACGACCTCGGCGCCGGCGTCGACCAGCCGGCGGGCTGCGGCCAGGCCGGCCAGCCCGGCCCCGACCACGACGACGTCTGGTGCGGCGGTCACTGCGGTTCTCCTCGCTCGGGGTGGCGTCGTGGGGGCGACGCCAGGGGGAAGCTTCGGCGGTCGGGCGAGTCACGGCCCCTCGCGAGCGCCGAGCGGGATGCGGGCCGCACTCTACGAATGAGCGGGGGCAACTTCCAGCTCGGTGACCGCTTCGAGATGATCGGCCGCAGAATGGCGACAGTCCTTTCGGGGAAAGGGAACCTCATGGCCATGACTCAGGACCGCCCGACCCGGGCCCGCGGCTTCGTCTCGACCAGCCCGGCCACCGGGGAGGTGGTCGGCAGCTTCCCGCTGGACGGACCCGAGCAGGTCGCGGCCGCCGTGGCCAGGGCCAGGGAGGCCCAGCGGGGCTGGGCCGAGCTGGGCTTCGACGGCCGCCGGCGGGCCCTCCAGGCCTACAAGGCGCTGCTGGTCCGCCGCACCGACGAGCTGGTCGCCCTGGTCCACCGCGAGAACGGCAAGCCCCACGACGACGCCCTCATCGAGGTCGTGCTGATCGTCGAGCACCTCGACTGGGCGGCCCGCAACGCGGCCAGGGTGCTCGGGCGGCGCCGGGCTCCCAGCACCCTGCTGCTGGCCAACCACGCCGCCTCGGTCGAGTACCAGCCGCTCGGCGTCGTCGGGGTGATCGGGCCCTGGAACTACCCGGTGTTCACCCCCCTCGGGTCGATCGTCTACGCCCTGGCCGCCGGCAACGCCGTGGTGTTCAAGCCGAGCGAGCTGACCCCGGCGGTGGGCTGCTTCCTGGTCGACACCTTCGTCGACGCCGTCGGCGACCAGCCGGTGTTCCAGGTGGTGACCGGGGACGGGAGCACCGGCCACGCCCTGTGCCTGGCCGGGGTGGACAAGGTGGCGTTCACCGGGTCGCCGGCCACCGGCCGCATGGTGATGGCGGCCTGCGCCGAGCGGCTCACCCCGGTGGTGCTGGAGCTCGGCGGCAAGGACGCCATGGTCGTCGACGCCGACGCCGACCTGGACGCCGCCGCTGAGCAGGCGCTGTGGGGCGGCATGGCCAACGCCGGCCAGACCTGCCTGGCCGTGGAGCGGGTGTACGTGGTCGACCAGGTCTACGACCGGTTCCTGGCCAGGCTGGTCGAGCGGGCGTCCCGCGTCCGGCCCGGCCCCGAACCCGGCGCCGACTTCGGCCCCATCACCCTCCCGCGGCAGCTCCAGACCATCCAGCGGCACCTGGCCGACGCCCTGGTGCTCCGGGAGGAGACCTTCGGCCCGGTCCTGCCGGTGGTGCGGGCCCGCGACGCCGGCCACGCCGTCGCCCTGGCCAACGCCAACCCGTACGGTCTGGGCGCGGCCGTGTTCGCCTCCCGCCGGGCCGAGCGCATCGCCCGCGCCCTGCGCTCGGGCATGGCCAGCATCAACTCGGTGCTGACCTACGCCGGCGTGCCGTCGCTGCCCTACGGCGGGGTCGGGGAGTCCGGCTTCGGCAGCATCCACGGCCCCGACGGCCTGCGCGAATTCACCCGCTCCAAGGCCATCACCCGCAAGCGTTTCCCCCTGCCGTTCGGGATGCAGAGCTTCGACCGACCCGGCTTCGTCCTCCCGGCCGTCCGGCAGGCCATGAGGCTCCGCCACGGCCGCGCCTCCCGTCGTCCCCGGCGCTAGCCGTCCCCGGGCGGTCGAGGACCGTCAGCCGAGCTTGCGGTGATCCCAGCTCGCCACCCGGGTCGGGTGGAACCGGATCCCGACCCGCTTGGCCGCCTGGGCGGCCAGGCCGGCCCGCAGCTCGGGGCCGGGGGCGGCGCCGTAGCGGACGGCCAGGGCGACACCGATGTCCAGCACCCGCTCGGGGTCGCGGACCAGCTCGGCGTCGCACTCCATGCTCACCCCGCGCAGCTCCTGGTAGGCCGTGCCGGCCTCGGTCAGCAGGGTGGCCCGGGGGTCGCGCTCCAGGTTGCGGGCCTTCTGGGAGGCGGCGTAGGTCCAGCAGTCGAGCCGCCCGGCGACCGGCAGGTACCACAGGGCGGCCAGGTGGGGCCGCCCCGTGGGGCCGAGGGTGGCGCAGGTCAGCGTGCGCTGGGCGTCCAGGAACGCGGCCAGCTCGGCCTCGCTCATCCGGATCTGGCGGCGACGGTCCATGCCGGCAGTCTACGGCCGCGACGCTGGTAGCCTGGCCCGAATTGCCTGTCCAGCAAGGAGGTGATCGGCCGTGCCGGTGCCCGCCCGGGTGCTCACCATCGCCGGGTCCGACTCCGGTGGCGGGGCCGGTATCCAGGCGGACCTCAAGACGTTCCTGGCCCACGGGGTCCACGGCATGTCGGCCGTCACCGCCGTGACCGTGCAGAACTCCATCGGGGTGCAGGGGTTCTACGAGCTCGAGCCCAGGGCCGTGTTCGAGCAGATCGAGTCGGTGGCCACCGACATCGGGGTCGACGCGGCCAAGACCGGGATGCTGGCCTCGGCCCCCATCATCGAGGCGGTGGCCGACGCCTGCGAGCGCTTCGCCCTGCCCAACCTGGTGGTCGACCCGGTGGCCGCCTCCAAGCACGGCGACCCGCTGCTGCGCCCCGACGCGCTCCAGGCGCTCAAGGAGCGGCTGGCCCCCCTGGCCACCGTCATCACCCCCAACCTGGGCGAGGTCAAGCTGCTGTGCGGGGTCGAGGTGCGCGGCCGCCAGGACATGCTGGCCGCGGCCAGGGCGGTGCACGAGCTGGGGCCGCGCTGGGTGCTGGTCAAGGGCGGCCACCTGCCCGCCGGCGACGCCGTCGACCTGCTGTTCGACGGCCGCGACGCGGTCGAGCTGACCGCTCCCCGGCTGGCCACCCCCCACACGCATGGGACCGGCTGCACCCTGGCCTCGGCGATCGCGGCCAACCTGGCCGACGGCCTGGACGTGGTCACCGCCGTCCAGGCGGCCAAGCGCTACCTGTCGGGGGCGATCGCCGGCGCCTTCCCCCTCGGCAAGGGCATCGGCCCCACCGACCACGCCTGGCGGTTCCGGGCCGCCGGCCTGCTCCGTCCCGGCGGCCCCAGCCACCCCACGCCCGTGCCCTGGCCGTACGGGCCCAACCCCTACGAGGGCTGACCCATGGCTTCCCGAACGGCGACGCTCGTGGCCAGGGCCCTGGTCGTCCACGACGGCAAGGTGCTGGCCGCCCACCACCACCACGAGGACGGCGACGACTTCTGGTGCCTGCCCGGCGGGAAGGCCAACCCCGGCGAGCGGCTCGAGGACGCGGCCCGGCGCGAGCTGCTGGAGGAGACCGGCCTGCCGATCGGCCTGGCCGGCGTGGTCTGGCTCCAGGACATGGTCGAGGAGAACGAGTTCGTGGTCGTGTTCGCCGGCTGGCTGGCCGCCGGCCACGACGGCGTCCTGGACATCGAGCCCAACCCCTCCGGGGACCGGAACCTGGCCGAGGTCGCCTGGCGGGCCCCCGAGGAGCTGCTGGCCGGCGACTTCCGCCCGGCGTCCCTGCTCAAGCTGCTCGACCTCGGCACCCTGGCCGAGCTGCCCCGGCCGGAGCCCTAGACCTCGGCGCCCGACGCCGGCCGGCGCAGCAGCTCGGCCAGGGTGGCGTTGACCTCCTCGAGGGGCAGGCCGCCGGCCTCCAGCTGCTCGGGCTCCAGCGGCCGCAGGCGCTGGCAGAAGGCGATCGCCTGCTCGACCGGCCCTGGGTCGTCCGGGGCCTCGTCGATCAGCTCGAACAGGGCGTCCTCGGCGTCGGCGTACCGGCCCAGCGCCTCCAGCACGCGGGCCACGGCCAGGCGCTGGCCGGCCGTCAGTTCCAGCTCCTCGGCCCGCTCCAGCAGGTCGGCGGCCAGCGTCCGGTCCAGCAGGCGCTCGGAGCGGGCGGCCAGGCAGCCGGCCAGGGCGATCGCCCGCCGGTAGCGGACCGCGGCCTCGCCGGCCTGGCCGGCCCCGGCGTACAGGTCGGCCTCGGCCTTGAGCAGCTCCAGGGCCATGGACACCCGCCGCATGTCCGGGTTCGACCCCGAGGTGAGCATGTCCACCAGCTGGCCGTCGTCGAGCACGGCCACCACCCGGCTCCCGATCCCCAGCAGCGGCTTGTACGCCTCGTCGAACATGCCCAGCGCCTCGTCCCCCCGCCCACCCTTGGCCAGCCCCAGGATCCGGGCCAGCATCTGGCCCACCTGCTCGATCTGGCGCATGAGATAGTCGCGCTGGTACGTGACGGGAGCTCCTGGTCGGAGGGGCGGCCTGGGCAGGAGGTTAGCGCAGCTGGCGCACCTGAGCGCGGAGGGCGGGGCGCGTGCGGGGCAGGGGCATCACCTGCGACACCGGCTTCTTCCGCTCCGCCTCCAGCGCCAGCACCCGCGAACCGTTCGACCCCGAGGTCGTCGGGCGCGAGCTACGGGTCATCGGCGAGGACCTGCACTGCAACGCGGTCCGCGTCACCGGCGGCGACCCGGACCGGCTGGAGCTCGCCGCCGGCCACGCCGCCGAGGTCGGCCTGGAGGTCTGGCTCTCACCGTTCACCTGCGACCTGACCACCGGCCAGCTCCTCGACCTCCTCGCCGACCGGTACCGGGGCTGACACTCAGGAGCTCTGACGCATGAGATAGTCGCGTCGACGACGCCGAGAGGAGCGCATGAGCGATCAGACACGGCCAGAGGTGCCGCCGGCCCTCCAGAAGCTTGCCGCCTGGAGCTGGCGACTGCTGGTCGTGCTGGGCGCCGCCGGGCTCGTGCTGTACCTGCTCGTCCTGCTCAAGGTCATCGTCGTCCCGGTGATCGTGGCCCTGTTCCTGGCCACCCTGCTGGTCCCGCTGGTGCGCTGGCTGGAGGCCCGCGGCTGGAGGCACCTGACGGCGGTGGTGGCCGTGTTCGTGGGGGTGGTGCTGCTGCTGGCCGGGATCATCGCCGGGTTCATCCCGCTGATCGGCAACGAGCTGGGCACGCTGCGCCAGCGGGCCGACGAGGGCGTCGGCGAGGTGCAGCGGTTCATCGCCTCGCGCCCGTTCGGGCTCAGCGAGGACGACCTCAACCGTTACCTCGACCAGGCCCGCCAGCGCCTCACCGAGAACTCGGCCGGCCTCACCCAGGGCGCCGTCCACGGCGTGACCCTGATCGGGGAGGTGATCACCGGGCTGATCCTCTCCCTGTTCCTGACCTTCTTCTTCGTCAAGGACTCCGAGCGCTTCACCCGCTGGATCCTCGACTTCGCCGGCCGGCACCGCGAAGGCCACCTGCGCGAGATCGGCATCCGCTCGGCCACCGCGGTCAGCGGCTACCTCCGCGGCCAGGCCACCGTCGGGCTGGTCGACGCCGTCTTCATCGGGATCGGGCTGGCCATCGTCGGCGTCCCCCTGGTCATCCCGCTGTCCTTCCTGACCTTCGTGGCCGCGTTCCTGCCGCTGATCGGCGCGTTCATCGCCGGCGCCCTGGCCGCACTGGTCGCCCTGGTCACCAAGGGCGTCACCGCCGCCCTGATCGTGATCGGCATCACCGTGCTGGTGCAGCAGCTCGAAGGCCACCTGCTGGCCCCGCTGCTGCTGGGCCGGGCGGTCGCCCTGCACCCGGTCGTGATCATCCTCGCCCTGGCCACCGGGGCGATCCTTGGCGGCATCGTCGGGGCCTTCCTGGCCGTGCCCATCGCCGCGGTGGTCACCTCGGTCGGGACCTACGTGCGCGGCGACGAGGCCATCGGCGAACCCGCCGACCGGGGAGAGCCGGAACCGGAGACCAGCGGCCGGGGCGAGACCGCCCGGGGCTAGACGGCCCGGCGGACCTTGTTGGCCTTGATGCAGGAGGTGCAGACGTTGCGGCGGCGCGGGGTGCGCCCCTCCATGATGCGGATGCGCTGGATGTTGGGGTTCCAGCGCCGCGGGCTGCGCTTGTGGGAGAAGCTCACCTTCATGCCGAAGCCCGGGTGCTTGCCGCAGATGTCGCAGACGGCGGCCATCGTCGGGAGACCTTCCTCGAGAGTGAATTCGCGCGAGTTCAAGAGAGCCGGGAGAGGGTAGCACGGCCCCGTCCGAGGCCGCACCTATACTCGACCGATGCCCGACCCACCCGTTCCCGACCCCCTCGGCACCCAGCTGGCCAAGGCCCCCGGGGTGTCCGCGGCCCTGGCCAGGACGCTGGAGGAGGCCTTCGGCTACCGCAGTGTCCGCGACCTGCTCGAGCACTACCCGCGCCGCTACCTGACCCGGGGCGAGCTCACCGACCTGGCCCACGCCAAGAAGGGCGCCGAGGTCACCCTGGTCGGCACCGTCCGCAACCTGGCCAAGAAGCAGCCCCGGCGCAACCTGCGCATCCTCGAGGTCCGGGTGGTCGACGACAGCGGCGCCTGGGTCTGCACCTGGTTCAACCAGCCCTGGCACGCCCAGAAGCTGACGGTGGGCACGGTGGCCGCCTTCTCGGGCAAGCTCGCCTGGAAGGCCGGCCGTCTCGGCATGGCCAACCCCGGCTACGAGGTCCTGCGCGAGGGCGACGACCCCGAGGAGTTCGCCAACGAGGTCATCCCCGTCTACCCGGCCAGCAAGGAGGTCTCCTCGGGCCGCATCCGCCGGGCCGTCGGCGCCCTGCTCGACCGCTACGGCGACGTCCCCGACTTCGTGCCCGAGCCGCTGCGCCGCGGCCACGGCCTGCCCGACCGGGCCGGCGCCCTGGAGGCCATCCACCGCCCCGGCGACCGCGCCCAGGCGGCCCGGGCCCGCGACCGCCTGGTCTACGACGAGCTGTTCGTGCTCCAGGTCGGCCTGGCCCTGCGCCGCCGCGCCCAGGAGGCCGGCCAGCACGGCCGCCCCCTCCAGACCGACGGCGACCTGACCAAGCACCTCCTGGGCAGCCTCCCCTTCACCCCCACCGCCGCCCAGTCCCGGGCCATGGCCGAGATCGGCGCCGACCTGGCCCGCTCCAAGCCGATGCACCGCCTGCTCCAGGGCGAGGTCGGCAGCGGGAAGGCGCAGCCGATCGAGTCGCTGGTCCTCACGCCGAGCGGGTTCAAGCGGATGGCGGAGATCCAGGTCGGCGACGAGGTGGTGAGCCCAACCGGAGAGATCACCGTGGTCACGGGCGTGTTCCCACAGGGATGTCATGACGTGTGGAGGGTCGTGTTCTCGGACGGGTCGACCGTCGAGTGCGACGACGAGCACCTATGGGCCGTCAACACCTCCGCTGCCTGGTACCGGGGCCAGGCGCTCAAGGTCAAGACGACCAGAGAGATCCGCGAGGACCTGCTGAAGAAGAACGGGTCGTCGAAGTGGTACATCCCCGGTACCATCGGCGTGGACCTGGAATGCGGGAATGAGCGACCACTTGACCCGTATCTCTTGGGTCTTCTCCTCGGGGATGGGACCTTTCGAGCCAGCCTTGCGCTCTCAACGGCCGATCAGGAGATTGTGGAGGCGGCGTCGGCGGCGCTGCCACCGGGCTGTTTCCTCAAGCAGGCGTCATCGAGGAAGTACGACTATCTGATCCATTGCAAGCCCAGGTCGAACCAGTTCCAGCCTCATCCGGTCGCACTTGCCCTCAAGCAACTCGGGCTTCGCGGTCTGCTGTCCCGGGACAAGCATGTGCCTCGCGCCTATCTCGTCGCGCCCATCAAGGTCCGCCACGCGCTCCTTCAAGGTCTCTTGGATACGGACGGAACGATCGCCCGGAAGCAGGGAAGCAACGTCAGGTTCCTTTCCGCCTCCCGCCAGCTCGCCGATGACGTGCAGTGGTTGGTCCATTCTCTTGGCGGCCTTGCTCGCGTCCGGGCGGTCGTCAAGTCGGGCGGGACATACTTCCTTGTCAGCCTCAAGCTCCCCAACGAATATCCACCATTCCGCCTAGAGCGGAAGGCCCGCCTGTGGAAGCCGCTGACGAAATACCACTCGTTCCGACGCGGCATCCGCCGGGTCGAATACGTGCGCCCCAAGCCGGTGCAGTGCATCTCGGTGGCACACCCCAACCAGCTTTATGTCACCGACCACTTCGTCGCCACCCATAACACCGTCGTTGCCCTCTGGGCCCTGCTGTGCGCGGTCCAGTCGGGGATGCAGGGGGCGATCATGGCCCCGACCGAGGTGCTGGCCGACCAGCACGGCATCAACCTCCGGGGGCTGCTGGAGCCGCTGGGGGAGGGCGGGGGGCTGTTCGGGGGGCCGCGGGTCGAGGTGCTCACCGCGGCCACCACCGGGGCCGGCCGGCAGCGGGTGCTGGAGGGGGTCGCCTCGGGCGAGGTCGACCTGGTGGTCGGCACCCACGCCCTGCTGTCGGAAGGGGTCGAGTTCCAGCGGCTGGGGGCGGTGGTGGTCGACGAGCAGCACCGCTTCGGGGTGCACCAGCGGGTCCGGCTGCGCGAGAAGGGCGACAGCCCGCACGTGCTGATCATGACCGCCACCCCGATCCCGCGGACCCTGGCCCTGACCCTGTACGGCGACCTGGACGTGTCCACCCTGGACGAGCTGCCGCCCGGCCGGACCCCGATCGCCACCCACGTGGTCGCCGACGCCACCCTGCGAGAGCGCGCCTACCAGCGGGTCCGTGAGGAGGTGGCCGCCGGCCACCAGGCCTACGTGGTCTGCGCCCTCAAGGACGAGTCGGACAAGGTCGAGGTCCGCTCGGCCAAGGCCGAGGCCGAGCGGCTGCGGGCCGAGGTCTTCCCCGACCTCAGGGTCGGGCTGGTCTACGGCGACATGCCGGCCCGGGAGAAGGAGGCGACCATGGACCGGTTCCGGGCCGGCGAGGTCGACGTGCTCGTCTCCACCACCGTGATCGAGGTCGGCGTGGACGTACCCAACGCCACCGTGATGCTGATCGAGGACGCCGACCGCTTCGGCCTCTCCCAGCTCCACCAGCTCCGGGGCCGGGTCGGGCGGGGCGAGGCGCCCGGGCTGTGCATCCTGTTCGCCGACCCGCTGACCGACGAGGGCCGGGCCCGCATGGACGCCATCGCCCGCACCAACGACGGCTTCGAGCTGGCCAACGAGGACCTGCGCATCCGCGGCGAGGGCACCGTGTTCGACGCCCGCCAGTCCGGCCTCT